>OBNI01000016.1_pt1 | contig 174938 bp, 167 predicted proteins | sample 1670211 | NCBI WGS metagenome assembly OBNI01 (sample SAMEA104232309, study PRJEB22302) | sediment metagenome | biome: forest; feature: aquifer; material: sediment | place: USA | collected 2011-08-07 | depth 0.01 m | reverse complement strand
CCAGCACCGACAGCATCGCCGTGTAACCCGCCGTGCCGATCGCCATGGCCTGCCGCGCGTCGAGCCCCGCCGGCAATGCCACCAGCCAATCGCCGGAAAGCCGCGCCTGTTGGGCAAGGCAACCCCAGTGCGTCTCGCCGACGCCCCAGCCGTTGAGCACCACCGCATCGCCCGTCCGCCAGTCCGGATGCGAGGAATCGAGCACGACACCCGCGCCGTCGATGCCGGCCACCATCGGCCATTTGCGCACGACCGGGCCTTTGCCGGTGATGGCCAGGCCGTCCTTGTAATTGATGGTCGACCAGTCCACGCGGATCAGCACATCGCCGGCGGTCACCTCGTTGGCCAGCGCTTCGGGTGCGGACAACGCCGCGTCATCGAGGTCGACGATGTGGGCCAGCGGGCCGCCATCCTGCTTTTCCAGCATCAGCGCGCGAAACGACATACCAAGTCTCCAAAGGTGAGTTGAATGCAAGCGCCCAAAGAAAAAGCGCCGGATCGACCGGCGCTTCCTTCGCGCGAATTATGACTTCTTGAGCGCGGCGAACTTACGCTCCAGCGTGGCTGCATCGATCAGGCCCGGGGCCCGCGAGCCGTCCGGGAAGATGATGGCCGGCGTGCCGGTCACGTTCAGTTGCTGGCCGAGCTTCAGGTTGGCTTCCAGCGGTGTATCGCAGGTGCCGGCGCCGCCCGGGGCGGTCTTGGCGGTCATCCAGTCGCGCCAGGCCTTGGCGCGGTCGGCCGAACACCAGATCTGCTTGGCCTTGGTGTTCGAGTCTTCCGACAGGATCGGGAACAGGAAGGTGTAGACCGTGACGTTGTCGACCTGCGTGAGCATCTGTTCCAGCTTGTGGCAGTACGGGCAGTTCGGATCGGAGAATACGGCGATCTTGCGTGCGCCGTTGCCCTTGACCCACTTCACGGCGCGGTCCAGCGGCAGGTCGGACCACTTGACGCGGTTCAGCTCGGCCAGGCGCTCCTGCGTGAGGTTCGTGGCGGTCTGCGTGTCGAGCAGGTCGCCGTTGAGCACGTAGCGGCCGGTGGCATCGCTGTAGACGACCTGGCTGCCGAGGTTGATCTCGTACAGGCCGGCCAGCGGCGACTTGGTGACGCTCTTGATCTCCACGTTGGGGCCCAGGGCCTTCTGCACGGTGGCCTTGACCTTGTCCAAGGCGGGCTCGGCGGCACCGGCGCTCAAGACATAGCCCGCGCCAATGGCCGCTACAGCCACCGCAGAGGCGATGGCCGCCACCCGAATACGAAACGACATAACGACTCCTGGAACCCCGAAAAACCACAAATCCGCTGAGATGGCCTCAGCCGAGTGCGTGCTTGATCAACAAGCGTTTGATAAATGGCGTCATGCCCACCATGCGCATCCCCGCGTTGCGTACCGTGCGGGGCAGCGCGCCCGGCAGGGCGAACAGTTTGTGCAGACCGTCCGTGGCGGCCGTGAGCGAAAGCAGGTCTTCGCGGCGGGCACGTTCGTAACGGCGCAGCAACCTCAGATCGCCATGATCGCGCATGGTTTCACGTTCCGCCATCACGCGACCGATTTCCGACACATCCCTAAGCCCGAGGTTCATGCCCTGCCCGGCCAGCGGATGGATCACATGGGCGGCATCGCCCACCAGCGCCACGCGCGGCGCGACGGCGCGGCTGGCGTGCTGCAGCACGAGCGGGAAACCTTGCGCAGGCGTGATGTTCGACAAGCGCCCGAAGCGTGCGGCGACAGCGCCACCCGCCGCGGCTTCCACGGCACGGCACAGCGCCTCGGGCGACAGCGCGAGCAGTTCGCGGGCGTGGTCTTCGCTGGCAGACCACACCATCGACACACGCCGATCGGGCAACGGCAGCATCGCAAGGATTTCGCCGCGTACGGGGGGGCCGTCATCCGGCGCTGCGGCCTGCTCGGCGGATGCACCGAGGAACCATTGCCACGCGGTGTCCTGATGCCAGTGCTCGGCCTGGAAGTTGGCTACCACACCAAGCTGCCGATACGGTTTCGCTTCGGCCTGGATGCCGGCCTGCTCGCGCACCCAAGAATGCTTGCCGTCGGCGCCGATCACGCATTCCGCCCGGATCGTCTGCCCATCCGCCAGCGTCAGCTTTACGGCGTCGGCTTCCATTTCGAAACCGGTGGCGGCATGCGGGAACGACTGCACCGTGTGGGCAAAGCGCAGCGCAGTTTCCAGCGCGCGCTCCACGAGCGAAGATTCGGCAATCCATGCCAGCTGCGGCGTGCCGGCCGCGTAGGCGGAAAAATGCAGGTCCGGGTGGGCGTGCTCGCCGCGTGCGGCAGCATCGTCGCCGAAGATCCGCATGTCGTGCACCGGCTGCACGCGGGTCATGTCGAGCGCCGGCCAGATGCGCAATTGCTCGAGCAACGCCTGGGAGCTGGACGAGAACGCGTAAACACGTGCGTCCCACGCGTCCGGCCCGGCGGGTGTGGAGGCTGGGGCGGGTGGCGCGATATGCGCAATGCGCAAGCCGATCTGCGCCAGCCGCAGCGCGCAGGCGCGCCCGACGATGCCGCCGCCCACCACGGCCAAGTGGTAAGGCGCTGCCTCCCGGGAAGCCGCCTTCGAAGTGGAAAACGCGGGTGTATTCATGGTGAGCCGATTATAGCGGCGGGGGGTGTTGCAGCCTTGCGGGCGCGCAAAAGTGTCGCGACAGATAGGGGCGCCGCCGCATACGGGCTCGGTGTGGATGCATCTCGCCCCTGAAGAGGCAAGAAAGTCACTTCAAATCCTTGGCGTCTTCGAAGCATATCGGCTGCACATATGTGCCATGCGCGCCGCATATGTGCCAAAGACGTCGCTATCTGCAAACCCGCGAAGTGACGCCATTTTCACCTCAGCTCCCCGCGCTCAAGTCATACGCCGGGATGGACGATAAAAGCCGGGCAATTCGACGTTTTGAAGGGCTCGGGCCACCGATACAGTGCGGGTCCGATCCACGCATTTCTCATCGCCATGTGGACTTTTTCCGAACGCTCCGCCGCATCTTTGACGCTGGCCGCGCTGCTGGCCCTGGCCGGCTGTGCGCAAATGCCCGCCCAGACGCCTGCCCCGGTGGCCCGCTCCGCGCCCACGGGTGAAGTCATGACGTTCGTCATCCCGCCCGATGCGCTGGGCGCGCACGATCCGCAATTGACCGCTGTGCTGACCAAGGCCGGTGCGTTGGCCGCAGCGCAAAAACGCCCGGCGACGATCCAGGTGGCCGCATTGGCACAGGATTTCCGCTATCTGAACCAGGCGCTGTGGAACGGCGTGCCCGCGCAGCGCGCCGGCTATGTCCGCCTGGAAAACCTGACCGTCAGCGCCAGCCAGCCTTACAGCGTGACGATCCGCATGCAGGACTAAGAGGAACGTCATGCGTATGACCCATCTGCTCTTCCCGCTCACCGTCGGCCTGCTGACGGTACCGGCCGCCTCGGCTTTTGCCGCGCCGCCCGATGCACTGATGCCGGCGACGGCCGCCGCGCCCGACCGCGTCTATCCGCCCCTGCCCTCGCTGGCGATGCTGCCGCCGGGCGGCGGCGCCGAGATCGAGCCCGCGCCTGCCGCCCACACGCGTAGCAGCAAGCGCAAGGTTGTGACAACACAGTGGCGCAAGGCGACCGAGCCGGTGCCGCGCATGGTGGTGTCGGAGGCATCGCACACATATCTGGCCGGTATCGAGCGACAGCTTGAAGTGGCCCTGCAGAAGTAATCCACGATCTCCGCCGGAGCCGTCATGCCCCTCGCCCGCCTTCTTTGCTTGAACTGGTGCCGCCTTGCCGCGGCCCTTTTGCTGGTTGCTTCCAGCGTTGCAGCGCACGCCGCCTCGGGCGATTGCTTCGAGCAGGCCGGGACCTATCAGGGCGTCAACCCGACGGTGCTGCGCGCGATCGTGTGGTTTGAATCGAAGGGCGATGCGGGCGCCATCCATCGCAACGCTGACGGCTCGGTCGACATCGGCCAGGCGCAGATCAACTCGATCCACTTCGGCACGCTGGCGCGCTATGGCGTGCCGCGCCACGCGCTGACCGACGCTTGCGTGAACGTATTCGTGGCGGCCTGGCTGCTCAAGCAAAAAATGGTTCGCCACGGAAACACATGGCGGGCCATCGGCGCGTACCACTCCGAAACGCCCGCCCACCGCGACGCCTATGCGCGCAGCATCCAGCGGGTGCTGATGTCGTGGGGGGAATTGCGGGCCGACCGCTGAATCGGGTCCGGCTCCGGAAGCCGGCTGCCGCTCAGTAGTACGAGACGGCGGCGTAGGCCTGACGTGCGCCGATGGCGCGGCGCTCCCCGCTGACCAGGCGCATCAATTCATCCTGGCGCGGACAGACCAGCGCACGCACACGGGCGTCGTTGGCCAGAATGCGCATCATCAGGTCGCGCTTGCGCTGTACTTCTTCGTGCGACAAGGCCGGGCGCAGACCGTGGCCCAAGCGCTCCATGTGCGCCGCGCATTCGCGCTCCAGCAAGCTCACTTCGTCCCAGTCGCCGCGTTCTGCAGCATCCACCATGTCTTCGGACAGGCTGGCGATGGCCTCGTAGCAGGCGAACAGGCCGGCGCTGTCGGAAACCGTATGGATCGGGCGGGTGGCGGTGGCGACGGTCCAGGACATGCTGTGCTCCAGAATCAAACGTGTTGTTTGCGGGAAGTCAGTGCAATAGGCATGCCCGGCCGGCGCCGAGTCGTCTCCAACTCGCCCATAAATGCCGCTAAAGCCTTTGCCGGCTTGGGTTCTCAGGATACGGAGGGCATCCGGCCGCAGGCGTCGCAGGCCCGAAAAATGGCCGATCGAGGCGAAGTTGTTACGTTTCTGAAACGTAACGCGTAACAGGGTCGTAACGCCTTCCCACCCTGACCCGCCCAGGGCCTTGCTCGAACCGAAGGCGCTTGCATTCCAGGGCTAGACCCCATCCGGAGCGGTTACAATCACGCCTTTCCGTGAACGACGCGCACAGCCCGGATTCCACTGTGCTGCCGCCTCTCCCCGCGTCACGCAACCCCTTGATTCAGAGCCTTTTTCACCATGAGCCTCCAATGCGGCATCGTCGGTCTGCCGAACGTCGGTAAGTCGACCCTATTCAATGCCCTGACCAAAGCCGGCATCGCCGCCGAGAACTACCCGTTCTGCACGATCGAGCCCAACGTCGGCGTGGTGGAAGTGCCGGACGCCCGCCTGCAGGCGCTGGCCGACATCGTCAAGCCCGAGCGGGTGCTGCCGGCGGTGGTCGAGTTCGTCGATATTGCGGGCCTGGTGGCGGGCGCCTCCAAAGGGGAAGGCCTCGGCAACCAGTTCCTGGCCAACATCCGCGAGACGGATGCCATCACGCACGTGGTGCGCTGTTTCGAAGATGAAAACGTGATCCACGTTGCCGGCAAGGTCGACCCGATCGCTGACATCGAAGTCATCAACACCGAACTGGCCCTTGCTGATCTGAGTACGGTGGAGAAGGCGCTGCAGCGCTACACCAAGGCCGCTAAGTCGGGCAACGACAAGGAAGCCGCCAAGCTGGTCGCCGTGCTGGAAAAAGCACAGAAGGTGCTGGACGAAGCCAAACCCGTGCGTGGCCTGAACCTGACCGACGACGAGTGGGCAACGCTCAAGCCGCTGTGCCTGATCACCGCCAAGCCGACCATGTACGTTGCCAACGTGCGCGAAGACGGCTTCGAGAACAACCCGCACCTCGACGCGGTGCGCAACTACGCCGCGCAGACGAATTCGCCGGTGGTGGCCGTGTGCGCCGCCATCGAAGCCGAAATCGCAGACCTGGATGACGCCGACAAGGCCGAATTCCTGGCCGACATCGGCATGGACGAACCCGGCCTGAACCGCGTGATCCGCGCGGCCTTCAAGCTGCTCGGCCTGCAAACCTACTTCACCGCCGGCGTGAAGGAAGTGCGCGCCTGGACGATCCATATCGGCGACACGGCCCCGCGCGCCGCAGCGGCCATCCACACCGACTTCGAACGCGGCTTCATCCGCGCCCAGACCATCTCGTACGACGATTTCATCCAGTACAAGGGCGAACAGGGTGCCAAGGAAGCCGGCAAGATGCGCGCCGAAGGCAAGGAATACATCGTCAAGGACGGCGACGTGCTGCACTTCCTGTTCCATTAACAGGTTTACTCCCCGGATACACGTTTGACAGAAGGCGCCTGCATGGACACACTCCCTGTGCTTCCGTGCGGCGCCTCTCATGTCTCAAACGCCATCTGTCTACACGCTCCCTATCTTCCGGAATACCCAGGTTGCTGATGAACCGGCACCTGGACGCATCCCCGTAGACCATCAGGTAAAAGGGGAACGGGTCAAGTATTGGCGCGAGTTGCGTGCCTCCAAGACAGTGAAATGGGAGACGTTCCCGCACTTCCCTCTGGTGCTCAATGCCGACGGATCACCGTGGGCCCCTGCCTGCCTGTGGTTGTTAGATCGTGCGCGGGCCAGACCCCACAAGGTGTCCTCGCTCAATCCCGTTGCGCAAGGGCTGCGGGCCTACAAGCAGTTCCTCGATGAATTTGGGCTCCAGTGGGACGACTTCTCCGCGGTCGACAAATACCTGCGCCCAACCTACCACTACAAGACCCACCTCCAAGGTCTGATTAACAGCGGCGCAATCAAACACAGCACGGCCAGTAGCCGCATGCAGACGGTGGTGGGCTTCTACCGGTTTCTAATGGAGAGTGAACGACTGGGCTTCCGCCCTCAGAACGCCCCATGGGTTGATCGGACAGTCGGCCTTGAATACCGCGACAGCAAGGGTTTCAAGCAGATCAAGGAGGTGACGGCGACCGACGTATCCATCAGGGTTCCGAAGCGGGACTACGCATGGGATCGCCGGATCGATGACGGCGGAAAGCTGCTGCCACTCTCCCGGCATGAGCAGAAGACACTGGTCAAAGCGCTGAAGCTGCTCGGCAATCGCGACTACGAGCTGATGCACTACACCGCGCTCCTGACCGGCGCGCGGATCCAGACCGTCCTGACACTGCGTTGGGGCGATTTCGCGACGCCGCCGAGCCAAATCAACCAGTGGCCGTTCAAGCTGCAATGCGGACCAGGGACAGGTATCGACACCAAAGGCGATGTGCCGGATGTGCACCTGTCGGTGCAGAAGGACCTCTACGAATGGCTACATATCTACGCTGTCTCTGACCGTGCCGGGTCTAGACGTGAGAAGTCCAACCTCAAGCAGGACCCAATGAACTATCTGTTCCTGTCCAGTCAAGGTGGCCCCCATTACGAATCCAAGGCTGATCGCAACGCCCTTTGGGATTCCGCCGAACCGCCGCTGAAGCGCTCGTCTCCGACTGGACAGAACCTCCGGTCCTTCATCACGGACTACGTGATCCCTGAGATCCGCAAGACGATCCCGGCCTTCCACTATCAGTTCCATGACCTGCGGGCCACCTTTGGAGTCAACTGGGTCGACGCGGTCATGAGGAACCAAGACACGCGCCAGCGTTACATCTGGACTCGAGACCAACTCCGTAAACTCATGTGGCACAAAAGGCCAACCACGACGGATCTGTACATCGACTACCGCCAGCACACTGAACTCCTCGAAAAGGCCGAGGCTGACTGGAACCACAATCTACTCGACCTCATTCGCTCAGCCTAACGGTGCGAAGGTCTATAGCGACAAGAACGGACGGGCGGGATACCACCATGCATGAACCTGACTGGATTAGCACGGGCGGCGGCTACCCTAGTGGTCTGCCTCGCTTGGCATTCCCATTAGAAGGGGCCATGCCCGATCTCTATGTGCCCCAGAGCACGATTCTGCAGACGGCAAATGGAGTCCAGACCCATGCTTATCTCTGGTGCTACCTTGAGCGTGAGGTATACGGCAAAAGATATCGGTTCAACCCAGCGAGCCTGTCTACGCAGCGCGTCAAAGACATGCCTAAAGCCATTGAACGCCTGTCCAAGCGCTTCTGCTTCGACAACGCCAGACCGAGGTCGGTGAGTGACGAGTTGGCCAACGGCATGTCCCGATTCTTGAACTGGACTGATCGCCCGATTCACCATAGGCGGTTTGAATCCATCCTGAGCGACCCGGATCTCGCTCTGGAGGCTCTGAAAAAGCACCACAGCTACCTGCGGCAGCGCATGCAGGCAAACCAGACAGAAAATCGCATCAGCGTATCTGCGGCGTCGATGATGGATGTCGACGCCATCAAGATGATGGCGGTGATCCACGACCGGGAATACGGCAACGAGATCGAGGCCATCAAGTACATCCACGGTGACGGTGTTAGAACTCCTAAAACCGAAGACGTGGCTGCCTTCATGGCTTGCGTGCAAGGGGTATTCGATTCGGTGGCTCGGATCGTTCTCGACACACAGGACTACAACGGCAACTCGTCTCTCGGCGATCTCCGTTGGCAGTCGGAGGGGCGAGAACTCGCGGTTCCCATCGCAGAAGGCATCCACATCGAGCGTGCCATGGAACTTGGTTGCATGGCGTACGCTGCATTGTGCGTCGGCGACTCCGGCGCCAACCTCGCCCCAATTCAGTCTTACGAAGAGCCCGAGGACTTACGAGAGCAACTGGATAACCCCGAAAAGCTCAACCTGCGCCACAAGGTCATCAAGTTCCGGGCCGGAGGAAAGGAGGCGCCGGTTCATCTGACCTCCACCACCGTGACCCGCATGCGGTCTTACCTGCGGCTCCGGGAAGCTCTACGTCTGAGACTCGGGAGCCCTGAAATCGGGCCGATGTTCATTCAGTGCATCTACCCCTCGTCGCCTCAAGCGCGGCCTTTAGGGATCATCTCGCTGCCGCCGAACTTCACCTCTGCATTGCGTAGCAGGTTCAGCGCCGTCGGCATCAAGTTACCGCAAGTGACGATGCAGCAGTTGCGTGCCCATAAAGCCGGCAAGGTTGCCAAGGAACACAATCCCAAGGTGGCGGCCGACATGATGGGGCACTCGGTAAGCACGGCCATCCGCAGATACAGCAAGATCACGGATGTCGAGGCGAGGTCTGAAATGGCTCCGTTCCTGGCCTCACTGACCTCAGTGGTCCTGACCCGCTCGGAGGCTGACGCCACGTCGTCCAAGCCAGTCACCCCGTTCACCGCGATCCCCGCCGGAGGCTGCGAAGACCACGGCCATCCCGAGGCGCTGGGTGAGAACCCGCTGGTAGAGCCCGATTGCAAGAAGACCGAAGGATGCTTCTTCTGCAACAAGTTCCACGTCCACGCCGACGAAGAGGATTGCCTCAAGTTGATGTCTTGCCGATCGGTACTGGAACGCTTGGCACCAAGACTCGGTGATTCAGGCGTGGCTGAACTAGTCTATACCGTCGTAAGCGAGCGCATCGGTGCCCTACTCGACGAGATCAGGCGCATCAATCCCGAGGCTCATGAGCGTGCTCGGGCAGCCGTCCTGAAGGAAGGCAAGCTCAGCCGATACTGGGCGAGCAAGCTCCAACAACTTCACTTGCTGGGCCTGCTAGCGCAGTCTTCCGCCCTGGCCTGATCGCTAGACACTGCGCTCACCCTCAACCTCACCGAAACCTGCCTGCGGGACGAGTCCATGCAAAGAAGCGATCTGACGACATCGGCAACTACCTCGTCTAACTCTTTGCGGGGAAGGGAGGCCGACCGCGATCGCGATTGGGCGCCGGACGGTGTTCCTGGAGTTTCGGGCGGAATACCACAAGCTCCCCACGTGGAGCCCTACTTCGATCCTCAGATGGTCGTGACGCTGGATCCAAACGGGCAGCCTCTCAGCCGCTACGGAGACAGAAGCTGGGATCTGCGGTCCATGAGTACAGACGGTGGACAAACCTCGTACTCACACACCTTCTTAGATGCACAGCCCCTATCGGGTTCACCAGAAATCGGCAGACCGAACCTTACTGCGCTGATTAGCGAGCAGCAAAAGGCGCTGCTGTGGTTGCACATGGATGCTGGGCGGCAAAGAGCCCTGAGAACGATACTGCAGGCGGGCCGTACGATGAACAGACTCACTCAAGGTGCCGTCAGCCGGGGAATTTCGCTGTTCGAGTTGTTCTGCAACCCTCAGGTGCTCAGCGAGGAATCGGCGGAATTGAACAGCAGCTACGCCAACACCGTGCGAGCCTTGCTTCGGACACTGTGGCGCCACCGTGACTTCCTCAAGATTGGGCTCGAAATCCGCTTGAAGCAACTGGTTGAGGTCATCAAGGAATCTGCCCCAGGAGAGGCGAAAGACCGCCAAACGCCCATCATCCCATCCCGCATCTACTGCGCGATCTTATCTAGCCTGCTGGACCGTCTGGATGAGATCGAGTCTGACCTAGATACTCTACTGGATGCTTACCGGCAAGAGCGCACGTGCACGCTCAGTGCCTCAAGCTGCCTGACCGACAAGCAGCGATATATGCAACGCGAAATGCAACTCCAAGGGATGCTGGAGGCTATGCGGAACAGGGGATGGAAGACGGGAAGCATGCGCGGATTCGTCGCCGGCGAGATCGCCGTAGTCCAACTTAGGCTGATGTGCATCGTAATCGCCTTCACCGGCATGCGAGTAGCGGAAGCGCAGATCCTGCCGCTCAAAGGAGTTCTGGAGGAGGCGAAACACCGTGACACGGTGCACCACGTGGTCAACGGATACAGTCACAAGCTCAACGGTGGCAGAAAGAAGCGCGCCAGTTGGATCACAAGCCGCGAGGGCCATCGGGCAATCTTGCTCGCTCAAAGAATCGCCTCGGTCATCTTGGAGGTACTGAAAGATGGTGATCCAGCAAACGATGACGCCGCCTTACTGTTCTGTTCGACGGCCAATCCTTACAAGAAGCAGAGTCTTTCGAGCATTTACAGACGTCTGCACGGCCAGTTGTTCCCTGAGATTTGCCCCCTCATTACGCAAGCCGACATCGACGAACTCAACGCAATGGAGTTGCAGCGGAACTGGCTGCGTGAGGGCATGGAGGTCGGCAAACCGTGGCCGCTGGCCTTTCACCAATACCGGCGCAGCCTGTCGGTTTATGCCCATCGCTCGGGCATGGTGAGCCTGCCGGCGCTCAAAGGACAGCTGCAGCACATCACCGATGAGATGCGCGCGTACTACAGCGATGGGTTCTGCCGGGCAGTCAACCTCGTCTTCGACAAGGAGCACTTTAGCCATGATTGGAACGCCGCCAAGTCGGAATCGAGCTTCCTCGCTTACAGCTTAGCCTTGCTGTTCTCGGACGAAGACCTCATCGGCGAAGTGGGTGGACGGGGCGCGGTCCGAATGCAGCAAACTGTATCCAGCCGATCCAAGGAAGAGACACTGAAACTGTTTCGTGATGGCAAGCTGGCCTATCGCGAAACCGTTCTGGGCGGTTGCATCGCCGTGGAGGACTGCAATCGCACACCGCTGGAGCCCATTCCTTGGGACTGCCTGGAGAAAGACTGCACCAACGCGGTGGTGTTTGAAAAACGTCTGGGTCTGTTGATCAAGACGCAGGAGACGGTTGTCGCCACGCTGGCCAGCACAGAAGCGGGCGGCGTTGAGCACCGCCTGGAAGCCGATCACCTGCAAGTGCTTCTTAAAGCTCGCAAACGCCTCTCGGAAGCTGTATGAGCGCCAAGGTCCAAGTCGACAAATACTTCACCGCACTCGAGCGTCTGAAGGCACGTGGCGAGCCGATCAGCAATGATGCTGTGGCCCTAGAGGCCGGCAGCGGCCGGGGCAGCATCAAGAAGTCCAGGCCTGCCTACGCCGAACTTATCGCGGCGATCAATGCGGCCGCCAAACAGCAGGCTGAAGCCAAAGTCGCCTCAGATCCTATGCCTGGTATGCGCAAGGACATCGAAGATCTGACGAGGCGACTGGACCAGTCCCTCGACAGAGAGGTGGCTCTGCTGCACGAGCTCTACGACCTGCGCGCCAAGGCCAAGCAATTGGCGGAAGAGAACCGACTCCTAAAGCTCGGCAGACTCGTCCCGGTGCAATGAGCCTATTCAAAAGGGGTATCCGCATTTGCTGGTTGATGTCCTGATTGTATGCTGCAGTGCAAAAATCTTGCAGTCGGAAGTGCGATTTCACGATGGGATCGACCGTCCCAGTTCGACCCTTCTCTGCCGTATGCCTTCTGTGGATCGAATGACTGTAATCCCCAGTTGATCGGCCATCGAAATTAGTCTAGTCGCGCCAAACCACTCCAGGGATATGCGCTAGAACAGGCCGCCCAAGAATGGCCCGAAGCTCAGCGAGATACAGTGGTTCCTCCAAATGCGACGGGCCTACAAGACAGCCCAATGCCGAGTTGCAACGGCCGCTGGGCAAGAAGACTTAGCAGGCGGAAATCCTGACGGGAAGCCGTGGAATACGGACGCTTAAACTCCTTCATCGCTGCAACCAACTGCGAGGCTGGGACTTCTACAACTTCGCCAGCGCTCACGACGGCCAAGCTTCGTTTTGCTCACAACTCATATGTGACGAATTAGATCCCATCATTCGCAGCGTTGTTTTCCGCATCACGCCACCCGCCAGCAGCCGCAGCTTCCACCACCGCTCCACCAGACGCTGCCCACCCCAACTGGGCTCATCTCATGCCGAACGCTGCACTCGCCCACGCGACCCCTATTCGGGTTGATCTCAATCAAATTTTCTTGTTAGCGTAACTAGATATCTAATATAATTGGCCAACGCCAGTTGAGGAAGGCGACCCACCGCCTGGAGACAGATATGCTGACCCATGAAGAGAATGAACTGTTGTGCCGAGTAGAAGGCGATGCCCCGATGGGGAAGCTGATGCGCCAGCACTGGACCCCTGTTTGCCTGATTGAAGAAGTCAGCGAACCGGACGGCGCGCCGGTCAAGGCTCGCGTTTTTGGTGAAGACCTGGTCGTGTTCCGCGACAACGAGGGGCGCGTCGGTGTGATGGGCGAGTATTGCCCGCACCGCCGAGCATCGCTTGTGTACGGTCGTAACGAAGACGGTGGCCTGCGCTGCCTGTACCACGGCTGGAAGTTCGACGTGCTGGGCAATGTGCTGGAAATGGTGTCCGAGCCGGCCGCCAGCGGCATGACCGAGAAGGTCAAGCACAAGGCGTATCCCTCGAAGGAATGGGGCGGCATGATCTGGGCGTACATGGGTCCGCAGGACACCATTCCCGAATTCGTCGCCCCCGCCTGGGCTCCGACCGAGGACACCCGAGTCAGCATCGCGAAGGCGCTGCTGCCGTGCAATTGGGCCCAGATCCTTGAGGGCGCGATTGACTCCGCACATAGCTCGAGCCTGCACTCGTCCGATTTCGTGCCGGCCCGCGTCGGCGGGGGCGAGGCAACGTCGAAAAACTGGCTGCGTCCGTCCACCGACAAGGCACCGCGCCTGCAGGTCGAGCGCACCGAATATGGGTTCCGCTATGCTGCGCTGCGCCGCCCAATCTTCAACGCCAACACGCACGACTACGTGCGCTCGACGGTGTTCGTTGCACCCGGCATCGTGCTGATTCCGCCCAACAACCTGTATAACGTCGCCAACATCAACGTGCCGATGGACGACACGAATACGGCGTTCTACTTCATCGCGTGGGGCGATCCCGCGACGACCCCGGAAACCGAAACCTGGCGCAAGTTCCTCCATCAACAGATCGGCCCGGATCTGGACGAGCGCTACCGTCCGCTGCGCAATCACGAGAACCGCTTCTGGCAAGACCGGCAGGCCATGAAGGCTGGCAATTTCACCGGCATCACGGGCTTCCCGAACCAGGACATCGCCATGTGGGTCACGATGGGTCCGATCGCCAATCGTTCGGACGAGCGTCTGGGCGCGAGCGATCTCGCCATTGTCGAGTTCCGTCGCCGCATGCTCGATGCCCTCGCGGAATTCGAGCAGGACGCCGAAGCCATCGGTACCGGCGCGAAGGCGATCCCGCAGACGGTCTGTTCGTATCAGGCAGTGGTGCCGAAGGAGACCGACTGGCGTGCGTACGCCGCCCGTTATGTCAGCGCGAAGCATGCCCTGCCGGAAGACGAGCCCGCTGCGCTCGCGACCGACTATCAGGTCAGGCAATAAGCGATGAAGCCGGCCATGGAACAGCGCCGTTTGCGCATCGGGGTGGCAGGACTGGGGCGCGCCTTTTCGCTGATGCTGCCCACCTTCCTGCAGGACCCGAGGGTTCAACTCGTCGCCGCATGCGACCCGCGCGAGGAAGCACGGCAGCAGTTCGCCGCCGATTTCGGCGCACGGACCTACGCAGACGTGCGGGACCTGGCCGGCGACCCCGATGTGGAAGTCATCTACGTGGCCAGCCCCCATCAGTTTCACGCGCAGCACACTGAGATTGCCGCAGCCAACGGCAAACACGTACTGGTCGAGAAGCCGATGGCGCTCAAAGCGGCCGACTGCGATCGCATGATCGCCGCGTGCTGGGCGGCAAACGTGCATCTAATCGTCGGACACTGCCACAGCTTCGATACGCCGTATCTCCGTACGCGCGACCTGATCCGTTCGGGCGATTTCGGTGCGGTGAAGATGATCCAGGCGTTCAACTACACGGATTATCTATACCGGCCGCGCCGCTCGGAAGAACTCATGACGGCCGAAGGTGGCGGTGCCGTATTCAGCCAGGCGGCGCACCAGGTCGACATCGTGCGGATGCTCGCGGGCTCGCGCGCGACGCGCCTGCGCGCAAGCGTCGGCCGGTGGGATTCGAAGCGCCCCACCGAAGGCGCGTATTCGGCACTGATCTGGTTCGAGAATGGCGCCTATGCTTCGCTGTCGTACAGCGGGTATGGCCACTTCAACAGCGACGAGTGGATGAGCTGGATCGGCGAGATGGGTGACCAGGCAAGTCCCGACGCCTACGGCGCCGCCCGGAGGCGGCTGGCGACCATCGCCTCATCCAATGATGAAGCACAGCTCAAGGCGGCCGGTACGTATGGCGGCGCCGCATACAAGCCGCCCTCGACCGCGGCAGTGGAGGCGGCACGCCACCATCAGCATTTCGGCCCGGTGATCGTGGCGTGCGAACACGCCGACCTGCGCCCCCTGCCCGATTCCATCATCGTGTACGGTGATCACCAACGGGAGACGCTGCCGCTTTCCCTCCCCACCGTGCCGCGCGGCGAAGTGATTGACGAACTCTACGAAGCCATCATCGCTGGGCAGGCGCCTCTTCATAACGGCGAGTGGGCAAAGGGCACGCTGGAGATTTGCATCGCCATCCTGGAGTCGAGCGAAACCGGCAAAGACGTGTCGCTCTGATCCTCGTGAGAAAATAAGAAGCCCTCGCACAGCGAGGACTTCTTTTTGTGTGGCGCGGCGGGCAGCCGACGATGACTTCCCGAGCCAACACTACGCGCCTAGCGCCTCAACCCGCAGCGAGAAATCCACTGCCCTGACGTGCTTTGTGAGTCCGCCAACGGAAATGCGGTCCACGCCCGTTTCCGCAATGGCACGCAGCGTTTCCTTCGTCACGCCGCCTGACACCTCCAGGCTGGCGCGCCCGTTGTTGATGCGCACCGCCTCCCGCATCTGTTCCAGCGAGAAATTATCGAGAAGGATTGCGCCGGCGTCTGCGGAGAGCGCTTGTGCCAGTTCATCCAGCGTCTCGACCTCGACCTGCACCGGCACGCCCGCACCAATTACCTGAGCAGCGCGCACCGTCGGCGCAATGCCACCACCCGCTGCGACGTGGTTCTCCTTGATCAGGATGCCGTCATACAGCCCCCGGCGATGGTTCTCGCCACCACCGATGCGCACCGCATACTTCTGCGCCAGACGCAGTCCGGGCAGGGTCTTTCGGGTATCGAGAATCCGCGCCCTGGTGCCCTTTACGATCTCCACCAGGGCGTGCGTCGCCGTGGCCACACCCGACAGCAGTTGAATGAAATTGAGCGCCGTGCGCTCCGCAGTCAGAATGCTGCGCGCCGGCCCGGCGATCTGGCACACCGCCTGCCCTTCGCGCATCCATTCGCCTTCGCCAACGAACCACCTGATCGTGATGCCCGGCTCGTACCGCCGCAGGGTTTCCTCAAACCATGGCCTGCCGCACAACAGCGCAGCTTCGCGCACCGTGAGAACCGCCTCGGCCGAGGCCGCAGGGTCAACGAGCTGGGAAGTCCAGTCGATATTGCCAACATCTTCCGCGAGCGCGTCGCAGACATTGCGCGTCATTGCCGCGCGGGTTGCTACATCCATTTGAAAGATCCGATATTGAGCGGAGAAACTGCCTGAGATCGGCAGCTGCCGCACGGAGGCGCCGCCGCCAATCGACTGAATATGTGGAGAAGGAAAACCTGGCCGCACGGATCTGAGACGTTCTTACTCCTCGCCGCGCGAGGCGATCAGGCTACCCATTTCCCGCGTGGACGGAATCCGCAGCGCCGGATCATCCGTCTCGGCTTCGTCGCGCGCCATGTTTTCGATGATCGTCAGGAGCACCTTGCGCGCAATGTTGATCTCCGTTGCCTTCAGGCCCCTGACGCTGATCTCGTTGACCTCTTCAGCCAGTGGAACGAGCTTGTTCTTCAGGCTACGGCCGCGAGCCGTGAGATACACGTGCGTGTTCTTGCGATTGCCCGGGGCATAGTGACGCTCGACGTATCCAAGCTTTTCCATCGCGGACACCGCGCTGAAAGTGGTTGGCGTGGTCGTGCCGGCCTCGTCGCTGAGTTCTTTCTGCGTCAGCCCGTCGGTGACCCACAGGATGCGCAAGAACGCCCAGTGGCCAAATGAGACCTCGTGCTGCGCCAGGCGCATCTGCAGCCCACGCACCATCGCGCGGGCTGCGTCCTTGACCAAGTGGGCAAGACGATCATCCGGGACGGCCTCGTGCCAATGCCGCAGGATGGGATCCTCTTTGGAAGCCTTTGCCTTGCCAGAAGAACGTGTTGCTACCATGCTTTCCTCGCCGTGACCGTAACCAAAATGGTTCACATCATAGCGTTCAACAGTGCGCGTGCCGCCTGGCGGCCGCGCACCGAGGCCCTGAAAATTCAGAAGAGATGGCGAATACCGACCGTCACACCCGCCTGGTTCATGCCCGCCACAACGTCCACGCCGGTACCGCGAATGCCAACATTGGTCGTTGACCGGTTGGCAACGTACGCGCCCTCCGCATACACGTCTGTGCGCTTGGATAATGCGTAGTCGACCAGCAATGCCCCCATCGTCGGCCCGCCGTTAGATTCGCGGAAGTGCGTGTGGTAGACGCTGGCCGAAATCGACAGCGGCGCGTTCACCTGCCAGGTCATGCCACCCCAGTACAGCCAGGAACTCGGCGGCGCATCCGTGTTGCGCGTATTCAACCAGCGCAGACCTGCCAGTGCCTTGACCGGTCCGATCTGGTACGACAGGCCCAGCAGCGTGCGCTGCTGGGTATTGCTTTGCGTGGCGATCGACGTGCCCTGCAATTGATCATAGGTCACGCCGACGCTAAACGGACCCTGGTCGTACAGGATCGCAGCGCTCATTTCGCGCCCCACCTTCGAAGCACCCGGCACCTCGCCGCCATTCTGAATGGCCGCGTCGAAGCCCGCACTGTACAACGCTGCAAACGTCACACCGCCCAGATTCAAGCCATAGCGCACCGAATTGTCCGCGCGATTCACGAACTGGCTGTCCATGCTCTGTGCGGAGTAGCTTGGGTTGAACGTCAGCGGGTCATACTTGAACATCAACTCATAGAGCAGGTTCTGGTGACGCCCCAGCGTCAGCGTGCCGCTTGGCGTGGCGAGACCAACGAAGGCCTTGCGGCCGAAGAGCCGCCCGCTCTGTCCGAGCGTGCCTGTATCCGAGTTGAATCCGCCCTCCAGCGTCATCATTGCCTTGTAGCCGCCGCCAAGATCCTCCGATCCCTTCAGCCCCCAGCGCGATCCGGCGAGATTGCCAGACTGCTCGCGTACCACCGAGCCCTTGCTGGCACCTTGCGCCACCCGGTTGACGTACTCCACACCCGTATCAACGATGCCGTAAAGGGTGACCGAACTTTGTGCATGGGCTGCCGTACCGGCGAGCGCCAGAAGCGCGCCACCGGCACGCGCGATGATTTGTCTCGTCATTATTTTGATTTCGTAGTTCTAAGAGGGGCTGTCCCGCTTCCTGGTGTTCCCCGCGCATCTGGCGGGAGGCAGATGCGCGACGGGCATCAATGCCCGCTGCGGGAATCAGATCTTGAAGCTTTCCAGGCTGGCTGGATGAAACAACTCAGCCGGCTGAAGACGCCGGCTCGACAGCCCTTCAGCGTGATGCTGCGCCAGGAAACGGTCGATCACGTGCTCGTTGTTAGCGAATCCATATGACCAGAAATCGTGGCCCATCAGGCGGCGCGCATTGCGCAGCTGGTCTTCGATGAACGGAAGCGTGACCTTGGTGGCCGACGTATCGCTCAAACGCGCGAGCGCCACTTCCTTCGAATGCTCGAACGCCTTCGCCATGGCGCCGGGCAGCCACGGATGCTGCTCGGCCAGCGTCTTCCGGATGCCGAGCGTGTGCATGATCGGGAACAGCTTGCGGCGCTCGTACCATTCCGCCGCGCTCTTTTGCGGGTCGTCGAAGAGGTACTTGACCTGCGGATGCCCACGGTCGAAACACGACGGTGCACGCGGCCCGATCACACCGTCGATCTCCCCCTCGGCCAGCAGGTTCGAGATCGTCTTCCCTTCCGGTGCGTTTTCAAGTATGACGCCCTCCGGCAGCTTCAGCGAGATCTTCTCCACGCGCGTCGGATCTTCGTAACCGCCGCGCACCCAGCGAATGTCCGACGCTTTCACGCCATACTCCTCTTCGAGGAACATGCGGACCCACACGTTGGCCGTGAGCTGGTATTCCGGCACGCCGATGCGCTTGCCTTTCAGGTCTTCCGGCCGGTTGATGCCACGATCGGCACGCACGTAAATCGAGCTGTGGCGGAACGCGCGCGACGGGAACACCGGCACGGCGATGTACGGCGAGGTACCTGCGGCCGTCTTGACCGAATAGCTACTGAGCGAGAGCTCGCAAATGTCGTAGTCTGCGTGGCGGAAAGCACGGAAGAAAATTTCTTCCGGGTCCTGCAGCATGAACACGGGATCCACGCCGTCAATCTGGACGCCGCCGTCGATCAGCGGACGCATCCGGTCATAGTTGCCCACGGCGATGGAGAGTTTAAGCTTGCTCATTGATGTTCCTTTCAAACAATCGAAATCAATCCGTTGCGTGCGTTCTCACACACCGGATTTCGGCGCCTGTTGCTGACGTGGCACGCCGAAGAGGACCGCAATACCGCCAGCGAAGACGAGCACGGCAACCAGCAGGATGCCGGCCGAGAAACTGCCCGTCACGGTCTTTACCCAGCCGAGCACGATCGGGGCGAAGAAGGCACCGACCTGGCCGAGACTGCTGATGACGCCGATCCCGCCCGCGGCCGCCTCGCCCTTGAGGTAGTTCGGCGGAATGGTCCAGATGATGGCCGCGGCGGCGAAGTAGCTCACCGAAACGAGGCTCAGGCACACGATCGCAGCGGCCGGGTTGTGGGTCAGCATCGTCAACAGCGTTGCGCCCGCGGCACCCGCCGTCGTGGACAGAAAGAAGTGCCAGCGACGCTCAAGCCGCATATCGGAGCTGCGTGCAATCAGCAGCATGGCAACGGCGCCGACGATGTAAGGCAACGCCGACAGGAAGCCGATCTCCAGCATGTTGGAGATGCCCGTCTGCTTGATGATGGTTGGCGTCCAATAGTTCAGGATCGTGCCGCAGATGGGTACCGTGGCCCAGCCTGCTGCGATCACATAGACGCGTGGGTCGCGCAGCGCAACCATCAGGCGGCTCGGCGCGCTGTCTGGTTTCTGGCGGTGTTCTTCCTCCAGGGCGGCCACGATAATGCGCTTCTGTGCGGCAGTCAGCCACTTCGCATCCTGCGGTTTATCGACCAAATAGAACCAGGCAAAAACACCTGCAAGCACAGCCGGCAGGCCCTCAATGAACAACAGCCACTGCCAGTTGCGGAAGCCCCAGACATCCGTGAAATTCTGGAGAATCAGGCCAGAAAGCGGGCCGCCGATGATGCCGGCGACGGCAATCGCCAGCAGGAATCGCGACGTGATACGAGCGCGACGCTGCGCGGGATACCAGAACGAGAGATAGAGAATGATCCCCGGCCAGAAGCCCGCCTCCGCCGCGCCAAGCAGCGTCCGGGCGAGATAGAACTGCCAGGGGGCATTCATGAAGGCCATTGCTGTGGAAATGGTGCCCCACAACAGCATGATCCGCGTTACGGTCTTGCGTGCGCCGATGCGCCTGAGTAGCAACGTGCTCGGCACTTCGAGCAGGATGTAGCCGATGAAGAACAGGCTCACGCCGAGCCCGTATGCGGCATCGCTGAGTCCCAGGTCCTGCTTCAACTGCAGTTGCGCGAAGCTGATATTGACGCGATCGAGATAGTTCAGCACCCAGCAGAGGAACAGGAAACTCATCAGCCTGAGTGTGATCTTTCGATAGGTCGCCTCTACGGCTACGGAATCGTCGCTCAGATGCGGGGGCGCATCCGCGTAGCTCAACGTGGAGTCATTCATTTCGTTGTCTCTTGGGGGCGTTTTGTCGACTCGATCAGTCAGACCCCCGCGCTGGACGGTGTCTGCTTCTCGTTGCCGACTATTTAATTAGACGTCTAGTTATGAGACTACGAGGCCTTGGTGCCTCTGACAAGTGAGGGTTTATACCGAACCCGGAAATTCAACCGGCGATTACGTCGCTTGCCAAATTAGATCTCTAGTAATATGATACGAACCACCCGCTGAAATGAAAACGAAACAAGTAGACAAGTAGACGGAGACAGGCATGACTACCCAGGACACCGGTTTTCTGCGGCTGACGATCGCGGAGAAGGAAAAGATTGCGCGCGACATCTGGCGCTTTGAACTGACCGATCCGCAGGGCGCGCCTCTTCCGCCATTCGAAGCCGGATCGAATCTGACCGTCGTGGTGCCCAATGGCATGCGCCGCAGCTATTCCCTCTGCAACGATTCGCAGGAAAGTCATCGCTACGTCATCGCGGTCAAGCGCGACAGCAATGGTCGCGGCGGCTCCATGAGCCTGATCGACGGCACGTCCACCGGTGATCTGATTGACGTATCCCTGCCGCGAAACGAATTTCCGCTCGACGAGCGCGCGAAATCGTTCATTCTTGTCGCGGGTGGCATTGGCATCACGCCGATGCTCTCGATGGCGCGCCAACTGAAGGCGGAAGGATTGCGGGATTTCAAGCTGTACTACCTGGCTCGCGACCCGGAAGGTACAGCGTTCCTGGACGAACTCAGCAGCGACCAATGGCGCTCGAGGGTGAAAATTCACCACGATCTCGGCGACCCCACCAAATCATTCGACTTCTGGACCCTGTTCGAGCGCCCCAAGGCCGCACACATCTACTGCTGCGGGCCGCAGATGCTAATGGACACGGTGCGCGACATGACGGGGCACTGGCCGCCTGGCACGGTTCACTTTGAGAGCTTTGGCGCCAATAACGCGAACGCGCAAGTGAACACGCCGTTCATCGTTCGGCTCAAGCGCACCGGTACGCCGCTGGACATCCCGGCTGATCGATCGATCCTTGATGTGCTGCGCGCAGAAAATGTGCACGTTGCAAGCTCATGCGAAAGCGGCACCTGCGGATCCTGCCGGACCGCGCTGTGCTCGGGCGAGGCGGATCATCGAGACATGGTGCTGCGGGACGACGAGAAAGCCACGCAGATCATGGTCTGCGTATCGCGTGCAAAATCGGGCGAACTGGTTCTGGACCTCTGATACATCCCGCCGCAACGCACGAACCCAACACGAGGACTTGACCATGAGCGACCAGACTCCCTCCCGCGCCCCAACCACACGGGATACCAGTGCGCCGACGCCGGCCAGCGACAACAGTCTCGCCTGGTCCGATATGCGTCTCCTCGGGTTCACGCCCATGGACGACGTGCACGAGGAGTTTCACACGCTTGCACTGAAACTGGTGACCTGCTCGGATGCGAGCGCCGCCGATGCAATCGAACGATTCGAGCAGCACGCGATCAGCCATTTTGAGCAGGAAGATGAATGGATGCGCTCCACCAACTTCCCTCCGCGGGACTGCCACCTCGCCGAGCATGCGGCTGTGCTCAAATCGGTCGGTGACGTCAAGCAAGCCGTGGCGCTAGGAGAGGCCGGCGCCGACGTGGTTCGAAGCTTGGGGATGGCTCTCTTTGACTGGTTCCCGATTCATGCCGACTACCTGGATTCCGCGCTGGCAGCCTGGATGACAAAACAGACCATGGGCGGAAAGCCCATCGTGTTGCGCCGCACGCTCGCCTGAATTGGCTCACGGGCTCACCCCCACTTCGAGGGCAGCGCACTGCGCGGACGTGGAGCTGTTTAGTCCTTCGTCGGCCGGCGATACATTTAAGTGGTGCCAGCGGCCGAACGTAATGCTACTTCGGCCGTTCGGCAAATGCGTATGGTTGGCTGCTTCTGGCCGTTCGGCGACCCTCATTCGCCCATGTCGCACGATACATTGCACCGCACAAGGCGAAATCAACCACGAAATGCGGATACCCTTCAAAAGTAGGTACGTTGCGGCCTGACCAGCACTAGTGATCAGGTCCAACAAATCCACCTTCACGGCTTCCTGACGCACGTTGCAAAAGGGCTAGGTCGAGGTCACCGACATCTTCATTGGCTTTCCGAATGTGGGTTGTTCAGCTGGACAGCAGCGGCTTGTGCTTACCTCGTCGGCTTGTCGGCCTGAAACTCGATGATGACGCCAAGCGCTGCGAGTTGCGGCGGCACTTCCGGGTGTTCACGACAAACGCGCGTGAAAGAATCCGCGATCTCTCCGATGGTGACAGTCCTGATCTTCGGCCCGTACACCTCAACAGCATTCATAAAGCCCGTGGCGTATCCCATTTCAACCAAGCGGCCTTGGTCGGTGTTCGACTGTGCGACCCACTCCCGGCAGCTATCCAAAACCGTAGCGTGCGTGGGCGCGGCCCCGGCTGAGAGGCCGTGTGCGAGAACCAGCGTCGAGTCTTCCTTCTCCTGCGAACCGGGCATGACAATTAGGTCTTCCAGTTTCGGATCGCCTGGCTTCGCTGTCGGGACGCTCGGGAGTTGGCCAGTTGCCCGTCCATAGGTGATAAGCCTGGCGGGGTCGAAGTCAGCGGGGAGTCCGTTGTCTGCTGCCTGCGCAACAGTGGCAACGAGAACGGTTGCCGCGAACAGAACTGTGCGTTTCATCGAATTTTTCCTACAGCAGAAGCTCAGGCTCCGCCGAGAGAATTTCACGAGCCCATGGTTGCATGTTGAACGGAAACCCAAGTCCATATGAAACGGATGATGCTCTATACAGTACCCTCTTTCCCTCCAACCCTCGCACGGCGCCGTCGTTTAGGCTGTAAGTGACCGACGCGGCCTGGTCGCGGATGTAGGGAATCAGAACTGCCTTCTCGTCCGGTGTAAGCGTTGTCAGCCACTTTCGTCTGACCTTACGCATCCGCGCATCGTCTAGCAACGAGCCGATTACATTGAAAACCCATGCGAGCCCGTGCGCGAGCAGATAGGCACAGGAAGCCAGTAACGCGAATCCAATCCACATTCGATACTTCGCGAGAAAGTCCGCGAGACCTGTTGCAGCAATAGCGTGTGCCGGAGCGTATAAAAGTGCCCCGCTAGCGAGTGCGATGGCAAGTAGTGGCTTTACGGCAATCTGCCCAACTGCCTTAATGCCCTCAGCAATGTCCCCAATCATGCCCATGTCAGCGTTTTCCTGGTCAATTACCTTAGCAGCGCATCCAGAAGCTCTCTGTATGCACTTGCTTTTGTGTCAGTGCTAATGATGACAGCACGTTTACCGCCCCGCCCGGCAAAGTGCGCACCCGCATAGCCGCACAGACTTGCTATCAGAACGGTCATCAGCAGTTCCATTGAGGCGTTCTCCCCATTTTCGTTTTAGTTACGAGATGGTACGTGAGCTGCCGGTCAAAAATGGGACGCTAGTCCAATGTCCACGCCGCGTCCTCAGAAAATCAGACAAATGCAACCCTGCGCACTAGTCCTTTGCCGCCGATGGCGGCGAACCTGTTGCGGACCTATTCAGGCTTACAGCATTGCCAAGCGGCAGATCGAACGTACAATTTCGCAGGACCGCCACGCGGGCCCCCAGGCAATAGCATCAAGACAAAGGCGCCTGGGCAGGGAAAGGGAGACCGGACGTGAAGCTGTCCGAAATTGCCATCATGAACTTCCGGCTGCTGCAGTACGCCCGTATGCGGCTGGACACGACAGGCATCACCACGATCCTCGTCGGCCCCAACAATAGCGGCAAGACTTCGGCCATCGAGGCCATGCTGACCTTCCTGCAAAGGCCGATCAAGCAGCTGTCGATCAATGATTTTTCTCTGGGGTGTCGCGATGCCCTAAAGAAGTTTGAGCAGCACGTCCTAGCGCCGCCTGCGGCGGCCGCACCCGCGGGGGGCGAAGCTGCAGTAGCCGCGCCACCGCCCCTCCCCGACTTGCCGGTCTTGTCGTTGCGCCTCAAGTTCGACTACGACGACACGGGCCCAGATTTGGCGATTGCAGGGGAGTTGCTGATGGATCTGGAGGATGCGTCCGCCTCGGTGATGGTCGAAATCCGCTTCGCGCCTGCGAATCCCGAGCAACTGGCGCAGGCCTACCTGAAGGACCGGGACGACGATCAGTCGCTTTTCGATTATCTTGCGGCCACCCTGCATGACCACTACAAGCTCGACCAATTCAAGTTGAGCCCTGACGGCAGCGAAGCCGAGCGCCTGCCCGACCGAGGCATCTTGCAGCGGCTGATCCGCATCGACGTCGTCAGCGCTCAGCGCCACATCGACGACCGTGAAGAAGGCAGCAAGGCCACGCGCCTCTCGACATTGCTCCACACGCACTACGAGCGCCGCTACAAAGTCGATGCTCCCAACGATTTCAAGGCACTCGAGAAGACGCTGCGGGACCAGTCCACCATCCTTGGCCCTCAGTACGTCAAGGCTTTCGACGGCCTGATGAAGGGGTTGGCGAAGTTCGGCCATCCGGAATCCCCCAAGCTAACTGTGCGCGCTGAGCTCAGCGCCGATGGCCTTTTCAAGGACACGACGCGCGTCTACTACTCGGCGGCCAGCGCAACGACGCCACCAGCCGAGGGACCCGCGGCAGCGCTTGATCAGGCCTTCGAGCTTCCCGAGCGATACAACGGACTCGGGTTCAAGAACCTCATCTACATTGTTCTGTGCCTCAAGTCCTTCCGTGAGGACGTGGAGTCTGACCTCGAGCATCGTCCCCGTGTCCACTTGGTCGTCGTTGAGGAGCCCGAGGTGCACATGCATCCTCAGATGCAGGCGGTCTTCGTCCAGAAGGTCAGCGAGTTCCTCACACCCGCTGCGGGTGAGACCGGCGTGCAACTGCTGCTGACGACGCACTCATCGCACATGGCGGCCAACTGCGGCTTCGCGCCGATTCGCTACTTCCGGCGAAACAAGGGAACGGTCGAGATCAAGGACCTGCTGTCCTTCGAGTGCTCTGCAACGACCGACCCCGAAAAGGCCGCGATGGAGTTCCTGCGGAAGTACTTGACGACCACTCGATGCGACATGTTCTTCGCGGACAAGCTCGTGTTCATCGAAGGGCAAGTCGAGCGCATGCTTCTGCCTCGCCTAATCGCCGCCCTGGATATCGCACTGCGCGACAAGCTAACCTCGACTTATGTCTGCACGGTAGAAGTGGGCGGCGCGTACGCACATCTCTTCCGCAAGCTGATCGAGTTCTTGCAGTTGCCGGCTCTGGTCATCACCGATTTGGATTCGATCGATGGCACAACCAAGAAGAAGGCGCCCGTCGCAAACGGGCATGTCAGCAGTAATGCAACCCTGTCTCAGTGGCTTCCAGGAAGTTCTGATTTGCCTGTGCTGATGGCGGCTGGCGAAGCACAAAAGACCTCTGGACGTGTCCGGGTTGCCTATCAAGTCCCGGAAGCAGTCGGCCAACCGTGCGCTCGCAGCTTCGAGGAAGCCTTTGTCTACGCGAACGCGGCATGGCTGACCGCCAACAAAGCCAAGATGTTGGCCACCGGAGAAACATTCACTCATGCTGACGCCGCAGCCCTGACCGCGGACGCCTACAACGTAAGTCTGCCGAAGGTCGACTTTGCGCTTGATCTGCTGGCCAACGAAGGCTGGGCCACACCGATGTACATCCGCGAGGGGCTCGAATGGTTGGCGAAGCAGTAGCCGCGGCCGCGCCCGAAAAGACAGCGGACGAGCGCATCGCCGAATGCCTCGCCGAGGGTCGCAGTTTCGTTCTCGACGCTGGTGCCGGCGCGGGCAAGACTTACTCTCTCGTCGAGGGTCTGAAGAAGCTCTGTGCACCGACGGTCGCCGACCGGCTCAGGCGTGACGGGCAGCAGATCGCCTGCATCACCTATACCAATGTGGCCAAGGACCAGGTGATTGACCGCATCCAGGGCAACTCTTTGGTGCGTGTCTCGACTATCCATGACTTCCTATGGAGCACGTTGCAGCCCCACCAGCAAGCCCTTCGGCAGGCTCTGCTCGATTTCAATGCTGCACTCCCCACGGGGAGCTCGCGTCGGGTTGATCAAGCGGAACTAGCAGCAAGGGTCGCCGCCCGGCTTGAGGTGAAGTACTCGGACCGGGGCTCCAAGTTCCTCGAGGGTCGGATCTATCACGACGACCTGCTTTCGATCGCGCGCATCGCCTACACCAGATACGACAAGCTGGCGCGCATCGTGGCGAGCCGCTACCCCTACATCTTCATCGACGAGTACCAGGACACCAGCGAAGCAGTGATCGACATCCTGCTTTGCCGGATGCTACCGCTGGCTGGCAACAAGCTCGTGCTCGGATTTTTCGGTGACAAGATGCAGAACATCTATCACCATGGAGAACACAAGGGGATCGGCGAACTTCCAGCTGAGCTGGCAGCGCCACTTGAGGTCATCGTCAAGCGCGAGAACCGTCGTTGCTCGCTGCGCGTCATGGATGTGTTGAACAACATCCGGACCGACATCACGCAGATACCTGGGAGCAACAACGCGCAAGGCGACGTAGCGTACATCCGCGTTGCGGCTGGTGCCGATGAAGCGGGTCTTCAACGCGCACGCGACCTGCTGACCGACACCTTGAACTGGGACCTGGCAAGCCAAGGAACACGCGAGCTTTACCTCACCCATCGGCTGATTGCCCGCAAGGCTGGTTTTGCTGACTTGCTTCAGGCCTTCACGGATCGTGGGTCCTTTGCCAAGGATGCCCTCACCGACGGCTCTGATCGGCGGATTGCGTTCTTCTTGGAGAAGGTTGAACCGCTGGCCCTGGCCTGGGAGAAGGGGCAGATCGGCGAGACGCTGGGCCGGCTCCATGGCGCGGGGCACCGACTAGCCAGTCGCACAGCAAAGTCTGGCGTGCGCGATGCGCTTAATGCCCTGACGGCAAAGCGAGCTGCCGGCACAGTCCGTGAAGTGCTTGAGACGATCCGCGACCGCCAGCTATTCCCACTGACCGATGACTTGGCCCTCCGGCTTGTAAACACGCAGCCCATCCTCACTGCGGAGATGGATGATGCCGCGAAAGAGCGCGAGCAACTGGAGGCGACGCTGTACGGGGCCTTCTTCGCGCTTCCCTACCAGCAGGTCGCCGCCTTCGCCCGGTTCTTCATGACCAGCACGCCGTTTGCTACCAAGCATGGCGTGAAGGGAGACGAGTTCGATACCGTGCTGGTCGTGCTGGACGACTCCGGCGCCGCGTGGACCTTCTATTCGTTCGACAAGTACCTGTCCGGTGCGGATGAGACGGCGAAACCAGAGCGCGCAAAGCGGTCTCGCAATGTCTTCTACGTCTGCTGCTCTAGGGCCCGGCAGAGGCTGGCGGTGATCGATCTCACCGGTGCTTCCGCGGCGAAGGACGAGCGAATGCGCACGCTGTTCGGACTGGACCGCTGCTATGAGGTATAGCAGCACGGCGCAGATCCGTGACCGGCAGGGAGGGCCACCACTGACGCCGACGAAGGTCCGCCCATGTACCTGCTCTACCGCGGCTGCGCGGTTGGCCCACGCAAGGGCTCTGAGAAGCCTCTGCTCGATGTACACTTCAGGCTTTGTAGTGTCCATATCTACTGGCCACACGAGCGACACAAGGAATCACCTAAGTTGTTGATTGCTCAGCCATTCGATGTGTCCATATACCCGTAGACTTGCTAATGTTGTTCAACGTCTGACCCCGCGCACGTTCAACGAGAAAGCCCCGCAGTGATTGCGGGGCTTTTTTCATGGGCGAGGCGCAAGCACGCAGCGGTGGCCCGCCAGACGAATGCCGTCCCCACCCTTGTAACGTTGAGGCGACCCAGCATCACTTTTTTACACGCGGGCAAGTGAACAAGACGGCTTTGATGCTCGGCAAGGCCCATCGCTGCGCCATTTTCACGTCGCTGGCATGCCGGTTGCGTGCAACACCGCAGATACGCTGAACCCCGGCAGGCCGCTTCCGCCCGGGGCAGCCCGCCGCCCCGACTGGCATTCAGCCAGGACCGTTGGGGCGGCGCACTCGCCCAACGCCATGAGTTCGCAATCGCCTCCGCCCTTGTCTGCAGTTGACGACATCGACGCCTCGCCCGGTATCGGCAGCAACGCTGCCATCCAGTCGCGCGGGGTGCTGCTGTGTCTGTCCGAACCTGATCTGCGCATCCACCAGGTGAGCGAAAACCTGGAAGCCGCACTGGGTACGCCACTGGCTGCCGCGCTGCAGGCGCCTGTTGACCGTGTCATCGGCACCGCAGGGCGCGAGGTGCTGGAGCGCGCCCTGGGCACGCACAGCGTCGACGGACACCCCCTGTATATCGGCACACTCCTGACACCGCACGGGCACGCGCTCGACGCGGTGGTACATCGGCACAAGGGCACGCTCATCCTGGAGGTGGAACCCGCCGTGCATGCGGCCGACGGCGCGTTTGCGTCGATATATCCGCTGGTGCGCACCTTCGTCGCCAGCCTGCAAGCCGTAGGCACGGTCGATGCGCTGACGGACCTCGCCGCGCGCGAAGTACGCCGCCTCACCCACTTCGGCCGCGTCACGATTTACCGCATTGAGCGCGATGGTTGCTTGGGGGCGCTAGCCGAAGCGCGCGACGATGCCTATGACACGCTGGTCGGTACCCACCTGTCTGGCGCCGGTATGACGCCCGAACTGCGCAATCTGTATGGCCACAACCCCTTGCGCCTGGTGGCAGACGTCGACGACACACCGGTGGGCCTGGTGCCGCCGCTGCATTCGTCCACTGGGCGGACGACCGATCTGACCTACGCGGCCCTGCGCGCGGCCTCCGATGCGCAGCGCGAAACCATGCGCCGCATGGGCGCGAAGGCATCGCTCACGCTGGCGCTTACGGTGCGCGGGAATCTCTGGGGCTTGATCGTCTGCCACCATGCCACGCCGTGTTCGCTGTCGTTCGAAGTGCGCACGGCATGCGAACACCTGGCGCAGATTCTGTCGCTGCAGATCGAAGCGAAGGAAGATCGCGCCGAGATCGCCCACCGGCTGGAACTGCGGCGCATCCTGGTGCGCCTGCTGGCCGCGATGGCCGACCGTGACCATTTCCACGAAGGCCTGCTCGAACATCCCGCCGATCTGCTGCGCTTTGCCTCGGCCAGCGGCGCCGCCATCGTTCGCCAGGGCGAGTGCGTGCGCATCGGTGCCGCGCCTGACGAAGCCAGCATCCTGCGCCTGACCGAATGGCTGGCCAATGCGCACCCCGGGGAGGTCTTCCACACCGACCGTCTGGCCGTCACCTACCCGGACGGCGCCGCGCTGCTGCCGCAGGCCAGCGGCGTGCTGGCCGTGCAGGTTTCGCAGCTGCATCGCCACTACGTGCTGTGGTTCCGCCCCGAAACCCCGCACACCGTGCGCTGGGCAGGCGACGTACCGGACGCGGCCATCGCCCACGACAGCCAGCACGTGCTGGGCCGCACCCGCCATTGGCAGGAGCGCATCGCGCACACTTCGCGCCCGTGGCGCACAAGCGAAGTGGAAACCGCCGCGGAGTTCCGCTACGCCGTCCTGAACATCGTGCTGCGCCGCGCGGAAGAAGCCGCGGAGTTGGCCAGCGAACTGCGCCGCGCCAACCACGAACTGGAAGCGTTTTCGTATTCCGTATCGCACGACTTGCGCGCGCCGCTGCGCCACATCGCCGGCTATGCCGAACTACTGGACGAGATGGAGGGCCAGCACGTCTCGGAGCGGGGGCGGCACTTTCTGCAGACGATTTCCGAGTCGTCGCGTTTTGCGGGCAAGCTCGTCGACGACCTGCTTACCTTCTCGCAGATGGGCCGCGGCGCGCTTCACCTGACCGATGTCGACCTTGCCCTGCTGGTGCGCGGCGTTGTGCGCGATCTGACGGTAGACCAGGGGCGGCGCCACATCGAATGGAACATCGGCGCCTTGCCAGTGGTGCGCGCCGACCCGGCATTCCTGCAACTGGCGATGCGCAACCTGCTCTCCAACGCAGTCAAATACACGCGCGGCCGTGACCCGGCGCGCATCCATATCGACGCCGAACAGACCGACGCCGAAACCATCGTGCGCATTGCCGACAACGGCGTGGGCTTCTCGATGGAATACGTGGCCAAGCTGTTCGGCGTGTTCCAGCGGCTGCATCGCATGGACGAGTTCGAGGGCACTGGCATCGGCCTGGCCAATGTGCGGCGCATCATCGATCGCCACGGCGGCCGCACCTGGGCCGAGGGCGAGCTTGATCGCGGCGCGACGTTCTACTTTGCGCTGCCGCGCACGCCCGACCCGCTGGCAGCATCCGGGGCGGGCCTCCGAACACCCATGACTCGCGATGCCTGATCGTTCTTTCCACGTTGATCGTCACCATGCTCAAACCCATCCTGCTCGTTGAAGACAATCCGAACGACCTCGAGCTGACCCTGCTGGCGCTGGAGCGCAGCCAGCTTGCCAACGATGTGGTCGTCACCCGCGACGGCGCTGAAGCGCTGGACTACCTGCACGCGCGCAACCTGTACGCGCAACGCGTGCCGGGCAACCCTGCCGTGGTGCTGCTCGACTTGAAGCTGCCCAAGGTCGACGGGCTGGAAGTGCTGGCCGAGATCCGAGCCACGCCCGTGCTCAAGAGCCTGCCCGTGGTCATGCTCACGTCGTCGCGCGAAGAAACCGATCTGCTGCGCAGCTACGAACTGGGCGTCAACGCCTACGTGGTCAAACCGGTGGAGTTCCGGGCGTTTGTCGATGCGATTGCCGACCTGGGCGTATTCTGGGCGGTGCTCAATGAACCGCCGCCCGGCTCCACCCGGGCACGCCGCACATTGCTGCCGGCAAGCTAGCGGCCCATCCGGAGCATTCGCCCCCATGCCCAATCTTCAACTGCTGCTGGTCGAAGACAATCCGCTCGACGCAGAACTTACGCGCGCACGGCTGGAAACCGCCAACCTGCAGGCTGACATCACGCTGGTCGACAACGAAACCGACTTCATCGCCCAACTGAGCGCGCGGACCTTCGACGCCATCCTGGCCGACTACATGCTGCCGCAGTTCACGGGGGCTGAGGCGCTCGACATTGCGCGCCGCATGGCGCCGCAAACGCCGTTCATCTTCGTATCCGGTGCGCTGGGCGAGGAGCACGCGGTGGACATGCTCAAGCGTGGCGCCACCGATTACGTCATCAAGCAGCGACTGCAACGCCTGCCCGTGGTGCTGCTGCGGGCGCTGGCCGAGGCGGCCGAACGCCGCCAGCGCATCGCCGCAGAGGCTGCCCTGCGCGAAGCGGAAACGCACTTCCGATTGCTGATCAATGCGCTCAAGGAGCACGCCGTGCTCTCGCTCGACCCGCAGGGCATCGTGCGCACATGGAATGCGGCGTCGCGCAGCATTCTTGGTTATGCGCGCGAAGACATCCTCGGCAAATCGGCCGAGATTCTCTACCCGCAAGCCGCGCGCGAGGCCGGTGAATTCCAGCGCAAGCTCGAACGCGTGCGCCGCGAAGGCAGCCTCACCGACGACCGCTGGATGCTGCGCAAGGACGGCACGCCGTTCTACGCATCCAGCGTGGTCACCGCCATCCACAACGAGACGGGGCAACTGGTCGGCTTCTCGAAGATCATCCGCGACTCGACGGAAGAGCGCATCGCGGCCGACGCCCTGCGCCGTGCCAAGGAAGAAGCCGAGACTGCCAACCACGCCAAGGACCACTTCCTGGCGGTGCTCTCGCATGAGCTGCGCACGCCGCTCACGCCCATCCTGACCGCCGTGCATCTGCTGGAACTGCGTCAGGACCTGCCGGCGTATGCGGTCGCGCAGCTCGAAGTCGTGCGCCGCAATGCCGAGCTGGAAGCGCGCCTGATCGACGACCTGCTCGACATCACCGGCATTGCGCGCGGCAAGCTGGCCGTGAGCTTTGCGCTGGTCGACCTGTATCCGCTTTTGGAGAGCACGCTGGAGATATCGCGCAACGACATGCAGGCCAAGCGGCTCTCGCTCAAGACGCGCTTCGAGGCGGGCCGCAGCCGGCTGTACGCGGACGGCGCGCGCATCCAACAAGTGATCTGGAACCTGGTGCGCAACGCGGTCAAGTTCACGCCCGAAGGCGGCGCCATCGAGGTGCGCGTCTGGAACCCGTCGGCCTCCACCGTGGCCGTGTCCGTGAAGGACAACGGCATCGGCATTGAGCCCGACGCGCTACCGCGCATCTTCTCGGCGTTCGAGCAGGCCGATGCATCGATCACACAGCGCTTTGGCGGGCTTGGCCTGGGCCTGGCGATTGCCTATGCGCTGGTGCAGAAGCATGAAGGCTCGCTGATTGCCGAGAGCGCCGGCCGCCACGAGGGCGCCACGTTCACACTCACGCTGCCGCTGGCCACCGAGATGGTGCAGCCCGAGACGCCGCCGTCGCCGCCCTCGCCACGCGCCCAACCGACGCGCGGCCTGCACGTGCTGTTGGTGGAAGACAACGCCGATACGGCCGAAGCCATGTCGCAGATGCTGGAGATCCTTGGCCACACCGTCACCGTTGCCAATGGCGCGCGCACGGCCATGCAAGCCGCGGAGTCTGGCGCGTTCGATCTGCTGATCAGCGATATTGGTCTGCCGGACGGCAGCGGCCTGGACGTGGTGCGCGTATTTGCGGAGAGGCAGGCTGCCCCGTCGATCGCTATCACCGGCTACGGCATGGAAGACGATATCGCCCGGTGCCGTGACGCGGGCTTTACGGATCACCTGACCAAACCGGTGGATTTCAAGCGGCTGGAAACGCTGATGGCCGGTTATCTGGCCGCGCGCGACGCGCGCACTACCGGCGTGGGCGCAAGCTGAGCCGCGCCAGAATGCCGCAGTGGCAGTTGCCTTAGCGGCGCACCAGGCCCCATGCCGCAGGCAGCAGCGTGGCGCCCACCACGGCGGCCGTCCACGCCATGATCTGGCCATCGGCATACAGGTGGGCGAATTGGCCGCTGTAGTAACCGAGCAACGCGCCGAGCCCGCCCGTTACCAGCGCAGCCGCCCATCCCAGGCGTTTGCCTGCGGGATGCAGCCAACGCGCCGCCACGCCCACCGCCAGCCCGATCCAAAGCGGCCCGATCCACCCCATGCCTGTTCTCCGTATTGCCCTTGAGCGATTCAACTGGACGCGTACCTTAGCGCAGGACGGTGCAGAAGGCCACGATCGCACTGCGCGTCGCGCGTGACGAATAATCGACATTCCTCAATACATATCACCAGATTTGACCTGCCGCCTGCTCATCAGGGGGCCGGGCGTTATAATCCGAAGTGCTCAAAATTCGTGCCGTTCCTTTAACCGGCCGCCCCACATGCAGTTGCTGACGCTCGGAATCAACCACCACACTGCGCCGCTTTCCCTGCGCGAGAAGGTGGCGTTTCCGCTCGAGCAGCTCAAGCCCGCGCTGGGCACGCTGCGCCAGCATTTGCCGCACCTCCGAAGCACGGCAGAAGCCGCCATTCTCTCCACCTGCAATCGCACCGAAATCTACTGCGCCACCGACGGCAACCTGCCCGAGCAGACCGCGCACGAGCATGCGATTCGCTGGTTGGCACAGCACCACAACATCGACCCCGGCGAACTTGCGCCCCATGTGTATTCGCTCGGCCAGTCGCTGGCGGTACGCCACGCGTTTCGCGTGGCCAGCGGGCTCGATTCGATGGTGCTGGGCGAGACCCAGATCCTCGGGCAGATGAAAGACGCCGTGCGCACCGCCACCGAGGCGGGCGCCCTGGGCACGTACCTGAATCAGCTGTTCCAGCGCACCTTTGCCGTGGCCAAGGAAGTGCGCGGCACGACAGAGATCGGCGCGCATTCCGTGTCGATGGCCGCTGCCGCCGTGCGCCTGGCGCAGCGCATCTTTGAGTCGATCGCCGATCAGCGCGTCCTGTTCATCGGCGCCGGCGAGATGATCGAGCTGTGCGCCACCCACTTCGCCGCGCAGACGCCACGCGAAGTGGTGATCGCCAACCGCACGCTGGAACGCGGCGAGAAGCTCGCCGAATCGCTGTCGAACCAGGGCCTGAATGCCCGCGCCGTGCGTCTGGCCGAACTGCCGACCAAGCTTGCCGAGTTCGACATCGTTGTGTCGTGCACCGCCAGCACGCTGCCCATCATCGGCCTGGGCGCCGTGGAGCGCGCCATCAAGCAGCGCCGCCACCGCCCGATGTTCATGGTCGACCTGGCGGTGCCGCGCGACATCGAACCCGAGGTTGCACGCCTGTCCGACGTGTTCCTCTACACCGTGGACGACCTTGGCGCCATCGTGCGCGAGGGCAACGCGCTGCGGCAGGCCGCCGTGGCGCAGGCCGAGGCCATCATCGAAACGCGCGTGCTGAACTTCATGCACTGGCTCGATGCGCGCAGCGTGGTGCCGATCATCCGAGATCTGCACGCGCAGGCTGAAACGCTGCGCCAAGGTGAACTGGAACGCGCTCAGCGCATGCTCGCGCGCGGCGACGATCCGGCGCTGGTGCTCGAAGCGCTGTCGCAGGCGCTCACCAAGAAATTCCTCCACGGCCCGACGCATGCCCTGAACCATGCGCAGGGCGAAGGCCGCGAACAGCTCATCGACCTGTTGCCGGCGTTGTTCCGCCAGTCCAGCCACTCCGAGCGCTAGCGGCCAGCGCTTCGCTCGCGCGCCGCCCGCTTTCACTCCGGCACGCAACCTCTGGCGCGGTATCATGCGCCGCCTTCGCTTCCAGCGTTTCCCTCCGCGACTGCCCGAATGAAGCCCAGCATGCTGTCCAAGCTCGACCAACTGGCCGAGCGCATCGTCGAAATCAACGCGCTGCTTGCGCGTGAAGACGCCACCGCCAACCTCGACCAATATCGCAAGCTCACGCGCGAACATGCCGAGCTGGAGCCGGTGGTCGCGCAATTTGCCGCATGGAAGCAGGCGGAGGAAGACATCGCCACCGCGCAGGAGTTAGCGGCCGATCCTGACATGAAGGCGTTTGCCGAAGACGAACTGCGCGCCGCGCGTGAGCGCATGGAATCCCTCGAAGGCGAGCTGCAACGCCTGCTGCTGCCCAAAGACCCGAACGACCATCGCAATATCTTCGTGGAAATCCGTGCCGGTACTGGCGGCGATGAGTCCGCGCTCTTTGCCGGCGACCTGCTGCGGATGTACACACGCTACGCCGAACGGCAGCGCTGGCAGGTGGAGATCGTAAGCGAATCGGCGTCTGACCTGGGCGGCTACAAGGAAGTAATCGCGCGGCTGGTGGGCGAAGGTGCGTACTCGCGCCTGAAGTTTGAATCGGGCGGCCACCGTGTGCAGCGCGTGCCGGCCACGGAGGCACAGGGGCGCATCCACACATCAGCCTGCACCGTGGCGATCATGCCCGAGGCCGACGCGCTGGCCGACATCCAGATCAACCCGGCGGATTTGCGCATTGACACGTTCCGCGCGTCCGGCGCGGGTGGCCAGCACATCAACAAGACGGAATCGGCCGTGCGCATCACCCACCTGCCGACCGGCCTGGTGGTGGAGTGCCAGGACGACCGCAGCCAGCACCGCAACAAGGACCGCGCCATGCAAGTCCTGGCTGCGCGCCTGAAGGACCGCCAGGAGCGCGAGGCGCAAGCCAAGGAAGCCAGCGCGCGCAAGAGCCTGATCGGCTCGGGCGACCGCTCCGACCGCATCCGCACGTACAACTTCCCGCAAGGCCGCGTGACCGATCACCGCATCAACCTGACGCTGTACAAAATCGACGCGATCATGGACGGCGACATCGATGAACTCGTCGGCGCCTTGGCGGCTGAGCACCAGGCAGAACAGCTTGCAGCGCTGGGTGAAGACTCCTGAGCGTTCAATCGTTAAAAAGCGCGCGCTCCGTAACATTCGCTTGCGTTTGATACAGCTTGGCACGATGGCGGGCCGGTCCGGCGTTCCTATAATCGATCTCGATCACGCCAAGTGCATCGCCGGTCGCATCCGGCACGCACTCACCCACAAGCGCGGCAACATCACGATTAGGAGAATCGCAATGCGTACCCAACTGCTGGCCATTACCGTCGCCACCACCCTCGCACTCGGCCTGGCCGCCTGCGGCAAGAAAGACGACGCCACCGACCAGGCGGCCAAGAGCGCGATGGAGCAATCGAAGGACGCCGCCAAACAGGCGCTCGACAACGCCGGCACCGCCGTGACCAAGGCCGCGGACGCTGCCAAGGTGGAACTGTCGCAAGCGGCTTCGGACGCGCAAGTCTCCGCCTCGGGCGCGCTGGCGCAGGCCAAGGAGGCCGCCAAGACCGCGGCCGACAAGACGGCCGACGCGGCCAAGGTTGCTGCAGACAAGACCGCTGACGCCACCAAGGAAGCGGCCAACAAGGTCAAGGACGCGACCAAGCAATAAGCGCTGCTTAACCGCACCGACCCGCTCGCGGGCCCGCGCCACATCGGCCGGGCCCGTGTTATTTTGTGCGCCCGATCTTCGCTGCTGGTCTGTTGCCGTGTCGTCTTCCCCCGTCATTCCGCCCGAAAACCTGGCTCGCGTGTCCGATGCGCTGACGGCGCTGGCACGCGCGGGCTTGCCTGCGCTTGAAGCGCGCATGCTGGTTTCGCATGTGACGGGCCTGTCGCGTGTGCAACTCATCACGCAAGACGCCTGCGCCATCGACGTGGCCGCGCGCGCGCGTATCAGCGAACTCGCGGCGCGCCGCTTGGCCGGCGAGCCGATGGCGTATCTGCTCGGCGAACGTGAATTCTTCGGCCGCACCTTCAAGGTGACGCCCGCCGTGCTGATCCCGCGCCCTGATACCGAATTGCTGGTCGAACAGGCGCTGGACCACCTCGAGGAGTGCGATGCGCCGGCCGTGCTCGACATGGGCACGGGCAGCGGCATCATCGCCATCACGATTGCGCTGGCGCGGCGCGATGCGCGCGTATGGGCCACCGACGCCTCCACCGACGCGCTGGCCGTGGCGATCGACAACGCCAAGGCGCTCGGTGCCACCAACGTCCAGGCTGCGCTGGGCGACTGGTACGGCGCGCTGGCCGGAACCGAGGCGCCACCCGCCTTCGACCTGATCGCCAGCAACCCGCCCTACATCGCCGCCACCGACGCGCACCTCGACCAGGGCGACCTGCGCTTCGAGCCCGCCAGCGCCCTCACCGACCACGATGACGGCCTGCGCCACCTGCGCAGCATCGTCGCCGGGGCGCCGGCGCGGCTTGTCTCCGGGGGATGGCTGCTGGTCGAACACGGCTACGACCAAGGCGAACCTGTGCGTGCGCTGCTGGGCGGCGCGGGATTCGCCAACGTCTTCACCGCGCAAGACCTGGCCGGCCACGACCGGTGCAGCGGTGGGCAATGGCCGGATCAAAACGCCGGTGCGCGTTCCTCGCTAAAATAGAGGGGTTTTCCAATGTGGATGTCAGCTCGGGAACCCGGCTGCCGCCCCTCACCCAATCGAGTCTCCCCATGAGCACCACGCACGAAAAGATCGACCAGATCGTCAAAGGCCACCCCGTCGTCCTCTTCATGAAGGGCACGGCGCAATTCCCGATGTGCGGCTTTTCGGGCCGCGCCATCCAGATCCTGAAGGCCTGCGGCGTGGACCGTCCGCACACCGTCAACGTGCTGGAAGACGATGAAATCCGCCAGGGCATCAAGGACTACGCCAACTGGCCCACCATTCCGCAGCTCTATATCAAGGGCGAGTTCATCGGCGGCTCGGACATCATGATGGAGATGTACCAGAGCGGCGAACTGCAGCCGCTGCTGGCTGCTTGAGCTGCGTTCTCGTTTCAGCGTGACCCAGACCGCGAACTCCACCGCTCAAACGCCCGCCGTGCGCCGCATCATCGTGGCGATCACAGGGGCGTCGGGGGCAATCTACGGCGTGCGGCTGCTGCAGATTCTGCAGAGCCTGCGTGAGTCAGCGGGGGTGGAATCGCACCTGCTGATGTCGCCCGCAGGGCTGATGAACGTGCAGCACGAGCTGCACATGGCACGCGAAGAAGTGGAAGCGCTCGCGCACGTCGTGCATAACGTGCGCGATATCGGCGCGACCATCGCCAGCGGCTCGTTTGCGGCGGAAGCAATGGTGGTGGCACCCTGCTCGATGAAGACGCTGGCGGCCGTTGCGCATGGCCTGTCGGACAATCTCATTGCCCGCGCAGCCGACGTCACGCTTAAGGAGCGCCGCCGCCTCATCCTGATGGTGCGCGAAACGCCGTTGAATCTGGCGCATCTGCGCAACATGACAGCGGTCACGGAGATGGGCGGAATCGTATTTCCACCCGTGCCAGGGTTTTACCAGCGCCCCAAGACGATCGACGACCTGGTCGACCACACCGTGGGGCGCGTATTGGACCTTCTGGGCTTGCCGCAGACGTTGGCACCCGGCTGGCCGGGCTTGCGCTCAACGGACTAAGCGCCAATCAGCCGACCGCCAATCAACGGTGGTGGTAATTGAAGTACACCGACGGCCCACCCCAATAGCCGCCGTAGTAGGCGGGATAAGCCGGTGCCGCATAGACCGGCGCAGGCGCCACAGCCACCGGTGCCGGATACACGGCACAACCCCCAAGCGTCGCGGCCAACAAGGCCAGAGCCACGATTTTCATGATTAGTGTCCTTTGGCCTCGCTAGTGAGGCCGTGTGGACGTTATAAGCCGGCGCGGGCGACGTCGGCGTCATGCGGGTGTAAGCGTTGTAACCGAAGACTACGAGCGTGTGTCCGTAAGTTCACTGCTTAGGCGTTGGTTTGCCGGCGGGTGGCTGCGCTGCCGCGGCGGGAGCCGAAGCCGACACACCAGATGCTGAAGCCGGTTTGGATGCGTTCGGGTCGACTTCGGCACGCATTTGGTCCATGACGGCCCCCGCGCGCGGCGCCCAGAGGAATTCCACTGTGCCGTTCTGCGGCTCTTCCGGAATCGCATACATGGTGATGACCGTCTGATGGGCCGCCCAGCGCGCGCGCAGCGAATCGACCGTCTTGCCGGACTTCAGCTTGAGCGGCGCCTTGCCCTCCTGCGCGGGCTTGCCATAGCGGTCGGACAGGGCCTGGAAGACGCGCTGCTCGGTCTCCACGCCGCGCGTGGGCACGAACATGCCGGCGATGTTGCCGTCCTGGTCGATCAGCACCACGGCCTGCGGGCCATCCATCAGCTCCGGGCGCGATGCCTGCGGTATCCCGAGCGATCGGGTGCGGCCATGCGATTCCAGAGCGTCGGAGCAGTATTCGGCGACGTCCTTGCCGCCATTGGCGCGTACGTCTTCGCATGAGGGCAGCTTGCGCAGCGGCTTGCCGAGCGGAAAGACATCGAGCAGCACCGCCACGTCGCCAGGGTCGCGCACCGCCTTGGCGGGTGCTGCGGCCTTGGGGGCCGCCTTGGCTGCGGGTGCGGCAAACGCCACGGACGCGAGCAACGAGGTCGAGATAGCAAGCGCAGCAGTTGCAGTGGCGCGTCGCGTCCAGCAGGTCATGCGAACTCCAGTGAGAAAAGAGCCGAAAGTGTGCCACGCGGGAATCCGGGCGCACAGGAAAGGGGGTCTGACTGCCGGCAGGCGGCCCGCGTTCCCGTCAACCTAATGGCTGAGCGCCTCGAAACCCCCTGGTTACACGCCATTTGACGCGGATACCGGCCCGATGCCGGCCGGAAACATTATCAAAATGTTGCCGGTTTTGATCTCGTAAAGGTACGGCGGGTAAAATCTCGGCGGCACAGACGAATGACCGGCAGGACCGAAGCGTCACGTTCCTCGGCCCGCCGCATAGACGCGATCTCATTTTGAACATTCCCTCCGCTGTTTCCTCCCGCACGCCGTCAGCCGCCCGCGCTGTATGCGCCCCTTCGGTAGCCCGCTATGCGCGGCTGACCGTCGGCCTGCTGGCGCTGGCTTCGGCGCATGCGGCGCTGGCCTTCGGTTTCAACGATGTGGCCGCACGCGCCAAGCAACTGGCTGCAAAACCGTACCAGGCGCCCGCCGATACCCTGCCCCGCGAACTGCGCGAGCTGCGCTACGACCAGTACCGCGAAATCCGCTTCAAGTCTGACCAGGCTTACTGGCGCCGTGACAAGCTGCCGTTCGAACTCGGCTTCTTCCACGAGGGTTCGTACTACGACCAGCCTGTGAAGATCAACGAGGTGTCGCCCGCCGGCGTGCGCGAAATCCGCTTCGATCCGCGCCTGTTCGACTACGGCCCGGTCAAGCTCGATCCGAAACAGGTGCAGAAGCTCGGCTTTGCCGGCTTCCGCGTGCACTATCCGATGAACACGCCCAAGTACAAGGACGAAGTCATCGTGTTCCTGGGCGCGTCGTACTTCCGCGGCATCGGCAAGGGGCAGGTCTACGGCCTGTCCGCGCGCGGTCTGGCCATCGACACCGCGCTCAATTCGGGCGAGGAATTCCCCCGCTTCACCGATTTCTGGATCGAACGCCCCGCCGCCAACGCCAAGGAGTTGACGATCTACGCGCTGCTGAACTCGCGCCGCGCCACGGGTGCCTACCGCTTCGTCATCAAGCCGGGCAGCGATACGGCGGTCGACGTGAAGGCGCAGGTGTACATGCGCGAAAACGTGAGCAAGCTGGCCATCGCACCGCTCACCAGCATGTTCTTCTTTGGCGAGAATCAGCCGGCGCCTGCGCTGGATTTCCGCCCCGAGGTGCACGACTCCGACGGCCTGTCGGTGCTTTCCGGCACGGGTGAATGGATCTGGCGTCCGCTGACGAACCCCAAGCGCCTGCTGGTCAGCTCGTTCGGGACGACCAATCCGGGCGGCTTCGGCCTGATGCAGCGTGACCGCGCGTTCTCCAGCTACCAGGAAATCGGCGACCGCTATGAACTGCGCCCGAGCGCGTGGGTCGAGCCCGTCGGTAAATGGGGCGCGGGCCGCGTGGAGCTTGTGCAGATCCCGACGCCCGACGAGACGAACGACAATGTGGTCGCCTACTGGGTGCCCGAGAACCCGCCCAAGCCGCATCAGCCGTTCAACCTTGAATACCGCCTGCTGTGGCAGAAGGATGCCGACAAGAAGCCAGCGCTGGCATGGGTTACGCAGACGCGCCGCTCGCACGGCTGGACCACCAAGCGCCCCGACGAGCGCAAGCCCGACGATACGATCGCCTTCGTGGTCGACTTTGAAGGCCCCGCACTGGCCAAGCTGGCGCCGAATACACCGGTTGAGCCGGTGTTCTCGGCAGATGCCAACGGCAAGATCGAATCGATCTTCGGCCAACCCAACACCGCGACCGGCGGCTGGCGCGTGACCGTGCGCCTCAAGCGGGTCGACGACGATAAACCCGTTGAACTGCGTGGCTACCTGCGCAGCGGCGGCACCGGACTCTCCGAGACGTGGAGCTACCTGTTACCTCCGGGCTGAACGTGACGACAGCCCAGACTGGCCGTGCTCCCGGCACGGCCCCCTCCACCAGCCCCGCTACAGCGCAGTCTGTGGCAGACCATTACCTTGAAGCGCTGCCGCTGGCGGCCGATGCGCGTGCTGCGCTGCTGCACAACGCGGGCATCACCGCTGGCGACGACGATGCAGCGGCGCTTGCCAAGCTGCATCGCGCACTGGCCCGGCTCGACCCGGCGCAGACAACCTCGCTTGACGCCGATGCGCCGGCCTACGCCTCCGTAGGCTCGCGTCTGGACGCCGCTTATGGCGCCACACGCGCCAATGCCGCGTCGACCGAGCCTTCTGCCGAACCCGCACCGCCGCTTGAGCACGACAGCCAAGGCCGCATCCATCTGGACACGGGGCCCACCCCTGCGCGTCGCTCGATGGTGCCGTGGCCGTGGGTGCTTGGGCCGATCTGGCGCGCGCGCAAGGCCATCGACCGCTGGATGCACGGCGGCCAGAAGCCGGTGCCGTATGAAGCGCCCGACTCGCCCGACCCGAAAGGCATCTGGCGCTTCGTGGGGGCGCGCCGCCGCCTGACGCTGCTCGCACTGATGATCGCGCAGACCATCGCTGCCACCTGGGCGATGAGCACAGTGCTGCCGTACCACGGCGCCGACTGGCTCGAAGCCATCATCATCGTGCTGTTTGCGGTGCTGTTCTGCTGGGTGTCGGCGGGCTTCTGGACGGCCATCACCGGCTTCCTGCTGCTGGCCTTCCACGGCGACCGCTTCGTCATCTCGCGCCGCGCCACACCCGACGCCACGATTCCCGACGACGCACGCACGGCCATCGTCATGCCGATCTGCAATGAAGACGTGCAGCGCGTCTTCGCGGGGCTGCGCGCGACGTACGAATCGTTGCAGCGCACGGGGCATCTGGAGCACTTCGACTTTTTCGTACTGTCGGACTCCGGCGACCCGGACATCCGCACGGCAGAGGCCGATGCCTGGCTGCACATCTGCCGTGCACTCGATGGTTTCGGTCGCATCTTCTACCGCTGGCGCCGCCACCGCGTGAAGCGCAAGAGCGGCAACATCGACGATTTCTGCCGGCGCTGGGGCGGCCGGTACCGCTACATGATCGTGCTCGACGCCGACAGCGTGATGAGCGGCGATTGCCTGACGCGCCTCGTGCAGTTGATGGAAGGCGCGCCCAGCGCGGGCATCATCCAGACCGCGCCGCGCGCCGCCGGCCGCGACACGCTGTACGCGCGTATCCAGCAATTCGCCACGCGCGTGTACGGGCCGCTGTTTACCGCCGGCCTGCACTACTGGCAACTCGGCGAATCGCACTACTGGGGCCACAACGCCATCATCCGGCTGGACCCGTTCATCAAGCACTGTGCGCTGGCGCCGATTCCTGGCAAGGGCTCGCTTTCCGGCGAGATCATGTCGCACGACTTTGTCGAAGCCGCGCTGATGCGGCGCGCCGGCTGGGCCGTGTGGATCGCCTACGACCTCGACGGCAGCTACGAAGAAATGCCGCCCAACCTGCTCGACGAACTGGGCCGCGACCGCCGCTGGTGCCACGGCAACCTCATGAACTTCCGCCTGTTCGGCGCGCCGGGCTTTCACCGTGTGCACCGCGCGGTGTTCATCACCGGCGTGATGGCGTATTTGTCGGCGCCGCTGTGGTTCCTGTTTCTGATCCTGTCGACAGCCCTGCTGGCCAAGCACACGCTGATCGCGCCGGAATACTTCACGCAGCCCCGCCAGCTCTTCCCGATCTGGCCAGAGTGGCATCCGGAAAAAGCCGCCGCGCTGTTTTCTGCCACCGCCACCGTGCTGTTCCTGCCGAAGATCCTGAGCGTGCTTGTACTGTGGGCGCAGGGGCCGAAACGCTTTGGCGGGGCGATCCACCTGGCGTTGTCGATGGCGATCGAGGCGGCATTCTCGGTGCTGGCGGCGCCGGTGCGCATGCTGTTCCACACGCGCTTTGTGACCGCCGCGTTCCTCGGCTGGAAGGTGCATTGGAAATCGCCCCCGCGCGAAGACGCACAGACGCATTGGGGCGACGCCGTGCGCCGCCACGGTCTGCACACCGTCATCGGCATCGTCTGGGCTGCAATCGTGTATTGGCTGAACCCGAGCTTCCTGTGGTGGCTGTCGCCGGTCGTGGGTGCGCTCATCGTGTCGATCCCGCTGTCGGTGTTCTCCAGCCGCGTGAGCCTGGGCCGCCGCATGCGCCGGCTGCGCCTGTTCATGATCCCCGAGGAAGTGCGCCCGCCGCGTGAGCTGCGCGCCACGCGCAAGCACCTGCGCAATGCGCCGCCGATGCCGGATTTCCGCCAAGCCGTGGTCGACCCCGTCACCAACGCGCTGATGTGCGCGATCGGCACGGCGCGCTTTCCGCACGACCGGCGCCTGATTGCCGTGCGTGAGGCACATGTGCGCCATGCGTTGGAGGTTGGCCCGGACAAGCTCACGGGCAAGCAGAAGCTGGTGTTGCTGTCGGATCCATTCTCCCTGTCGGCGCTGCACCTGGCGGTGTGGTCGTCACCTGCACAGCGTGCGGCCTGGGAAGCTGCACAGGGCTGAACGCGCCACCCCACTTGAAGTGCCGCGCCCCACCAGCGTCTTGCCGGTGGGGCGTTTTACTTCCCGTTACATCCGTAGGATTTGCGTATCACCTGAAGCGCCCGACGGTTCATAGAATGGCATCACGAACTTGATTCACGAAGTCGACGGCACAGTAGCCCCCGGCCTCGCAACCGTAAGGAGAAGCATCATGAAACGCACACTGCTCGCATTCGTTCTGGGTGGCGCCGCGCTGTGCGCCTCGACGGCGGCGCTGGCGCATGTGGATGTCGGCGTGGCGATCGGCGTGCCTGCGCCGGTGTATGTGGCCCCGGCACCTGTGTATGCACCCCCGCCCGTGGTATATCGCCCTGCCCCGGTCTATGCCCCGGCCCCGGTGATCTATGGCGGCTACTATCGTGACCGCGACGACTGGCGTGAGCGCGAATGGCGCCGCCACGAGTGGCGCGAACGCGAATGGCACGAACACGAAGGGCACCACGATCACGGCTGGCACCGCGGCTGGGACCGCTAACGCCTAGCGGCAACAGGCAGCTACATCGGCAACGGGCCGCTCACACGAGCGGCCCGTTGCTTTTGTACGCTCGAATGCCCGCGCAATCTGCAAACCGACCTATGCTGACGTAGTGGCCCCCTGCAATCCCGCCGCCGGCCGCACAGCACACGGGAGGACGCCATGTCGATCTCCAGCACCCTCGACGGCTGCCTGCGCAGCAAGGGCTGCCTGTACGAGGTGATTCGCCATCCGCATACCCATACCAGCACGGAGACCGCGCAGTCTGCACATGTCCCGGGCGACCGTCTGGCCAAGACGCTGCTGCTCGAAGACAAGCTCGGCTATGTCGCGGCCGTGTTGCCATCGACGTATCACCTGCATCTGTCGGAATTGCAAAAGGAAACTGGCCGCCTGGACCTGACACTGGCGGATGAATCCGAGTTGCGCGAAGTCTTTCGGGACTGCGATGCCGGCGCCGTACCACCCGTTGGCATGGCTTACGGCATGCCCACCTACATCGACAGCAGTCTGATGGCCCACGGCGACGTCTACTTCGAAGCCGGCGACCACGAAAATGTCGTGCATATGGACATGGATCAGTTCATGGCTTTAATGCGCGACGCCAAGCCCGGACACTTCGCGTATCGCATGCAGGGCATGCTCTTCTGAGGACCCGCCATGGCAGACGACGTTGTCATCACGGTCCGCAACAACGGGCCGTACCATATCAAGGGAACCTTCCGGGTCGCCACCCAAGGCGGGCGCGAGTTGGCCGTAGAAGAAGGCCAGGCATGGCTGTGCCGCTGCGGGCACTCCTTGAACAAGCCGTTCTGTGACGGGTCGCACAAGCGCGTCGAGTTTGACAGCAACCTCGACGCGCCTGTGCCCGATGCGCCTGCTTAACGCGTAACGGGCTTGTAGCGGATGCGCTTGGGCTTCGCGCCCTCTTCGCCCAGACGCTTCTTTTTGTCGGCTTCGTATTCCTGATAGTTGCCCGGGAAGAACTCGACGTGCGAATCGCCTTCGAACGCGATGATGTGCGTGGCGATGCGATCGAGGAACCAGCGATCGTGCGAGATCACCATCACGCAGCCCGCGAACTCGAGCAGCGCATCTTCCAGCGCACGCAGCGTTTCGACGTCGAGGTCGTTTGACGGCTCATCGAGCAGCAGCACGTTGCCGCCCGAGATCAACGTCTTGGCCAGATGCAGACGCCCGCGCTCACCGCCCGACAGGGTGCCAACATGCTTCTGCTGATCGCCGCCCTTGAAATTGAAGCGGCCGATGTAGGCGCGCGATGGCGTCTCATACCGGCCCACCGTCAGGATGTCCGAGCCGTTCGAAATCTCTTCGAAGACGGTCTTGTCTGCGGAGAGGGCATCGCGGCTCTGGTCAACGTAAGCCAGCTTCACCGTCGGGCCGATCTTGATGGTGCCCGAATCCGGCTGCTCCTTGCCCGTGATCATGCGGAACAGCGTCGACTTGCCGGCGCCGTTCGGGCCAATGATGCCGACGATCGCGCCCGGCGGAATCGTGAAGCTCAGGTTGTCGATCAGCAGGCGATCGCCATAGCTCTTGCTGACGTTCTGAAACTCGATCACTTCATTGCCTAGACGCTCGCCGGCCGGGATGAAGATTTCCTGCGTTTCGTTGCGCTTCTGGTATTCCTGGCTGTTCAGCTCGTCAAAGCGGGCCAGACGCGCCTTCGACTTGGCCTGGCGGCCCTTCGGGTTCTGGCGCACCCATTCCAGTTCTTTCTTCAACGCCTTTTGGCGCGCCGATTCGCTCGACTCTTCCTGCTTCAGGCGCGTCTCTTTCTGATCGAGCCAGGAGCTGTAATTGCCCTTCCAGGGGATGCCATGGCCGCGGTCGAGTTCGAGAATCCACTCGGCGGCGTTGTCGAGGAAGTAGCGGTCGTGGGTGACGGCCACAACGGTGCCAGGAAAGCGCGTGAGGAACTGTTCAAGCCAGTCCACCGATTCCGCATCCAGGTGGTTGGTCGGCTCGTCGAGCAGCAGCATGTCAGGGCGGGAGAGCAGCAGCTTGCACAGGGCAACGCGGCGCTTTTCACCGCCCGAGAGGTGCTCGATCTTGGCATCCCACGGCGGCAGGCGCAGTGCGTCGGCGGCAATTTCGAGCTGCAGTTCGACGTTGTCACCGGAGCCGGCGGCGATGATGGCTTCCAGGCGCGCCTGTTCTTCGGCGAGCTTGTCGAAGTCGGCACCTTCCTCGGCGTATGCCGCGTAGATGGCTTCGAGCTGCTTTTGCGCATCCATCACTTCGCCCAGGCCGCTCTCGACCTCTTCACGCACGGTCTTGGCGGGATCGAGCTGCGGCTCCTGCGGCAGGTAGCCGATGTTCAGGTTGGGCATCGGCGTGGCTTCGCCTTCGATGTCCTTGTCGAGGCCGGCCATGATCTTGAGCACGGTCGACTTGCCCGAGCCGTTCAGGCCCAGCACGCCGATCTTGGCGCCGGGGAAGAAGGACAGCGAGATGTCCTTGAGGATCTGGCGCTTGGGCGGAACGATCTTGCCCACGCGGTTCATGGTGAAAACGTACTGTGACATGGCGGAATTGCGGGGGGAAACGCAGAAATGGGGAATCCGGCGAGTTTAACAAAGCCGGGGCACGGCAAGCCCAGGGCTCAAGGCCGCTCGAGCAAAAGAAAAGGCGCCCACCAGGGGCGCCCTTCCGATGCAGCGGCAGGCTGGCTCGTTACATCGTCATCATGTTGGCGTTCATGTTATGCATGACCCACAGCGAGCCGACAACGACGATCGCCAGGATCAGCAGCGTGAACAGGAAGGCCATCACGTTCCAGCGCTGGGCAGACGAGCCATCCAGGTGCAGGAAATAGATCAGGTGCACGACGATCTGCACGACCGCCAGAGCCATCACCGTCACCAGCACCGTCTGGTGCGAGTAGCCGCCGTCCATCACCATCTTGAACGGGATGGCCGTCAGGATCACCGCCAGCACGAAGCCGATCAGGTAGCCCTTCACGGTGGCATGGCCGGCGCCACCGGCTGCATGACCGTGATCCTCGCCGTGGGCGATGGCGGATGTTGCGTTGGTCTGTTCCATTACATCGCTCCCAGCAGATAGACGACGGTAAACACGCCGATCCACACCACGTCCAAGAAGTGCCAGAACAGGCTCAGGCACGACAGTCGAGTCGATTGGGTCGGAGTCAGGCCTTTGGCACCGATCTGCCACATCAGGACGATGATCCACAGCATGCCGCTCGCCACGTGCAGGCCGTGCGTGCCGACCAGCAGGAAGAACGACGACAGGAATGCGCTGCGGCTCGGGCCTGCGCCTTCAGCAATCAGGTGATGGAACTCGTTGATTTCCATGCCGACGAACGCGGCGCCCAGCACCAGCGTGATGCCGAGCCACAGCATCACTTGATCCTTGCGGCCGTTCTGCAGGCTGATCATCACCATGCCATAGGTGATGGACGACACCAGCAGGATGCCGGTTTCAATCGCCACGTACGACAGGTCAAAGAGCTCCTTGCCCGTCGGGCCACCCGCCGTCGCACCGCGCAGGACGCAGAACGTGGCGAACAGCGACGCGAAGATGATCAAGTCGCTCATCAGGTACACCCAGAAGCCGAAGACCTTGGTGTCTGCGGCATCGTGGTGGTGCGCATGGTCATGCGCGTGGTCGTGGCCGTGCGCGTGACCGTGCGCGGCGTGACCGTCTAGAACATTGGAAGCCATGGTTTAAGCCTGCGAACCGATACGTTGGAAGTAGGCCGACTCGGTCTCGTGAACCTCGTGAGCGGGCACGTAGTAATCGATGTCGTCGTTGTTGCTGCGGAGGATGAAGCTGCCGATCATGCCGACCAGACCCAGCACGGCCATCCACCAGATGTGCCAGATCAGCGCAAAGCCCATCACGATCGAGAACATGCCGATGAAGAAGCCGGCGCCGGTGTTCTTCGGCATGTGGATCTTCTCGTAGCTCGGTGCAACCTGCGTCAGCACCTCGCCGCGCGCCTTCATGTCGGCAAAGGCGTCGATGTCACGGATGACCGGCACGCGAGCGAAGTTGTAGTGCGCCGGCGGCGACGACGTCGCCCACTCCAGCGTGCGGCCGCCCCACGGATCACCGGTCAGATCAGCCAGCGCGTGACGGTTGCGGACGCTCACGAAGATCTGGATGAGCTGCGAAGCGATACCGCAGGCGATGATCGCGGCGCCGATCACGGCGACGATCAGCCACGGCTGCCATGCCGGGTTGTCGGTATGGTTCAGACGACGCGTCATGCCCATGAAGCCCAGCACGTACAGCGGCATGAAGGCGGTGTAGAAGCCCACGAACCAGCACCAGAAGGCGCGCTTGCCCCACTTCTCGTCCAGCTTGAAGCCGAAGGCCTTCGGGAACCAGTACGTGATACCCGCGAGGTAACCGAACACCACGCCACCGATGATGGTGTTGTGGAAGTGAGCGATCAGGAACAGGCTGTTGTGGAGCAGGAAGTCGGCGCCCGGCACAGCCAGCAGCACACCGGTCATGCCGCCGATCACGAAGGTGATCATGAAGCCGATCGTCCACAGCATCATCGAGTTCAGCTCGACGCGGCCGCGGTACATCGTAAACAGCCAGTTGAAGATCTTCACGCCCGTCGGGATCGAGATGATCATCGTCGCGATGCCGAAGAACGCGTTGACGTTCGCCCCCGAGCCCATGGTGAAGAAGTGGTGCAGCCACACCAGGAACGACAGCACGGTGATGGCGGCAGTCGCCCACACCATCGACGTGTAGCCGAACAGCTTCTTGCGCGAGAACGTCGAGACGATTTCCGAGAACATGCCGAAGGCCGGCAGGATCAGGATGTACACCTCGGGGTGGCCCCAGATCCAGATCAGGTTCACGTACAGCATGGCGTTACCGCCGCCGTCGTTCGTGAAGAAGTGCATGTCCAGATAACGGTCGGCACCCAGCAGCGCCAGCGCAACGGTCAGCACCGGAAACGCAGCCACGATCAGGATGTTGGCGCACAGGGCGGTCCAGGTGAAGATCGGCATGCGCATCAGCGTCATCCCCGGCGCGCGCATCTTGAAGATGGTCGCGACGAAGTTCACGCCGGTCAGCAATGTCCCGAGGCCCGATATCTGCAAGGCCCAGATGTAGTAATCGACCCCCACGCCCGGGCTGTAGGCCAGCTCCGACAGCGGCGGGTACGCCAGCCAGCCGGTGCGAGCGAATTCGCCCACGCCCAGCGACACGTTGATCAGCACCACACCTGCAGCAGCCAACCAGAACGACAGCGTGTTCAGGAACGGAAATGCCACGTCGCGCGCGCCAATCTGCAGCGGCACGATCAGGTTGATCAGGCCCGTCATCAACGGCATGGCCATGAAGAAGATCATGATCACGCCGTGCGCGGTAAAGATCTGGTCGTAGTGCTCAGGCGGCAGATAGCCGGCACCGCCGCCCGAGGCAACTGCCAGTTGCGAGCGCATCATGATGGCGTCGGCAAAGCCGCGCAGCAGCATCACGATGGCCAGAATGCAGTACATCACGCCGATCTTCTTGTGGTCGACCGAGGTGATCCACTCATTCCAGAGGTAGGTCCACTTCTTGAGATAGGTGATCAGGCCGAACAGGCCCGCGCCACCCAGCAGAATGGCCGACACCGTCACGACCACGATGGGCTCGTGCAGCGGAATGGCCTCCAGACTCAACTTGCCAAACATCGTCAACTCCTAGGAATTCTTGGCCGCGCTCTTGGGCGCAGGCAGGGCGGACTGCACCGGCAGCGGGCGCGTTGCCGCCTCAGCCGTGGCCGTCGTGCAGTTGGCGCCTTCGAGCGCCTCGTCGAGCGTCAGGACCTTCTCCCCTTCGCCCATCTTGTCCATGTATTTGTGCAGGATGCTGTGATACAGCATCGGGTCGACCGATGCGTACGCCGCGGGCGGCACCTTCTCGCTCGGCTTGGACAGCTCGGCGTAGCCTTCCTTGGTCAGGTTCTGCGACGAGGCGCGCACCTGTTTCACCCAGGCATCGAACTCTTCGTTCGTCATGGCCGTGGCCTTGAACTTCATGCCCGTGAAGCCCGAGCCGCTGTAGTTCGACGACATGCCGTCAAACACGCCCGTCTCGTTGGCGATCAGGTGCAGCTTGGTCTGCATGCCGGCCATGGCATACACCTGGCTACCCAGCTGCGGGATGAAGAACGCGTTCATCACCGTGTCGGACGTGATCTTGAAGTTGATCGGGGTATTGGCCGGGAATGCGAGCTGATTGACCGTCGCGATCTTCAATTCCGGATAGATGAACAGCCACTTCCAGTCGAGCGAAACCGCCTCGACCGTGATGGGCTTCACATCCGATTCGATCGGCTTGTACGGATCGAGCGCGTGCGTGGACTTGTAGGTGATCACGCCCAGCACGATGATGATCAGGCAGGGAATCAGCCACACCACGGCTTCGATGGCGTTGGAGTGCGACCAGTCCGGCTCGTAGCGGGCCTTGGTGTTGGACGCGCGGTACTTCCACGCAAACACCAGCGTCAACACGATCACGGGAATGACCACCAGCAGCATCAGGCCGGTCGCCACCAGGATCAGCGTCTTTTCTTCAGCCGCAATCATCCCCTTCGGGTCCAGGACCGTCAGGTTGCAACCCGCCAGCAGGAGCGGGAGGCTTGCGGCGAGGAGCCGCTTCATATGTGGAACGAGTGTGTTCTTCATGTCTTGCACAATTGCGCCGGCGATGCGCACCAACATCACAGGAGCCCAGCAGCCCGGACAGCGGCCACAAGGGGAGAAACGCGGGAAGTGAGAGAAGACCGAACTACCGGCGCCTCGAGTACAGCTGAGGTGCAGCAGCGGATCTTCGGTCACATCAGGCGCCGGTCAGGGAGAAACTGAACCCAACGCCCTCAGTTGGCGAGGCGGGCTTCGCTCGTGCCGGGCACGGGCGAGGTCGAACTCCGCCGCGTCGCACAAAGCGGCGGACGACAGATCGGGGGCGTGAAAGGTCGGAGCAGGCACTGCGTCATGCGCCCGTCGGGGGAGCGCGATTGGAAGTGGAATGCGGGCGCGATCTTACCGCCAGACGGCGCTTTTGATCGCGCTATCCGCTCAGGCAAATAGAAAACGACGTCGATTGACAAGTGGTTTCCTAGCCGCAGGGCTAGGGTTTACGTGGCTTTGCGGGTAAGCCAATCGAAAGCGCCTGTTGTTGCACTGCGACAATCAGCCACAGTGGCGCGCAGCCGACGTTGTCACCAAATGTGCGCCCAAAGATTGAGCTGATAATAAGAACAATTCTCATCTGAGAGAGGCCTCCGAGGCGGCCTCCCTGTGCTTTTCCCTACGACCTCATTGGGCGAGCAACCCGGCAATCCGCACCAGCACCAGCCCCGCAGCCACCACGAGGTAGCCGCGCAGCACAAACATCCACGTGCGCTTGAGCGGCGTCCAACGGGCAGGCGTGAGCTGCTCGAGCGGCGGCATCGTCCAGTGATTGCGATCCAGCACGCTCACGCGCTGTGGATGGTGCGGCCGGTGCCTGCGTCGCTCGATGCGCCATAGCACCAGCGACATGACCACGGCGATGAGCGAACCGCCGATCAGGATGGCGCCGATCTCGAATTCACCGATCCCCGGAAACAAAACAGCCGCCGTCAGGATGACCGAGAGCATCACCAGCACCGCCACCACAGCGCCGGTGAAGAGGTTCATCGCGCGGCCGTTCGTCCACGGGCCCAGCACGGCCTTGTCGTTGCACAAAAGCAGCAGGAACACTGTCGCGCTTGGCAGCAGCACGCCGGCCAGCGATTGCACTGCATTGGTCAACAAACCGAGCGGCACGCCGGGCGTCAGCACCAATCCTGCGGCCAGCAAGGTCAGCCCGAAGTAGATCGCGTAGAAGCCCTTGGCTTCCGTCGGCTTGCGATGCAGCGAATGCCGTACGGCAAACACATCGCCAATCGCATACGCGGTCGACAAAGACACCGCGCAGGCGCCGATGATGCTGGCGTCCAGCAGCGCAATCGCAAACAGGACACCGGCCCAGCGGCCCGAGTGGCGCTCCAGGCCATGCGCCGTGCCAAGCGCATCGGTGTAGTTGCCGAACTCCGGCGTGCCGTGAAAGGCCTGCGCGCTGAAGGCGATCATCGCCACCGCGCCGGCAATCACGAGGACGATGCCCAGCCACAGATCCGCGCGTTCATAGCGGATGAAACGGGCGGTGATGCGCTTGTCGATCACGTAGCTCTGCTGGAAGAACAATTGCCACGGCGCCACGGTCGTCCCGACGATGGCGATGATCAGCAGCATCACTTCCGCCAAGGGTGTACCGGCCGGTAGAGCAGGCACGAAGAAATCGCGCGCCACCTGCCCCATCGGCGGATGCACCAACAGAAAGATCGGAATGAGCGTGAGACTGCCCGCCACCAGCGCAAGTGCAAAGCGCTCGAACCGTCGGAAGTCACCCGTGGACGCGGCCAACATCACCAGCGCCGCCGCTGCACAAACGCCCCAATGTCGCGGGATGCCGAGGTACTCCAGCGCCAGGCTGATGCCGATGAACTCGGTCACGAGCGTCAGCGCATTCACCAAAAACAGGTCGATGACGGAAAAGCTGCCCCAGAACTTGCCGAAGCGCGCAAAGATCAACCGCGCGTGCCCGACGCGTGTGACGGCACCCAGGCGCAGCACCATCTCCTGGTTCACGTACAGCACGGGGATGAGCAACATGAGCGTCCACAATAGCGTGGTGCCGTAGTTCTGCCCGGCTTGCGTGTACGTGCCGAAGGCTCCGGCGTCGTTGTCGCCGACCATCACGATCAGGCCAGGGCCGAGGATGGCCAGGAGCGTGCGCAAGCGTGCACGCCAGCCGTCACGCGCGCCGGTATCGTGGTGCGCAATGGTGCCGAGCGCACCACGAATGTCGCCCACATGCGCCTCATCAAGCGCGGCATGACGTGGTGGTGCGTCGATGCCAGTAGCAATTTGGGTCATATCGACCTCCGATTTGTTATTGGGTGAGGGATTACCTGTCGTTGGATTACCAGTAGGTGCGCGACAGCCGGATGGCAGCTGCTGCGTAGCCGTGGTTCGAGAGCGATTGGCCACCGTCATCAGCACGGCGGTCCGACGTGGCCGGTGCAGTGTTGGCACGCTCCGGCGCACCAGCGCGGACTTGCACGAACGGCGAGCTGAACGGCAGCGCAATGGTCGAGAAACGACGGGCGGGAATGGTGAATTTGCGCATAACAACTCCTGACCGCATGGGCACAACGCGTGCGCGGCATGCGGCAATCGCCGCGCATGGGTTGTCGTACCCAAGGCGGCCGATTCAGACAATCAAGGAGCGATGCAGACACCGCTGCCTTGCCGGGGCGGCAAGTCAGCAGCAGGGAACAACCGTGCGGCGGACTCGCCTAGTAGGAAAGAAATGTCGGATAAGGTCGACTCGGACTGTCCATATGGGTCCTCCGTAAGTCTTAGAACTCGGCGTGGACGCGCATGCCGTAAAACTTGGCAGGGCCGCGGTCCCGGTTGTAGCCAGGGTTCTGGATCAATTGAAAATCGGGGCTGAGCATAAGGCCCTTGACCGGCTGAAAGCTGTAAAACAATTCGAGTACGCGCTCGTGGCCGTAGTTCAACGCGCCATCCCCCAGGAACGCGCCACTGCCGCCCGCCGCCAGGTAGGCGCGGTGATCCGGGCCCAGCATATTCAGCGAAAATGCCGCACCCACCACATCATTGGGGCGCCCCCACGCCGTGCCCTTGAGCAGACCGCCGAACGACACGTTTCGCCCCGCCTCGGTAAAAGCATAGGTCTCCGTCTTATCGTCCGACCAGTTCAATCGAGTGAAGAGGCCCAAGTTTTCACCCACCTTTTGCTCGAAGGACAAACCCACGCCAACCTTGGCGTGCTCACGCCGCACCAGACTCAAATCGGGCTGGCCCGCAGTGGCTTGACCGAGCGCAAGAGCATCGTCAAAGCGGCCCATACGGGCGAAGTTTCGCCATCCGAGCAGGCGGACTTTGCCCTCCTGGCCGAGCAGCGTGTAGCTCTTCTCCAGTTCGAGCATGTCGCCGTAATGCTTGAGAAGACGCGTGTCGAGCGGCAAGCCGTTGGACTCCACCGGCTGGAGGAAACGGCCCGCGCGCACCGCCCAGCCAAGCTCGCTATCGATGTACTCGAGCGCAAGCCCCCAGCTGTAGCCGCGCGCATCCGCTGCATAGTCGAACGACGGATGCGTCATGAACGACCAGTTCAGGAACTGCGTGCGCGGATCGTGGGCGTACTCCACCGCATCGAACACGTCGAGCACGGGCAAATTGCCCACGGTCAGTACCACGCCACGCTTGTCCACCACGTCGGCGAACTGGTTGAAGTCGGCGTCGACCTTTTCGGTGTCGCCGCCCAGACCCCAGGTCTGGCGCAGGAACACGCGGGCGCGGTAGAGCGTCGGATCGGTACCGGTGACCTTGGCAAGTTCCCCGTTGGTTGGGCCGCCAAGCCCGTGCAGATCGGAGAAAGCCTTGCCCATCACGACTTCTGGATTGAAGTGGACCTCGGCGCCCTTCCACAACCGCATGCCCAGATCGAGCGTGGTGCTGAACGAGTAGCTGATCGCGCGGTCGCCGGTCAGGCTGTTGTCGCCACTGTACGGAGACTTGAACGCGGGCTTGGCTTGCCAAACCCAGGTCGATTGACCGTGGAAACCGAAGCGGTCATCCAGTTCACCGCCAGCAATCGGCAGTGCATCTGCAGCCGGCGCGGAAGCCGGGGCTTCTTGCGCTTGAGCTGCATGGGTGAAAACAGAGAACGAGGTCATCGCGGCCAGCAGGGCCGGACGACGGAACGGACGCAGTGCGGCGGCACGCACCAGAACGAGCGGACGCACTGCGACCCATACGTATTGCAGCATCGAGAGAAACAGCATGAGACCTCCCCCGTTCGTTTCTATGACGAACGTAGGCATGAGCCGACCACGATCCTCCCAGGAAACCACGAACGCGAACGCGCACGCAGCTACATGGCCGTGTCGGTAAAACAATCGAATTGTGGGAATGGGCTTGAACGGAGAACCCGCGCAAGTGCCACTACCCGCCGTGCAATGCGGCTAGGCAGTGGATGGCGCAAAGCGAAAACGATGCGCCGAGACTGTCTAGCCGTTCAGAGTGCGATCGAAGATCGACTAGAACAACTGTCCATGGAGAACATCTCCGTAGTGATGACGGGGCGCAGAGTAACAAAGTGTTCTCGGACTCGGCAAGCGTTTTTTGGAGGGGGTGAAAGGCGCTTTGCGGGCCGGCAACACGCGCATACCCCGCAAACCCACGACTGGTGCGGAATTGGCTTGCGGGCGCCATTTGCAAGCATCTTGGTCACATCAGAAAATACTCCCCCTAAGTACGCTCGTCACCGCACAATGCACGTGCCTTTTTGCGATGTGCTGAACACATGTCGTGGGCATTCGCACCCGGCTGCCGCGCCTGCTTAAATGACCCTGTAGATAGGCTTCCGCGACAGACCGAGCGCACCGCGCTGCTCACGCATCGCACTCGGCCGCACAACACTTCAAACATCGAAAGAGAGGTTGTATGGCGCGCATTGCATCGATGCTCATGGCAGTTGTCGCCCTTGCAAACCTGGCCGGATGCTCGACGACCGGCAGAGAACAAATCCAGAACGGAGGCGAGGCATCCATGGCTGAATACACCCCACCGGCGGGCACATGCCCGGCCGCCTCTGGTCCAGACGACACACTCATCGGCAAATCCGAGCAGGACGCATCGACGCTGCTGAACGGCTGCCTGTGGCGCGTCAGCGAACGGGACGGCAAGGCGTTGCCGGGCACGATGGACTATCGGGGAGAACGCCGTAATCTGGGTATCCAGGACGGCAAGGTGATTTGGGTGCGACGGGGTTGAGGTTTCCCCTCGCGCCGCAAGGCATTGTGGACGGACAAAGAAAAAGCGGCTTCCTTTCGGAAGTCGCTTTTGCATTTGGTGCCGGCTGCAGGACTCGAACCCGCCACCTGATGATTACAAATCAACTGCTCTACCAGATGAGCTAAGCCGGCAAAGAATCACGATTCTAACCTAACACGCGTTACTTGACGACCTTTAGCGCAGGCTTTCCACCGATGCGTGGCACGTTTGGCGGGGTGGGCTCGTCCTCCGGGCCCGTTTCCGCTTCGGCAGGGACGGATGCAGATGCCGATTCCGAATCCACCGCGGCCAGCTTGGGCGGCGGGTTGTTCTCGCGTTCGGTCGCCGCCTGTGTCGTCGGGGTGCTGCGCTCCACCGGGAATGCCATACCTTGACCGTTCTCGCGCGCGTACACGGCGAGCACGTTTTCGATTGGCACCTCGATCTTGCGCGACACACCAGAGAAGCGTGCGTGGAACGTGATCCACTCGTTGCCCATGTCGAGCTGGCTGGTCGCGTCAAAGCTCACGTTCAGCACGATCTCGTCGTTCTTGACGAACTCGCGCGGCACGTTGGTACTGTTGTCGACGAAGACAGCGATGTACGGCGTAAAGCCGTTATCCGTACACCACTCATAGATGGCTCGGATCAGATAGGGCTTGGTGGAGGTTTCCGACATGATGAAATCAGTGACCGTTGGGCTCGGCCGCGCGCAGGCTCAGCCCGGGCACGGCCCGCGACCCGGCGGCGATCAGCGGCGCATGACCTTTTCGGACGGCGTCAGCGCTTCAATATACGCCGGACGGCTGAAGATACGCTCGGCGTATTTCATCAGCGGGGCGGCATTCTTCGAGACCTCAATACCGTAGTGGTCCAGGCGCCACAGCAGCGGCGCGATCGCCACGTCGAGCATCGAGAACTCTTCGCCCAGCATGTACTTGTTCTTCAGGAAGATCGGAGCGAGCTGCGTGAGGCGGTCACGGATGGCCGCACGGGCCTTCTCGTGATTCTTCTCGGCAGCCTTGCCCTTTTCGTTCTCCAGCACGGACACGTGCGTGAACAATTCCTTTTCGAAGTTGAACAGGAATAGGCGGGCGCGGGCGCGTTGCACCGGATCAGCCGGCATCAGCTGCGGGTGCGGGAAGCGCTCGTCGATGTATTCGTTGATGATGTTCGACTCGTACAGAATCAGATCGCGTTCAACCAGGATGGGCACCTGGCCGTACGGGTTCATCACCGCGATATCTTCCGGCTTGTTGAAGAGATCGACGTCGCGAATCTCGAAATCCATGCCCTTTTCGAACAGGACGAGGCGGCAACGCTGCGAGAACGGGCAAGTGGTGCCCGAGTACAAGACCATCATGGTTGTAGTTCCTTGGCGCATGGGCCGGGGGCGGCCCGATGACGGTACAACCGCGGCGACAAACAGCGTCTCCGCGGCACAAACTGCGAAAAGGCAAAGGGCTAGAACCAGTTCCCCACCGGCCTAGCCCTTGCCCGGAAAACACGGATTTTACTTGATGTCCTTCCAATAGGCCGCATTCAGGCGCCAGGCCAGCACGAAGAACACGCCAATGAACAACAGTACCCAGACGCCGAGACGCTTGCGCAGGTTGCCGGCGGGCTCAGCCATCCAGTCCAGATAACTGACCAGATCAGCGACTGCCTGGTCATATTCGACCTTGTTCATCTTGCCCGGCACCGACACCTCGAAGCCGACCAGCTTCTTCTCGGCCTCGCCGTGCTCGGACTTCACTTCGGCGTACTTGGGCACTTGCTGACCCTGCAGCTCCCACAGCACATGCGGCATGCCGACCTTGTCGAAGACAAGGTTGTTCCAGCCGGTCGGACGCGTGTCGTCACGGTAGAACGTGCGCAGGTAGGTGTAGAGCCAGTCGCTGCCACGTGCCCGGGCAATCACCGACAGGTCTGGCGGCACGGCGCCAAACCACTTCTTGGCGTCCTCGCGGTCCATGGCGATGTGCATCGTGTCGCCGACCTTGTCTGATGTGAACAGCAGGTTCTGCTTGATCTGCTCCTCGGTCAAACCGATGTCGCGCAGACGGTTGTAGCGCATGGCGCTGGCGCCGTGGCAGTTCAGGCAATAGTTGACGAACAGCTTGGCGCCGCGCTGCAGCGCAGACGTGTCGCTGGACTGGTTGGGCGCCGGATCGAGCGGGACTCCGCCCTCATTGGCCATCACGGGCGCGGCAAACACGAGACCGGCCAAGGCGAAAATCGCAAGCAGCTTTTTCATTCTTGTGTCCTTCATGGGTCCTTGTGCGCGGGCTCTATCAGTGCGGCGTGAACGTGACGCGCTCAGGCACTGGCTTGAACGTCCCGATCTGGCTCCAGATCGGCATCGCGAGGAAGAACGCGAAGTACAGAATGGTGCCGATCTGCGAGATGATCGAACCAACCGGGCTCGGCGGCTGGATACCCAGGTAACCCAGCACCGCGAAGGCGATCACGAAGAGGATCAGCAGCGTCTTGTGGAAGCCCGGGCGATAGCGGATCGACTTGACCGGCGACTGGTCCAGCCACGGCAGGAAAAAGAAGATCACCACCGAGCCGCCCATCACGACCACGCCCCAGAACTTCGCGTCAATGAAGGCAAAGCCCAGCGCCAGAATCACGGCAACAGCCACCGCCACGCCCTTGACCTTCATGCTCTTGGAACGCACGAACAGCAGCCCCAGCATGATTGCGATGAAGCCCCACAGCCATGGCAGGAAGTCCGACGTGGTCGCGCGCAGCATCGAGTAGAACGGCGTGAAGTACCAGACCGGTGCAATGTGCGGCGGCGTCTTCAATGAGTCTGCCGGGATGAAGTTGTTGGCTTCGAGGAAGTAGCCGCCCATTTCGGGCGCGAAGAACACGATCGCGCTGAAGATGAACAGGAACACCGCCACGCCCACGATGTCGTGCACCGAGTAATACGGGTGGAACGGAATGCCGTCGAGCGGAATGCCGCGCTCGTCCTTCTTGGCCTTGATCTCGACGCCGTCCGGGTTGTTCGAACCCACTTCGTGGAGAGCGATGATGTGCGCCACCACCAGGCCCAGCAGCACCAGCGGCACCGCAATAACGTGGAACGAGAAGAAGCGATTCAGCGTCGCGTCCGACACCACGTAGTCGCCGCGGATCCACAGCGACAGGTCCGGGCCGATCAGCGGGATGGCCGAGAACAAGTTCACGATCACCTGCGCGCCCCAGTACGACATCTGGCCCCATGGCAGCAGATACCCCATGAAGGCCTCGGCCATCAGGCACAGAAAGATCAGACAGCCGAAGATCCAGACCAGCTCGCGGGGCTTACGGTACGAGCCGTACAGCATGCCGCGGAACATGTGCAGATACACGACGATGAAGAACGCCGAAGCGCCGGTCGAGTGCATGTAGCGCACCAGCCAGCCCCACGGCACCTCGCGCATGATGAACTCCACGCTCGCATAGGCGACGGGGATGCCGGCGGCGTTGAGTGTGCCGTCCGGCTTGTAATTCATCACCAGGAAAATGCCCGTGACGATCTGGATCACCAGCACCAGCAGCGCCAGCGACCCGAAGAAATACCAGAAGTTGAAATTCTTCGGCGCGTAGTACTCGGACAGATGCGCCTTCCACAGCTCCGATGCCGGGAAGCGTGCATCGATCCAGCCCAGCAGCCCGGTTGTCTCCACCTTCTTCTCGGCCATGATCAAGCCTCTCCTTTCTCGTCTTTACCGATCACCAGCTTCGTGTCGGACAGGAACATGTACGGCGGAACGTCGAGGTTCTGGGGCGCGGGCTTGTTCTTGAACACGCGGCCAGCCAGGTCGAACGTGGAGCCATGGCACGGGCAGACGAAGCCGGGGTCTCCAGCGAGCTGCACGTTGGCACCTGCGGGAAACGGACCAGACGGGGAGCAGCCGAGATGGGAGCAGATGCCGACCACGACCAGCAGGTCCTTGTGCTCGGCACGGGAGCGGGTTTCGTTCTTGCAATAGTCCGGCGTCTTCATGGTGAAGGGCACGTCGGACTTGGGGTCTGCAACTTCGTTATCGGTCTTCTTGAGCGACTCCAGCATGTCGGGCGTGCGTTTGAGCAGCCAGACGGGCTTGCCGCGCCATTCCACCACCTTCATCTGGCCCGGGGCCAGGTCGCTCACGTCCGCCTCTACGGGCGCGCCCGCTGCACGGGCTTTTTCAGATGGTGCGAATGTGCAAACGAAAGGGGCCGCAACTGCAACCCCTCCCACACCACCAGCCACGGACGTCGCAATCAATAGATTGCGGCGACCCTTGTCCACGTTTTGCTGGTCACTCATTCAAGACCCCAGGGTGAGAAATCAAGATAGATTCGCGTCAACCAAAAATTATACCCGAGCGTACCTGGCCGACGGTAGCGGTCGCGGGGGGCGTCCGTTGCGGATATAGTGGACGCACCGATTGCCCGCCAGCCCAGTCCAGGCAAGGCTTCGGCATGTCTCTTGCAACCTCGCTTTCAACAATTCAGGTCAACCGTTCGCCAGCTTGACCGTTTGTCTCGAATCAAACAATCCGGAGAAAACCGATGGCACTGATGCAAGACTTCAAGAAATTCGCGATGCGCGGCAACGTGATCGACCTGGCAGTGGGTGTGATCATCGGTGCGGCGTTCGGCAAAATCGTGGATTCGCTCGTCAATGATCTGATCATGCCGCTGATCAGCCGCATCGTCGGCAAGCTGGATTTCTCGAGCCTGTTCATCCAACTCGCAGAGGCGCCCGCTGGTGTGCCGCACACCCTGGCGGATCTGAAGAAGGCAGGCGTGCCGGTCTTCGCCTACGGCAATTTCGTCACCGTGGCGGTCAATTTTCTGATTCTCGCGTTTATCGTATTTCTGATGGTGCGCGCCATCACGCGCATGATCGACGCCAACCCACCGGCAGCGCCCGCCGAAACACCCGAAGACATTCAACTGCTGCGCGAGATTCGCGACAGCCTGAAGAACAAACCGTAATCACACGTCCGATCACACCGGATTCGGAATATCGATGAAGGTGTGACGCACACCGAAGCGCTCGGCCAGATGAGTGCCGAGCGCCCGAACGCCACCGCGCTCGGTGGCGTGGTGACCCGCACCGATATAGGCAACACCCGATTCACGCGCAAGATGCGTGGTCTGCTCCGACGCTTCACCGCTCAGATACACGTCTACACCGGCGGCCACCGCAGCATCAAACCAGCCTTGCGCCCCGCCTGTGCACCAGCCGACCGTACGCACCGGACGATCCTCCTCACCGATCACGAGAGGCACCCGGTTGAGCCTTGCCGACACCGTCTGCGCAAAGGCACGCAGCGTGGTAGGTGCGGCGAGCGCGCCAATCCAACCCAGTTCATCGTCGCCGAACCGGCCTTGGGGCGAGATGCCCAGCAAGGCCCCTAGCTGCGCGTTGTTGCCCAGGTCAGGGTGCGCATCGAGCGGCAAGTGATATGCGAACAGGTTGAGATCGTGCGTCAGAAGTTGCTTCAAGCGCGCATGCTTCTGCCCCACGACACGGCCATCCTCGCCCTTCCAGAAGTAACCATGATGCACGAGGATGGCGTCCGCACGGGCTTCGATGGCAGCCTCGATCAAGGCCAGGCTGGCCGTCACGCCCGTCACGATATGGGTAACGCTTTCGCGCCCTTGCACCTGCAGACCATTGGGGCAGTAGTCCCGAAAACGGGCCGCCTGCAACAGGTCGTTCAAGTACAATTCAAGTTCTTTTCGATCCATTTGGACTCAACTTCGCTCTATGTTGCGCCGCTTTTGGCTGTTTTTTGCGCAAGCCGTCACGGTCGTCCTGGCCGTCTGGTTTGTGATCGCCACGCTCAAGCCTGATTGGCTGCAGCGCGGCAGGGTCGCAGTGCAATCCGGCTCGCCCATCGTCGCGCTGAAGGAAGTCGCGCCGATCGGCCACGGCGGCACCTCCAGCAACTCCTACGCAGAAGCGGCCAAGGTCGCGATGCCGGCGGTGGTCAACATCTTCAGCAGCAAAAACGCGCCGAAGCGTGGCACCAACCCTCAAGCCAGCGCCGATCCGTGGTTTCGCTTCTTCTTCGGCGACCGCGCCCCCGAGCAGCGCCAGGAACCCACGGCCAGCCTCGGCTCAGGCGTGATCGTCAGTTCAGAAGGCTACATTCTAACGAACCACCACGTGGTGGACGGCGCTGACGAAATCGAGGTCGCCCTGACCGACGGCCGCAAGGCCAACGCCAAGGTGGTCGGCTCCGATCCCGAGACCGACCTAGCCGTCCTCAAGATCAATCTGCCGAATCTGCCTGCCATTACGCTGGGCCGGCTGGAGAACGTGCGCGTGGGCGACGTGGTGCTGGCGATTGGCAACCCGTTCGGCGTGGGCCAGACGGTGACGATGGGTATTGTCTCCGCGCTGGGCCGCAGCCATTTGGGCATCAACACCTTCGAGAACTTCATCCAGACCGACGCCGCGATCAACCCGGGCAATTCGGGTGGCGCCCTCGTTGATGCCGACGGCAACCTCCTCGGGATCAACACCGCGATCTACTCGCGCTCGGGCGGCTCGCTGGGCATCGGCTTCGCGATTCCGGTATCGCTGGCTAAGCAGGTGATGGAGTCGATTATCTCGACCGGTAGCGTGGTCCGCGGCTGGATCGGTGTTGAACCGCAAGATGTGACGCCGGAAATTGCCGAGTCGTTTGGCCTGTCGCGCAAAGATGGCGCGCTGATTGCCGCCGTGGTCCAAGGTGGGCCGGCGGACAGGGCGGGCCTGCGCCCGGGGGACATTCTCACGAGCGTGAATAGTCAGCCGATCCTGGATACGACGGCGCTGCTGAACAGCATCGCGCAGCTGAAACCCGGTGCGGAAGCCAAGGTGACAGTGTCGCGCAAGGGCAAGGCGGTAGAACTGACCATCGTTGTCGGCAAACGTCCGCCGCCAACGCGCCGCAACGTACCGATGCCCTCGCAGGACGACGAAGAACAGCAGTAAGCAGCAGGCTTCGGAATAAAAAACGGCGGCCAAATGTGCCGCCGTTTTTTTTCGCGCACGCTTGAGCGTCAAGCCGGCATATTGATGAGGTGAGAAGCCACCTCGATGCCGCCCTCCGCCCGACCGGCGATTTGGCGTACCAACAACTGCGCTGTGTGGATAGGAGCGCCTTGTCCTGCGTGGCCAGACAGGCGGCGCGTCTGGGCGTATGCCGAAACACGGCAGTGAGCGTGACGCCCCGCCCCCGCTTCGCCCGCGTCAGCACCATCAGCGGAGACATCTTGCACATAGGCGACAGTCACGTCGGCATCAGCCAAGCCAACCCCGGATACCGCCTCAGTCATATAGAAGCACGCGAATCGTTCGCACAAAGAAAAACGCCGACCCCTTTCGGGATCGGCGTTTAACCGTTTAATTCGATGCGCCCTTACGAGCGCGTCAAATTAGAACTTGTGGCGGATACCAACGGTAGCGCCGAACTGGTTGGCGTTGCCAACTGCCGGGCTCGAGTACACGTTTTTGTTGCCGAAGTTGGTGCTACCCAGCGTCGTGCCAGCGTACGAATCGGTCGTGTTCAGGTTGAGCACGCCCAGGCCCGAACCGCTGCTGTTCTTAGCATAGGCCAGGTTGAAGTACGCGTCGGTGCGCTTCGACAGAGCGTAGTCGGTGCCGACCACGAACAACCACGGGTTACCCGCGTTGCTGTTCTTGAACTGTTGGTAGTAAGCCGTACCCGTCAGCGTCAGAGCCGGCGTAGCTTGGTAGCCAGCGCCCAGCCAGTACAGGTTCGAGCGCAGGTTGCCGTTGCCAGCAACGGTTGCGAAGTTGGCATGGTACCAACGGTAGCCAGCGTACAGCTTGGCCGGACCAAAGGCGTACGTGCCAGCGATCGTGGCGCGTTGTTCCTTGTTGTCTGCCGTAGCAATGGTCGTCTGGTTGGATTGGTCGTACACAGCACCAACCGAGAACGGGCCACCAGCGTAGTTGGCACCCAGGCTCCACTCACGGCCCAGCTTAGGCAGACCAGGTTGCTCGTTGCCATCGCGGTTGAACGAGTACAGAGCCGAGACGCTCAGGCCACCGAACGTGCCGATGTACTTGACGGCGTTGTCAGCGCGGCCAGAGAAGAACGCGTCTTGGTTAGCCAGACCGTAGCGCGAAGCGATCGCCATCGGGTCATAGATCAGCGAGAAGTCGTACAGCAGGTTCTGCTGACGACCCAGGGTCAGTTGACCCCACTGGCCTTGCAGACCAACGTAAGCGTTACGACCGAACAGGCGGCCACCTTGGGCCGACTTGCCGTCGTCGATGGTGAAGCCGCTTTCCAGGTTGAAGATACCCTTCAGACCACCGCCCAGGTCTTCAACACCACGAAGGCCCCAACGCGAGCCCGACAGGCCGCCCGAATCCAGGCCAACGCGCGAGCTACCGCCGCCGTTGCCGTTCGGCACCTTGTTTGCGTAGGTCAGACCAGCGTCGACCACGCCGTACAGGGTCACGGAGGATTGTGCATAGGCGCCACCGGCGGCCAGAGCTGCGACAGCAGCTGCAAACAGTTTCATCTTCATATCGACACTTTCCTTGTCAACTGATTGGGAAATCTTGACTGTCCTTATGGACGACGCAGATACCTCACGTCTGACCGCATTATGTGCCAGCGTTGACTGATTCCGGAAACCCTTTCTGGCTCTGGGCCGCGATTTGCGGCCAAGTTGTTGCTCATGGGCAACACGCGCCCAGCCCCATTGAGAGGGGGACGCGACCCGCTTGTTGCGCGGTGGCACAGGGGTTGGCGGGCGATTGTCACCCTCTTCCTGCGCAACAAATTTGGCAGTCGGTGACAGTTCTGAATTGTCGCCTTCGCACCACGTTACGGCAATCAGTGCTTCTTTATCCTCTTTTTATCGGCCGAGTGCGGCGTGCCATCGCTTTAGGAAATCGGCACGGCGGAGCTGATCTTGATGGGCGAGTAAACCCGGGCCAACGGGAATGGGCCGATGCGTGTTTCCCAGTTCGGCGAGCAGGCGCTTGGCGGTGAGCCCGGTCTCAACGTCCTGGCGCAGCGAAAACAAGAACGCACGGTCCGCCATCACGCTCTGGCCATCGCGGGAGAGCATGAAGTCGAGCCAGAGGCGCGCGGCGTTCGGGCGGGCAGCGCGCCGCGCAATAAAGGCGACGCGCGTCGCGACCAGCGTGTAGTCGGTCGGCATCTTGATGGCGAGCGCCGGATTGCGATCGGCGTAACGCGCGGCATAGGATCCGATCACGTCGTACGCGAGCAGGCTTTCGCCGGAGGCGACGCGCTCCAGCATCGCGGCCGTGGTGATGTACAGGTTGACGTTGACGCCACCCAATGCCTTGGCAACATCCCAGAACACCGGCGTTGTGCGCGCATCTTCGGCGGCGAACAGGAAGGCGGAGCCGGAGTGTTCGATGTCGTAGGAGGCGACCCGACCGCGCAGCAAGTCACGATGGCTATTCAGAATGCGAGCGAAGTCGGCGTGGGTGGATGGAATCAACTCCGGCGGCAGCTGCCGCGTGTTGTAGACAAAGACGACCGGCTCGTAGCTCGTGCCGTACGCCTCGTTCTTCCAGATCGCCCATGATGGCAGGTAAGGCCGCTCGGGCGATGCGTAAGGAAGTGCGTGGCCGTCGTTCACGAGCTTGAACTGTTCGGGCATGGCCGAGCTCCAGACCACATCGGCGCCCGGCGACTTGGCGGCGAATTCTGCGAGGAAGCGGCGGTAGATATCGTCACTGTTCTGCTCGCGGTAGTCGACGGTGATGCCGGGGTAGCGCGTTTCGAAGGCGCGGATCAGCGGGTAGGCGGCAGAGAAATCCGTCGTGGAATACACAGTGACGCGGCCTTCGCGACGCGCGGCGTCGATCATCGCACCGTAATCGCGCGGGTAGTACGACGGCAGCTCCGGGGCTTGGCGGGCCAGCCATTGCCCGTGCGCCCCGCGCGCGACGGCGCCGCTTGCAGCCAGCAATGCGGCGGTCTGACAAAGCCAGCGGCGACGGGAATTGGGGATGGACGACATGCCGGTTGGAGCGCATCTGTGCGACGCGTCAGGTGGACGGAGTGATCGGCGATGTGGCCGAGATCAAGGCGCCACGCATTATCATGAAAAAGTAGCCAGAACGATATTGAGAGACACCCGATGCGGATTTTGCTGGTGGAGGATGAGGAAGAATTGGCCGCATGGCTGGCGCGCGCGCTGGCGCAAAGCGGCTTCGTGATCGAGCGCGCCGCTGATGGCGTCATCGCCGAAGCCTTCCTGGGCTCCGGAGAATTTGACGCAGTGGTGCTGGACCTGCGCTTGCCGCGCAAGGATGGCTTTGCCGTGCTGGCCGACATGCGCGCGCGCGACGATCGCACGCCGGTATTGATCCTCACCGCGCAGGGCGCACTGGATGAACGCGTGCGCGGGCTCAATGCCGGCGCGGACGATTTCCTCACCAAGCCGTTCGCGTTGTCCGAGCTGGAAGCGCGCTTGATGGCGCTCATCCGCCGCAGCCGCGGCCGGGCGTTTCCGCGTCTGCGTTGCGGGCCCCTGGAGTTCGACACCGGACGCAAGGCATTCCTGCTGTCGGGCGAGCCGCTGGCGCTCACGCCGCGTGAGCACGCCGCGCTGTCCGCACTGCTGCACAAGACCGGCCAGCCGATCAGCAAGGTGCATTTGTTCGACAAGGTCTTCAACCTGGACAGCGATTCGAGCCCCGACGCGGTGGAGGTGGTCGTGCACCGCCTGCGCAAGAAGCTGGCGGGCACGGGCGTGCAGATCGTCACAGTACGGGGGCTGGGTTACCTGCTCGAAGCCGGCGATGGTGAAGCGCCCGCCGCCGGCAACAGCAGCGCATGATGCAGCGGCCCGCCTGGCTTCGGCTGCCGCGCAGCCTGAAACTCACGCTGCTCTGGTTGCTGCTGCCGGGACTGGTAGGTGTGCTGGCCATCGACATCGTCTCGGCGTACCAGGCGCTGCGTGGCGCGACTGATCGCGCGTACGATCGCGCGCTGCTCGGCTCGGTGCGCGCCATCGAGAACGGCGTGACGATCGAGCGCGGGCAGGTTCAGGTCAACGTGCCGTACGTGGCGTTGTCCATGTTCGAATCCACCGCGCAGAGCAATGTCTATTACCGCGTCGCTTTCGAGCCCTTGCCGGGCAAGGCGCCCGAAGCCGCGCTGACCGGCTACGACGATCTGCCGTTGCCCGTGACGCGGCTGGAGAACGACACCCCGCTCTTCTACGACGCGACGTACCACGACGAGCCCGTACGCGTGGCCGCCGTGGCCAAGCCGCTCTATCAACCGGGGCTGCCGGCGCGCATCGTCATTCAGGTGGCAGAAACCATCGAGACGCGGCGCGCGCTGCAGCAGGCGGTGTGGCGCGGCACGCTGCTGCGCGATGCAGCGCTGGTGGCGGTCAGCGCCGCGCTGCTGTGGCTCGGCGTAACCGTCGCGCTGCGGCCGCTCAATCGCCTGGCACGCAGCATCGGCGTACGTGCATCGGACGACCTCCGCCCGCTCGATGCCACGGACGTGCCCGCCGAAGTCCGCCCGCTGGTCGATGCGATCAACCACCACATTCATCGCTATGCCGAACTTGCGGAGGCGCAAAGCCAGTTTCTGGCCGATGCGTCGCACCAGTTGCGCACGCCGCTGGCCGTGCTGCTCACGCAAGCGGAATACGCACTGCGCGAAACCGACCCGGTGCGCGTGCGCGAAAGTCTGTCCGCCATCATCGCGCGCCTGCAGTCGACGAACCGGCTGACCACACAGCTGCTCGCCCTCGCCCGCGCCCGGCATGCGGGGCAGGATGCGCCAGCCGAAACCTTCGACCTGGGTGATTTGGCACGCGACGTGGTGGTCGATGCGCTGCCATTGGCGCGTGAAAAACAGCAGGACCTCGGGTGGGATGACGGCGGCCTCGTCATGGCGCTGCCCGTCATCGGCTATCCGGCCTTCCTGCGCGAGGCGCTCTCCAACCTCGTGCACAACGCCATCCGCTACACGCCGGCCGGCGGCCGCATCACCGTGCGGGCAGCGGCTGACGGCGATACCGCACTGGTCTGCGTGGACGACACCGGGCCTGGCATGAGCGCCGAAGAGCGCGCGCATGCGTTCCAGCGTTTTCGCCGCGCACACGAGGGCGGAAGTCGCCAGGGTAAACCCAAGGACGCGCCTAAAGATGCCCGTTATGCCGCCGAGGGCTCCGGCCTAGGACTGGCCATCGCGCGTGCCTATGCAGCGCGTAGCGGCGGGCACATCGAATTGGCCGATGGGGAGCCGAACGCGCACGGCGGCGTCGGCTTGTCGGCGCGCATCCGCGTACCGCTCGCGGGGGCAACTGCGTCCATCGAGCATGCTGCGATGCAGCAGCCGCAATGAAAGCGTCACGAAAGCGCGCGATTTCTATAATCCGCCGCACCTGGGGCCATCCGTCCGAGCTACACGCACCACGCCATAAGTAGCCGGCCCCACACCATCACAAGCAAACAGGAGACAAACCCATGCTTCGTGGCCGCTTTACGCCCGCGCACGCCGCTCTCGCTTCAATTGCCGCTGCCGCACTGACCCTCAGCACCACCGCCCTCGCACAAGTACCGGCTGGTTATCCCGCCAGCTACGCCGACACCATCGCCGCCGCCAAGAAGGAAGGCAAGGTGGTGGTCTATGCGACGACCGACACCAAGGCTGCCGATCCGCTGATCAAGGATTTCGAGTCGCTCTACCCGGGCGTGAAGGTGGAGTACAACGACATGAACAGCAGCGAGTTGTACAACCGCTTCATCAGTGAGCAGGCTGCCGGCGGCGCCTCCGCTGACATGATGTGGAACTCGTCGATGGACTCGCAGCTCAAGCTGGCGCAGACCTACGCGATGAAGTACGACTCGCCGGAAGTGCCGAACGTGCCGAAGTGGGCTGTCTACAAGGGCCTGGCCTACGGCACGACGTACGAGCCCGCCGTGTTCCTGTACAACAAGCGCCTGATCAAGGATTCGGAAGCGCCGCAAACGCACGCCGATTTCGCCAAGCTGGTCGCCAGCCAACCCGAGCGCTTCAAGAACAAGGTCACGACGTACGACATCGAGAAGTCGGCCGTGGGCTTCATGATGGCTGCGCAGGACAATCTCGATTCGCCGCAGTACTTCGACTTCGTCAAGGCAGTGGGCCCGAACCTGGTGCTGCAGTCCTCGACCGGCACGATGATGGAGCGCGTGGCCTCGGGCGAAAACCTGGTGGCGTACAACATCCTGGGCTCGTACGCGATTGCACGCGCCAAGAAGGATCCGTCGATCGGCATCGTCTATCCGAAGGACTACACGCTGGTGGTGTCGCGCGTGGCGATGATCGCCAAGAAGGCGAAGAACCCGAACGCGGCCAAGCTGTGGCTGGACTACATCCTGTCCAAGCGCGGCCAGGAAATCCTCGCCAACAAGTCGGATCTGCACTCGCTGCGGGACGACGTGACGGGCGAAGCCACCGCCGCCGGCCTGAAGAAGATTCTCGGCAACAGCATCAAGCCGATTCCGGTCGACGAATCGATCCTGGCGTTCCTGGAACCCAAGAAGCGCCTGGACTTCATCAAGCAATGGCGCACCGCCGCCGGCCGTTGATCTGAGACCTGATCCGCAGTTCACCGGCACACCTATCATCTGACCGACCTGCCGGCGCCATCCGTATCTGGCGCCGGTTCCTCCTGGAGGCACCATGCGTTCTCTAGCGCAAGACCGTGCCGCCGCTCGCCAAGCCACCCTCAAGCGCTCGCCCTGGACGCGTGTGGGACAGGCTTTGCCGCGCGGCGTGGTCATTCTGCTTACCGCGCTGGCGATTTTCACGCCGCTGGCGCTGATCTTCTACCAGAGCTTTCTGTCTGCGCCGTTCTTCATGCCCGACGCGCTGGCGGGGCTGGATGCGTATCGCTTCATCTTTACGGATTCGGACTTCTGGCACGCCTTCGAGAAATCCACCGCGCTCGCTTTCGGGCTGGCGGTGATCTCGGTACCGCTGGGCGGCATCCTGGCGTTCCTGATGGTGCGTTCGGACCTGCCGGGCCGCCGCATTCTCGAACCGCTGCTGATGATTCCGGTGTTCGTCTCGCCGATGGTGCTGGCGTTCGGCTACGTGGTGTCCGCCGGCCCGGTGGGCTTCTACACCGTGTGGTTCAAGAGCCTGTTTGGCGGTGCGCCGTGGAACGTGTATTCGTTCACCAGCATCATCATCATTGCGGGCCTGACGCACGTGCCCCACGTGTATCTGTATGTCTCGTCAGCGCTGCGCAGCCTCGGTTCGGATGTGGAAGAAGCCGCGCGTATCGCGGGGGCATCGCCGCTATCGGTGGCGCTCAACGTGAGCCTGCCGATGGTGCGCCCCGCGCTGCTTTACGCAGCCGTGCTGGTGATCTTCCTGGGCTTCGAGGTCTTCGGGCTGGTGCTCGTGTTGGGCGATCCGGAAGGCCATCTGGTGCTCGCCACGTACCTGTACAAGCTGACCAACAAGCTCGGCACGCCGGCCTATCACCTGATGGCCGCCGTGGCGGTCTGCCTGGTGATGGTGACGTTCCCGCTGGTGCTGCTGCAACGCTACATGCTGCGCTCGGCCAACCGCTTCGTCACCGTCAAGGGCAAGGTCACGCGCAGCCGCCCGCTGCCGCTGGGCTCGTGGCGCTGGCCGGCCTGGGCTGTCGTGGTGCTGTGGTTCTTCGTGACGGTGGTGGTGCCGCTGTCGGGCATCGCGCTGCGCGCCTTCGTATCGAACTGGGGTGAAGAGGTGTCGCTGGTGGAAGCGTTCTCGACCACCGCGTTCCAGCAGATCTTCGAGCAGCCGCAATTCCTGCGCGCGATGGTCAACACGGTACTGATCGGCGTGATCGGTGGCGCCATCGCCGTGGCTTGCTACACCTGCATCGGCCTGGCCATGCACCGCAAGCCGGATGGCTGGACGCGTTTCCTCGATTACAGCGTGCTGGTGCCCCGTGCCATTCCGGGTCTCCTGGCTGGCCTGGCGTTCCTGTGGGTGTTCCTGTTCGTGCCGAACTGGATCGAGACCGGCCTGACCGACAGCGGCCTGCCGTTCGCCAACTGGATCATCGAGAACGTTGTGCCGAGCCTGCGCGACCTGCGCAGCACGATCTTCAGCGTGTGGATCGCCTACACGGTCGTGTGGCTGGCCTATGGCCTGCGGCTGATCTCGGCTGCGCTGCTACAAGTCGGTCCGGAACTGGAAGAGGCGGCACGCTCGGTCGGCGCCACCCGCGCCCGCACCACGCGCGACGTGACGGTACCGCTCACGCGCTACGGCCTGCTCGGCGCGTGGCTGCTGATCTTCCTGATTTTCGAGCGCGAGTACTCGACCGGTGTGTATCTGCTGTCGCCGGGCACCGAGACGATCGGCTCGATGCTGGTTTCCCTGTGGGCGGGCGGCGCCATCGATATCGTTGCCGCGCTGTCCTTCGTCAATATCGTGCTGGTGGCCGTCGGCCTCGGCATCGCACTGCGTTTCGGAGTGAAGCTCCATGATTGAACTCACTGTCAACGACCTGCACCTGCAATACGGCAACAACCCGGTTCTCAAGGGTGTCTCGATGCAGCTGCACAAGGGCGAGGTCGTCTCGCTGCTGGGCCCATCCGGTTCGGGCAAGACCACGCTGCTGCGTGCTGTCGCCGGCCTCGAGCAAGCGAGCCAGGGCACTGTCCAGATCGGCGATCGCGTCATGTTCGACGGCGCCAAGAAACTCGACGTGCCGGCCGAAGGGCGCAACCTGGGCCTGGTGTTCCAGTCGTACGCGCTGTGGCCGCACAAGACCGTGGCGGAGAACGTCGCCTACCCGCTCAAGCTGCGCAAGACGCCCGCCTCGCAGATCAAGGAACGCGTACAAGCCGTGCTGCAGCAACTGGGCCTCGGCCATCTGGGCGAGCGTTTCCCGAGCCAGCTCTCCGGCGGCCAACAGCAGCGTGTGGCGATCGCCCGCGCGCTGGTCTACAACCCGCCCGTGATCCTGCTCGACGAGCCACTCTCGAACCTCGACGCCAAGCTGCGCGAAGAAGCACGTGCGTTCCTGCGCGAGCTGATCGTCCGCCTGGGCCTGTCGGCCCTGATGGTCACGCACGACCAGAGCGAAGCGATGGCCATGTCCGATCGCATCCTGCTGCTCAACAACGGCGTGATCGAACAGCAAGGCACGCCCGAAGAAATGTACGGCGCGCCGCAGACGCTCTTCACCGCCGAGTTCATGGGCAGCAACAACCGTGTCAACGGCAAGATCGCGGAAGTGCGTGATGGCATGGCCCGCCTGGTAGACGAAACGGGAGGTTGGTCGCTATGGGGCGTGGCGCGCGGTGATCTGAAGCCGGGTGCTTCAGCACACGGCGTGATCCGGCTCGAACAGGTTCGGGTGGGCATCGACAACGCCGACAACACCATCCACCTGCCGCTCGCCACGCGCATGTACCTGGGAGACCGGTGGGAATGCCTCTTCCGCGCCACCGACGACAGCGGCGCGACGGGCACAGGCCTGCGCGCCTACTCCGCCAGCGCGCCCAGCGACGGCAAGTACGCGCTGACCTTCCCGCGCGAACAGTTCTGGCTGTACGCCGCTTGAAGCAACAGCAGTAACCGCCGATTCATCGGCAACAAAAAAAAGGCAGCCTCGGCTGCCTTTTTCTTTGGCTGATACTGGACCGGTCGGTCAGTCCTTCACCACCGGCAGGTGCTCCGGATTGTTTTCCGGTGCCGTGGTGTTACGGATGAAGATGGCCGCCAAGATCAGCCCCAGCTCATACAGCAGCCACAGCGGCACCGCCAGCAGCAACTGCGACATCACGTCCGGCGGCGTCACAACAGCGGCGATCACGAAGGCGCCGACCACCACGTACGGCCGCGCCTGCCGCAGCTTCTCCAGGCTCACGATGCCAAAGCGCACCAGCACCATCACCACCACCGGCACTTCGAAGGTGATGCCGAAGGCAAGGAACGTCGTCATGGCGAAGCTCAGGTACTTGTCGATGTCGGTGGACATCTCGGCACCCAGCGGCGCGTTGTAGTGCGCCATCACCTTGAACACCGTCGGGAAGACCAGGAAATATGCAAACGCCACGCCGCACAGGAACAGCACATAAGTGCTCACCACCAGCGGCATGATCATCCGCTTTTCGTGCGTGTACAGCCCCGGCGCTACAAAACGCCAGATTTGATATAGCACCCAAGGCAGTGCGATGAGGAAGGCAGCCAGCAGCGTTACCTTCATCGGCACGAAGAACGAGCCGGTGACGTCCGTCACGATCATGTGACCGTTCTTGGGCAACGCCTGGATCAGCGGCCGCGAGAACAGGTTGAAAATATCCGGCGCCCAGTAGACCAGGCCCAGAAAAATCAGCAGCACGCCGGCACCCGCCTTGACGATGCGCTCACGCAGCTCGACCAGGTGCGAAATGAAGGTTTCCTGCGCGCCGTCCTCGGGCGACTCTTGCGGATCGAGCGGAGCGGCACTCATGTCGGGTGGAAAAGAGAGAAGTCAGGACACGGCACCGCAGACACGGCTCGCGCCAGGAAGATCATTCGAAGAAGGAACGCGCACGCGACTGTGCGGCAACGATGGGCGGACGATGGCGCTTGACGCGTGCCGCACCCGATTGCGCCCACATGCGCACGCCCTGCTTCTGGCGGTACCACTTGGGCATCGAGAGCTGCTTGTTGCGCCAGCTGTTACGGCCGTTGCGCGACTTGCCCGGCGCGGGGCGCCAGTCGGGCGCGGAGGTCGACGTCTGGGCCGGGTCACCCAGCGCCTCGTTCAGGCGCTCGTTGATCTCCGTCGTGTGTTTGCTGACCTCCTGGTGGATGGTCTGCTCCACATTGCGCGCGGCCTGCTCGAAGTCGGTGCGCATCTTGCGCAGTTCCTCGAGCTCGATTTCGCGGCTGACCTCGGCCTTCACATCGGCAATGTAGCGCTGTGCGCGGCCAAGCAAGGCGCCAGCGGTACGCGCCACCTTGGGCAGACGCTCGGGCCCGATGACGACGAGCGCCACCATGCCAATGAGCGCCAGCTTGGAAATGCCGAGATCGATCATCGGTCAGCGGGCGTCTGTATTCAGCCTTGCTTGGACTTGTCGCGCGCTTCGACGTCGATCGTCGTCGAATCGTGCAGCTCGCGCGGCGGCTGGCCGGCGGTCTGTTGTGGTTGTTGCGAACCGGCCGGCTTGTCTTCCTGCCCTTCGCGCATGCCGTCCTTGAAGCCCTTCACCGCGCTGCCCAGATCCGAACCGATGTTGCGCAGCTTCTTCGTGCCGAACACCATCATGATGATCACCAGCACGATCAGCCAGTGCCAAATGCTAAAGGAACCCATGTCCTACTCCCACGTAAATACGGCTGGCGGTGCCGCAACGATGGCGGCGCCATTGGTTGAGTTTACGGATTTGCGTACATCGGCTTGCTGTCATTCAGATACAGCCAACCTTTCACAATACGATACAGCATCCAGATGCCCAGAGCCCACAGCACGGCAAAGCCGATGAAGGCGACGGGAATGAGCAGCACGCCGACAACACCCCAGAGTACGCACCACCAGAACGAACGGATCTGCCAGCGGAAGTGCGACTCATACAGCGTGCCGCGCACATCGTCACGCTTAACATAGCCGACGATGATGGCAATCAATGCAGTGATACCGCCGGTCAGCCAAAAAATGGCGTAGAGCGCATACAAAATATGCGTGAGACGACGCAGCCCGGCTAGGCGCTCCGCGTCGTCCGTCACCACCACTGCCGCTGCGTATTTGTCCACGCTGCCTCCCTGCGACGATTCGCCACCGTAGTCAGTCACCCGCCGCGTCGCGCGCCTGGGACTTGCGCAGTGCCTTCTCTTCGAGACCCGAAAGCCCCTCTCTGCGGGCCAGTTCGCTCACCACGTCATCCGGCGTGAGGTCGAAGTGCGATAGCAGCACCATGGTGTGGAACCACAGGTCGGCTACTTCGTAGACGACTTTGCTGCGCGCCTCGGCGGTCATGCCCGCGGCCCGGGCATCCTTGGCGGCCATCACGGTCTCGGTGGCCTCTTCGCCGATCTTTTTTAGGATGGCATCGTCGCCCTTGTTGAACAGGCGCGCGATGTAGCTCTTTTCCGGGTCGCCGCCGTTGGCGAGCTTGCGGGATTCGAGCACCTCGCCCAGGCGGCGCAGGGTGTCACTCATGATTGTGGCCGGGCTTGCCGGCGTAAATGTCGTCGGGGTTCTTGAGCACCGGCTCGACGGTGTGCCAATCGCCGTCTTCCACATTGCCTTCGAACTTCTGGAAAAAGCACGCGTGGCGGCCAGTATGGCAGGCGATACCGCCAATTTGTGTGACGCGAAGCAAGACGACGTCTTCATCGCAGTCGAGGCGGATTTCGTGCACCTTCTGGATGTGGCCGGACTCCTCGCCCTTGTGCCACAGGCGCTTGCGCGAGCGCGACCAGAACACGGCCTCGCCGCTTTCAACCGTCTTCTGCAGCGCCTCGCGGTTCATGAACGCGAACATCAGGACGTCATTGCTGCCCTGCTCCTGCACGATCACCGGCACCAGGCCGTTGTCGTCCCAGTGGACCTTGTTCAGCCACTTCTTGCTCATGATCCGATCCGTACTGGAATGGCTTGCTCTGCCATGAATTGCTTGGCCTGGCCAACGGTGTATTCGCCGTAGTGGAAGATGCTGGCGGCCAGCACCGCATCGGCGTGACCTCGCTGAATGCCGTCAGCCAGATGCTGCAGGTTGCCCACGCCGCCCGAGGCGATGACCGGAACCGGCACTGCGTCCGACACGGCGCGCGTGAGTTCCAGGTCGAAGCCGGCCTTGGTGCCGTCCCGGTCCATGCTGGTGAGCAGGATTTCGCCGGCGCCGCGCTGCGCCATTTCGCGCGCCCATGCCACGGCGTCCAGGCCCGTGCCCTTGCGGCCGCCGTGCGTGAAGACTTCCCAGCGCGGCGCTTCGCCTTCGGCCGACACCTTCTTGGCGTCGATAGCCACGACGATGCACTGCGCGCCATGGCGGGCACTGGCGTCCGACACGAGCTGCGGATTCGCCACCGCCGAGGAGTTCATGCTGATCTTGTCCGCACCGGCATTGAGCAGCCGTCGCACATCTTCCAGCGCACGCACACCGCCGCCCACCGTCAGCGGAATGAACACCTGCGACGCCACCGCTTCAATGATGCCCAGCATCAGGTCGCGCCCGTCGGACGTGGCCGTGATGTCGAGGAAGGTGATTTCGTCGGCGCCCTGCTCGTCGTAGCGGCGTGCGATTTCTACGGGGTCGCCGGCGTCGCGCAATTCGACAAAGTTGACGCCCTTGACCACCCGGCCGTTGGTCACGTCCAGGCAGGGGATGATTCGTTTGGCTAGCATGATGGGTCGGACGCCGGAGCGCCCGTTGTGCACGGCTGGATCAACGATCAGGCCGCGCCGAGTTTGTCCGCGAGGGCTTGCGCTTCCTTGAAGTTCAGGTCGCCCGAATAGATGGCGCGGCCGCAGATCACGCCTTCCACGCCATGCTCTTCGACCGCGCACAGGTGGTCGATGTCCTTCAGGTTCGACAGGCCGCCGCTGGCAATGACAGGAATCTTCACCGACTGCGCCAGCTTGACGGTGGCATCGATGTTGATGCCCTGCAGCATGCCGTCGCGGCCGATGTCGGTGTAGATGATGCCTTCGACGCCGTAATCCTCGTACTTCTTGGCGAGGTCAACGACTTCATGGCCGGAGAGCTTGCTCCAGCCGTCGGTCGCCACCTTGCCGTCCTTGGCATCGAGCCCGACGATGATATGGCCGCCGAATGCCGTGCATGCGTCCCGCAGAAAGCCCGGGTCCTTGACCGCCGCCGTGCCGATGATCACGTACGACAAGCCGTCGTCGAGCCAGCGCTCGATGGTGCCCAGATCGCGGATGCCGCCGCCGAGTTGCACGGGGATCTCGTCGCCCACCTCGGCGAGGATGGCCTTGACGGCCGCCTCGTTACGCGGCTTGCCCGCGAAAGCGCCATTCAGGTCGACGAGGTGCAAGCGGCGCGCACCCTGCTCGACCCAATGCCGCGCCATGGCAGCGGGGTCTTCCGAGAATACGGTGGCTTGATCCATATCGCCTTGTTTGAGGCGCACACACTGACCGTCCTTCAGGTCGATGGCCGGGATGAGCAGCATAGTCGTAACGACAAAGTTGAGGGGGTGAGGTTAAACGGGCAAAAGGGATTCGGTTGCGACTGTGAGCCCGAGTTCACGGGTTCCAGTGCACGAAGTTCCGGTAGATCTGCAGACCGGCTTGCGCACTTTTTTCCGGGTGAAACTGTGTTGCAAAAATATTATCCCGGGCGATGGCGGAGGTAAACCGCACGCCGTATTCGGTCTCTCCGACCGATTCGTCGGCATTCGCGAGCCGCGCGTAGTAGCTGTGCACGAAATAGAAGTAGCTCTGGTCCGGCACACCTTCCCAAAGGGCGTGGGCACGACTCTGGTGCACGCGGTTCCAGCCCATCTGGGGCACTTTGTACCGCGAACCGTCCGGCTGCAACTTGCCGTCCAGATCAAAGCGGACCACATCGCCCTTGATGAGGCCCAGCCCTTCGGTGTATTGCTGCCCGGGGCGCGCCTCGGTGCTGCGCTCCAGCAGCATCTGCTCGCCGACGCATACGCCGAGCATCGGCTTGCTGCGCGATGCCTCGAGCACAGCGTCGCGCAGGCCGGACTGGTCGAACGCGGCCATGCAGTCGGGCATGGCGCCTTGCCCTGGCAGGACGACGCGGTCGGCGGCGCGGATTTCATCCGCTTGCGCACTGATGCGCACATCGGCCTCCGGAGCAACGGCCATCAGGGCTTGCGCCACCGAGCGCAGATTGCCCATGCCGTAATCGACGATTGCGATCTTAGTCATGACTCAATTTAGGCCCGAAGTACGGGCAACAGGGTTTTCAACCCATCAACGATGAATTCCACGGCCAGCGCCGCCAGGATCAGGCCCATCAAACGCGTACCGACGTTGATGCCGGTGCGCCCGATCACACGGGCGATCGGCTCGGCCGCGCGCAACACGATCCAGACCACGGCTGCGATCGCCACACCGACACCCGCCAGGAGAAGCAGGTCCCACCAGTGCTTGGTCTTACCGGCATAGACGATGACCGTGCTGATCGAGCCTGGGCCCGTGAGTAGCGGAATCGCCAGCGGCACGACCGCAATGCTGGCCTTGGCGCCGGCCTCGTCCTCTTCCTCGGGCGTGGCCTTGGTGCGGCTGGTCTGCGCATTGAGCATGTTCAACGCGATCATGATCATGATGATCCCGCCACCGACCTGCAGCGAACCCACCGAAAACCCGAAAAAGCTGATGATCTGCTCGCCCAGCAACGCCGACAGGCCGATCACGATCGCCACCGAAATCGATGCCACCTTGATGGTGCGGCGCTTCTCCTCATCCGTCTGGCTCTCGGTCAGGCTGATGAAGAACGGGATCGCCCCGATCGGGTTGATCAGCGCGAGCAGCGAGAAAAAGCTTTTGGTCAGATCCATCGGATCGGCGGCCGGTTTGGAGTCGGATAGGCGCGGCCAGGCCGACGCGGTGATTTACAGGGCGCCCTTGGTCGACGGAATCGTGCCGGCGGCGCGCGGATCGATTTCAACCGCCATGCGCAGCGCGCGGCCGAAGGCCTTGAACACGGTTTCGATCTGGTGGTGCGCGTTGACGCCGCGCAGGTTGTCGATATGCAGCGTCACGCCGGCATGGTTGACGAACCCACGGAAGAATTCGATGGACAGGTCCACATCAAAGTTGCCCACGCGAGCACGCGTGAACGGTACGTGGAACTCCAGGCCCGGACGGCCGGAGAAGTCGATGACTACGCGCGACAGCGCTTCGTCCAGCGGCACGTAGCTGTGGCCGTAGCGCACGATGCCCTTTTTGTCGCCGATGGCCTTGGCGACGGCCTGGCCCAGCGTGATGCCGACGTCTTCCACGGTGTGGTGATCGTCGATATGGGTATCGCCGGTGGCCGAGACGTCCAGGTCGACCATGCCGTGACGGGCGATCTGGTCGAGCATGTGGTCGAGGAACGGGACGCCGGTGTTCAGCGTCTGCTTGCCCGTGCCGTCCAAATCAAGGGCGACGCGGATCTGCGTTTCAGAGGTGTTGCGAGTGACCTCGGCACGGCGGCTCATGGGGCTTCCTGCATCGATGCGACAAAGGCATCGATAAATTGCGCGTTTTCTTCGGGATTACTGACCGTCACGCGCAGACAGTTGGCCAGCAACGGGTGCATTTTACTGACGTTTTTGATGAGAACACGCCGTTTTAGCAGGCGATCGAACATTCCCGCTGCATCGGGTACGCGCACCAGGATGAAGTTGGCGGCGCTCGGGAAGACTTCAACACCCGGCAGCGCAGCCAGCGCGTCGATCAGCTTGGTGCGCTCGGCCCGTAAAGTCGCTGCCTGGGCATCGAGCACATCCACGTGTTCGAGCATGAACTGGGCGGTGGCCTCGGTCAGCACATTGATGTTGTACGGCGGGCGCACCTTGTCCAGCTCGGCAATCCACTTCGGGTGGCCGGCTACGTAGCCCAGACGAATGCCCGCCAAGCCGAGCTTGGAGACGGTGCGCATCACCAGAAGGTGATCGAAATCGCGCAGACGCGGCATCCAGCTATGTTGCGCGAACGGCTGGTACGCCTCGTCGACGACCACCAGGCTCTGGCAGACCGGGCCGCGCGCGGCGCGGATGATCGCGTCCATGTCGGCCGCGTCGAACAGGTTGCCCGTCGGGTTGTTCGGATACGCCAGATAGATGACGGCAGGCTGGTGCTCGGCCATGGCCGCCAGCATCGCTTCACGGTCAAGCGTCAGGTCCGCCTTGAGCGGTACGCCGACAAAGTTCAAGCCCAGCAGCTGCGCCGACATCGCGTACATCACGAAACCCGGCACCGGCGCCAGCACGGTCGCGCCCGGCTTGGCCGCCGCAATGGCGATCAGGCTGATGATCTCGTCCGAACCATTGCCCAGCAGCACCTCGGCACCGGCCGGCACATGCATCACCTGCTTGAGCTGCGCCTTTAACGCGTCGGCCGTCGGCACCGGGTAGCGGTTGAGCGCGACTTCGGCCAGGCGCTTGCCCAGCGCGTCGCGCAGCATCGCCGGCAGTGGATACGGGTTCTCCATCGCGTCCAGCTTGACCATGCCGGTCGCGTCGGGCACGTGGTACGCGCCCATGGCGCGAACGTCGTCGCGCACGATGCGGGCGAGCAGGTCATCCAGAGAGGCTTGGGCCGGAGCGGTGGCGGTCATCGTCGTGCGGCGGATGTTATTCGGACGTGGGGCGTTGCAGGCGATATTCAGCGCTGCGGGCGTGCGCCTGCAGCCCTTCGCCGTAGGCCAGCTCGGCGGCAATCTCGCCCAGCATCTGTGCGCCGGCTTCGCTCACCTCGATCAGGCTGGAGCGCTTGATGAAGTCGTACACGCCCAGCGGCGACGAGAAACGCGCCGTGCGCGAGGTCGGCAGGACGTGGTTCGGGCCCGCGCAGTAATCGCCGAGCGATTCGCTGGTGTATTTGCCGAGGAAGATCGCGCCGGCGTGGCGGATGCGCTCGGCCCACTGGCGCGGGTTTTCCGCCGAAACCTCCAGATGCTCCGGCGCGATGTCGTTGGCGATGTCGCACGCCTCTTCCATGTCGCGCACCTTGATGAGCGCACCTCGGCCCGACAGCGATTCTGCGATCACGCTCCGGCGCGGCATGTCTTCCAGCTGGCGGTTGATGCTGGCTTCCACCTGCGCGATGAACTCGGCGTTCGGGCACAGCAGGATCGACTGGGCCAGCTCGTCGTGCTCGGCTTGCGAGAACAAGTCCATCGCCACCCAGTCCGGATCGGTCGTGCCATCGCAGATGACGAGGATTTCCGACGGACCGGCAATCATGTCGATGCCCACTGTGCCGAACACGCGGCGCTTGGCGGCCGCCACATAGGCGTTGCCCGGGCCGACGATCTTGTCGACGGCGGGGACGGTGTCCGTGCCATAAGCCAGCGCACCCACGGCCTGCGCGCCGCCGATGGTGAACACGCGGTCCACCCCGGCAATGCAGGCCGCAGCCAGCACCAGCTCGTTGCGCACGCCGCCCGGCGTGGGCACCACCATGATGATTTCCTTGACCCCGGCCACGCGCGCCGGAATCGCGTTCATCAGCACCGACGACGGGTACGCCGCCTTGCCGCCTGGCACGTAGATGCCCACGCGGTCGAGCGGCGTCACCTTCTGGCCGAGCACCGTGCCGTCGGCTTCGGCGTATTCCCAGCTGTGCGTGCCGCACTCGATCTTTTGCTTCTCGTGATACGCACGTACGCGGGCGGCGGCGGCTTCCAGAGCCGCGCGGCGCTTGGGCTCCAGGCCGTCCAGCGCGGTCTGCAGCACGGCGGGCGACAGCTCCAGCGCGGCTACGCTCTCGGCTTCGATGCGGTCGAAGCGGCGGGTGGCTTCCAGGACGGCGGCGTCGCCGCGCGCCTTCACATCGGCCAGGATCTGCGCAGCGGCGCGGTCGATGGCTTCGTCTTCGCTCGCTTCGAACGCGAGCACCTGGCGCAGTTGCGCCGCGAATCCGGCGTCGGCCGAATCCAGTTTACGGATGGTCAGGCTCATGCGGCTTCCCCAACACGCGCGTCCGTCGCGGAGGCGCGCTCGAAAGCGTCGAGGATGGGCGCCAGCCTGTCACGCTTGAGTTTCAGCGCAGCCTGGTTGACGACCAGTCGGGACGAGATCTGCACGATCTCTTCCACCTCGACGAGGTTGTTTGCGCGCAGCGTGCCGCCCGTGCTGACCAGGTCGACGATGGCATCAGCCAGGCCCACCAGCGGGCCCAGCTCCATCGAGCCGTACAGCTTGATCAGGTCGACGTGCACACCCTTCTTGGCGAAGTGTTCGCGCGCGGTATTCAGATACTTCGTCGCCACCGACAGGCGCGCACCCTGGCGCACCGCGTTGGCGTAATCGAAGCCCTTGGGCACCGCCACCGACATGCGGCAGCGGGCGATATTCAGGTCGATGGGCGCATACAGGCCCGCCATGCCGTGCTCCATCAGCACGTCGCGGCCGGCCACGCCGAAATCCGCCGCGCCGTATTGCACGTAGGTCGGCACGTCGGAGGCACGCACGATGATCACGCGCAGCGCGGGGTCCGACGTCGGCAGAATCAGCTTGCGCGAGGTTTCCGGGTCTTCGGTCACCTCGATGCCGGCAGCCTTCAGCAACGGCAGCGTCTCTTCAAAGATGCGCCCTTTGGACAACGCCAGCGTGAGCTGGTTGGAGGCGGACTGGAATGCGTTCATGGCCGGCTTACCCCTGGATGCGGCGGATCTTGGCGCCGACGGCGGACAGCTTGTCTTCGATGCGGTCGTAACCGCGATCAAGATGATAGATGCGGTCGACCAGCGTCTCGCCCTGCGCGATCAGCCCGGCGATGACGAGGCTGGCCGAGGCGCGCAGGTCGGTTGCCATGACGGTCGCACCCGACAATTGCTCGACGCCCGTCACCACCGCCGTCTTGCCTTCGATCACGATATTGGCGCCCAGGCGGTTCAGTTCCTGCACGTGCATGAAGCGGTTTTCGAAGATGGTCTCCGTCACCGTGGCAGAGCCCTCGGCGATGGCGTTGAGCATCATGAACTGCGCCTGCATGTCGGTCGGGAACGCCGGGTATTCCGACGTGCGGAAGCTCACGGCCTTGGGGCGGCCGGTCATCTGCACACGGATCCAGTCGTCGCCCGTGGTGAGCGTTACGCCGGCTTCGCGCAGCTTGTCGAGCACGGCATCGAGAATGCCGGGCGGCACGGCGCGCAGCGTCACGTCGCCACCGGCCGCAGCCACGGCACACAGGAATGTGCCGGCTTCAATACGATCGGCAATCACCGTGTGCGCGGCGCCGTGCAGCGCTTCAACACCCTGGATGACCAGGCGGTCGGTGCCGATGCCTTCGATGCGCGCGCCCATCTTCACGAGCAGATTGGCGAGGTCGGTGACCTCAGGCTCGCGCGCGGCGTTTTCCAGCACGGTCTCGCCGTCGGCAAGCGCGGCTGCCATCAGCAGGTTTTCCGTACCCGTGACCGTCACCATGTCGGTGACGATGCGCGCGCCGCGCAGACGCTTTGCGCCATCGGCAAGCTTGGCTTCAATGTAGCCGTGCTCGATGACGATCTCGGCGCCCATCAATTGCAGCCCCTTGATGTGCTGATCCACCGGACGCGCGCCGATGCCGCAACCGCCCGGCAGCGACACACGCGCATGGCCGAAACGCGCCAGCAGCGGGCCCAGCACCAGGATCGATGCACGCATCGTCTTCACCAGGTCGTACGAAGCTTCAGGCGTGTGGATGGTGGCAGCGTCGAGCGTGAGGTTGTGACCGTCGAGCACGCCTTCCACGCCCATCTGGCGCAGCAGCTTGAGCATCGTGCGCACGTCCTGCAGATTCGGCACGTTGCTCAGCGCCAGCGGCTCGGCCGTCAGCAGCGCGGCACACATGATGGGCAGCGCGGCGTTCTTGGCGCCAGACACGCGGATTTCGCCCGAGAGCGGGCCATTGCCCTCGATCAGCAGTTTGTCCATGAGCGAGACGTCTCGTCGATCACTGTGGAAGGGGCGCTCGGCGAGCGCAAGGTCGGAATGGGTTGAAACGGTAACCGGGGTAGGATCAAGCTCGGCCATCAGGGCTGCCACTCCGCCGGGGTGAGCGTCTTCATGGACAGCGCGTGAATTTCGGCGCGCATCCGCTCACCCAGCGCGGCGTAGACGAGCTGGTGACGCTGGATCAACCGCTTGCCTTCAAATTGCGCGCTGACGATGGTGGCAAAAAAGTGCTGGCCGTCGCCCTCGACTTCGAGGTGCTCGCACGGCAGGCCGGTTTCGATGTACTGCTTGACTTGTTCGGGTGTGGGCAACATGGCCGTCCCTTCTCCTGCAAAACGTTAGGGTGAGCGTCGTTCGTTTTCTTATCGACGCATCAATGGCGCAGCTTGTAGCCCGTGCGCAGCATCTGCAGGGCCACACCCCCCACCACGACCAGCGCGATCAGCATCACGCCGAGGCTCGTCGCCACCGGCACATCGGACACGCCGAAGAAGCCGTAGCGGAAGCCGTCGATCATGTAGAAGAACGGGTTGGCGTGGGACACCGCCTGCCAAAACGGCGGCAGTGAATGAATCGAATAGAACACGCCCGCCAGGAAGGTGGCCGGCACGATCAGAAAGTTCTGGAACGCTGCGAGCTGGTCGAACTTTTCAGCCCAGATACCGGCGATTAGCCCCAAGGTGCCCAGCACGCTCGCGCCCAGCACGGCAAACACGATGATCCACAGCGGCTGCGCGAAGTGCAGGTGCGCAAACAAGGTCGTCACGACGAGCACGCCAGTCCCCACGGCCAACCCGCGAATGATGGAGGCGCACACATACGCGCCGAACATCTCCCAGTGCGACAGTGGCGGCAGCATGATGAACACCAGGTTGCCGGTGATCTTCGACTGGATGAGCGACGATGAGCTGTTTGCGAACGCGTTCTGCAGCACGCTCATCATCACCAGGCCGGGCACCAGGAAGGCGGTGTAGCTCAACTGGTCGAACACCTTGACGCGGTCTTCCAGCACGTGGCCGAAGATCAGCAGATACAGCAGCGCGGTCAGCACCGGCGCGGCCACGGTCTGGAAGCTCACTTTCCAGAAACGCAGGACTTCCTTGTACAGCAGCGTACGGAAACCGACCCAACGGCCCGGCATGCTCTCGGGAATGACGTTCATGCGGCGGGCTCCAGAGCAGAATCAGGAATGGCAGGCGCCTGAGGCCCGAGGGGCAATCCGCTTTCGCGCCGCATGATCTGCACGAACACGTCTTCCAGATCGGCCTTGGCGACTTCCATGTCGTCGATCTCGCAGCCGGCAAGGCGGCACGTGGAGAGAATCTGTTCGACCTCGCCGTAGCCCGACAGGCGCAGACGCACGCCGCGCTCGCCATGGTTGCCCGGCAGGCGAAGGCTTTCGAGCGATGCCGGCAACGCACCCTTCGCAAAGCTCAGCACCAGCTGCAACCCGGCAAATTGGGACAGCAGATTCGCCGTGCGATCGAGCGCCACCACCTCGCCAAACTTGAGCATGGCAATGCGGTCGCACAGGGATTCGGCCTCTTCCAGATAGTGCGTGGTCAGCACGACAGTGTGGCCCTCGCGATTTAGGCGGGAGATGAATTTCCACAGCGTCTGGCGCAGCTCGACGTCCACGCCGGCAGTCGGCTCGTCCAGCACGATCACGGGCGGCCGGTGTACCAGCGCCTGCGCCACCAGCACGCGGCGCTTCATGCCACCGGAGAGCGCACGCATGTTGGCGTCGGCCTTGTTGGTCAGGTCCAGATTGGCCATGACCTCGTCGATCCAGTCGTCGTTCTTGGTCAGGCCGAAGTAGCCCGACTGCAGGCGCAGCGTTTCGCGCACCGTGAAAAACGGATCGAACACCAGTTCCTGCGGCACCACGCCCAGCTTGCGGCGCGCGGTGCGGTAGTCGGAAACGACGTCGTGGCCGAGCACGCGCACGCTGCCGGAATCAGCACGATTCAGGCCCGCGAGGATGGAGATCAGCGTGGTCTTGCCCGCGCCGTTGGGGCCCAGCAGGCCGAAAAACTCGCCCTGCTCGACAGACAGGCTCACGCCCTTGAGCGCTTGCAATGACTTGTAGCGCTTGCGGACGTCAGCGATTTCGATGGCTTTCATGGCCGACAAAGTGAACTACCCTGCGCATATCGTGGCCATGAATCGACGTGGCGATCACGGCAGCGGACGCCGCACACGGCGGCGGCAGAGCGACAAACCCAGAATTATAGGGGAACTGGACCAACTCACGGCGTCACCACTGAAGACGCCGAACCGCGAATGACAGGGGTGCGCACGACCCCGGCCCGGAGCGCGGCGTCGCGATGACGGGTTCGGAGCAATCACCCCGCGCCCGCACCGGACGCCGCCTCAATGTCGAGCGTGATGGTGCGCAGCAGGGGCGGGCGCGATAGCCAGCAGAGATTCCAGGCCGTACAGCGTGGCGAGATTGGACAGCGCCTGCGGAGCGCCTGCGATATCGAGTGTGATACCGGCATCCTGCGCCGTGCGCTGCCACGACAGCAGCACCGCCAGCGCTGACGAATCGACCTGCGACAAGCCGGCGCAATCAATGTGCAGCGCGGCATTGCCGGCTTCGCGCGCTTGGCCGAGCTGAGCCTCGCCCTCGCGCAGAACGCGCGGCGCTTCGCGGTGAGTCAGCGGGCCGGACAAGGTCAACATGATGGGAATGGGGGCACTGAAAAAGAAACAGCGGCCAGAGTTGACCGCTGCGAGAATTCTACCGGAAGGTGGCTTACTTTGCCGGACCCTTCTCGAGCTGCGAGTTGCGCTCGTTCAGGAAGCTCACCAGCCCAGCCACGCCGCCGCGCTTGCTGATGACATCGGCAAACTGGTTCTTGTACGTCTCCGACAGCCAGAGGCCGCTGATGTTGATGTCGTACACCTTCCAGCCACCGGCCGTCTTTTCCAAACGGTAGTCCAGGGCCACTGGTTCGCCGTTGTTGTTCACGGTCGAGCGCACCACCACATCGGTGTCATCTGCGGCCGCCCGGAACGGCTTGTACGAAACGGTCTGGTTCTTCACATTCGACAGCGCGCCGGCGTAAGTGCGGATGAGCAGCGTTTTGAAGCCTTCCTGGATCTGTTGCTGCTGCTCCGGCGACGCCTGGTTCCAGAAACGGCCCATCGCGATCTGTGTGGTGCGCTTGAAATCGGCGCGCGGCACGATCTTCTGGTCGACCAGCTGGTACACCTTGGTCATGTTGCCGCCACGCAGTTCCGGATCGCTCTTGATGGTGCTGAGCACGTCGTCCACAGCCGTCTTGACCGTGGCTTGTGCGTCGGCGTCCTGGGCGTGGACCGGCGCAGCTGCCACGACAGCCGTCAGCGTGAGACCGGCGAGCAGGGAGCGGAGAAGCTTCTTCAACATATCGCGTCCTTATAGTGTGATTTTTGGGTCGCTTGCTGCGCATGCGCGGCAATCTTGTTGGCGATTAGAACAGACCGCCCGCAGCCAAGTTCGTGCGGGCCGGCCACTTTTACGCCTTGTCACCTTTGAGGCGAGCTTGTTACGTGTGCCGATCAGCGGCGGAACACCGGCCAGTTGGGGGTGAAGCGATGGTACGGCGAGACCGTCGCGTCACCGGTATCCGGCGACTTCGTGTTGTCCTGGTCTTCCGGCAGGTTGCCGTCATAGATCAGGTAGCGGCGGCGCTGCAAATAGGCATCGCGCAGGAAGGTGTACTTGTCGACCGCGGCCTGTTCGAACACATTGCTGGCTCCAAGCAGGTTCGCGCGCACGTCAACCACGCGCAACGCGGCCAGCGAGTAGGTGATCGCGCTGTCGTGCCAGTACGTGAGCGGGTCCATCTGCCAGTCGACCAGGAACCCCACGGTGTCACGTGCAGTGCTCGGGCCGAGCAGCGGCCACACGACGTACGGACCCGACGGCACACCCCATACGCCCAGCGTCTGGCCGAAGTCTTCCTTGTGCTTGGGCAGGCCGGCGTCCGACGCAATGTCGATCAGGCCACCCAGACCCAGCACGGTATTGATCGCCACGCGCATGGTGTCTTCCAGCGCGGCGGTGCCCTTCAATTGCAGCAGGTTGTTGACGGCCGAATAGACATCGCCCGCATTCGAGAAGAAATTCGACACCGCCGTGCGCGCTGGCGACGGCACCACATCGACATACGTTTGCGCAACCGGCTTCAGCACGCCCTTGTCGAGGTCTTCGTTGATGCGGAAGACTTCGCGGTTGAACGGTTCGATCGGGTCAGCCGGATTGGCATTCGGCCCCGTCGCACAGCCGGCCAGCATCGTGGCGCCTGCAGCCACAGCCAGCGCAAAGCCGCGCAGCATTTGGATGGATGTTGTTATTTTCATGGCTTAGTGCTCCCGCTGCCCTCGGCCGGCTTGGTTCCGCCGGCACTGCCATTCGCGCTGCCGGCACCGGCATCCGCGGCCTTGCTATAGAGGAACTGGCTGATCAGGTTTTCCAGCACCACCGCCGACTGCGTCATGGTGATCTTGCTGCCGCTGGCAAGCATGGCCGAGTCGCCGCCCGGTTCAATGCCAATGTATTGCTCACCGAGCAGACCCGAGGTCAGGACCTTGGCCGAACTGTCTTTCGGAAACTGATAGCGCTGATCCATGTCGAGCACCGCGATGGCCTGGTAGCTCTTGTCATCGAACAGGATCTGCGACACACGGCCGACCACCACACCCGAACTTTTGACCGGCGCCCGCACCTTCAACCCGCCGATATTGTCGAAGGCCGCCTTCACCTGGTAAGTCTTGGCAAACGAGAACGAACTCATATTGCCCGCTTTGAGCGCCAGGAACAGCAGCGCAATGATGCCCACCAGAACGAACAGGCCGACCCAGAAATCGAGGACGCTTTTACGCATGATCTTTTCTCGTTGAACGCTAACGACAACCGGCGGCTCAGCTGAACATCAGCGCCGTGAGCACGAAATCCAGCGCCAGCACGGTGAGCGACGCGATCACCACCGTGCGGGTGGTCGCGCGCGAGACGCCTTCTGGCGTGGCCTTGGCCTCATATCCCTGATACAGGGCAATGAAGGTGACCGCCACACCAAACACGAAACTCTTGATGACGCCGTTGAGCACGTCGTCCATGACATCGACGCCGGCCTGCATCTGCGACCAGAACGCGCCGGGGTCCACACCAATCAGTCCGACCCCGACGAAGTATCCGCCCAAAATACCCACCGCACTGAAAATCGCGGCCAGCAACGGCATGGCGATGAAGCCCGCCCAGAAACGCGGCGCCAGCACGCGGGCCAGCGGATCGACTGCCATCATTTCCATGGCGATCAGCTGCTCGCCGGCTTTCATCAGGCCAATCTCGGCCGTGAGCGACGTACCGGCGCGACCGGCAAACAGCAGGGCCGTCACCACCGGCCCCAGCTCGCGCACCAGCGACAGCGCCACTAGCAAACCCAGCGCCTGCTCGGAGCCGTAGCGGTTAAGCGTGTTGTAGCCCTGCAAACCAAGCACGAAGCCAACGAACAGACCCGACACAGCAATGATGATGAACGAATCATTGCCGATGAAGCGCAGTTGCTCGATCACCAGGCGCGGGCGACGGAGCACGTCGCCCGAAGCGCCAATGAGCGAAATCAACGTGCGTGCGGCATAGCCGAAGCGGCTGATCAGCACCAGAACAAAGCGGCCGATGGTGGAAATCATCGTGCGCCTCCGCTCTTGCCCAGACCGAAGTCATCTGCCAGCGGTGCCCCGGGATAGTGGAACGGCACGGGACCGTCCGCCTCTCCGTGCACGAACTGACGGACGAACGGATCGGTCGATGCGGTCAGCTCAGCCGGCGTGCCTGCGGCAGCAATGCCACCGTTGGCAATGAAGTAGACGTAATCGGCAATGTGGAACGTCTCCTGCACGTCGTGCGAAACGATGATGCTGGTCGCGCCGAGCGCGTCGTTCAGCTTGCGGATGAGCGACGCGGTCAGGCCCAGCGAGATCGGGTCCAGCCCAGCGAACGGCTCGTCATAGAGGATGAGCGACGGATCCAGCGCAATCGCCCGCGCCAGCGCCACGCGCCGGGCCATGCCGCCGGAAATTTCCGAAGGCATCAGGTCGCGCGCACCGCGCAGGCCGACGGCGTTCAGCTTCATCAGCACCAGATCGCGGATGAGCAGTTCGGGCAGTTCGGTATGTTCGCGCAGTGGAAATGCCACATTGTCGAACACGGACAGATCGGTGAACAACGCCCCGAACTGGAACAGCATGCCCATCTGGCGGCGCGCAGCGTACAGCGCGCGCTTGTCCATGGCGCCGATGTCCTGGCCGTGCACGCGTACAGTGCCGGCGGCAGCGGCCACTTGGCCGCCAATCAACCGCAGAATCGTCGTCTTGCCGCAGCCCGAGCCGCCCATGACGGCCACCACGCTGCCCTTGGGCACGCGCATGCACAGGCCGGACAGGATGCGCCGCGCGCCTGGCTGATAGGCGAAATCGACCTGATCGAGTTCGACAACGGCGTTGGAAGGCTGGGTGGACACGGTGGAGATCGGTGCAGAGGGCTCGGCAGGTTGGCGGCTTCATGCTGCCGCATCTCGTTGTCTTGACTACCGCTGGCTCGCCAACAGACGCAGCTTCGCGCGGCCCGCCATTATAGGTGGAAACCCGCGTAGCCCGTCAGTCACGCCGTGCTTACCGACAGTTTGTGTGGCTTGTTCGCCGCGCTGGGGGTTTCCGGGTCTTGCGGGGCTGCTGAAAGTGGTGCGCCTGCGCAGCTGGCGTTGGTACCTGCAGGCGACAGCAGGAGCAGCCTATTCGCCGCTATCCAGCCGTAGGTCGGCTTGGCGAATCACCCCCTGCCAGTGCGTGGCGTCATGGCGCACGGTCTGGGCGAACGTGTCGGGGGCATCCCATTCGGGTTCGAAGCCGCCGGCACGCAACGTAGCGCGGACATCACCTGAAGCGACGGCGCGCCGCAATTCGGCCGCCGCGCGCATCGAGAAAGACCGGGGAGTGCGTGCCGGCATGAAGGAGCCGATCCAGGCGCTGCGATCAAATCCGGCGAGACCGCCTTCGCGCAGGGTCGGCACAGCGGGTGCGAAACGCGAGCGAGTCCCTCCCGTCACCCCGAGCAACCGTAGCTGGCCATTGGCCGCGGCGGCCGCCACACTCGGATAGCAGGCGAAACACGCCGTCATGCGCCCGGCCAGGATCTGTTGCACGAGCCCTGCTTCACCGCGGACGGCCACATGCGGCGCATGGAATGCGTAGTCGCGCACAAACTGCTCGGCGACAAGGTGCGACCACGTGCCGACGATATCCGAGCCGCAATTGACCGTGACGGACTCACCGCTCGCCTGCGCGAGCAGATCGGTCACGGAATAGATCGGCAAGCGCGCATCGATCGCGAGAAACAGGGGCAGCGTGGCCACCATCGCGACCGGCTGGAAATCGCGCAGCGGGTCATACGACGCCGGCTCGAGCGCGGGCTGGGCGACGAACGTGGTCTGCTGGAGCAGCAACGTATGGCCATCGGAGGGCGCGCGGGCGACGGCCTCGCCGGCGGCCATGCCATTGGCTGCCGGGCGATCCTCGACGCCCACCTCGCGGCCGACCTGCTGCTGCAGTTGCGTCGCGAGTGCGCGCGCCAGTGCATCGAACGCGCTGCCTTCCGCCGCCGGCACGACCAGACGCAGCGGTTGCGACGGATAGCCTTGCAGCAAAGCACGCGCGGGCGACGCCAGCATCGCCGGCAGCATGCCAAGCCACGCAAGCGCTCGCCGCCGCTGCCGATCCGGCACATCGGGCGCGTGGGGCACATCTGCACGCACATTGCGGGCGCGAGGTCGCATGAGGCAGTTGGGGATCACGGGGAAATCTCATTCTAGAAATCCGCCTGTCCGCCCTGCACTCATGTAAACCATGTCGACGTAAACCATGAGGCATGACGCTTGTGCCTCAGCAAACGCGGCACAAACAAAAAGGCCCGCCGAGGCAGGCGGGCCTGAGTCAAACGGTCAACCGCGTGGTCAGCGCGGCAGGTCCGAATGACCCATGAGAAACGCATCAACCGAGCGGGCAGCCTGGCGGCCTTCCCGGATCGCCCACACGACGAGCGACTGGCCACGGCGCACATCGCCGGCAGCGAACACCTTCGGCACGTTGGTGGCGTAGGCGTTGTCGCCTTCGGTGGCGGCACGCGCGTTGTTGCGCGCGTCCTTCGTCACGCCAAAGGCATCCAGCAAGCCGCCGACCGGGTTGGTAAAGCCCATCGCCAGCAGCACGAGATCGGCCTTGAGCGTGAATTCGCTGCCTGCCACCTCGACCATCTTGCCGTCCTTCCACTCCAGGCGCACGGCGGTGAGGCCCGTCACGCGGCCGTTCTCGCCGATGAGCGCCTTGGTGGCGACCGACCAGTCGCGCTGGCAACCTTCATCATGCGACGACGACGTGCGCAGCTTGATCGGCCAGTACGGCCACACCAGCGGCTTGTTCTCTTCTTCGGGCGGACGCGGCAGCAGTTCAAACTGCGTGACCGATGCGGCGCCGTGGCGGTTGGACGTGCCCACGCAGTCCGAGCCCGTGTCGCCGCCGCCGATCACGATAACGTGCTTGCCATCCGCGCGGATCGGGTTCGGCGCATCGCCGGCCACTTCCTTGTTCTGCGGGATCAGAAATTCGAGCGCGTAATGCACGCCATCCAGATCACGGCCGGGCACCGGCAGATCGCGCGGCACTTCCGAACCGCCCGTCAGCACCACGGCGTCGAATTGCTTGAGGATGTCTTCCGCGGCGATAGTCTCGCGGGCATCGTTGGTGATGCCGGCCGGAACCGTCTTGTCGCCCACCATCACACCGGTGCGGAACGTCACGCCCTCGGCTTCCATCTGCTGCATGCGGCGGTCGATCTGCGCCTTCTCCAGCTTGAAGTCGGGGATGCCGTAGCGCAGCAGGCCGCCGATGCGGTCGTTCTTTTCGAACAGCGTCACATCGTGACCGGCGCGCGCCAGTTGCTGCGCTGCCGCCATGCCAGCCGGGCCCGAGCCGACCACGGCCACGGTCTTGCCAGTCTTGTGCTTCGGCACTTGCGGCGCCACCCAGCCTTCTTCCCACGCCTTGTCGATGATGGCGTGCTCGATCGACTTGATTCCGACCGGGAGTTCATTAATGCCCAGCGTGCAAGCCGCCTCGCACGGTGCCGGGCAGATGCGGCCCGTGAACTCGGGGAAGTTGTTGGTCGAGTGAAGCACTTCAATCGCGGTCTTCCAGTCCTGGCGATACACCAGGTCATTGAAGTCCGGGATGATGTTGTTGACCGGGCAGCCGTTGTTGCAGAACGGAATGCCGCAGTCCATGCAGCGTGCGCCCTGGATCTTGGCTTCGTTGTCCGCCAGCGCGAACACGAATTCCTTGTAATGCTTCACGCGCGCTTCGGGCGCTTCGTATGCCTCGTTCTGGCGGGGAAATTCGAGAAAACCAGTCGCCTTGCCCATGGTGTCCTTCCTGTCTCGACCTTGCCGGCACAGCGGTGCTGGCGAGGCGTCGAGCCTGTCTTGTGAGGTTGCGTTGTATTCAGTGGCGGCGGGCGCCGATCATCGATCGACCACCCGCCAAGTCGCTTGGAATCAGGTTCAGGCGGCGATCTGTTCGCGGCCCGCTTCCTGTTCCCGCTCGTACATCTCGGTCAGTGCGCGCTTGTACTCGGTCGGGAAGACCTTGACGAAACGACGGCGCGCATTGTTCCAGTCGGCCAGCAGTTCCTTGGCACGCTCGGAGCCGGTGTAGCGGAAGTGCTTTTCCACCAGCGCCTTGAGCAGTTGCTCGTCGAGCACGCGCTCGCCGTTCACCTTGTGCCAGGTCGACGGGGTATGAGCCTTCTCCTGGTCGGCCGCCGAAAGCACGGATTCCAGCGCCACCATTGCCGTGTTGCAGCGCTTGTCGAACAGGCCGTCTTCGTCATAGACGTAGGCCACGCCGCCCGACATGCCTGCCGCGAAGTTGCGGCCGGTGGTGCCGAGCACGACGACGGTGCCGCCGGTCATGTATTCGCAGCCGTGGTCGCCCGTGCCTTCCACCACCGTGGTGGCGCCGGAATTGCGCACCGCGAAGCGCTCGCCGGCCACGCCGTTGAAGAACGCCTCACCAGCCAGCGCACCGTACAGCACGGTGTTGCCGACGATGATGTTGTTGGTCGGCTCACCGCGGAACTCGTGCGGCGGACGCACGATCACGCGGCCGCCCGACAGGCCCTTGCCCACGTAGTCGTTGCCGTCGCCCACCAGGTCCAGCGTGATGCCATGCGCCAGGAACGCGCCGAACGACTGGCCGGCCGTGCCCTGCATCTGCACGTGGATCGAGTCATCGGGCAAACCCTCGTGGCCATAACGCTTGGCGACTTCTCCCGAGAGCATCGCGCCGACCGTGCGGTTGACGTTGCGCACCGGCTGGATGAACGAAACACGCTCGCCTTTCTCCAGCGCAGCCTTGGACTTCTCGATGAGCTGGTGATCCAGTGCACGATCCAGACCGTGGTCTTGCACATCGACCTGGTAGCACGGCTCGCCTTCCTTCTTGGCCGGCTGGTAGAAGATGCGCGCGAAGTCCAGGCCGCGGGCCTTCCAGTGTTCGATACCGGCCTTTGTGTCCAGCAGGTCGGCGCGGCCGATCAGTTCGTTGAACGTGCGGATGCCCAGTTGCGCCATGATTTCGCGCACTTCCTCGGCCACGAAGAAGAAGTAGTTCACCACGTGCTCAGGTTTGCCCGAGAACTTCTTGCGCAGCACCGGATCCTGCGTCGCCACGCCCACCGGGCAGGTGTTCAGGTGGCACTTGCGCATCATGATGCAGCCTTCGACGACCAGCGGGGCGGTCGCAAAGCCGAATTCGTCAGCGCCCAGCAGCGCGCCGATCACAACGTCGCGCCCGGTCTTCATCTGGCCGTCAGCCTGCACGCGGATGCGGTTGCGCAGGCCGTTGAGCATCAGCGTCTGCTGCGTCTCGGCCAGGCCCAGTTCCCAGGGCGTACCGGCGTGTTTGATCGACGACCACGGCGAGGCGCCCGTGCCACCGTCATGACCGGCGATCACCACGTGGTCTGCCTTGGCCTTGGCGACACCTGCCGCCACCGTACCCACGCCGACTTCCGACACCAGCTTGACCGACACGTCCGAACGCGGGTTCACGTTCTTCAGATCGTGGATGAGCTGCGCCAGATCTTCAATCGAATAGATGTCGTGGTGCGGCGGCGGCGAGATCAGGCCCACGCCCGGCACTGCATAACGCAGCTTGCCGATGTAATCCGTCACCTTGTGGCCGGGCAGTTGACCGCCCTCGCCGGGCTTGGCGCCCTGCGCCATCTTGATCTGGATCTGATCAGCCGACGCCAGGTACTCGGCCGTCACGCCAAAGCGGCCCGAGGCTACCTGCTTGATTTTCGAGCGCAGCGAATCGCCCTCTTGCAGTTCCAGATCGCGCTCGACCACTTCGCGGCCGATCACGTCCGACAGCTTCGTGCCCTGCTTGATGGGAATGCCGCGCAGTTCGTTGCGATAACGACGCTCGTCTTCACCGCCTTCGCCCGTGTTCGACTTGCCGCCGATGCGGTTCATCGCCACGGCCAGCGTGGTGTGCGCTTCCGTGCTGATCGAACCCAGCGACATGGCGCCGGTCGCGAAGCGCTTGACGATCTCCTTGGCCGGTTCGACTTCTTCCAGCGGAATCGCGCGCGCCGGGTCCACCTTGAACTCGAACAGGCCGCGCAGCGTCATGTGGCGCTTGCTCTGATCGTTGATCAGGTTCGCGTATTCCTTGTACGTCTGGTACGAATTCGCGCGCGTCGCGTGCTGCAGCTTGGCGATCGAATCCGGCGTCCACATGTGCTCTTCACCGCGGACGCGGTAGGCGTATTCGCCGCCGGCGTCCAGCATGTTCGCCAGCACCGGTGCATCGCCAAAGGCGTCGCGGTGCAGGCGCAGCGCCTCTTCAGCCACCTCGAAGATGCCGATGCCGCCCACGTTGGATGCGGTGCCCTGGAAGTACTTGTCGACCAGTTCGCGCGACAGGCCGATCGCTTCGAAGATCTGCGCGCCGGTGTACGACATGTACGTCGAGATGCCCATCTTGGACATTACCTTGTGCAGGCCCTTGCCGATCGCCTTGGTGAAGTTGTAGATGGCCTTCTCGGCCGTCAGACCCAGACTCGGCGCGAGTTCGGCCAGCGTTTCCATTGCCAGGTACGGGTGCACGGCTTCTGCACCGTAGCCGGCCAGCAGTGCGAAGTGGTGCACTTCACGGGCCGAACCTGTTTCAACGACCAGACCCGTGCTCGTGCGCAAGCCCTTGTCCACCAGGTGATGGTGGATGGCAGACGTGGCCAGCAGCGCGGGAATCGCGGCCTGCTTCTCGTCGACCGCGCGGTCCGAAACGATCAGGATGTTGTAGCCCGACTTGACCGCATCGACAGCCTCGGCGCACAGCGAAGCCAGGCGCGCTTCGATGCCTTCCTTGCCCCACGCCACCGGATAGCAGATGTCCAGCTCGTAAGCCATGAACTTGCCGCCGGTGTAGTGCTCGATGTTGCGGATCTTCGCCATGTCCTTGAAGTCCAGCACGGGCTGGCTCACTTCAAGGCGCATCGGCGGGTTGATGTTGTTCAGCTCAAGCAGGTTCGGCTTCGGCCCGATGAACGAGACGAGCGACATCACCACGTTTTCGCGGATCGGGTCGATCGGCGGGTTCGTGACCTGCGCGAACAGTTGCTTGAAGTAGTTGTAGAGCGTCTTGTTCTTCGAGGACAGCACGGCCAGCGGGCTGTCGTTGCCCATAGAGCCGGCGGCCTCTTCGCCGTTGGCGGCCATCGGGGCCATCAGGAACTTGACGTCTTCCTGGGTGTAGGCAAACGCCTGCTGACGGTCAAGCAGCTTGGCGGCCGGCTTGGTCTCGGCGGCCACGTCTTCAGGCTTGGCTTCCAGCTCGTCGAGCTTGATGCGCACGGCATCAATCCAGCTCTTGTACGGCTTGGCGTTGGCCAGATTGTCCTTGAGTTCCTTGTCGTCGATGATGCGGCCCTGCTCCATGTCGATCAGGAACATCTTGCCCGGCTGCAGACGCCACTTCTTGACGATGCGGGACTCGGGAATCGGCAGCACGCCGGCTTCCGAAGCCATCACGACCATGTCGTCATCGGTCACGTAATAACGCGCCGGACGCAGGCCGTTACGGTCGAGCGTTGCGCCGATCTGGCGGCCGTCGGTAAAGCAGATGGCGGCGGGGCCGTCCCACGGCTCCATCATCGCGGCATGGTATTCGTAGAAGGCGCGACGATTGTCGTCCATCAGCGTGTGTTGTTCCCACGCTTCCGGAATCATCATCATCATCGCCTGGGCCAGCGGATAGCCCGCCATCGTCAGCAGTTCGAGGCAGTTGTCGAACGAAGCCGTATCGGATTGGCCCGGATAGATCAGCGGCCACAGCTTGGGCAGGTCATCGCCCAGCACCGGCGACGAGATGCCGCCCGTACGTGCGTTGATCCAGTTGACGTTGCCCTTGACGGTGTTGATTTCGCCGTTGTGCGCAACCATGCGGTACGGGTGCGCCAGTTCCCATGCAGGGAACGTGTTGGTCGAGAAACGCTGGTGCACCAGCGCAAGCGCCGACACCGTGCGCGGATCAGCCAGATCCTGGTAGTACCGGCCGACCTGTTCGCAAAGCAGCAGGCCCTTGTAGACGATCGTGCGCGCCGACATCGAGGGCACGAAGTATTCTTTGCCGTGCTTGAGCTTGAGCGCCTGGATGGCGTGGCTGGCGGTCTTGCGGATCACGTACAGCTTCCGCTCCAGCGCGTCGGTGGTCATGATGTCGCGGCCGCGCCCGATGAAGATCTGGCGGATCACCGGCTCGGTCTTCTGCACCGTCGGCGACATCGGCATGGTCTTGTCGACCGGAACATCGCGCCAGCCCAGCACAACCTGGCCTTCCAGACGCACGGTGCGCTCAAGTTCCTGCTCACAGGCCAGGCGCGAAGCGTGTTCCTTCGGCAGGAAGATCATGCCGACGCCGTATTCGCCGGCCGGCGGCAGGTTGATACCCTGCTTGGCCATTTCTTCACGGAAGAACTGGTCGGGAATCTGCAGCAGGATGCCTGCGCCGTCGCCCATCAGCGGGTCAGCGCCTACAGCGCCCCGGTGGTCGAGGTTGTGCAGGATGCGCAAGCCCTGCTGGACGATCTCGTGGCTCTTCTTGCCCTTGATGTGGGCGACGAAGCCGACGCCGCAAGCGTCGTGTTCATTGGTCGGGTCGTACAGACCCTGGGCCGACGGCGCCGACGGCGTGATGGGGAAGGAATGTTGTTCCACGGCGATCTTCCGAGGTTGTAGGTACAACGCGCCGCAGAAGGCCCTCGCGATCGTGCGGATGCGAAGGCAGACAGGCAATGGCGCGCCGCACCATGAATGCGGGGTGAAACGAATATAAAAGAGTGGCCCGTAACAGGCAAAATTTTTTAAATGGGGTCGGAGTAAATTAGTAAATGCGTAGTCTCAGTGCGGGCTTTTTAATAGGGACAGATTAAAACCACCCGAATCGATGCGCCCATACATGACAGCGCCGCCATCCCGCTATTCGGTGCGCGCGCTGCCCTCCGCTTCCACCGCCGTGGTTTGGCGCGGCGGCCGCCCCTTGGGCAATGGCGCAACGCGACGGCCTCCGGTGCGCGCAAGTGTCGCGAGAAACGCCTCATTGCCGAGCGGCCAACCACTGTGCACATGCTGGCGAATCTGCGCGAACTGGTCGGAGCCCAAACCTTCATGCCACAACGTTCGGTAGCGCGACTGGCGCTCAAAAGGCGTGTTGCCAAGGCGCCAGTAACAGAAGTGGTCACTCACCCACGGAATGGATTGAATGCCGACGTGGTGACGATACGTGCTCCATCGATCTTCTTCCGGCGTGCTGACGAGCCCCGCGCGCACCGCGTTCGATTCCACATACAACAGGATCGGCAGCACCCACTCGGCGGGGTCCAGTACCGTCGATCGGAAACGCCCTTCCCACAACGTGCCGCTGCGATCCGCCGCAGCGTTGAAGTAGCGCGTATAGCGCCGTCCCACAGCCTGCAGCGTTCGCGAAAGACTGTCCGCCACCTTGGGTGTCCCCACCAGATGGACGTGATTCGGCATCAGCGAAAACCCATGGATGGCGAAGTCATGCTCGCGGGCGGCCATGCGCAGCGTGTCGAGATAGAACGCGTAGTCGTCGTCGCCGCGGAAAACGGTCTGGCGATTGTTGCCGCGCTGCAACACGTGCACCGGGACATCGATTGGGCTGAGACGAGGCAGGCGAGCCATGGAAAAACGGGTGGAGAAAAGCGCCATCGTAGCCGGAGCGCGTGAATCTGTCCCCAATTTTTAGGGCGCAAACGCTTGCATAGCGCTGTCGTCGGGGCGCAACGGAGAAGTTTGCGTGCCGTCAAATCGGCGGCCCTATGCGCTATCGACGACTGGTCCAACTTGATCCCAAGCAAATCGGCCGGGCGACTTCCCCGCGAGACTGGCTCCCACCACATCACAAGACGACACGAGAGGGAGCGATTGATGGCTTTTCACCGCCTAGCCGTTGTAGCTGTTGCCGCCGGAATGCTTGCCGCCGGGTTCAGCCAGGCCGCCTTTGCGCAGGGCACGGATTTGCCGCCGGCCTCCGGTAATTGGATGGTACGTCTGCGCGCCGTCAACCTGACAGCCGCCAACAAATCCGACCCGGTGCCTGCACTGGCCATTCCGGCTGACGCCATTCAGATCAACAACAAGGTCCTGCCCGAACTGGACATCTCGTATTTCTTTACGCCACATCTGGCCGCCGAGCTGATCCTGACTTACCCGCAACAGCAGGACGTCACGGTCATGCGAAGCGCGCTGGGCGGCCCCACCAAGATCGGCAGTTTCCGCCACTTGCCGCCCATCCTGACGATGCAGTATCACTTCACGCCCGAGTCGCGCTTCAAGCCGTACGTGGGCGCAGGCATCAACTACACGCGCATCTCGAATGTCGATCTCCAGGTGCCCGGCGTTGGTTCGCTGGACCTCAGCAAGAACAGCTTCGGCCCCGCGCTGCAGGTCGGCTTCGACTATCGCCTGACCGAACGCCTCTACTTCAACGTCGACCTGAAGAAGACCTGGATCAGCGCCGACGTGAAGATGGGCGGCCAGACCATCAGCAAAGTCAAGGTTGACCCGTGGCTGCTGGGCGTCGGCCTGGGCTATCGCTTTTAAGGGAGGACGATCAGCGAACTGACACTGTCCTGATCGACTTTTACCGACGTGCCGCAGGGGCCGTCGACGGCGGGGGCGCTCGTCGGCGGTGGTTGGCGCGTTCGGCCCGGCATGCGTTGGGGCGGCCGGGCATTTTTTTTGGGCGCTCGGTTCAGATCAGCTGCCTGATGGTCGGGGAGTGGGCAAGCGAGTAGCCGCCCCGCCGACGCCGTCGCTCAAACTGCATCCACCGCAAAGATGCGGCGATGCTCCTTGATGGCGTAACGATCCGTCATGCCGGCGATGTAATGCGCAATCCAGCGCGGCTGCTCGTCGGGGTTGGCTTTCGCCTGGTACTGCGGTGGCAGCAGGCGCGGGTCGTCCATGAACGCGCGGAACAGATCGTCGATGATGCGGCGCGCTTTGGCGGACATGCGCATCACAAGATAGTGCCGATACAGGTTATCGAACAGAAAGCGCTTGAGCACGCGCGCCTCTTCATGCATCGCTGCAGAGAACGCGACGAGCGCCGGCGCGGCACGCACATCGTCGATACACTGCGGCGCAACTTCAGCAATGCCGGCACGCGTGGTGCCGATCAGATCGACGATCAACGCGTTGATGATGCGACGAATCGTTTCGTTGATCAGGCGCCGGCCGCTGACGTTCGGGAACGCCGCCTCGGCTTCGCGCCGATGGATGGCCCACAGCGGCACGTCTTCTAGTTGCTCCAACGTGATCAGGCCGGAACGCAAACCATCGTCGATATCGTGGTTGTTGTACGCGACCTCATCGGCGAGATTGGCAAGCTGCGCTTCCAGCGACGGCTGTTGCCCTTCGAGAAAACGGCGGCCCAAGTCACCGAGCGTGGCCGCGTTGTTGCGCGAGCAATGTTTGAGAATACCCTCGCGCGTTTCGAAGGTCAGGTTCAAACCATCAAAACCGCCGTAGCGCTCCTCCAGCCGATCGACAACCAGCAAGCTCTGCAGATTGTGTTCGAAGCCTCCGTATGGCTTCATGCAATCGTTGAGTGCGTCCTGCCCCGCATGACCGAACGGCGTGTGGCCCAGATCGTGCGCCAGCGAAACCGCTTCGACCAAGTCTTCGTTCAGGCGCAGGCTGCGCGCAATCGAACGGGCAATCTGCGCGACCTCGAGGCTGTGCGTGAGCCGGGTCCGGAACAGGTCGCCCTCGTGGTTCACAAAGACCTGCGTCTTGTATTCGAGCCGGCGGAAAGCGGTGCTGTGGATGATGCGATCGCGGTCACGCTGGAACTCGGTGCGCGATGTGGATGGCGGCTCGGCGTGTACGCGGCCGCGCGTCTGCGCCGAATGCGCGGCGTAGGGAGCGAGAGGGCCTTCGAGATCGAACGGCGCGGACGGCACATCAAATCGGTCGTTCATCGGGCCCTCTCGTCTCGTATCAGGCGATGGGTGCTTCGGTCGGTGGTCGCAGCACGGCGTGCTGCAAGGTGGCGCGCAAGTCCGCGTCGGGCACCGCGGTCACGAACGCCTGGCCCAGCTTGCGCAGCAGCACGAACTTGATCTCGCCGGCTTCGGCCTTCTTGTCGACGCGCATCAGGTCGATGAAGCGATCAACGCCGAGGTCCGGCGCCACCGTCGGCAGGTTCGCCGCACGCGTGAGCGCGGTGATGCGGTTGCGCGTGTCGATGTCGATAAAGCCCAGTCGATGCGACAGATCCGCCGCCATCACCATGCCACAGCCGACGGCTTCGCCGTGCAGCCATTCGCCGTAGCCCAGGCCGGCCTCGATGGCGTGGCCAAAGGTGTGACCAAAATTGAGGGTGGCACGCAGGCCGGTTTCCCGCTCATCCTGTGCCACGACTGCGGCCTTGATGCGCACCGAGCCACGCACGGCTTCGGCCATCAGGTCGGTATCGCAATCGTTGAGACCCTTGATGTTCTGTTCGATCCAGGCGAAGTAATCGGCATCGGCAATTGCGCCATGCTTGATGACCTCGGCCATACCGGCCGCCAGCTCTCGGGCAGGCAACGTGCGCAGCGTATCGATATCGGCCAGCACCGCCTGCGGCTGGTGGAACGCGCCGATCATGTTTTTGCCCAGCGGGTGGTTGATGCCCGTCTTGCCGCCCACCGAGGAATCGACTTGTGAGAGCAGCGTCGTCGGCACCTGGATGAACGGCACGCCGCGCATGTAGCAGGCGGCGGCAAAGCCGGTCATGTCGCCGACAACGCCGCCGCCCAGCGCGATCAGCGTGGTCTTGCGATCCGCACCCGCCGTCAACAGCGCATCAAAGATGCGGTTGAGCGTGTCCCACTTCTTGAACGATTCCCCATCAGGCAATACAACCGTGTCGACCGCCTTGCCGAGCGAACGAATGGCCGCTTCGACCTTCGCCGCATACAACGGTGCGACGGTCTCGTTGGTGACGATCACGGCACGCGCGCCGCGAATATGGGGCGCGAACAACTCGGCCTTGGACAACAGCCCCGAGCCGATATGGATCGGATAGGCGCGATCGCCAAGGTCAACATCAACGGTAATCATGACTGTGGGGAGACTTGCGAGGAGGTGGAAGAGCCTGCGGGCGGAGCCACAATGCCGGCCACTTCGAGTTGCATCAAGACCATATTAACAAGCTGCGCGACGGTGGGCTTGCCGGTTTCGATGACGAAATGCGCCACGTCACGGTACAGCGGATCGCGGATCGCATGCAGCTCCTCCAGCTTGGCGCGCGGGTTCTCTGTCTGCAGCAGCGGCCGGTTCTTGTCGTGGCGCGTGCGCAGATACAGGTCATGCGGATTGGCGCGCAGGTAGATCACCGTGCCACGCTCGCGCAGGAACGCCCGGTTTTCGGCCCGCAACACGGCGCCCCCACCCGTGGCGATGACCACGCCATCGCGCGCGGTCAGCTCGTCGATCATGTGGGTTTCGCGATCGCGAAAACCGACCTCGCCTTCGTGCTCGAAAATGACCGGCACGCGCACGCCGCACCGCGCTTCGATCTCATGGTCGGAGTCGAAGAACGGCAGATCGAGCCGACGCGCCACCGCCCGGCCGACCGTGGTCTTGCCCGCGCCCATCAAGCCGACGAAAAATACGTTCGAAACAGACAAAATCACGTGAAATCAGGAATTTGAGCCTGATTGTAGTGGCATTTGGTCACCATCCTGCACAAACCCCGCCGCAGGACACAAAAAAGCCCGGCGCTCCATTCAGGAGGCCGGGCCTTTTTATCGAAACGCCGCCGTGGGTTACTTCAGCGACAGTTGATCGGACAGCACACGCGGCGTCAGGAAGACCAGCAGCTCGGTGCGGTTGTTAATCTTGCTCGTGCTCTTGAACAGATTGCCGAGCACCGGAATGTCGCCTAGAAGCGGCACCTTGTTGATGTCGGTCCGCTCGTTCTGCGTGTAGATACCGCCGATCACGACCGTGCCGCCATTCTCGACCAGCACCTGCGTCTGCACGTGCTTGGTGTCAATGGCGAAGCCGTTGGTGGTCTGGATACCTACGCTGTCCTTGTTGACGTCCACATCCAGGAAGATGTTGCCGTCCGGCGTGATCTTGGGCGTCACTTCCAGCTTCAGGTTGGCCTTCTTGAACGACACCGAAGTCGCACCGGAAGACGTCGCCTGCTGGTACGGAATCTCAGTACCTTGCTCGATCAGCGCCTTGATGTTGTCGGCAGTGACCACGCGCGGGCTGGAGACGATCTTGCCGCGGCCGTCAGCTTCCAGCGCAGACAGCTCCAGCGCCAGGAAGCGGCCGGCACCGGCGTTAAACAGGCTCACGGCCACGCTGGCTGCGTTCACGCCGTTGATGCCATTGGCGGGGAAGCTGATCGCCGGGCTGTTGTCCCACGTGGCACCCTGCGTAATCGGCGACACCACGTTGGTGTAGGTATTGCCGTAACCAGCGCCATTCGTCTTCGACGCGAAGCCCAGCTTCGCACCCAAGTTGCGGCTGAACGTGTCGTCCGCCTCGACGATGCGCGCCTCGATCATCACCTGGCGAACCGGGATGTCGATCTTCAAGAGGAAGGCCTGCACCTCTTCAAGCTTGCTCGGGATGTCGGAGACGAACAGTTGATTCGTCCGCGTATCCGCGGTGAGCGAGCCGCGCTTGGACAGGATCCGGGAAGTCGCGACACCGCCAGCGACACCGCCTGCCCCACCCGCGGCGCCGGCACCCAGCAGCATGTTGCGCACATCCCCAGCGCTTTGGTAGTTCAGGCGGAACACCTGGCTGCGCAGTGGCTCCAGCTCGGTCACTTGCTGCTGCGACTCAAGCTCGGCCTTTTCCTTCGTGGCCAGCTCACCGCGCGGGGCAACCCACAGGACGTTGCCGTTGCGACGCGATGCCAGCCCCTTCGAATCGAGCACGATCTGCAGTGCCTGATCCCAGGGCACATCTTTCAGGCGCAGCGAAAGGGTGCCCGTCACGCTATCGCTGGTCACGATGTTGAGGTTCGTGAAGTCGGCGAAGACTTGCAGCAGCGAACGCACATCGATGTTCTGGAAGTTCAGCGACAGGCGCTCACCGCGGTAGCCGGGGCCAGAAATCAGCTTGTTCGGGTCTTCCTTGGTCGGACGCACCTCCACCACGAACTGCGTGTCGGTCTGGTACGAGCTGTATTGCCAGTTACCGCGCGGCTCGATGATCAGGCGTGCACCTGTGCCGTTGTCGGTGGCACGCATGGCCTGCACCGGCGTGCCGAAATCGCTCACGTCATAGCGACGGCGCAGCGACTGTGGCAGCGTCGCACCGACGAAGTCCACGACGAGGTTCTGGCCTTGCTGGGCGATGTTGATCGCCGAGTTGGCAGTCGACAGGTCGACCACCACGCGGCCAGCAAGGTCCTCGCCACGGCGGAAATCAACATTGCGCACCGCCGGGCGCTCAGCGCCCGCGACGGGTGCCGGGGCCGAGAATGTCGGCGCCGCGACAGCCGCCGCCACTGGCGCAGCTTCCAGCGTCAGTACGTACTGGTTGCCACGCACCTCCGACTTGTATTGCGTCTGGCGCGATAGATCGAGCACGACGCGGGTACGGTCGCCGATCTGCACGACGTTCGCCGAACGCAGCAGCTTGCCGCCGTACTGGTAATTGGCGCGGCCCTGCGCGAAGCTGGCCCCGAAGAAGTCGATGGCGATACGCGCAGGCTGCTGCGTGCTGAACTCCACCGGTTTCTGCGTCGGCGCGCTCTTGAGCGTGACCGTCACCACGGTGGATTCACCGGCCGTGGCCTGCTCCACCTTTTCGATCGTGTTGCCGGAGACGGCCGCCGCAGGCGCTGCCTGCTGGGCGACCGCCTGACCGGCCACCATGAACAGGCACAGCGAAAGCCATGCCACCGCGCCCCCCCGGGCCACTCGGGCTGCCTGCGACAGGCCGCCCTTCACAAGACGCATCGTCATTGCGCGCTCTCCTGAACTTTCAGGGTCGTCATTTTTTCTTTCCATTCGGTCGTGCCTTCGCGCACCAGCTCACGCAGGGTGAGTTCCTGGTCTCCGATGCGGAGGATGCGACCATAGTTTTGTCCGATGTACTGCCCCACATGCACATGCTGCGTCTTGTCCCCGACAGACACGACGGCTTCCGTCTCGCCATTGCGCTTCATCGTCCCGACCAGCTTGAAGGCTTCCAGCGGATAGTCTTCCAGCGGCTCGCGACGGCGATTCGGTTCCGGCGATTCGTTTTGCGCGCGCGAAAGTTCTGCCACCTTTTGCACACTGAACGGATCAGTCTGCTTGGTGGTCGTGTATTCGCGCGGCGCGTAAGGCTTGGGTTCGGGCAGCGGCGGCACGGTCGTACTGACGCTCTGGCGCGCTTGCTGCATCCATTGCTGCAATTCATCGTCTTCGCTCGCGCCGCAGGCCGTCAGCACGACGGCCAGGCACAGCGGCGACAGACGCAGAACATGCGACATGCGGCGACGGCTCATGGTGCGGCCCCTCATTTGGCGCCTCCCTTGGCGGCGGCGTTCGCCTTGCGCTGCGCGGCCTGCTCATCGGCATCGAGTGCCCGGTAGGCCTCAGCGCGCGTTTCCATCACCATGCCGCCATCCTTGGTGCCCGTCAGGGAGATGTTCTGCAGCGTGACGATGCGCGACAGCGCCGCCACGTCGGCCGCAAACAGCGCCATGTCGTGATAGCGGCCATTTACCTTCACCGCCACCGGGATCTCGGCGTAGTAAGGCTTGACCACTGCGCCAGACGGACGGAACAGGTCGAAGGTCAGGCCACGCGCGATACCGGCGTGGTTGACGTCGGCCAGCAGCGCATCCATCTCGGTCTTGTTGGGCAGTTGCAGTTCGAGCTTGGCGACACGCTGCTCGACCTCAGCCTTCTGCTTGCGCAGCGCTTCCAGATTCACTACTTGCGCAAGCTTGCTCTGGTATGCCGACTTGAGGTTGGCCTGTTCGGTGCGCTTGGCGTCGCGCTCGTCGAACTTGCCGCTCCAATACAACTGCCAGCCCAGGCCGATCACCAGCACGGCAGAGAGAATCATGAACAGGATGCGCGGCGCGATCGGCCACGTTTCCGGCTCGTTCAGGTTCAGGCCACGGAACTGGCTGACCAGGTCTTCCAACGAAATTTCGGTCGAGAGCGCCATGGTTATTTCCCCGCCGTGGCCGCACCCGGCTTGGCCGGCGTCGCCGGTTCGGCCTTCCACTGGAAGCGGATCGTGAAGTTGAACAGGCGACGCTGTTCCTTCAGGTTATTCGTCATGGTGGTGGCCACCGATTCGCCCAGTTCGGCATGATCGAGCCAGGGCACCGCGCCCAGGTTGCGCAGCAGGTCCGACACGCGCTCGTTCGACTGCGCCACGCCCGACACGGTGTAACGCTCGCCTTCCTGCTTGAGCGAGGTGAGATAGATCCCGTCGGGCACCTGGCGCACCAGCTCTTCAAGCAACTGGACCGGGCGGTTGCGCTGGTTTTGCAGGCCTTCTACCGCTTGCTGACGCTGCAGCAGATCGTCGATGTCCTTCTTGAGGGTGTTGACCTCGGTGATCTGCTTGTCCATCTCCGCGTTCTTCTGCGTGAGGATGTCGTTGATGCGTTGCGCCTCTTCCGTCTGGTGATCGATCACCATGCCGCCGAGGAACACCACCACCGCGCCCGCAACGGCCGCGCCGCCCAGGCTCATGAAGACTTTCTTGCGCTTGCCGGCGCGTCGCTCTGCGTGATACGGCAGCAGGTTGACGTTCGGGAGCGCATTCACGGCATTCGCGCTTTCATTGGCCATCGTCAGCTCCTTATTGCAGCCCGCGCAGGGCAAGGCCCGCGCTGACGATGTAGGCCGGCAGATCGCGCTGCAGATAGCGCGCGTTGACGTTCTTGGCCGCGCCCATGTTGGCGAACGGGTTGGCCAGCGTCGTATTGATCTGCGTCTGCTGCTGGATGGCGGTTTGTACGCCCAGCAGCGATGCGTGACCGCCCGAGAGCACGATCTCGTCCACGCGGCCGACGCTCGAGGTCGACAGGAAATTCTGGATGGCCTGACCGACTTCCATGGCCAGCGTCTCGAGCGAGGGCTTGAGCAGCTGACTGCGGTATTCGTCGGGCAGCGTGTTCTTGCGCTTCTTCACCTCGGCCTTGAGCAGATCGAGGGAAAACAGACGCGAGATGCTCTGCGTGAGCTGGTCGCCCGAGCCGGACATCGGCTGCTCGTACAGTTCCTTCCAGCCTTGGTAGAACAGTGCGTGCGAGCGCGCACCACCCAAGTGGAACATTGCCACGACGGGCATGTCGCGCGTTTCAATTTCGCTGGCGTCCGGCTTGACGGCCAGCATGTGCGTCATGGCGCGCTGGATGGCGTTTTCTTCCACGTCCATGACGATCGCTTTCAGACCGGCCATCTCGGCGGCGGTCACGCGCTCGGTCACACGCTCGGACACCGTTGCCGTGACGCGCACGCCGATCCCGCCTTCGGTTTCGGACGGACCGATCACGACATAGTCGAAATTGACGTTCTGCGAGGGCGGAAACAGCCGGTTGGCTTCGCTCTCGACCTGCACAAAGAGTTCGTCTTCGGTCAGGTTGTCGGGCAGGCTGACGGTTTGCGATTCCGTCAGGCTTGCGGGAATGGCAAGCACGGCTTCCTTACCGCGAATGCCGGCCTTGGCGATGGCGCGCTTGAGCGCATTGCCCACCGCATCGATATTCACCAGATTGCCGTCAGCGACGGCACTGCGTTCAATCAGCTCGCTGGCGCATTTTTCGAGACGGAAATCCCCCTGCTTGCCGTTGGCGGACAACTCCACCACCTTGACGCTGGAAGACCCGATATCTATCCCGACGATATTGCGGCGCAGCAGGCCGGACAACAAACCCCGTCGCACAGAGACACCCCACCGTTTATAGTTTTTGAACCCTGGCGCCCATCGCAAATCCAACGTGCGCCATAGCCTGCTTAGATTTGCTGCTGGATTCTCACAAAATCCTTTAGAACAGGCAAACGCTCAGGCAGACCGCGACGCATTTCGCGCCATGCCCTTCCGAAAGCGTTGTCAAAACCCCACGGTCGGGGGATACCCCTTTCGTCTGACTTGATTTCCGCTCCGCCTACTTCTAACGGCGGATTCGTAGCCGCCTTGAATCGCGGGACTCCGGATGCACAATCAGCACGCCAACCGAGCATGACGCGGCGCACAAGTGCGGTCTGGTTGGCAGACGTGACACTCGTTACGTGCTGTTACGTCCGATGCGGCCGGACTCCGGAAGCCCCAACGATATAATCGCCGCCACGCTGACTGACACCCCCGGTGCCCACCGTAATGGCTACTGCCCAAACCACCCCAGCCTCGCCCAAGCCGCCCAAAGCCCGCCGCCCGCTGTGGGCGCGCCTGCTTCTCTGGATGCTCGGCCTGTTCGTTGCCATGGGGGTCGTCGGGGCGCTGCTGCTGGGCTATGCCCTGCTCGTCGCCGCGCCCAACCTGCCGTCGCTCGACGCCATCACCGATTACCGCCCGAAGATTCCGCTTCGCGTCTACACCGCCGACAACGTCCTCATCGGCGAATTCGGTGAGGAGCGCCGCAGCTTCGTGCCAATCACGCAAATGCCCGACGTGATGAAGCGCGCGGTCCTGGCGATCGAAGACGACCGCTTCTACGAGCACGGCGGCGTCGACTTCATCGGCGTCCTGCGCGCGGGCCTGGCGAACCTGCATGGCGGCCTGTCGCAAGGCGCGTCGACCATCACGATGCAGGTGGCGCGCAACTTCTTCCTGTCGAGCGAGAAGACGTACACGCGCAAGATTTACGAGATCTTGCTCTCGTACAAGATCGAGGCGAGCCTGACAAAGGATCAGATCCTCGAGCTGTACATGAACCAGATTTACCTGGGCCAGCGCGCGTACGGTTTCGCGAGCGCAGAGCAGATCTACTTCGGCAAGAACATCAAGGACATTACGCTCGCAGAAGCCGCCATGCTGGCCGGCCTGCCCAAGGCGCCATCAGCGTACAACCCGGTGGTGAACCCGAAGCGCGCCAAGGTGCGTCAGGAGTACATCCTGCAGCGCATGCGCGACCTGCACTACATCACCCCGGAACAGTACACCCAGGCCGTCAACGAGCAATTGCCGGTGCGCGGCGAAGGCCATGAATTCGACGTGCACGCCGAATACGTCGCCGAAATGGTGCGCCAGCTCATGTACGCGCAATACCGCGAAGAAACCTACACGCGCGGGCTGAACGTCTACACCACGCTGCGCAAGTCCGACCAGGACGTGGCCTATCAATCAGTGCGCCGCGGCATTCTCGATTACGAGCGCCGTCACGGCTATCGCGGCCCTGAAGCGTTCATCGACCTGCCCTCCGATGCAGAGGAGCGTGAACAGGCCATCGACGACGCCCTGCTGGAACACCCGAACAGCGACGATCTGCAATCGGCCGTGGTGGTGAGCGTGACACCCAAGCTGGTGCGCGCGACGATGCTGACCGGTGAGACGATCGACTTGGCCGGCGACGGCCTGCGCTTTGCACAGGCGGCCCTGTCGAACAATGCACAGCCCAAGATCAAGCTGCGCCCGGGCGCGGTGATCCGCGTGATCGAGGACACGAAGACGCAGAAGTGGTCGATCACGCAACTGCCGGAAGTGGCCTCGGGTTTCATCTCGCTGGATCCGCAGACGGGCGCGATCTACTCGATGGTGGGTGGCTTCGATTTCAACCGCAGCAAGTTCAACCACGTCACGCAGGCGTGGCGCCAGCCGGGTTCGAGCTTCAAGCCGTTCATCTACTCGGCGGCGGTGGACAAGGGTTTCTCGCCGTCTACCGTCATCAACGACGCGCCGCTCTCGATCCCGACCGGCGACACGGGCGGCCAGGTGTGGGAGCCGAAGAACTACGGCGGCGGCTATGACGGCCCGATGACGATGCGCCGCGCGCTGCAGAAATCGAAGAACCTGGTGTCGGTGCGCATCCTGCGCGCCATCGGTACGCAGTACGCGCAGCAGTACATCACGCGCTTCGGGTTCGATGCCGATCGGCACCCCGCCTATCTGCCCATGGCGCTGGGCGCCGGTTCCGTGACGATGTTGCAGATGGCGAGCGGCTACTCGGTGTTCGCCAACGGCGGCTATCGCGTGAACCCCTACATCATCGATCGCGTGGTGGATGCGCGCGGCACGGTCGTGCAGCAAAGCCACCCGATGACCGCCGGCAAAGACGCCGTGCGCGTGATTGATCCGCGCAACGACTTCATCATGGATTCGCTGCTGCGCAGCGTGGTGTCGAACGGCACGGGCTACCAGGCCAAGGTCAAGCTGGGCCGCAACGACATGGCTGGCAAGACCGGGACCACCAACGATTCGTTCGACGCCTGGTTCTGCGGCTATACGCCCAAGCTGGTCGGCGTGGCCTGGATGGGTTACGACAACCCGCGCAGCCTGGGGGATCGCGAAACGGGTGGCGGCCTGGCCCTGCCCATCTGGATCAACTACATGAGCTACGCGCTCAAGGGCGAGCCCCAGACCGAGCGCCAGCCGCCCGAAGGCGTCGTACAGATGGCGGGCGACTGGGCCTACGAGGAATACGCCAATGGCCAGGGCGTGGCTTCGGTGGGTCTGGGCGATGCGATGCCGGGGGCCTCCGCGCCGGGCGGCGATCAGCCGCAACAGCCTGGCATCAACCTCGCGCCGACGCAGGAACAGGAGAAACAGAAGATTCTCGACATGTTCCGCGGCAATTGAGCGTCGCGCCCACGAAAAAGCCGCCCTTCGAGGCGGCTTTTCTTTTTGTCATGCGACAACGCTGCGCTCAGCCGGCGGCCAATGTCACATCCACATCGCTTTGCTGGCTGATATAGCGAGAGAGCGCCACATAGAGCTCTTCCTTGCTGCGCGTGTCGACCCAGCGGCCGTCGTCGCCCCGGCGGAAGTGGAAACCGCCGGCACGCGCTGCCACCCACAGCTCCTGCATCGGCGCCTGGCTGTTGATGATGATCTTGGAGCCATCGTCGAATTCGAGCGTCAGCACGTTACCGGTGCGATTGACCTCGATGTCGGCATCCGCCTCGTCGGCAGCCGTTTCGACGATGCTTTCGATGCGGGTGAGTTCCGCTTCGGCCAGTGCCAGGAACTCCGATTCGCTCAGGGGGGGCATGCTACACTCCAAAATCTTGCGCGGACGTTGCGTGGCGGCCGTTTCCGGGCCGTCCTGACCAGCAGGCGCCTCGTCCCATATGACTCCGATCGCCGCAAGGGTCACACCCTGGGCATCCTTTCTGCACCATCATCCGATGATACGAACCGCCGCCATTGTAGCCACTGTCGGCCTGACCCTGACGGTCGCAGGCCTATCCGGCTGCGGGATTCGCGGGCCGCTGTACATGCCCAAGGTGCCGCCGGCGCCAACCGCGCCGCAAACCACCGACCCCGGCATCGCCGGCCCGAACGCCGTGCCGCAGCCCCCGGTTCCGGGCGCCAAACCCGCAGCCGCAGATGCGGCCAGCGCGGTACCCACGAACCGCTAATCCCGTCTTTTTGCTCAACCGGCGACGCCCTTATCCGGGGCGACGCCCAGAATGCTCCCACTCATGTCCGAGTCCCTGATCCGCCAGGAAGGCGCGCTGATGATCGAAGGCGTCGCGCTCGACGCGATTGCCGCGCAGTTCGGCACGCCCACCTACGTGTACTCGCGCGCCGCCCTCACTGCCAACTATCGCGCCTACGCCGCCGCATGCGAGGGCCGCAACGCGCATGTGCAGTACGCCATGAAAGCCAACTCGAACCTGGCCGTGCTGCAGGTATTCGCCCAGCTTGGCGCAGGCTTTGACATCGTGTCCGCCGGCGAACTCAAGCGTGTGCTGGCCGCCGGTGCGCCGGCCGCGAAGGTGGTGTTCTCGGGCGTGGGCAAGAGCGCGGACGAAATGCGATTCGCCCTGAAAGTGGGCGTGGCGTGCTTCAACGTGGAGTCGATCCCCGAGCTGCACCGGCTGAATGACGTGGCCGCATCGATGGGCAAGGTCGCGCCCGTGTCGCTGCGCATCAACCCGGACGTGGATGCCAAAACGCATCCGTATATCTCGACGGGCCTGAAGGGCAACAAGTTCGGCGTGGCGTTTGACGAAGTGCTGCCGACCTACCGCGCAGCCGCTGCGATGCCGAACCTGCGCGTGGTCGGCATCGACTGCCATATCGGCTCGCAGATCACCGAGGTATCGCCGTATCTGGATGCGCTGGACAAGGTGCTCGACGTGGTGACGCAGCTCGACGCCGAGGGCATCCGCCTCGCGCACATCGATGTGGGCGGCGGTCTGGGTATCACGTACACGGACGAGACGCCGCCGGACATCACGGCCTTCGCGCGCACGCTGCTGGACCGCGTCGAGCAGCGCGGTTTTGGCGATCGCACCGTGCTGTTCGAGCCGGGCCGGTCGCTGGTGGGCAACGCCGGCCTGCTGCTCACGCGCGTCGAATACCTCAAGCCCGGCGCGAGCAAGAACTTCTGCATCGTGGATGCGGCCATGAATGACCTGGCCCGCCCGGCGATGTACGAGGCGTATCACCACATCGTGCCGGTGCGCGAAAGCCAAAGCGCGCCGGTCGTCTACGACGTGGTGGGCCCGGTGTGCGAATCCGGCGACTGGCTGGGCCGCGACCGTTCGCTGGCGGTGCAGCCTGGCGATGTGCTCGCGATCCTGTCGGCGGGCGCGTACGGCTTCACGATGAGTTCGAACTACAACACGCGCAATCGCGCGGCCGAGGTCATCGTCGATGGCGACAAAGTCCACTTGGCACGCGAGCGCGAGTGCTTCGAAGACTTGATCCGCGGCGAGCATCTGTTCCCGGCATAAGCCCGCATCGCAAAAAGAAAAAGCCGACGCGCAAACGTCGGCTTTTTTTCGGCGCGATCGGCATCAATCGCGGGCTGGCATCGCAGCTCCGGTGATCGCACTGCGCTGCGAGCGCCACGCCCACCAGACCCGCAGGCCCAGCAGCACCGCCATCACTGCGGCGTAGATCGACACCTCGGCAAAGTCATGCTTGCCGGCCTTGTGCCACCAGTAATGCAGGATGCCCAGCACACCGGTCACATAGACCAGCCGGTGAAGCCACTGCCAGCGCTTGCCGCCGAGCCTGCGCACCATCGCGTTGGTCGACGTGGCGGCCAGCGGGATCATCAGCACGAACGCCGCAAAGCCGACGGTGATGAAGGGCCGCTTGACGATGTCCTTGAGCATCGATGCCGGATCGAGCCCGCGATCCACCAGCAACCAGATCAGGAAGTGGATCGTGCCGTAGAAGAACGTGTACAGCCCGAGCATACGACGAAGCCGGATCAGCCAGTTCATGCCCGTGATGCGGCGCAGCGGCGTGATGGCCAGCGTGCAGCACAGCAGCACCAGCGTCCACGTGCCGGTCGAGCGCGTGACGAACTCCAGAGGGTTGGCCCCGAACTGGTCTGTCGCGCCCAGGAAGACGATGCGCAGGAACGGCAGCAGCGCCACGATCCATGCGATCGCCTTCACCACACGCAATGGCTTGGGCGCCAACATCGGTGGCAGCAATGTCATGTCGGCCTCAAAAGTTTTTACGCAGGTCCATGCCCGCGTACAGCGGCGCGACCTGTTCGTAGCCATTGAACATCAGCGTCTTGTGCTTGGGCGCGAATAGGCCACCGAAGCCGCCTTTGTCCTCGCCGATGCGGCGCTCGGTGGCCTGGCTCCAGCGCGGGTGATCGACAGTCGGGTTCACATTGGAATAAAAACCGTATTCGTTGGCCGCGGCAAGGTTCCAGCTCGTCGGCGGCTGCTTGTCGACAAAGCGGATCTTGACGATGGACTTCGCGCTCTTGAAGCCATACTTCCACGGCAGGACCACGCGCACGGGCGCACCGTTCTGGTTCGGTAGCACCTGGCCGTAGAGGCCGAAGGTGAGCAGCGCCAAAGGATGCATCGCCTCGTCCAGTCGCAGGCCTTCGCTATACGGCCAATCCAGCACGGGGCTGCTGATGCCGGGCATCTGCCGCTTGTCGGCCAGCGAGATGAACTGGATGTACTTGGCGCTGCCCTGGGGCTCCACCCGCTTGATCAACTCGGCCAAGGGGAAGCCCACCCACGGAATCACCATCGACCAGCCCTCGACGCAACGCAGGCGGTAGACACGCTCTTCCATCGGCGCGAGCTTCATCAGGTCGTCCAGGTCGTAGGTTTTGGGGGTTTTCACCAAACCCTCCACGCTGACTTGCCAGGGGTGCGGGCGCAGCGTGCCGGCATAGCGCGCCGGGTCGGCCTTGTCGGTGCCGAATTCGTAGAAGTTGTTGTACGTGGTGACCTGGTCGTACGGGGTGGCCTTTTCCACAGTCGTGTACGCCGGATTCGGCTTGCCAGGCAACTTGGCGAGTGGCGGGTTGGCGGCAAAGGCTTCGCGCGACGCCCAAGGCGCCAGCGTTGCACCCGCAGCGCCCATGGCAGCAGCGGCCAAAAAGCGGCGGCGCTGCTCGAAGATGTGCTGCGGCGTGATCTCGCTGGCGGGGATGTCGTCGCCACGCAGCCAGCGGTCAGTCTTAATCAACATGATTCGGGGTCCTCGTTGTGCGGGAACGCTGTCCCATGTGCGTTGGTCGTTCCAGCGCTGCCGACCTGACAACGCATGGCGAAAAAAATGTAGCGCTATTCCTTGCGCGGCGCCGGGCCGGTGAATTCGCTGTACTGCCGAAACACGACCCGCGCCACTTCCAGCAACTGCGCCCGCGCAAGCGGGCCAGCGACTGCAAACCCAAGGCCGTGATCCGCCCAATAGAACGCCATCGGCGGCGGGTGATCGACGGCGGGATGGATCGCCTGCAGCACACGGTTGTCGGGGGCGAGCGTCTCCAGCCGGAAGCCGGTATCGCGATTGCTCGGCATGCGCCGCAACTGCACGGAGATGCGCGTGCCGCCGGGCCCCTCATACATCAGCATGGCCGTGGGCGCATCGGCCACGACCGTCTGCCGTCCGCCGATGAGCCGGTAACCCAGCGATCTTAGATTAGGCACATGCAACTGGGCGTCAAGCCGCCGCGACAACCAGGTGACCAGATGTGCCTCTTCGTCGGCCGGCACTTCCACAATGTGTTTCGACTCGGGAGCGAAGACGACGTGCGATACGAGTGCGTCATTGGCGAACCGCTGCATGGGCATAGTGCGCTCGACGACACCTCGGCTCAACCAGCCGGCCCCGGACCCGATGGCCAGGCACGCGACGCTCAGCGCCACCACGCCCCAGCCGCGCATCGCGCCAAAGCCGGTCGTCGTTGGCCGGCGTGCCGCCCCGAGGATCGCTGCCGGGATCCGGCGCTGCGGCACCGGTTCATTGAGCAACGGATCGAGCGCGCGGTGCAACTGCGCGTCCGTTTCGCGCCAAGCCGCAACTTCGGCCGCGGCACCCGGGTGCGCGGCAAGATAGGCCTCCACCGCAGCACGGCGTGCCGCAGGCAAGCGGCCGTCGGCATACGCATGGAGGTCGTCGATATGAATGGAATTGGACGACATGGCGAGCCTCACTTCACGCGGTGCAGCGCTGTGCTGCCGCCATCGCCGGATGCCGCAAATGCAGCCGATGCGGCTGGCGCCCCGTCGAGCGCCGCGCGCATCCGCTCACGCGCCCGCGACAGCCGCGACATCACCGTGCCGATCGGCACGCCCAGCACATCGGCGGCTTCCTTGTAGGCGAACTGCTCCAGGCCGACGAGTAGCAATACCGCGCGCTGATCTTCTGGCAGCGTCGCCAGCGCGCGCAGCAGATCGCGGCGCAAACCGGGGTCGTCATCGACGGGAATCTCGGGGGGCGCATCGCTCAGCTCGATTCGGTCGGGCCTGCGCACGGCGTTGAGGTGGAGCCGATGCATGATGGTGAGCAGCCAGGCAAACAATCCGTCGCCCTCGCTTTTCGCGCCGATCTGGCCGAGCGGGCCCAGCCTGGGTCGCAACTGGAAGCGCCAGCGATAACGCCAGGCACGTTCCAGCGTGTCCTGGACGAGGTCGTCGGCGCGGCTGGCGTCACGCACGAGCCCGCGCGCGTGCCGGCGCAGGCGTGGCGTGAGCGCAATCAGCCGGCTGGCCAGATCGGACATAGGGGCGCGAGCGAGGGCGGCGTGCTTACGGCTTGGCGACGTGCCAAACGTTCATGAAGCCGTCGCCAGTCTGGTCGCCCGGCATCTTGTCCTTGGTCCAGAGGTAGAGCGGCTTGCCACGATAGGCCCACTGCTTCTTGCCATCGTCGCGCGTGATGATCGTGTAGTCGCCAGACGGCTTGTCGGCGTCATTGGCGGCCAGCGGCGGCCAGTTCTCGGCGCACTTGCCGTTGCAGGCGCTCTTGCCGGCCGTGGCGTCACGGTCAAACATGTAGAGCGCCATGCCGTGTTGATCCGTCAGCGTGCCGTTGGTCACCTTGACGGCCGACGGCGTGGACGAGGCTCCCATGCCCATGCCGCTGCAGCCGGCCACACCGAATGCGGCGAGCAGCGCGGCGCTGGCCAGCGCGGTGCGCGGATTGAACCATTTCTGGGAAGCTGCGGACTGGCTCATCTTGTTCTCCTTGGATGGAGAGGCGCGCCGATCGCGCCCTCACTGAGCAGTAAACACGCCAGGCGCGTCTTTATTCCAGTCCGCTGAGTTTTTTGTGACTGACGGCTTACAGCTCGCCGTAACTGTGCAGGCCCGAGAGGAACATGTTCACGCCAAGGAAGGCGAACGTCGTCACCAAGAGGCCAATCAGGGCCCACCAGGCCGCCATGCGGCCACGCAGCCCCTTCATCAGGCGCATGTGCAGCCACGCGGCGTAGTTCAGCCAAACGATCAGCGCCCAGGTTTCCTTCGGATCCCAGCTCCAGTAGCCGCCCCATGCGTCAGCCGCCCACAGCGCCCCGAGAATCGTGGCGATGGTGAAGAACGCAAAGCCGACGGTGATGGCCTTGTACATCACGTCGTCCAGCACTTCGAGCGACGGGAGGCGATCGGCCAGCACGCCCCGCTCCTTCAGCAGATAAGCCGCACCGACCATGGCCGACAGGGCGAACGTGCCGTAGCCGATGAAATTGGCCGGTACGTGGATCTTCATCCACCAGCTCTGCAATGCCGGCACCAGCGGCTGGATCTCCTGCGCGCCGCGCGACACCGTGTACCACAGCAGAAAGCCCACCGCCGCCGACACCACCAGCATCACGAAGGGCCCCAGCGCCCGCGTCTTGTAACGCTGCTCGTAGTACAGATAGAACAGCGAGGTGATCAGCGTGAAGAGGATGAACACCTCGTACAGATTCGAGATGGGGATGTGGCCAATGTCTGCGCCGACCAGGTACGACTCGTACCATCGCACCAGCATGCCGGTCAGACCGAGGACCACCGCAGCCCAGCACAGCTTGCTGCCAATGGATCCACCCGCTTCCCAGCGCAGCAGCAGCCCCGTCCAAAAGAACAGGGTAGACAGGAAGATCAGCGCGCTCATCCACAGGATGGCGGACTGGCTGGCAAGGAAATACTTGAGGAAGAAGGCGTGTTCAGCGCGGGCGAGATCCGGCCCATTGGCGCCCGCGTATTGCGAGATGCCGAACAGCGACAACACGGCGATGCCGATCATCAGCACGCGCACCGGCTTCCACGTCCAGCCAAGCCATGCGAAGGCAGGCACGGCGGCAACGAGAATGCCGCGCTCGTAGCCGTCCATGTAGGCGCCGTAGCGCGAGAAGGCGTAACCGGCGCCGGCGGCCAGCATTGCGGCAAACAGCCAGTCAAACCAGCCCAGGCGGCGGAAATACGACGGGCGCTGCAGCGCACCCAGATCAGCGCTCGCCACGGTCGGTTGGGGATTGGTCGCTTCCATCACCTGCTCACTTCGTTGGTTTGGGGTCGACGCTCGCTGCACCAGCGGCATCGGGTGCGGCGGGGGCGCCTGCCGCGGCGCGGATATCGTGCTTGAGGCGCTCGAACTCGCGGTCGAAGTCGAGCGTGCGGCGCATGGTCGACATGGCGGTCAGCACATGTGTGCCGGAGGGGCTTTCGTTGGCCGGACCGGATTGCGGTCTGATCCACAGCCACCAGCGGCGCTCTCGCACGTAAAACATGGAAAACACGCCCAGCACCAGCAGCAACGACCCAAGATACACGATGTTTTTGCCCGGCGCACGCGTGAGCTGGAAGACGCTCGCCTGCACCTGCTGGAAGTCGCTCAACTGCAGATAGACCGGCGCCCCATAGAAGACATTGTCCGACAGCGCGTTGATGGCGCTCTGCAACCACTGGCTGCTCGCGGCATCGACGGTTGGCGCAGGCTGGCCGTCCTGGGCGCGGGCGAGTTGCCACAGTTCCCACATCGAGCTGTTGATGATCTTCATCAGCACATCGGCGGCCTTCTCTCGCTCCCCTTCGGGCACCGACTTCTGCAGGAACGTGGCGACCGCGGCAAAACCACCCTGCCCATCGGCGGAGGCGCCGTCCTTGGCATCGGCAGCGCCGGCAAAGAGGCCGAGCGCGCGACGGGCGCTTTCCATCAACTGGTTGCGCAGTTCCGCGCGCTGCTCGCCGGGCATGGAGAGCAGCGCAAACCGGCGCGCTGCCTCGCCGCGCATCGCTGGATTCTGCAGCGCGGCGCGCAGGCGCATCCAGTCGGCGACGGTGCCTCGCGCATCGGCGGGAATGCGCAGATAGCGGAACGGCTCGTCCGGCTGCGAACGCATGCCGGCCAGGAATACCGATTGCCCGTCCAGCGTGACGGGCAGCATGTAGTTGCTGAACTCGTGTGCCTGGCCGTTGGCGTCGCGCAGCTTGTACTGCACGGAGGGGCCGACGTTGCGCAGATCGCGGTCGCGCGTCATCTTGGTGACGTTGCCAAGCTCCGCGCGCAGACCATTTTCCGCACCGCCCTTCTTGCCGACACCGCGTGCGTCCTGCTTGCCCGAGGCGTCCGTCACCGTTTCCACATTCATCAGGCGGAAGTCGGAGAATTCGACCGTGTAGTCGCCGCCCTTGCCGGTGAGCTTCGAGCTTTGGCCGACGACGCCGGACATGTCGAACGTCTTGGCGTTGTCACCGTGCATCGGATAGCCGATCAACTTCAGTTTCGAGCCACCATCTTCAAAGCTCGACTGATAGATCGCCACGCCGTCATACACAAACGGCTTGTTCACCTCCACGCGCGCAGCGGTCTGCTTGCCGGTGCGGCGGTCGGTCACGACGATGTCGCTGGCGAACAGCTTGGGCATGCCGGTCGAATAATGCTCGACGGTGAACTTCTTGAGCGTGATCGTGAACGGCAGATCCTGGATCAGGGCGCCATCCGCGATGTTCAAAATCGCCGTGCTGACGGTCGAACCTTCCGGCACGAACGCATTACCGCGAAAGCCCGGGTTCGATGTCGACAGCCGATGCTCCGGGCCGATGTCGCTGATCACCGCGTTGCCCTTGATGGACGACTTGCCGCCAAACCACATCTGCGCGCGAATCATCATGTCGCCGTCCAGCAGCCCGCCGATGCAGATCACGACGATGGCCGTGTGCGCCAGGATGTAGCCGATCTTGTTGCCCGCGCCCGCCTTTGCCGTGATGAGCGTGGCCCCACCATCGCGCGCAAACGCCTTGATGCGGAAGCCGCGGTTCTGCGCAAGCGCGGCCAGGCGTGCGGTCACGGTGGCGATATCGACGGGGGAATCAAATTCGTCACGGTGATGGAACGCGCGCAGGCTGCCTTCGCGCACGTTCTCGCGCCAGGCGCGCATGTCGGCCAGCATCTTGGGCGCATTGCGCACGATGCACAGCGACGTCGACACCACCAGGAATGCCAGGATCAACAGAAACCACCACGCGCTATAGACGGTCGGCAGCGTCAGCGATCGGAATACGTCGGCCCAGAACGGCCCGAACTGGTTGACGTAGTTCGGATACGGATCGTTCTGCTTGAGCACGGTGCCGATCACGCTGGCGATGGCGATCACCGTCAGCAGGCTGATCGCAAAACGCATCGACGAGAGCAGCTCGACCGTTTCGCGCAACGCGCGACGGCGGGAGCGGATCTGGACGCCGGAAGTGGAGACCGAAGACATGCGGGGAAAAAACCTGTTCAGAAACGAAAACAGGGTGGCGATGCCAGGCGCATTGCCACCCTGTTCTTCTTATTGATTGTGCGGCCGTCACATGACAGCCGGGTGCGGCAGATTAGCGCAGGCCGGCAATGTAGTCGGCCACCGCCTTGATCTGCTGGGCCGTCATGCGACCGGCCAGGTCGTGCATCTGTACGCTGTTCTTGCGGGCGCCGCTCTGGAAGGCCACCAGTTGAGCCTCCGTGTATTCAGAGAACTGACCTGCGATACGCGGATACTGCGCCGGGATGCCAGCACCCGTCGGACCGTGACAGCCTGCGCACGCTGCGATACCGCGCTTGGCGTCCCCGCCGCGATACAGCTTCTGGCCCAGCTCGATCGTGTCCTTGCTCTTGGCCGAACCCGGCTTCCAGGCCGGTTGCTTGCCCAGGTAGGCCCCGATGTCCTTCATGTCCTGATCCGACAGCGCGCTGGCATACAGCGACATGACCGGGTGGTTGCGATCAGTCTTTGCCTTGAAATCCTTGAGCTGCTTTTCGACGTATTCGGCGTGCTGGCCGGCCAGCTTCGGGTTGACGTTCATGGCGCTGTTGCCGCCGGCGCCGTGACAGCTGGTACACGCGGGCACGCCATTGGCCGGCACACCGTTGTTGAAGATCGTTTCGCCGCGCGCGGCGTCGGCCTTGGCGACTTTTTGCTCTTCGGCATGGACCACGGAAAAGGCCGATGCCAGGGACAGCGCTGCGACAGCAAAAACGTTCGCGATGCGGTTCATTCGCACACCTTGTTTAGATTGTTTTCGAATGCTGCGTGCGCCGCCCTATGCGGGACCCTGCGGCGCCGGGCGCCCCCTTCTCCTCGTGCCGGATCAGCGCATGAAAACGGACCGGCCCGGGCCTCGGGGCGGTCCTGCGACGGATCTGGTGGGGACGTCCGTAAACCGGCGTATTGTACAATAACACCTCTGCAATGCGACCTCGCGGCGCAGCAACCACGCAGTTCTGAACTGCAGTTTACAGGTACTGCCGCGCATGTCGCTCCTGCATCAAGCCCGTTTCTTCATCACCGTCAATCATCTGCGTGATTTACCGGCGACCGCCGTGCCGGAAGTCGCGTTTGCGGGCCGCTCCAACGCAGGCAAATCGACCGCAATCAATATCCTGTGCAATCAGAAGCGGCTGGCGTTTTCCAGCAAGACGCCCGGCCGCACGCAGCACATCAACTATTTCTCGGTGATGCCTGCCAAGGCGGAAGACCCGCTCGGCTTCCTGGTCGATCTGCCCGGTTACGGCTATGCCGAAGCCCCCGGCGAGACCAAATCGCACTGGGTTCATCTGCTCGGCGACTACGTCCAGGCGCGCCAGCAACTCGCGGGGCTCGTCATCATGATGGACGCGCGCCGGCCGTTTACCGACCTCGATTGCCAGATGGTCGAGTGGTTCCTGCCGACAGGCAAGCCGATCCACGTGCTGCTCACGAAGGCGGACAAGCTGACTAATAACGATGCCTCGCGCGCGCTCATGGCGGCCCGCAAGGTGCTCGCCGATTACCGTGCGCAGATCGATGGTGATGTGTCGCTGACGGTGCAGCTGTTCTCGAGCCTGAAGCGCCGCGGCATTGAAGAGGCGCAGCGAATTGTCGCAGGCTGGCTGTGCCTGCCCGAGGCGCTGGAGCCCCAGCCGCAAACCGAACAGGCAAAAAAAACCCCGTCGCCAAACGCGCAACGGGGGTAACGACCCCATCGAGCCATCGATGGGAACCCGCGTCAGGGAGGAGCCGCGGGGGACGCTGCATCAGCGTCGCTGGCGCATTGTCCGTGCATAGGATGGATAATCGCGACAAAGGTTTCGAAACTTCACAGTGTGTTCTTAGGGTCTGCTGAAATGATCGCGAGCTTCCCCGACCATCGTCCGCGCCGCATGCGCCGCGACGATTTCTCCCGCCGCATGATGCGCGAATCGCGCCTCACTCCCGACGACCTCATCTACCCCGTCTTCATCCTGGAAGGCACCAATGTGCGCCAAGCCGTGCCGTCCATGCCGGGCGTGGAGCGCGTGTCGATCGATGTGCTGTTGGGCGTGGCAGAGCAGTGCGTGCAGCTTGGCATTCCAGTGCTGGCGCTGTTCCCTGTCATCGAGCCGTCGCTCAAGACGCCGGATGGCATCGAGGCCGCCAATGCGGACGGACTGATCCCGCGCGCGGTGAAAGCGCTCAAGGCGCGCTTCCCTGAACTGGGGATTCTGACCGACGTGGCGCTCGATCCGTACACGAGCCACGGCCAGGACGGCGTGCTCGATGCCAACGGCTATGTGCTCAACGAAGAGACCGTCGACATTCTGATACGCCAGGCGCTGGTGCAAGCCGAGGCGGGCGTGGACATCGTCGCGCCGTCGGACATGATGGATGGCCGCATCGGTGCGATCCGCCTGGCGCTGGAGAACGACGACCACATCTACACCCGCATCATGGCCTATGCGGCAAAGTACGCTTCGGCGTTCTACGGCCCGTTCCGTGATGCGGTGGGCTCGGCCGCCAATCTGGGCAAGAGCAACAAGATGACTTACCAGATGGACCCGGCCAACTCGGACGAGGCGTTGCGCGAAGTGGCACTCGACATCGCCGAAGGCGCCGACATGGTGATGGTCAAGCCCGGCATGCCGTACCTCGATATCGTGCGACGCGTGAAGGATGAGTTCCGCTTTCCCACGTACGTCTATCAGGTCAGCGGTGAATACGCGATGCTGAAGGCCGCCGCGCAGAACGGCTGGCTCGATCACGACAAGGTCGTGCTTGAGTCGCTGCTGGCGTTCAAGCGCGCCGGCGCGAACGGCATCCTGACCTATTTCGCGCTGGACGCCGCACGCCTGCTGCGCGGCTGATCAGGTGGAAGCCTTCGCCGGCTGTGCTGCGCCGCTTGCACCGAGCGCGCGGCGCAGGCTGGCGAGAAACGTATCGGCGCGCTCAAAGCCGATCACGCGAGCCTGAACCTCGCGGCCCTGCGTATCAAAGAAGACCGTGCCGGGCGGGCCGAATAGGCCGAAGCGCTTGAGCAGCGCTTGGTCGTCCGCATTATTGGCAGTCACGTCAGCCTGCAGCAGCACCACATCGGCAAGCGCCTTGCGCACCCGCACATCGGTAAAGGTCAGGCGCTCCATCTCCTTGCAGCTCACGCACCAGTCGGCGTAGAAATCGAGCATCACAGGTTTGCCCGCTGCGCTGGCGTTGCGCACTTCAGCACCAAGCTCAGTCACGCTCTTCACGCGCTTGAAGGTCAACGTGGAAGTGCTCGCCACCGTCGAGGCACGCAGTACGCCCGCCAACGGCTGCAGCGGATCGCGCCCGCCTGCGGCCACGCCCACCAATTGCGCCGCGCCGGCCAGCGCCAGCACCACGCCAATCACCTTGCCCAAGCGCTGCACGTTGCCTGCGCCATCGGGCAGCGAATCGAACGTTCGCAAAAACACGGCCGCGCCAATTAGCAACGCACCCCAGCCAACCATCGCCACCCACGATGGCAACACTGGCTGCACGATGTACCAAGCCACCGCCAGCAGGATGAAACCGAAGACCGCCTTGGTCACCACCAGCCAATGCCCCGAACGTGGCAGCAGATTGCCCGCACCCACGCCCACGAGAATCAGCGGAACGCCCATCCCCATGGACAGCGCGAACAGTGCCGTCCCACCCACCGCCGCGTTGCCCGTCTGCGAGATATAGACGAGCGCCCCCGCCAGCGGTGCCGTCACACACGGCGACACAATCAAGGCAGACAGCGCGCCCATGACGGCAGCACCTACCACCTGACCGCCACTGAGCTTGTTGGATGCCTGCGTCAAGTGGTGGTGCCACGCCGCCGGCAATTGCAGCTCGTACAAGCCGAACATCGATAACGACAGCAGCGCAATCAGCAGCGCAAAGGCACCCAGCACCCAGGCATTCTGCAGCGCCGCCTGCAGCCCCTGGCCTGCCAGCCCGGCCGCCACGCCAAGCGCCGTATAAACAATAGCCATGCCGAGCACGTAGCCCACCGACACGAATGCCGCCCGCATACGCGTGGCGTGCTCCCCCACCACAATGGCTGACACGATCGGCAGCATCGGCAGCACACACGGCGTAAAGGTCAGCAGCAAGCCCAGACCAAAGAACAGCGCGGCGATCGCGCCGAGGTTGCCGCTATCGAGCGTGCTGGCAATCCGTCCTTGTTTGCCTTCGGGCTCGATGCTGTCTGCCGCCGTGGCAGCCGGAGCGACCGGCACGACCGAAGCGGACGACGGACGTACCTGGAAGCGGCTCTTCATCGGCGGGTAGCACAGCCCTTGATCCGCGCAGCCTTGCGAAGTGACGATCAGCGTGAACGGCGCGGAGGTGCTTTGCGCCCTCACGTGGAAGACGAGTTCGTGGCGATAGGTTTCCACCTCTTTGCCGAAGTTTTCGTCGTGCTTGATCTTGCCAGCAGGGAGCTCGAGCGGCGCGAATGTGACGGTTGCCGGATCCGCAGCGACCGCCAGCCGCTCGCGATACATGTAGTAGCCGTCAGCGATGCCGAACTTGACCTCAACGGTTTGCCCGTCCACCTGCATGGCGGAAAAGCGAAAAGCCTGCTCGGGTGGCAGGAACTCGTCTCCGCCGTAGGCAGGCACGCGCAACATCGCCACAGCCATTAGCAACATCAGCAGTTGCAGCACACGCCGCATCGACGGAAACGAAGAGGAAGTCATATCAACGGCAATCGAACATCAAACAGAAGCGGGGCGCGTTTCGCCAGCTACCCACGCAAGATAGGCCAGCAAACCGGCTACCACTGGCACAGCGATGATTTCAGGCACCTCATACGGATGGGCCTGGCGCACCGCGGCCTCCAATTGGGGGTAAGCGGCACGCGTGGTCTTGATCAGCAAGGGGATCTCCGTTGCGCGCTCCAACACGCCGTTCCACCAGTACGTTGAAGCGCACTCTGACAAGCGATTGACGCAGGCTGCCGCCCGCGATTCCAACACGAGTTGGGTAACCCGGTCGGCACTGGCAGCATCAGGCACGTTGGTCAAGACGAGCAGCACATCGGTTCCGTCAGACATTTGTTCTCCACACACGTGTCCGGGCTGAAAGAAGACCCGACGCAGCTAACAAAAAAGCCAGGATGCGAATCCTGGCTTCATTGTAATGCGCATGAAAACACGCATTTGGCGGCTCACCCGGCGCGACGTCATGTCACACAGGCAAACCTAGGCTGACCTTACTCGGCAGCAGCTTCGGCATCGACTGCTTCAGCAACTTCCGGACGGTCCAGCAGCTCGACCAGCGCCATCGGCGCATTGTCGCCCTGGCGGAAGCCGAACTTCAGGATACGGGTATAGCCGCCCGGACGGGTCGCGAAACGCGGGCCCAGTTCGTTGAACAGCTTGGTAACCATGTCGCGGTCGCGCAGGCGGGCGAATGCCAGACGGCGGTTGGCGACGGTGTCCTTCTTGGCCAGCGTGATCAGCGGCTCGACAACCTTGCGCAGCTCCTTGGCCTTCGGCACGGTGGTCTTGATCAGCTCGTGCTGCAGCAGCGAGTTGGACATGTTGCGCAGCATCGCGAGACGGTGCGACGAGGTGCGGTTCAGTTTCCGCAAACCATGACGGTGACGCATGATGATTCCTTCTTAAGAGTGTTTGACCAGCTCTTCTATCACCTCTTGCGAGGCGCGGGCCGGTAGCCTTTAACAATAGGCCGTTCAGACAGCAACGGCGGGAAAACCGGCCGATGCGAACGCACCGGCCGAGCACTGCAACTTACTTCTCCAGACCTGCGGGCGGCCAGTTCTCGAGCTTCATGCCGAGCGTCAAACCACGCGAAGCGAGGACTTCCTTGATCTCGTTGAGCGACTTGCGACCCAGATTCGGGGTCTTGAGCAGTTCGTTCTCGGTACGCTGGATCAGATCGCCGATGTAGTAGATGTTTTCCGCCTTCAGGCAGTTGGCCGAACGCACCGTCAGCTCCAGGTCGTCGACCGGGCGCAGCAGGATCGGATCGATCTGCGGTGCACGGGCGGCGGCGGCCTCGGCGGCGCTTTCAGTGCCTTCCAACGCGGCAAACACCGACAGCTGATCCACCAGAATGCGAGCCGACTGGCGGATCGCCTCTTCCGGCGAAATCACGCCATTGGTTTCGATGTTCATCACCAGCTTGTCGAGGTCGGTACGCTGCTCCACGCGAGCGGACTCAACGGCGTACGACACACGGCGCACCGGCGCGAACGATGCGTCCAGCACAATGCGGCCGATGACCTTGCTCGACTCATCGCCGAACTTGCGCACGTTGCCCGGCACATAGCCGCGGCCTTGCTCGACCTTCAGCTGCAGATCGAGCTTGCCGCCAGCCGACAGGTTCGCAATGACGTGACCCGGGTTGATGATTTCGACATCGTGCGGCAGCTCGATATCGGCCGCAGTCACCACGCCTTCGCCTTCCTTGCGCAGCGACACCGTGACTTCATCACGGTTGTGCAGCTTAAACACCACGCCCTTCAGGTTCAGCAACAGGTTGACGACGTCTTCCTGAACGCCATCGATGGTGGAGTACTCGTGGACGACCCCAGCGATCGTCACTTCGGTCGGTGCATAGCCGACCATCGACGACAGCAGCACGCGGCGCAGCGCGTTACCGAGCGTGTGGCCGTAGCCGCGCTCGAACGGTTCCATGACGACCTTCGCGTGATGATCGCCAAGCGGCTCAACCGCAATAATTTTGGGCTTCAGGAGTGCTGTTTGCATTAGGTTGTCCTATTTCAATACCCTCGGCTCGTTACACCGATAAGGCTGACGGGGACTAAAAGAATCCGCCACGGAATACGTGACGGAAGACGCGCGTGCCGCAATCGCGTTGCGGCACGTAACGATTCGGATTGGATCTGCGCACCAGTGATATCCAGCGCTCGAACACAATGTAGACGATGAGCGTCCCCAAAAGGCGCACAAGCCCGCACCTTGCGGTACGGGCCTCGTCATTAACGCGAATACAATTCGACGATCAGGCTTTCGTTGATGTCGCCGGCAATATCTGCGCGATCCGGAATTTGCTTGAAGGTGCCTTCCATCTTCTTGGCATCCACGGCAACCCACGTCGGGAAGCCGGTTTGCTCTGCCAGCGTCAGCGATTCAGCAATACGCACTTGCTTCTTCGACTTTTCACGGATGGCAATCACGTCGCCCGTCTTGATCTGGGCCGACGGCACGTTCAGGGCTTGACCGTTCACCAGGATCGCCTTGTGCGACACCAGCTGACGCGCTTCCGCGCGGGTCGAGCCGAAGCCCATGCGGTACACGACGTTGTCCAAGCGCGATTCCAGCAGTTGCAACAGGGTTTCACCCGTGTTGCCCTTGCGACGATCGGCTTCAGCGAAGTAGCGGCGGAACTGACGCTCAAGCACGCCGTAGATGCGCTTGACCTTCTGCTTTTCACGCAGTTGGTTGCCGTAGTCGGAGGTGCGGGCGCCGGAGGTGCGGCCGTGCTGACCAGGCTTGCTGTCCAGCTTGCACTTGTCGGCGAGGGAGCGACGTGCGCTCTTCAGGAAAAGGTCAGTACCTTCGCGGCGAGACAGTTTCGCCTTGGGACCGGTATAGCGTGCCACGTTATGTTCCTTCGTTATCAGTCATCCGAGGCGCACGGCTTCGGATGGTCCGCCTGCTCAGCCCTAACAACGGGACCGCAGCGAACAGTGGGCTTATGAAAAGACGAAACCCGCCTTCCGGGAAATCCGGAAGACAGGCAAGCGGGCGAGTATAGCACCCGCAGACCGACCTCGCCAACAGCGGGCGCGGTCGGTCGAATCGCTTAGATACGACGACGCTTCGGCGGGCGGCAGCCGTTATGCGGCACCGGCGTCACGTCTTCGATCAACTGGATCTTGATACCCAGGTTGTTCAGTGCACGCACAGCCGATTCACGACCCGGGCCCGGGCCCTTGATGCGCACTTCCAGGTTCTTGATGCCTTGGTCCTGCGCCACGCGGCCAGCACTTTCAGCTGCAACCTGGGCGGCGAACGGCGTCGACTTACGCGAGCCCTTGAAGCCTTGGCCACCCGACGTCGCCCACGACAGAGCGTTGCCCTGGCGGTCGGTGATCGTGATGATTGTGTTGTTGAACGACGCGTGAACGTGCGCGATGCCGTCGGCGACGTTCTTGCGAACCTTCTTGCGCGCGCGCTGGGCGGCGGTATTCGCTGCTTTTGCCATAGTTCCTATCCTTTACCCGACGGATTACTTCTTGAGCGCGACGCCGGCCTTGCGCGGACCCTTACGGGTACGGGCATTGGTGCGGGTACGCTGACCACGCATCGGCAGGCCCTTGCGATGGCGCACGCCACGATAGCAGCCCAGATCCATCAGGCGCTTGATGTTCATCGTCGTTTCACGGCGCAGATCGCCTTCAACGAGGAACTTCTCGATTTCCTTACGCAGCGCGTCCTGGTCCGGATCCGTCAGGTCCTTGACCTTCTTGTCGGTCGGGATGCCAGTAGCCTCGCAAATCTTCTGAGCGCGCGAGCGGCCGATACCGTAGATCGCCGTCAGGCCAATCACGGTATGTTTGTGGTTGGGGATGTTGACCCCTGCGATACGTGCCATTCGTCAATCCTCTTTGCGAAATTAGCCTTGGCGCTGCTTATGACGCGGGTCCGACGAGCAGATCACACGCACCACGCCCTTGCGCTTGATGATTTTGCAGTTGCGGCAAATGCGCTTAACAGAAGCCAGCACTTTCATGATTTTCCTCTTCCTTCAATTCCAGTCCGCTCACTTCGCCCGGAATACGATGCGCGCGCGGGACAGATCATACGGGGTCAATTCGACCGTCACCTTGTCCCCGGGCAAGATGCGGATGTAATGCATGCGCATCTTGCCGGAAATATGGCCTAACACTACGTGGCCGTTCTCTAGCTTGACGCGAAACGTTGCGTTGGGGAGGTTTTCCAGCACCTCGCCCTGCATCTGGATCGCGTCATCTTTAGCCATGTCCCTTCAGGTTCGTGCGATCGCTCTTAGCGGAGCGTCAGGTTTCCCTTGAAATTCGCCTTCTTCATCAAAGACTCGTACTGCTGAGACATCACGTAGGACTGCACTTGCGCCATGAAGTCCATCGTGACAACCACGATGATCAACAGGGATGTCCCACCGAAGTAGAACGGCACATTCCAGCGCAGCACCAAGAACTCCGGCAACAGACACACCAGCGTGATGTAGATCGCACCCGCCAGGGTCAACCGCACCAGAATCTTGTCGATATACCGCGTGGTTTGCTCGCCCGGACGGATGCCCGGAATGAACGCCCCACTTTTCTTCAGGTTATCCGCCACTTCCCGGCTGTTATAGACCAGCGCGGTGTAGAAGAAACAGAAGAAGATGATCGCCGCTGCATACAGCAGGATGTACACCGGCTGACCCGGCGACAGCGTTGCCGCGAGGTCCTTGACAACCCGTGCAACCGGATTCGTCGAGTTGCCAGCTGTAAACCAGCCCGCGATCGTGGCCGGGAACAGAATGATCGACGACGCAAAGATCGGCGGAATCACCCCGGCCATATTCAACTTCAGCGGCAGATGCGACGACTGTCCGCCATAAATCTTGTTACCAACCTGCCGCTTGGCGTAATTGACGAGAATCTTGCGCTGGCCCCGTTCGATGAACACAACCACGAACGTCACCGCACCAATAATCGCCACCACCAGGATCGCCGAGAAAATCCCCATCGATCCCGTACGCACCAGCTCGAACAACCCGCCGATCGCATTGGGCAGCCCGGCAGCAATCCCGCCGAAAATGATGATCGAGATCCCGTTGCCCAGACCACGCTCGGTGATCTGCTCACCCAGCCACATCAGGAACATGGTGCCCGTCACCAGCGTAATCACGGCGGTGGCCCGGAACATCAGACCCGGATCCAAAACCAGACCCGGCTGCGCTTCGAGTGCCACTGCAATCCCCAGCGCCTGGAACGTTGCCAGGACGACCGTACCGTAGCGCGTGTACTGCGTAATCTTGCGCTGGCCGGCTTGGCCTTCCTTCTTCAACGATTCCAGCTGCGGCAACACGATCGTCAGCAGTTGCATGATGATCGACGCCGAGATGTACGGCATGATCCCCAGCGCAAACACCGTGAAACGCGACAGCGCACCGCCGGAGAACAGGTTGAACATCCCGAGGATGCCACCCGACTGCCGTTGGAAAAGCTGCGCCAGTTGATCCGGATCGATACCGGGCACAGGAATGTGCGCGCCGATCCGGTACACCAGCAGTGCCAGAACCAGGAACACCAACCGACGGCGAAGATCGCCGTACTTGGCCGTGTTCTTGGCCTGGGCCATCACATTAGGTTTCGCCGTGGCCAAACGGATGCTCCGTCAGTGTGAAACAGCAGGCTATTAGGCCAGCGAGCCACCAGCCGCTTCGATTGCAGCTTTCGCCCCAGCCGTCGCGCTGATACCCTTCAGAGTGACCTTCTTGTCGATTTCGCCCGACAGGATCACCTTGGCGCTCTTGACCATCTCGCCAACGAGGCCGGCTTGCTTGAGGGACAGCAGATCGATTTCTTCGATCGGCAGGCCCGCCAGGTCGCCCAGACGCACTTCAGCGGTGAATTCCTTGGTCAGCGAGGTGAAACCACGCTTGGGCAGACGACGATGCAGGGGCATCTGGCCGCCTTCGAAGCCGACCTTATGGAAACCACCCGAACGCGACTTCTGACCCTTGTGACCACGACCAGCCGTCTTGCCCAGGCCCGAACCAATACCGCGACCAACGCGGCGCTTGGCGTGCTTGGAGCCGGCTGCCGGCTTCAGGTTATTCAGTTGCATGTTCTTCTCCGTCTTGCCTTAGCCGATGACCTTGACCAGGTAGGACACCTTGTTGATCATGCCGCGCACTGCGGGCGTGTCCTGCAATTCGGACACCGAGTTCATGCGGCGCAGGCCCAGGCCGCGCACCGTGGCGCGGTGGTCTTCGCGCGTACCGATCAGGCTGCGCACGAGTTGGACTTTCACGGTTTTCTGCGACATATCGTTCACCTATCCCTTCGGCTTAGCCGAGGATCTCTTCGACCGACTTGCCACGCTTGGCGGCAACTTCGGCCGGGGTGCTCATCTTGCGCAGGCCATCCAGCGTTGCGCGCACCATGTTGTAAGGATTGGTCGAACCGTGCGACTTGGTCACGATGTTCGTCACGCCCATCACTTCGAAGATAGCGCGCATCGGGCCGCCGGCGATCACGCCGGTACCGTCCTTCGCGGGCATCATCTGCACCTTCGCGGCGCCATGCTTGCCAACCACTTCGTGCTGCAGCGTACCGTTCTTCAGCGGGACCTTGACCATCTTGCGACGGGCTTCGTCCATTGCCTTCTGCACGGCCACCGGGACTTCCTTAGCCTTACCCTTGCCCATGCCGATACGGCCGTCGCCGTCGCCGACCACAGTCAGAGCAGCGAAACCGAGAATCCGGCCGCCCTTGACCACCTTGGTCACACGGTTGACCGCGATCATCTTCTCGCGAAGACCGTCGTCGCGTTCGTCCCCTTGGACCTTAGGTTGAATTTTTGCCATGACGATATCCTCTATGCCGGCTTAGAACTTCAGGCCAGCTTCGCGTGCCGCGTCGGCCAGAGCCTTTACGCGACCGTGATAACGGAAACCCGAGCGATCGAACGCCACGGCTTCGATGCCGGCAGCCTTCGCCTTCTCAGCGATACGCTTACCCACCAGGGTGGCAGCAGCGGTGTTGCCACCGTTGCCGTTCAGTTCCTTGCGGACTTCGGCTTCCGCCGTCGAGGCCGAAGCCAGGACCTTGGTGCCATCTTCCGAGAAGACCTGCGCATAAATGTGCAGGTTCGTACGGTGCACAGCCAGACGGGCGACGTTCAGTTCCGCAATTTTCAGGCGGGTCTGACGTGCACGGCGCAGACGCGAGTCATTTTTGTTCATGATGTGCACCCTTACTTCTTCTTGGTTTCCTTCAGGATCACACGCTCATCGGCGTAGCGCACACCCTTGCCCTTGTAAGGCTCCGGCGGACGATAACCACGCACTTCAGCGGCGACCTGACCAACTTTTTGCTTGTCCGAACCCTTGATGATGATCTCGGTTTGCGTCGGCGTTTCCGCCTTCACGCCATCCGGCATCTCATGGATCACGTCGTGCGAGAAACCGAGTTGCAGCTTCAGAGCGGTGCCCTGAACCGATGCACGGTAACCCACGCCGACCAGGTTCAGCTTGCGCTCGAAGCCCGTCGTCACACCCTTGACCATGTTGGCCGTCAGGGCGCGCATCGTACCTTGCAGCGCATTGGCTTCACGCGACTCATCTGCCGGCGCGAACGTGATCGTGCCGTTGTCGGTGGTGACCTTGACCAGCGAGTGGATCGGCTGGGTCAGGGTGCCCAGCGGGCCCTTAACGGTCAGCAGACCACCAGCGAAATTAACTTCGGCGCCCTTGGGCAGCGCGATGGGAGCCTTACCTACGCGAGACATGGTTCCCCTCCCTTAGGCGACGTAGCAAATGACTTCGCCACCGACACCGGTTGCGCGGGCGCGGCGGTCCGTCATCAGACCCTGCGGGGTCGAGATGATGGCGACACCCAGGCCGTTCATCACTTGCGGAATTTCATTACGGCCCTTGTACACACGCAGACCAGGCTTCGAGACGCGCTCCAGGCGCTCTATGACCGGGCGGCCAGCGTAGTACTTCAGACCAATCGTCAGCGTGGACTTGCCACCCTGCTCGGTCACGGCGAATTCGTCGATGTAGCCTTCGTCCTTCAGGACTTTGGCGATTGCCACCTTCAGCTTCGACGACGGCATGACCACCGACGCTTTTTCCACCGCTTGCGCGTTGCGGATACGCGTCAGCATATCGGCGATCGGATCGCTCATGCTCATACTGTTTCTCCTGTAGCCTGTGCGTGATTACCAGCTGGCTTTCGTCAGACCCGGGATCTCGCCCTTGAAGGCGATCTCGCGGAGCTTGTTACGCGCCAGGCCGAACTTACGGAACGTACCGCGGGGACGACCGGTGATCGAGCAGCGGTTGCGCTGACGCGTCGGATTTGCGTTGCGCGGCAGCGCTTGCAATTTCAGACGCGCTTCGTAGCGCTCTTCTTCCGACTTGCTTTGGTCGGCCACGATGGCTTCGAGAGCGGCGCGCTTCTCAGCGTACTTGGCCACGAGCTTGGCACGCTTCTTCTCGCGTTCGATCAGAGACAATTTAGCCACGGTAACCCCTTAATTACGGAACGGGAACTTGAACGCATTGAGGAGCGCCTTCGCTTCCTCGTCGTTCTTCGCAGTCGTCGTGATGCTGATGTTCAGACCACGGAGTGCGTCGATCTTGTCGTACTCGATCTCGGGGAAAATGATCTGCTCTTTCACACCGATGTTGTAGTTGCCGCGACCATCGAACGCCTTACCCGACACACCACGGAAGTCGCGCACGCGGGGCAGCGACACGGTGATGAAGCGATCCAGGAATTCGTACATACGTTGGCCACGCAGCGTGACCATCGTACCGATCGGGTAACCCTGGCGAATCTTGAAGCCGGCGATAGCCTTGCGGGCTTTCGTCACGATCGGCTTCTGGCCAGCGATCTTGATCAGGTCGCCCGTGGCGTGCTCGATGACCTTCTTGTCATTGATGGCTTCACCAAGACCCATGTTCAGGGTGATCTTGGTGATACGCGGCACTTCCATCACGGATTTGTAACCAAACTGCTTGATCAGTTCGGGCACAACCTTCTCTTTGTAAAACTCTTGCAGACGTGCAGTCATGCTCAACTCCTCTCTATTGCCCAGAATCAAGCGCCGACGGCAGCACCGGTGGTCTTCAGCACGCGCGTCTTCACGCCGCCTTCAACCTTGATGCCGACGCGCGACGGCTTGCCATTGGCATCCACGAGCGCAACGTTCGAAATATGGATGGGCATGACCTTGTCGACCACACCACCCGTGGTACCCAGCATCGGGTTCGGACGCACGTGCTTCTTGGCAACGTTCACGCCTTCAACCGTCACATGCTCGGCGAGCACGGCCAGCACAGTACCTTGCTTGCCCTTGTCTTTACCGGTACGGACGATGACGCGATCGCCCTTGCGAATCTTGTTCATGCGGCCTCCGTTTACAGCACTTCCGGCGCGAGCGACACGATCTTCATGAAGCGCTCGGTACGGAGTTCGCGAGTGACCGGCCCGAAGATACGGGTGCCGATCGGCTCAAGCTTGGTGTTCAGCAGCACGGCGGCATTGCCGTCGAACTTGATGAGCGAGCCGTCGGGACGGCGCACGCCCTTGGCGGTACGCACCACCACGGCATTGTAGATATCGCCCTTCTTCACGCGACCACGCGGGGCAGCGTCCTTGACGCTGACCTTGATGATGTCGCCGACGCTGGCGTAGCGGCGCTTCGAGCCGCCCAGCACCTTGATGCACATGACTTCACGCGCACCCGTGTTATCGGCCACTTCGAGCCGGCTTTCTGTCTGAATCATGGTGTTCTCGTCCCAACTTAATTCGCCAAACGCACAATGCGCAGAGGCGATCAGTCTTGGTCCCGCCGGCTGCTGGCATTGCGCCAACTGCGATTGGGTTGATCAACTTGAAGTCGGTAGCTGCCCGACGGCGATTGCCGCCTGGCCCATTCGCTTTTTCCCTCACCCGAGCCACCAGCAGATTTGCCAGCCACCCTCTGAAAGGGAAAGACCGAGACTATATCACATAATCTCGGCCTTGCAACAGCAAACTGCTCCGCTGTTGTTTTAGATCACGCGTGCAGCTTCAAGCAGACGCGACACCACCCACGACTTCGTGCGGGAGAGCGGACGCGATTCCGTGATCTCAACCTTGTCGCCTTCGTTGTACTGGTTGGCTTCGTCGTGCGCATGGTATTTCTTAGAGCGCACCACGTACTTGCCGTACAGCGGATGTTTCACGCGGTTTTCGATCAGGACAGTAACAGTCTTGTCCATCTTGTTGCTGACAACGCGACCGACGAGCGTGCGCTTCAGGGACGTTGCGGCTTCAGTCATTTCTGGTTCCCCTTCTGGCCCAGCACGGTGCGGACACGCGCGATGTCACGACGCACCTTCTTCAGCTGGCTGGTGTTCTGCAGCTGTTGCGTCGCTTTTTGCATGCGCAGGCCAAATTGGGCCTTCAGCAGCTCGGAGAGCTCCTGGTTCAGCCCGGCGACATCTTTGTCGCGCAGTTCGGATGCTTTCATGGTGTGTGCTCCTTACGTTCCGACCTGACGCACCACGAAGCTGGTCGCGATCGGCAGCTTGGCAGCGGCCAGGCGGAATGCCTCGCGTGCCAGTTCTTCGCCAACGCCGTCCATTTCGTACAGCATCTTGCCCGGCTGAATTTCAGCCACGTAGTATTCCGGGTTGCCCTTACCGTTACCCATACGGACTTCGGCAGGCTTCTTCGAGATCGGCTTGTCCGGGAAAATCCGGATCCAAATGCGGCCGCCACGCTTGATGTGACGGGTCATCGCACGACGGGCCGACTCAATCTGACGTGCGGTCAGACGGCCGCGGCCCATCGCCTTCAGACCGAACTCGCCGAACGAGACTGCGTTGCCGCGCGTCGCGATACCGGTGTTACGGCCCTTCTGCTCCTTGCGGTACTTCCTGCGCTTAGGTTGCAGCATGTTTATTCTCCAGTCTTGGCGTCGGCGCCACGACGGGCACCTGCACCAGCACCGCGGCGCTGACCGGCCGGGCGACCTTCGCCCTCACGGCGACGACCTTCCGGGCGACCCGGACGCTTGCGGCGCTCTTCTTGCGGCTCTTCCACGACGGGTGCGTCGTTGCGACCGAGGTGGTCACCCTTGTACACCCACACCTTGACACCGATGATGCCGTAGGTGGTTTCCGCTTCGGAGAAGCCGTAGTCGATATCGGCGCGCAGCGTGTGCAGGGGCACACGGCCTTCGCGGTACCACTCGGTACGGGCGATTTCGATGCCGTTCAGACGGCCCGAGCTCATGATCTTGATGCCTTGGGCACCCAGACGCATCGCGTTCTGCATCGCGCGCTTCATTGCGCGACGGAACATGATGCGGCGCTCGAGCTGCTGCGTGATCGAATCGGCGATCAGCTGTGCATCGACTTCCGGCTTGCGGATTTCTTCGATGTTCACGTGCACGGGCACGCCCATGCGACGCTGCAGTTCAGCCTTCAGCAGTTCGATGTCCTCGCCCTTCTTGCCGATCACCACGCCCGGACGCGAGCTGTAAATGGTGATACGAGCATTCTTGGCCGGACGCTCGATGACCACGCGGCCCACCGACGCGTTCTTCAGCTTCTTCTTCAGAAACTCGCGAACCTCGATGTCTTCCTTGAGCATGCCGGCAAACTGGGTGTTGCTCGCGTACCAACGCGATGCCCAGTTACGGCTGACAGCCAGACGGAAGCCAGTCGGATGAATCTTCTGTCCCATCGTGACCCCTTAGTTGCCCAGCGTCACAGTGATGTGACAGGTTTGTTTCTCGATGCGGTTGCCACGGCCCTTCGCACGCGCCGTGAAGCGCTTGAGCGACGTGGCCTTGTCGATGTAGATCGACTTGACCTTCAGCTCGTCGATATCGGCGCCTTCATTGTGCTCGGCGTTCGCGATGGCGGACTCAACCACCTTCTTCACGATGCCAGCCGCCTTCTTCGGGCTGAACGTCAGCACGTTGAGCGCGCGCTCGATCGACAGGCCGCGGATCTGGTCAGCGACCAGGCGCGTCTTCTGTGCGGAGATACGGGCGCCGCGATGAATCGCTTTAACTTCCATGATTGCCCCTTATCGCTTCGCTTTCTTGTCGGCAGCGTGGCCCTTGAACGTACGCGTGAGCGCAAATTCGCCGAGCTTGTGGCCAACCATGTTTTCCGTGACATACACGGGCACGTGCTGACGGCCGTTGTGAACGGCAATCGTCAGGCCGATGAAGTCCGGCAGAATGGTCGAACGACGCGACCACGTCTTGATGGGCTTCTTGTCCTTCGTCTGCACTGCCGCCTCAACCTTCTTCAGCAGGTGGGCGTCAATGAAAGGACCCTTTTTTACGGAACGAGTCATATCTAAGCTCCTACCTACCGATTAACGCTTGTGACGGCGCTGAACGATCATGCTGTCAGTGCGCTTGTTACGACGGGTGCGGTAGCCCTTGGTCGGCGTGCCCCACGGGGACACCGGATCACGGCCTGCTGCAGTCTTGCCTTCACCACCACCATGCGGGTGGTCGACCGGGTTCATCACCACACCGCGAACGGTCGGGCGAATTCCGCGCCAACGGGTTGCACCGGCCTTGCCGATCTGGCGCAGGCTGTGCTCTTCGTTGCCGACTTCACCAATGGTCGCGCGGCACTCGATGTGCACGCGGCGCACCTCACCCGAGCGCAGACGCACTTGAGCGTAAATGCCTTCGCGAGCCAGCAGCACGGCGGACGTACCGGCCGAACGGGCAACTTGAGCGCCCTTGCCCGGCAGGATTTCCACGCAGTGGATCGTCGTACCGACCGGGATGTTGCGGATCGGCAGGTTGTTACCGGCCTTGATCGGCGCTTCCGATCCGTTAGCGATGGCTTGGCCAACCACAGCGCCCTTCGGGGCGATGATGTAGCGGCGCTCGCCGTCAGCGAACAGCACGAGTGCGATGTTGGCGCTACGGTTCGGATCGTATTCCAGGCGTTCGATCTTGGCCGGGATACCGTCCTTGTCGTTACGCTTGAAATCGACGATGCGATAGTGATGCTTGTGACCACCGCCCTTATGACGGGTGGTGATGTGGCCGTTGTTGTTACGACCCGACTTCTGGATTTGCTTTTCCAGCAGCGGAGCGTGCGGCGCGCCCTTGTGAAGGTCGGGGTTAACGACCTTCACCATCGAGCGGCGGCCCGGCGATGTCGGCTTGGTTTTGACGAGTGCCATGATTACTTGGCCTCCGCTTCAAAATTGATTTCCTGGCCCGGCTTCAGCGACACATAGGCCTTCTTCACGTGGTCACGACGACCCATGAAGCGGCCGAAGCGCTTTTGCTTGCCCTTCTGGTTCAGGATCTGGACGGACTCGACTTCGACCTTGAACAGCAGCTCGACAGCAGCCTTCACTTCGCCCTTGTTGGCGTCGCGAGCCACTTCGAACACTACCTGTTCGTTCTTCTCGGCCACCAGGGTTGCCTTTTCAGACACCACAGGTGCCAGCAGCACCTGCATGAGGCGATGGTCGTTCTTGGCAACTTGCGTCATTTCAGCAACTCCTCGATCTGCGCGACGGCTGCCTTGGTCACGAGCACCTTCTTGTAGTGCACGAGCGACAGCGGGTCGGCGTGACGCGGCTCAACCACGAGCACGTGCGCCAGGTTGCGCGATGCCAGGAAGAGGTTTTCGTCCAGGTTATCGGTAATCACGAGCACCGAATCCAGGCCCATGGCGCGGAACTTGTCGGCCAGCAGCTTGGTTTTGGGCGCGTCGACGGACAGGCTGTCAACGACGTTGATGCGACCTTCACGGGCGAGCTGCGAATAAATCGAGCGCATGCCGGCGCGGTACATCTTCTTGTTGACCTTCTGCGAGAAGTTTTCTTCCGGGCTGTTCGGGAAGATACGACCACCCCCGCGCCACAGCGGGGAGGAGCTCATACCTGCACGGGCGCGGCCCGTACCCTTTTGACGCCACGGCTTCTTGGTCGTGTGCTTGACCTCTTCACGGTCCTTCTGCTTACGGTTACCGCTGCGAGCGTTGGCCTGGTAAGCGACGACGACTTGGTGAACGAGGGCTTCGTTGTAGTCACGGCCGAACACTTCCGGCGAGGCAGCAACGCCGGCGCCGAGTTGACCGTTGTCCTGGAGCAGCTTCAGTTCCATGCGTTTGCTCCTTATGCCTTCTTGGCGCGGGCCTTCACGGCCGGCGTGACGATGACTTGACCGCCCTTGGCGCCCGGAATCGCACCCTTGACCAGCAGCAGCTTGCGCTCTGCGTCGATCTTGGCGATTTCCAGATTCTGGACGGTACGGGTGACGTCACCCATGTGACCGGTCATGCGCTTACCCGGGAACACGCGACCCGGATCCTGCGCCATACCGATCGAGCCCGGCACGTTGTGCGAGCGCGAGTTACCGTGCGAGGCGCGGCCCGACGAGAAGTTGTAGCGCTTGATGGTACCGGCGTAGCCCTTACCAATCGTCACACCCTGGACGTCGATCTTCTGACCGACTTCGAACAGGTCGACGCTGATGTTCGCGCCAGGCTGGAATTCAGCGGCACGAGCGGCATCCACTCGGAATTCTTTGATGACTTCGCCCGCTTCCACGCCGGCTTTGGCGAGATGACCCGCCAGCGGCTTGGTGACGCGGCTGGCGCGTCGGGTGCCGAAGGTGACTTGAACCGCGGTATAACCGTCGGTCTCGTCCGTCTTGATTTGCGTCACGCGGTTGTCGCCGACCTCGAGCACGGTGACGGGAATCGAATCGCCGTCGTCCGTGAAAATACGGGTCATGCCAACCTTGCGACCTACAAGGCCAAGGCTCATGGTTTGCTCCATTCCCAGCTGCGATTGGCCGGGGCTGATTGATACTACGAATCTTGAACTGGACTGCGCCTAAAGAGACGGCGCGAGGCCAAATGGCCAGCCCACTCCCCTGACTAAAGGGGTAGCCCTACAATATATCCCGGTTACGAACAATATGCAAGGCCGATTGCCGGATAGCGCCCGGACGTCGTGTGCAATGCAACATCCGCCACCTCAAAAGCAAAACGGCGAGCACTTGGCTCGCCGTCTGCCCGTTACCGGAAGGATCCGGCAGCGTTGTCTTGCTTATTGCAGCTTGATCTCGACGTCCACACCGGCCGGCAGGTCCAGCTTCATCAGCGCGTCGACAGTCTTATCCGTCGGGTCGACGATGTCCATCAGGCGCTGGTGCGTGCGGATTTCGAACTGGTCGCGACTGGTCTTGTTGACGTGCGGCGAACGCAGAACGTCGAAACGCTGGATGCGAGTCGGCAGGGGCACCGGGCCCTTGACGATCGCGCCGGTGCGCTTGGCGGTCTCGACGATTTCAGCGGCCGACTGGTCGATCAGGCGATAGTCGAAAGCCTTCAGGCGGATACGGATCTTCTGGTTCTGCATGATGTTTCCTTAAAGAGCATGGCGGCCGGGCCGCCGGTAGATTGAAAGAGCGATGCAACAGGCGATGCGCCGCACCCCTTGCGAGGAACAGCGCATCAATCCGCCTTTTACTTCAGGATCTTGGCAACGACGCCAGCACCGACGGTACGACCACCTTCACGGATTGCGAAGCGCAGACCTTCTTCCATGGCGATCGGGGCGATCAGCTTGACGGTGATCGACACGTTGTCGCCCGGCATGACCATTTCCTTGTCGGCCGGCAGCTCGATCGAGCCGGTCACGTCCGTCGTACGGAAGTAGAACTGCGGGCGATAGTTGTTGAAGAACGGCGTGTGACGGCCGCCTTCGTCCTTCGACAGGATGTAGACCTCGCCCGTGAATTCCGTGTGCGGCTTGATCGAGCCCGGCTTGGCCAGCACTTGGCCACGCTGGACGTCTTCGCGCTTCGTGCCGCGCAGCAGAATACCGACGTTGTCGCCTGCCTGACCTTGGTCCAGCAGCTTGCGGAACATTTCCACGCCCGTGCAGGTCGTCTTGTCGATCTTCGGCTTGTCGCCGTCCATGGCGATACCGACGATTTCGATTTCTTCGCCGACCTTGATCACGCCGCGCTCGATACGGCCGGTCACCACGGTGCCGCGACCCGAGATCGAGAACACGTCTTCCACCGGCATCAGGAACGTACCGTCAACAGCGCGCTCCGGCGTCGGGATGTAGGTGTCCAGTGCGTCGGCCAGGTTCATGATGGCCACTTCGCCCAGTTCGCCCTTGTCGCCTTCGAGCGCCAGCTTGGCCGAACCCTTGATGATCGGGGTGTCGTCGCCCGGGAAGTCGTACTTCGACAGAAGTTCGCGCACTTCCATCTCGACCAGCTCCAGCAGCTCAGCGTCGTCCACCATGTCGCACTTGTTCAGGAAGACGATGATGTACGGCACGCCGACCTGACGGGCCAGCAGGATGTGCTCACGCGTTTGCGGCATCGGGCCGTCAGCGGCCGAGCACACCAGGATTGCGCCGTCCATCTGGGCGGCACCGGTAATCATGTTCTTGACGTAGTCGGCGTGGCCCGGGCAGTCAACGTGCGCGTAGTGACGGTTAGCCGTTTCGTACTCAACGTGTGCGGTGTTGATCGTGATGCCGCGTGCCTTTTCTTCCGGCGCCGCATCAATCTGGTCGTATGCCTTGGCGGCACCACCAAACTTGGTCGCCAGCACGGTCGTGATCGCCGCGGTCAGCGTCGTCTTGCCGTGGTCAACGTGACCAATCGTACCAACGTTCACGTGCGGCTTGGTCCGCTCGAACTTTTCCTTTGCCATGTCAGCTCCTCAATTCGGAATCGGCTAATTACTAGATTTGGGATGCAGGCGGCACGCACGCGCGCGCCGCCAAAACACGTTGATTACTTCGTACCCTTGGCAGCCATCACAGCTTCGGCGATGTTCTTCGGCGCCTCAGCGTATTGCTTGAATTCCATGGTGTACGTAGCGCGGCCCTGCGTTTGCGAGCGCAGCGACGTCGAATAACCGAACATTTCCGACAGCGGGACTTCGGCCTTGATGATCTTGCCGCCGCCCACCATATCGTCCATGCCCTGCACGATGCCGCGGCGGGACGACAAGTCGCCCATCACGGTACCCGTGTAGTCTTCCGGCGTTTCCACTTCCACAGCCATCATCGGCTCCAGCAGAACCGGCGTGGCGCGGCGCATGGCTTCCTTGAAAGCCATCGAACCGGCCATGCGGAACGCGTTTTCGTTCGAGTCCACGTCGTGGTACGAACCGAACGTCAGCGTGACCTTCACGTCCACCACCGGGAAGCCCGCCAGAATACCGGCCGGCAGCGTGTCGACGATACCCTTCTCGACCGCCGGAATGTATTCGCGAGGAATCACACCGCCCTTGATGGCGTCGACGAATTCGAAGTTCTTGCCAGCCTTCTTCGCCTCCTCGTCCGCCGGTTCCAGCGTGATCACAGCGTGACCGTACTGGCCGCGACCGCCGGACTGCTTGACGAACTTGCCTTCGACGTCTTCGACCTTCTTGCGGATGGTTTCGCGGTAGGCAACTTGCGGGGCGCCAATGTTGGCTTCCACGCCGAATTCGCGCTTCATGCGATCGACCAGAATTTCGAGGTGGAGCTCGCCCATACCCGAAATGATGGTCTGGCCCGATTCTTCATCAGTACGCACACGGAACGACGGATCTTCAGCAGCCAGGCGGTTCAGGGCGATACCCATCTTTTCCTGGTCAGCCTTGGTCTTCGGCTCGACAGCCTGCGAGATCACCGGCTCCGGGAACACCATGCGCTCGAGAATGATCGGAGCGCTCGGGTCGCACAGCGTGTCGCCCGTGGTGGCGTCCTTCAGGCCCACCGCAGCGGCGATGTCGCCTGCCAGCACTTCCTTGATTTCTTCGCGCTGGTTGGCGTGCATCTGAAGAATACGGCCTAGACGCTCCTTCTTCTGCTTCACCGGGTTGTACACGGTGTCGCCGGAGTTGATCTTGCCCGAGTAGACGCGGAAGAAGATCAGCTGACCAACGAACGGGTCGGTCATGATCTTGAACGCCAGCGCCGAGAATTTCTCGTTGTCGTCTGCCTTGCGCTCGAGCTTCTTCTCTTCGTCGTTTTCGTCGATGCCTTGAACCGGCGGAATGTCGACGGGCGACGGCAGGAAGTCGATCACGGCGTCGAGCATGCGCTGCACGCCCTTGTTCTTGAACGCGGTGCCGCACAGCATCGGCTGGATTTCGCAGGCGATGGTACGGTCGCGCAGTGCCTTGACGATCTCAGCACGGGACAGCTCTTCGCCGCCCAGGTACTTTTCCATCAGCTCTTCGCTGGCTTCAGCTGCCGACTCGACCATCTTCTCGCGCCACTCGTTCGCGACGTCAACCAGGTTGGCCGGGATGTCGTGGTATTCGAACTTCACGCCCTGGCTGGCTTCGTCCCAAATGATCGCCTTCATTTCCAGCAGATCGACGACGCCCTGGAAGCCGTCTTCAGCGCCGATGGGCACCACGACGGGCACCGGGTTGGCCTTCAGACGGGTCTTCAGCTGGTCGTAGACCTTGAAGAAGTTCGCACCGGTACGGTCCATCTTGTTGACGAACGCCAGACGCGGCACCTTGTACTTGTTGGCCTGACGCCAGACGGTTTCCGACTGCGGCTGCACGCCACCCACTGCGCAGTACACCATGCACGCGCCGTCCAGCACACGCATGGAACGCTCCACCTCGATGGTGAAGTCCACGTGGCCCGGGGTGTCGATGATGTTGAAGCGGTGCTCGGGGTAGTTGCCGCCCATGCCCTTCCAGAAGGCGGTGGTCGCAGCAGACGTGATGGTGATGCCGCGCTCCTGCTCCTGCTCCATCCAGTCCATGGTGGCCGCGCCATCATGCACTTCACCGATCTTGTGGTTCACACCGGTGTAGAACAGGATCCGCTCGGTCGTGGTGGTCTTGCCGGCGTCGATGTGAGCGGAGATACCGATGTTACGGTAGCGCTCAATGGGGGTCTTACGAGCCACGGTTAATCCTCAGATTCGTCAACGGGGCGCTGGCCTACGGCCAAGCGCCCCTAATACAAATGGGCGAGATGTGCGCACACAGCCCGCCCAGCAACCAACAACGTTGTCGCGTCGCTTAGAAGCGGAAGTGCGAGAACGCCTTGTTGGCTTCAGCCATGCGGTGCACTTCGTCGCGCTTCTTCATGGCGCCGCCGCGGCCTTCCGAGGCTTCGAGCAGCTCACCAGCCAGACGCAGGGCCATCGACTTCTCGCTGCGCTTCTTCGCAGCTTCCCGCAGCCAACGCATCGCCAATGCCAGACGACGCGACGGCCGGACTTCGACCGGCACCTGATAGTTGGCGCCACCAACACGACGGCTCTTCACTTCGACCACCGGCTTGATGTTGCCGATAGCCAGCGTGAACACCTCGATCGGCGCCTTGCCTGCTTTCTTTTCGATCTGGTCGAACGCACCGTAGACGATACGTTCAGCCACCGACTTCTTGCCGTCCAGCATCAGGACGTTCATGAACTTGGCGACTTCCACATTGCCGAACTTCGGGTCCGGCAGAATTTCCCGCTTGGGGACTTCACGACGACGTGGCATCTTCTTTCCTTCTCTGTTCAGTTGAGAACCGCTTCGGTTCTCCGGCCACCAACTAGCTTGTCTTCCAACAATCTGAGCCGGGTGACCACTTACTCGACGGTGCCAGTGCGGTCAAAAAACGCACCGTTGTACCGCCTGCTCATGACAAGACCGTGACCGCAAAAGCGGCGCGATCTCACTGACGACTTAGGCCGCCTTCGGACGCTTCGCGCCGTACTTCGAACGCGCTTGCTTACGGTCCTTGACGCCTTGCAGGTCAAGGGAGCCGCGCACGATGTGGTAACGCACACCCGGCAAGTCCTTCACACGGCCGCCGCGGATCAGCACGACGCTGTGTTCTTGCAGGTTGTGGCCTTCACCGCCGATGTACGAAATGACTTCGAAACCGTTGGTCAGGCGCACCTTGGCGACCTTACGCAGTGCCGAGTTCGGCTTCTTCGGCGTCGTGGTGTACACGCGGGTGCACACGCCGCGACGCTGCGGGCAGTTCTCAAGTGCCGGGCTCTTGCTCTTCAGCTTTTCCGAGACGCGGGGCTTGCGAACCAGTTGATTGATGGTTGGCATTGTTCAATCCAGCTTGGTTTTTGAAAAATCGCCGGCTCACATATCGTGAACGCCTCATTTGTGAGGCGGACGGCGCAATCGGGTTTTATGGAAGTGGCGAGCAGAACGCTCTGAAGGGAGGACCTGCGGGAACAGATCAAGACCAAAGAGCGCGAGCCCGTCTGATTTCAGATGCCTTGCACAGCATTTGCCGGGCATGGACGCGCGAAACCAGAAGCCAAAAACTCGAATCTGGCACTATAGCGGGCTGTCTTGCAAGCGTCAAGCACGCCGCCAGTCTAGCGACGGGCGAGTTGGTCAGCAGCGGCGCGGTGTGGCGCCGATGGCACGCGCCGCACCGGCTGGCCATACGAAAACGAGTGCAGCGGCCGCCACAAACCCGAGCGCGAGAACCGATACGCCGATCCAGCCGGCGCGCACCCAAGCCACACCGGCCAAGCCGCCGCCTGCAGCCGCACCAAAGAAGAACGCCCCGGTGTACAGACCATTCACACGCCCGCGAATCTCCGGCGACAGCGTGTTGACCATGTAGCGGCCGAGCGCCTGGTCGCCGATGGCACCAAAGTCGAGCAGCAGCGCGGCGGCCACCAGCATGGTCAACATGACGGGGACGCTCAGGCCCGGCAGCAGCGCCGAAGCCAGCGCCACGAGCAGACCCGTTGCCGCGCAGCCGTGCGCGAGCAGCGTACCCACGCGCACGAGACCGCGATCCGCCAGCCGCCCGGCAATCGGCGCGGCCACGACACCGGCCGCACCGCACAGCGCGAAGATCCCGATGCCATTTTGCGAAAGATGGAACGGCGCTGCCGCCAACCGCAGGGCCACAGCCGTCCAGAACAGCGTGAACGCCGCCATCAGCAAGGCCTGCGTAGCGGCACGGCGACGCAACACCGGCTCTCTGCGCAGCAGGTTGCCATACGAGCCCAGCAGCGCGCCGTATGACAACGTGCGCGGCGGCACGAAGGTCGGCATCACGCGCGGCAGCAGGACGGCCAGCACGGTAATCGCCACCGCAGAAGCACCGTAAAACGCCCGCCACCCCCACTGCGCTGCGATGAAGCTGGCGGCCGGGCGGGAGAGCAGGATGCCCAGGTTCAGGCCGATCATGATGTCACCGAGCACGCGCCCGCGCCGGTGGTCGGCGGCCAGGCGCCCCGCCAGCGCAATCAGCATCTGAATGACAGTCGACGTCAGGCCGATGGCGAAGGCGGCGAGCATCAGCACCTGGCCGCTGTGCGCGACGGTGGTCAGCGCCAGCGAAGCCACCGCGCCCCACAGCGTGCGCGAGGCCAGCGCGCGGTTGTCCTGCAGGTCGGTCAACGGCATCAGCAGCAACAGACCGATGCCATAGCCGATGAGCGTGGCGGTGACGAGCAAGCCAGCGGCGGCGGTGGTCCAGCCAATGCTCGCGGCGATCTCGGCAATGAGCGGCTGGATGCCGAACAGGTTGATGACGATAAGCCCGACGGCGACGGCAAACAGCGGCGTGGCGCCCAGGGGGAGCCGGTCGGCGGCGGGCGGGTTGGGATCGGCGATGGCAGGAGCTTCGGTAGTCATGATGAACAGGACGAAGGTTCGGAGGACCCATCGTAGCCAGCCGATTCGCGCGGATTAAGGTAGGCTCTGGCGCCATATTGTTTCCATATGCGCGCAAATATGGACCGGCTCTCTGATGTGGCGATCTTCGTGCAGGTAGTGGAGCGCGGCAGCTTGTCGGCGGCGGCCGAGGCGATGGGCATGTCGCGCGGGGTGATCAGCAAGGCGCTGGCGCGGCTGGAGGCGCGGTTGCAGACGCGTCTGCTGCAACGGACAACGCGGCGCCTGTCGCTCACCGAAGCGGGCGCAGCGTTTTTCGAGAAAAGCCGCGAAGGCCTGGCGCTCGTCGATGCAGCGGAGCAGGCCGTGAGCGCCTTGCGCGACGAGGCGCGCGGCACGCTGCGGGTGTCGGCGCCGGCCTCGTTTGCGGTGACATTGCTGGCGCCGCTCTTGGGCGCATTCCAGGCGCGCTACCCCGCCGTGCAGATCGACCTGGACATGAACGACCGCTACGCGGATCTGGTCGCGGGGCGCATTGACGTGGCGATCCGCATTGGTATGTTGGGGGACTCGTCGCTGGTCGCGCGACGGCTGGCGAATTGCGCACACGCCATCTACGGGGCACCATCGTATTTTCGCGAGCGGGGCATTCCGCAGTCGCCCGAGGATTTGCGCAATCACAACTGCCTCGTCTACGCCAACTACGACGGGCCACACGACTGGGTGCTGACGGACGCCGCCGGCCATCGTCATATCGCTCACGTCGCGGGCTCGATGCTCGCCAATAACAGCCTGGTGCTGCGCGAGGCCGCACGGTCAGGGCTGGGCGTGTCGCTGGGGCCAGCGTATCTGGTGCGTGACGATGTTGCGGCTGGGCGCTTGCAGGCGGTGCTGACCGACTACACGGCGCGGGAGGTGCCGCTGCACGCGGTGTTCACGCAGCGTGTGCACCTGCTACCGAAGGTGCGGGCGTTTGTCGATTTCCTGGGCGACCACCTGAGCAGCACCGGCGCGATGGGGCCACTGCCGCTGTCCGCCTAGGCTTGCTCGCGGCACTTCTCCAGTACGTCGAGCAGCGCCTGGCCGTAGCGGTCCAACTTGGCCATGCCGATACCCGGCAGCTCGCCGAGCGCCTCGCGCGAATCCGGATCGGTCTCGGCAATGCGCGCAAGCGTGGCGTCGTGGAAGATCACATACGCCGGCACGCTGTGCTCGCGCGCGGCCTGCGTCCGCCAGGCCCGCAACGCCTGCCAGCGCATTTGCGCCTCGGTGGAAAGCTCGGCGGCCGGATCGGCGCGACGCTCCTTCTTCGTCGACGATGACGACGCCCCGCGCACCTTCTCGGCCTGACGGCGCAGGATCACCGATTGCGCGCCCTTGAGCACGGGGCGCGCGGCATCGGTCAGGATCAGCGCACCGTGGCCGCCGTGGTCCACAGCAAACAAGCCCTGCGCAACCAACTGACGGAATACGCTGCGCCACGCGGCTTCGGACAGCTCGCTGCCGATGCCGAAGGTAGAGAGCGTTTCGTGGTGCCACTGTTTGACGCGCTCAGTTGCGTTGCCGCGCAGGATATCGATGAGCTGGCCGGCGCCAAAGGTCACGCGGCTCGCCTGCTGCACGCGGTATGCACACGACAGCGCCATCTGCGCCTCGCGCGTGGCATCCCAGGTTTGCGGCGGCGTGAGGCACGTATCGCAGTTGCCGCAGGGCTGGCTGCTTTCCCCGAAGTACGCAAGCAGCGCCACGCGGCGGCAGGTTGCGGCTTCGCACAGGCCGAGCAGCGCTTCGAGCTTGGCGGTTGATACGCGCTTGTGCACGTCGTCCGCATCGGATTCGTCGATCATGCGGCGCTGCTGCACCACGTCGGCCAGGCCGTAGGCCATCCACGCGTTGGCGGGCAGACCGTCGCGGCCCGCGCGGCCGGTCTCCTGGTAGTAACCCTCCAGGCTCTTGGGCAAATCGAGGTGCGCAACGAAGCGGACGTCCGGCTTGTCGATGCCCATGCCGAAAGCGATGGTCGCCACCATCACGACGCCCTCCTCCTTGCGGAAGATCGCCTGATGGCGGGCGCGCACGTCGGAATCCATCCCGGCGTGATACGGCAGCGCGCGGATGCCCTGCTCGGCCAGCCACTGCGCGGTCTCTTCCACCTTCTTGCGCGACAGGCAATAGACGATGCCGGCGTCGCAGGTGTCGCCGTCCATGTGCTCGGCCCGGATGAAGCGCAGCAGCTGCTGCCGCGCGCTGTCCTTCTCGACGATGGTGTAGCGGATGTTCGGGCGGTCGAAGCTCGAGAGGAAGACACGCGCGTCCGTCAGCGCCAGCCGCTCGACGATCTCGTCGCGCGTGACGGCGTCGGCCGTGGCGGTCAGCGCAATGCGAGGCACGTGCGGGAAACGCTCGTGCAGCACGGAAAGCTGGATGTACTCCGGCCGGAAATCGTGCCCCCACTGCGACACGCAGTGCGCTTCGTCGATGGCGAACAGGCCGATGCGCGATCGCTCAAGCAAATCGAGGAAGCGCGGCGTCATCAACCGCTCGGGCGCCACGTAGACGAGGTCCAGCCGCCCGGCCGCCAGATCGCGCTCGACCTGCGCGGCCTCGGCGCCCGTCAGCGCGGAGTTGAGGTACGCGGCGCGCACGCCGGCTTCTTCCAGCGCGGCCACCTGGTCCTGCATCAACGCGATCAGCGGCGAAACCACAATGCCGGCGCCCTGCCCACGCCGGTGCCGCACGAGTGCAGGTATCTGATAGCAAAGCGATTTGCCGCCGCCGGTGGGCATCAGCACTAGGCAATCGCCGCCGTCGGCGACGTGCGCGACGATCTCCGCCTGCGGGCCGCGGAAGGCGCTGTAGCCGAACACATCGTGCAGCACCGCATGCGTGGCGGCGGCGGTGTCTTCGGGCAGCGCCTGCAGCGCGTGGTCTATGGCGGGGGAGTCGTACATCGGGACGGCGGGTGCGCGCGGTGTCACGCGCGGGCTGGGCGAAACCGCTATTGTGACAAACCCCGCCGAGGGGTGGTCAATCAGGACAGTCGGATTGTGGGCAACGCAGCGATCAGACCGTGCGCGCAACGATGCGATGGATCGTCCGCCCCGATGACTGGCTGACAGCCGCTTCGTCGAAAACCACCTCAGTGCCGGCCAGCGCCTCGCGCACGGGCGCCGCATCGAACGACGTGAAGAGCCGGCCGCGCCCATCGCGCTGGTCGGCGTCGGGCGTGACGCGCCAGCTCAGATACAGCGTGCCGCCCGGTCGCAGCAACGACACCAGCCGCTGCACCGCCGCGCCAATCTGCCCGGGCGGCAGATGCATGATGACGGTCTCGCAGAGGACGTTGTCGAACGCGCCTTCGGCAATGCCGACCAATTCAGGCAAAAGCGCCTGCCGGAACGACAACCCCGGATATTGCTCGCGTGCCGTTTCCAGCAGCGCAGCAGACGCGTCGTAGCCGACCGCCGGATAACCGTTGGTGTTGAGCCACGCCACCTCGCGGCCCGCGCCGCAGCCGATGTCGGCAGTGGCGCCGCCTGCCTTGAACTCACGGCGCAGCAACGCGTACAGGTCTTCAGGCGCCGGCTGATCGCGCCACTCCTGCGCGAAGGTTTCGGCAAGGTTGTCGTAGACGGCAACAGTCTGGGAGTCCATGGCGATCCTATTTCATCGTGAAACTGCGTAACAGCGTCAGATCGCCGGCCTTGCGCATCGGCACGACAAACGTCTGCTGGCGCTCGGACGGCGTGTTCTCGTCGGTGATGATGCTGACGGTGGCGGTGGTGATCGCACTGCCGTCATTGCCGCTGCCGTAGTAATTCACGTAGACGAGATACGTGCCGGGCACGGGGGCCGGGTTCGAGTAGATCTCGGGACCATACCCGGTGGTGACGTCCACGTCGAGCGCCCCACCGTTTTCGACCACGCGGTTGCCGTACCAGGCATGCTGGCCGTCGGGCGATATGACGTGCAAGTCGAGATCGGTGCCATCGGTGTCCCACGACAGGACCACGCGCAAACGCGGACGCTGCTTGCCGGCGTAGCTGTCGTAGAACTGCACGCGCTTGGCGTCGCCGCGCGCGCTGCGCACCTCCACGCTGTTGCTGCCGGCGCCAAATGCATACGGGCGCGAGAACGTACCGTCGGCCTCGATGCGCTGCGGCATGGCCACGCCATTGACGATCAGCGTGCCCACCGACGAGCCATCGGCGCCACGGCGGCGGCGCGGCTTGTTTTCTTCCGTTGCTGCGGCAGCCTTCGGCTGGTTGCGGATGCGCCCGGCGATCATCGACGCCACACCCTGCCCTTGGGGCGTCGACACCGATACGGCCGGGTAATGCACGTCCTGCGTGTAGCGGGATTCATCGCCCGCCGAATTGCGCCAGCCATTGAGCGGCGCCTTCATCTCGATATTGCCGGCGTCGGTTTGCGCAAGCACATTGCCAGCGGCCGCAAACGCGGCCAGCGCGATGGCAGCGGCGAGACGGAAAGTGGAAGGCTTCATGTGCGTCACGTCAGAAGCGGATCGATTTCATCAGCGCCAGCTCGCCGATCTTGCGCAGCGGCACACTGACGAACTCGCGCCGCTCGTTGGGCGTGTTCTCGTTATAGATCAGCGTCAATTGTGCGGTGATGAGATCCCGGTCGTGTGCCTTTTCGTCGAAGTTGTAGCCGCCGGCGTTGAAGTTGCCCCAATAGTTCACGTAGAACAGCCACACGCCCGGGCGTGGCGCGGCGGTCGAGAAAATCTCCGGCCCGGCACCGTCGACGCTGTCCACGTCGAGGCCGCCGCCGTCGGACAGCAGCGGCTGCGCCCAGAACGCGTGGTCGCCAATCGGCGAAATGACGTGCATGTCGACCTCGGCGCGCGGGTCGTCCCACGTGAGGACGGCGCGCAGCTTGGCCGATGTCTTGGTGGTGTCGGCCTCGTAGAACTGCAGGCGTTGGCGTGACTGGCCGTCGGCGCTGACGATTTCGACGCTGTTCGAGCCGGGGCCGAACGCCCAGGGGCGCGCAAAACGGCCTTCGCCATCGCCATACAGCGGCATGGCGTTGCCGTTGACGACGAGCACCGGCGGGCGGCGCTGCTTGCCGGCCGCGCGGATGCGCCCGGCGATGAGCGTGCGGTACTTTTGCGCGCCACGGTCCACGGGGGGTTTCGGATACGCCGCGGTGTACTGTTCCAGCTCGTTGGTCAGCTTGCTGTTGCGCCAGCCGCCGATCGGCCCTTCCAGATCGGCCACCGGCTCAGCCAGCGCCGAAGGGGCCAGCAGCAGCGCGACGGTGCCCAGCGCCAAGCGCGTCATCCCACTCTTCACAGCAAACCCTCCCCTCGGATCAGGCGACGCGCCATCGCCTCGACAAACTGTTCGTCCTGCCCGCGCGGGTGGCGCGCAAAGGCGAGGTGCAGATACTCGTGCGTCAGCGCGATGCGGTCTTCCTCGGTCGCAAGGCGGTGCACGTACAGCCGGTTGCGGCGCGCATCGGCGTACGGCCGGCCCTCGTGCACGACGCACACGGCGGGCAGCGGCGGCGTCTCATAGCCCGCCTCTGCGCGAAGACGCGCGGACCAACCGGGCGCACGCGCCTGCAGCCACTGCTGTGCCCCTGCCACGGGTGAACAATCCCCCGCCACCGGGCTCTGAAACGACGTGAGCGTCGCCTGCGGCCACCACTGCGCGAGGATGGCGTCGAACCCCTGGCCGCGCTGAGCAGCGGCGCGCGCCGCGGTCCAGCTCATCTGGCCGCGCGCGCTGATGGTGCCGTGGTATTGCACGGACTGGCCCGCCAATACCAGCGTGTCGGTAAATTGGGCTGCGTTGCGTGCGGCGGCCATCGGCGGGCGCGGCAGCACACGCTGGGTGCGCGAGCTGTCGGCGATTCGGTAGCAGCCCCTGTCGCGCGAGGCGTGCTGCACGAGGTAGCTGCGCGCCGCCACGGCCAACGCACGCGCTGCCTGGGGCTCGGCGAGTTCGCCTTCGCGCTCAACCACGCGCGCCACGTAATCGTTCATGCCCAGGCGGCCGGTAATGACCTGCACGTTGTTCTGGCGCGCGAGCGTCAGCTCCCCCTTGCTCTCGATGGGCAGCGTGTTGCCGTTGACGAAGCGCACGGCGTAGCGGCCTTCCAAGCGACCGGAGGCGACCGGCTTGCCGCTGGCGTCGCGCACTTCGCGAATCGGGTAACGCGCGAAGAAATCCACCACGACACAGGCATCGTCGTCGGGCACGGGCGTCTGCTCGATCAACGATGTGAGACGCGGTGCGGCGGCGGCCAGCACCTGATTGCTCGATCCGGCACCACTTAGCCAGACAGGCGTGCCGTCGGCCAGCCAGCCCGCGGCGCCGCCGATCGACGCGCCGGGCCGCTGCGGGTCGGGCATCGTCCACGTCTTGGCGCGCAGCAGCCCGCCGAAGTCCGACACCGTGCCCTCGCCACGCCCGACGGTCAGCACGGAGACGAGCGTTTGCGCGGCCGCTTCGCGACCATCGGCCGGAACGCTGCGCAGCGCGGTGAGCAGATCGGCGACCGGCACGCGATGCGTCGGCTGCATGGCACGCAGCTCGCGCAGCCATGTGGGCGCCCCGGCTTGCTGCCAGAAGCGCCTCCAATCCGTGCGGTCCAGCCCGAGGCGCGCCGGTTCGAAATAGCGTCCGCACGACTGGATGAGCGCGCGCTCGCGGTCGATGCTGTTGCCGGCGGTGCAGCAGTAGACCTCATCGGCGTCGTTGCCGTGACACGTGTAGTCGGGCGTGCTGATGCGGCGCGAGACGAGATAGCTGTAGACGAAGAGTTTCCAGACGCTGCCGAGCGGTGTTTCGGTGTCGCGCGGCAACGCGGTGGCTTGCGGCACGCCGCCGGCAGGGTCAGCGCTGAATTGCCAGAGCTTGGCTTCGTCGCCATGCAAAGCGGCATATCGCAGCTGCGAAAGCGACTGGACAACCGGCGCGGCGAGGGCGTGCCCAGCCTGCCCGGCAGGCGCGAGTGCGCCGCCGGCCCAGAGCAGACCGGTCAGCACACCACGCGCGAGCAGGCGGGAAGGCATCGCCAGATCACTCCACCTTGAACGGATAGCTGGCGGTCTTGCCGTCGCCTTGGAACGCTTTGGCTTCCGGCTGGTACATGCGGAAATAGCGCACCGGCGGCAGCGCAAAGCGGCCCGGCAGCGAGAAGCGCACAAGCTGGCGCAGCACGGTCGGGCGTTCCAGCGCGGGCACCGGCTGGTTGTACGAGAGCTGGCCCATTTCATACGCGGCTTTGCGCTCGAACGCCTGCGCGCCATTGCCTTCGTTCGGCTCACCCTTCAGGCCGTCGATCTGGATGCCCCACGTGGTGGCCTCCACTTCGGCCCCAGGCGGCAGCGGCACTTCGACCAGGCCGTAGCGGTACGTGCCCTGGCGCGGCGTCAGCACGACCTCGTCGACGTAGAGCGCATTGCTGTCGAGTGTGTCGCCCGGCTTGACCGGCTTGGCGGTAAAGGCGATGCCACTGCTGCTGGCGCCGGCCGCCGCCTGCTTGGGCGCCTTTGGATCGGCCTTGGCGGGCGCGCTGTCGGTCGGCTCAAGACGGTACAGCTTGCGCTCCACCGTGATCGGCAGCTTGGAGGCCTCGGCCGCGCGGCTGCGGTACGACACGATGGCCGATTGCGTGGTCACGTCGGTTGGCGCCGCCGTCAGGTCCAGCGCGGCGGGGGCTTGTGCGCCGGTCCAGCGCCACGTCGGCACACCCACCGGCGAGCGCGTCGCCTGCCAACCGCCCGCCGAGACGGCCGGCTGGATGGCGGCCACGCTGGCGCCTTGCAGCCCACCCAGACCCTTCTGCAGCCAGACCAGCGCGACAGCGCGATCCATCGTCGGCAGGGCCGCGCTGGCGCGGGCCAGCAGCGGGGCCGGATCGGCAGCCGAGCGCCCGCCGCCCATCAGCAACAGGCTCTGCACCAGCGGCGAGGTGTTGGCAGCCAGCGCATTGCGTGCAGCAATCTCGGCAGAGACCAGCGCTTCCGGCACCGGCTGACCGATCTGGCGCATCAGCTGTGCCGTCAGCACCGTCGCGACCTGGCGCCCGCGCGGCGAATCCGGCGCCACGAAGATCAGGCTGTCACCCGCTGCGGGGTCGGCATCAGCCGTGGCCTTGGCTGCCTTGCCGCCACTGGGCGCAAGCTCGTTCGCCACGCCCGAGAGCGGCGTCGCCACCGGCAGGCCCATCTCATTGGCGAACCACAGGGCCAGCGCGCGATGCAGCAGCGGCTCGTTCTGGCTGGTGCGCTTGTAGGCTTCGAGCACCTGCTTCCAGTTGTCTGCCGGCAGGCTGATGCCGACCGAGCGGCTGGCAAGCCAATCCGCGTAATACGCATACGACGTGATGAGCGCGCTGCTGGTGGTCAGCTCGCCCCACCAGCCGAAGGTGCCGTTGGTGCCCGCCAGCAGTGCGAGACGCTGACGTTGCGTGCGCAGCAGCGCGTCGACGCCTTGCGTGCCGGCCGCACCGCCATAGCCCAAGCGCGTCCCGGTGGCTGCCAGGCTCTGCTGGGCGAGTGCGAGTGGGATCAGGCGGCTGGCCGTCTGCTCGGCGCAACCGTACGGATACTCGATCAGGTCATCCGCCACGCGGGCGAACTGGCTGGCGGTGTTGCCGACCACACGCAGGCGCACGTCGCGCGCATCAGCCGGCAGGCCAAGCGGCAGGCGCGTGCCCTGCAGCTGCGTGAGCGGGACGACGTTTTCACGGTCGGCCAGCCAGCCCGTTGCATCCAGCTTGAGCGTGGTCTGCAGACGGTCCGAAACCTTGTCGTCCTGCTTCAGCTCGGCGTTCACGACACCCGCCTGCAGCGCCGTAATGGGCGCGCGCAGGTAGTTGGCGCCGCGCTTGAGCGTCACGCGCTGGTTGATATTGAGGCCGGCGCCCGAGACGATCCAGTCGGCGGTGATGTCCTTGTCGGTTTGGTTGAAGGCGACCATGTCCAGGCGCGGCTGGTCGGTCTCGCGGAAGCGTTGCGGGCCCGTCCATTTCAGGTACAGCGGCTTGTCAGAGCGAATGCTCGCCGTGCGCTGGCCAACGACGCCGTCCGATGCGCCGGTGGTGGACACCGCACGCACCGTGATCCGCCAGCGCGCCAGCGAATCCGGCATCTTGAACGTCATGCGGGCGCGGCCGTCAGCGCCGGTCTGCAGGTTGGCGACCCAAGCGGCGGTGTCCTGCTCGTCGCGGCGGGGCCGCTCCAACACCTTCACGCCGCGCTCGTTGTGGCGGCCATACGTTCCACCCGGTTTGCCCGGCAGCGAAGCGAGCGCCAGATCGTAGCTGATGAAACTCTGGCTCGACGTAGTGCGCACGCTGTTGCGGCGTGGGTGATAGAAGAAATCGACGATGCTGGGCGCCACCTCTGGCTGCAGCACGTAAATCATTTCGTCGACCACCGACACGGTCAGGTTGGCCGGCACGGGCTTGCCCGCCAGCGCGCTGGTCAGGTCCAGCGTCACGGTCTCACCCGGGGCGTAGACGGCCTTGTCCGCATGCACGCCCAGGTCCAGCGTCGGTTGCGTGACGACGATGCCGGCGTTCTGGAACACCATGTCGCCGTCGCGCACGTACAGCACCGAGAACGTCATGTTGGGCGCGAACTCCGCGCCGATCTTGATGCGCGCGCGGTATTGCGACGGCGTGACCTTCGTCAGGCTGAGCCATTCGCCGCCGCGCGTGAGCAGCGCGTGGTGCTCGACCTTGTCACGCTCGAGCGTGAGTAGCGCATCGTCGACCGGCAGCGGGAAGGTGATCAGCGCTTCGGCCGTGTCGCCAATCTGGTAGCGATCGCGGTCGAACACCATTTCGATGTTGCCCGGCACAGTCTGCACGCCATCGCCGGCCACCCAGTGGCTGGATGCGGCAAGCAGGTTACCGGCCGCATCGCGCACCGACAGCGTGTACGAACCCGGCTGGTCAAACTTGACCGGGAACGTGGCGTTGCCCTTCGCATCCGGCGCCAGCGTGCCTTCGGTGCGCGTGCGCGTTTCCAGGCGCACCAGATCCCACTTGGCGGGCGGCGCGCTGGCACCGCTTGCTCCACCGACAACCGGCATCGGCGTGAGCGTGAACGAGACGCTCTGCCCCGGCGTGGTGAAGTTCGACGTGGTCGACAGCTTGTACGGCGTTGCGCCACGTGCGATGAGCAATTCACGCGTGACCTTCACGCGGTACGCCGCGCCATCGTTGGCAAACACGGTCACGACGTAGCGGCTCGGTTCCTTGGCGGCGGGCAGTTCCAGCTTGGCGTTGCCGTCCCCATCGGTGGTCAGTTCCTGCTGCTCCAGCTTGACGGGGAACAGGCCCGCGTAGCGCAGCTCGCCCTCCACCATCGTCACCTGCTGCGCGCGCAGGCTGACCGACACCTTGCCGTTCTTGACGGGCTTGCCATCCGGATAGCGCAGGCTGATCTTGCCCTTGACCGCTTCGCCCGTGCCGTAGCTCGCCTTGTCGAGCGACAGGTTCACGTCAAAGTGTGGCTTGATGTATTCGGCCACGCGGAAGGCGCCGCCGTACGTGCCGCCGTTGTAGTCGAAGCGCAGCGAGTAGCCACCGGCCGGTGCGTTGGATGGCAGCGTAAAGCGCGCGTCGGCGCCCGTCTCGCCCGCCAGCCGCGTGGTGGAAGTGGCCACCGGCGCACCATTCGGGTCAAGCACTTGCAGCTTGATGTCGCCGGCCGCCGGCACGGTCGACTCGGTCGCGTTCTTGAAGTTGCGGCCGATGAACTTGACGCTGACTTCGTCGCCCGGGCGATACAGCGGGCGATCGGTGAAGGCGTACAGCTTGGTGTTGTAGATCTCGCTGTCGTAATAGAAATTCTCGGAGATGAACACGCCGCCCGCGCGGTCGCTGCCGATCACGTAGCTGCGTTCGGGCGACACGTGGCGCAGGTCGGCCGTGCCGTCAGCTTCGGTGGTGCCTGATGCCAGCACGCCTACGCCGTCGGTCCAGCTGACCGATGCGCCGGCGACGGGCTTGCCGCTCTTGCGCTCGGCCGTCCACACCATCATCCCTTGCGACGTACCCTTGGTGACAGCCACGGTGTCCGACACGAATAGCAGCGTGTGCGCACGGTACGCCCCAATCACGGCTTCAACGATGTACAGACCCGCCTGCAGCTTGCCGACCGGGATCATCACGTTGCCGGCGTTCTGCGGCATCCATTCGCTGCTGCTGCCCTCGAGCTTCACGTCCTTGGGTGGTGCGATGGGCTTGGCATCCCAGATCGGGTAGCGGAAGCGGCCCAGCAGTTCGTAGCCCTTGAGCGGCGCGTACTGCGGGTTGTTCGAGAAGCGCGTGGGCGCGGTCATCTGATCGCCCATGCTGAACTGCGGCGCGGTCTCCACGGCCTTGCTGCGCGTGGCGAACGACAGCACGCGCTGCCAGGCGCGGCGGGCCTGGCGCGTCCAGTTGTCCCACAGATAGGCCAGCGTATTGGCCAGGCCTTCGCCCGTGTAGTTGGCCTTGACGTCAATGCGGTGCAGGTTCTTCTGCGCCTTCAGAAATTCCAGCGGCTGCGGCACGCGGTAGACGAGGATGTCGGCGCCGCCGTAGCGGGACAGTTCGTCCTTGTACTCGCGGCCCGGGGCTTCGAGGCGGACCAGCGCTTCCTGATCGGTGCCGTAGCTCGCATCCGAGAGCAGGAAGAACGGCTGTCCCTTGATGGGCTCGTAGCCGCTGCCCGGCACGTCGAACAGCGTGGGGTTCGGCGCTACCGGCGCGTCGGCCGCGTGCGCTGTCGGCACCGAAGCGACCAACGCCAGCACCGTCACGCAGACGGCGCCAACGAGATTGAACGACAGCCAACGGTTGCGCATGAGGTTTTCTACCGTGTCAAAAAGGCCAGACGAAACACGCCGATGAAGTTGGGGTTGCCGCTCTGCGGCTGCCAGCGCGAGTCTTTCCATTGCATCAGTTCAGAAACCGGGACCGCGCGCAGGCCGTTGTCGGTGCGGGTGACGGTGCCGGTGTGGTAAGCGATGTAGCGATCCATCCAGATCATCAGATGCTGGTCGTCGCCTTGATCGAAGAAGAGCAGATCGCCCGGGAGCGCCTGGTTGACGTCCTTGGCGATGAAGCGGCTGTTCTGCTGGATGAGCCCCAGCGCCGAGACATAGGCGCCGGTGCTGCCATCGAAGCGTGCCCACCGCTGCGTGAGCGTGCGCTGGGCAGGCGTGAGGTTCAGCTCGGGCGGCAGTTGCCGGGCGGAATCTGCATCGCGCATGCCATTGGCGCGCAGCCAGCGGGCGTCGTGGGGGCGCAGCGCCTCGCCGGCGGCAAAGCGCACCAGGCCGGCGCAGTCGCGATGCGTCCAGCGCGGCGTCGGGCCTTGTCGGAGCTGCTCGTTGACGATGCGAACGAACCACGCGCGAAACACGCTGGATTGATCCGCCGTAAGGGCATCGGCATCGGCGGGCGCCGTATCGGCCCAGCCCGACAGCGCATGTACAGACGGAGCGAGCAGGCAGGCGCCCGCCGCCGTCAACCAACGGCGGCGGTTCAACGCGGCGGCCTGGGCGCGCAGCGTCATTGCGAGCTGGTGTTGTCTTGGGAAGCGGGCGCCACCGCCGTGGCCGGCACATCCGCCGACGGCCCCGGCGATACCGCTGAGTCCACCGCCGCGGGCGTGCCATCTCCGCCGGCAGGCAGGCCGCGTCCGCTCGACAGCCACGTCACCGGCACCCAACCGCGCGCCGGCGGCACACCGCCATCCAGCGCCAGCGATACGGGCGCGTACCGCGACAACGCCTTGAGCTTCGGAAACAGATGCGTCTGCGCCGCGTTGAGGAACACCGCTTCCTGATCGGCGGGCAGGGCGGCTCCGGCTTCGCGGCGAACGAGCGGCGCGAGCGATGCGGGCGTCATCGTCAGGACGATGCGATCGGTCTTGTCCTTCGGCAGGCTATCTGCCACGGCGGGGAAGCGCTTCGCGAGCACCGCCAGGGCGTCTTCGACGAGACGCGCGTCGGGCGAGAACACGACCACATCGCCCGCAATCGCGAGCGTGACTGGGAAGTAGCGATCGGCCGACAGCTGCGCCGCAAACGGTGCGGCGGCCGATTGGGCCGTACCGTAGCGCGCGCTGACCGGGCGCTGCCACAGCGTGGCGTTGGCAGGGCCCTGCTTTGTCGTCACCGGCAGGCGCTTGTACGGACCGGACTTGTCGTCGGCCTGCGCCTTGGCTTCGTACGAACCGACGATCTTGCCGAATAGCGCGCCGAGCGCCGGCTTAACGGCTTCTGCCTGCGACACCGACGACAGCTTCGCCACGAACAACGGCGCCACCAGCGACGACTTGCCGTACCAGCACACTGCAGCCGGGCCCGCGAATGCCTCACCGACATGCGCGGCGGCTTCGCTGACCTCCTTGGCATCGCCAGCCACGGACTTCAGCAGCGAGCCAGCGGCCTTCCAGTCGACCGGCAGCGTCGCGCACGCGGCAGGATCAGACGGCAGCGCCCGCCACAGGCCGGCGTTATCCCACTTGGCCGAAAGCCGGGCCGGGTCGATGAGCGCGGCGCTCTGCCAGCCGTTGCCCGCGCCGTCCTTGCCCGAACCGAAGTCGAAACGCAGCGCTTCAATGCCGGGGAAGTACTGCTGATAACCGAACGACAGATAGTTGGCGCTCACCACAACGTGATGGCCCGTCGGTTCCTGCGCGGGCAGCGCGTACGCCGTGCCTTGCACATTGCGCTTGCCAGCGTCGTCGGAGAACAGCGCCGCCAGCGCGTTCGCCTGCTTGGAGATCGGCTTGCCGTCCTTGTCCAGCAGCATGCCGGGCTCGGACAGCGCGATCAGCCGGTCGCCCTTGCTGGCAATCAGGATCGAACGCGTGGCTGAAAGCCTGAGCGCATAGACCGGCGCGCCGGAATCGCCGAGCCCATCGGCGACCTTGGTGAGCTGCGTGTCGCTGGTGGCAACAGTGGCGACGGCTTCCAGCGCCTTGGCGAGGCCGTTGCGCTGCATCGAGAGCACCCAGTAGCGCAGCTTGTCGTCGGGGCCGCGCCACAGCATCACGCGGGCGGGTTCGTCAAACACGTGCTTGAGCACCGTCTCGGCCAGGTCGAGCTTCTGCTCGTACGCCAGGCGGCGCAGCGCACCGGCCACCGAGAGGCGGTCTTCGTTGCCTTCGTAATAGGCCACGAAATCTTCGGTGAGCACGTCGCGCAGCAACGGCACACGCAGCACGTCGCGCGGCAGTTGCGACAGGCTCTGGCTGTCGATGAGGGCGTCGGGATAGGTCAGGTCGAGCTGGACTTGGCGGGCGTGCAGCGCGCGCGAGCGGCCAAACGGGTGCCAGACAATCTGCACCACCGCCGCGCCGGCAACGACCAGGGCGACCGCACCAGCGGCGATCTGCTTGCGTGTGAGCTTCATGGAGGAATCGTCGGCAAGACTGGAGGGGCCGGCGACTTGCTGGAATCTGCTCCGCTGGAGGGCGCGCAGATTGTAAAAAGTGCCGGTCTATAGCCGGGAAATCATAGCGGTTGGCATGTTAAGGCGGGTTAACGTCTCAAGAAAATACGAACCCGACAGCACCAGTGTTGTTTGGTGTCTGCACACGGTGCCTTGGCGAAAAGCGGACAAAAAAAGCCCGGCACATGGCCGGGCTTTGATGGTGTTGCTGGCGTTCGCTTACGCGTCGCCTTCTTGCTGAACGGCGGGCGTTTCGAAGATCGAAGCGGCTTCTTCTTCGGCAATCGCTGCAGCGCGGTCGCGGTCGGCCACTTCCTTCGCCTTGCGGGCGCGGTGGTAGGCCAAGCCGGTACCGGCCGGGATCAGACGGCCCACGATGACGTTTTCCTTCAGACCACGCAGGTCGTCGACCTTGCCCATGATGGCGGCTTCGGTCAGCACGCGCGTGGTTTCCTGGAACGACGCCGCCGAGATGAAGCTGTCGGTCGACAACGATGCCTTCGTAATACCCAGCAGCAGGTTCTCGTAGGTCGCCGGACGCTTGCCCAGCGCGATCACCTTGTCGTTCTCGTCGAGCAGGTCCGAACGCTCCACCTGTTCACCCGGGATAAAGCGGGTGTCGCCGGTATCGACGATCTGCACGCGGCGCAGCATCTGACGAACAATCACTTCGATGTGCTTGTCGTTGATCTTCACGCCCTGCAGACGGTACACGTCCTGCACTTCGTCCACGATGTAGTGCGCCAGCTCTTCGATGCCCTTCAGGCGCAGGATATCGTGCGGATCCGCCGGACCTTCCACGATCATCTCGCCCTTGTTCACCACCTGGCCGTCGTGCACCAGCACCTGCTTTTCCTTGGCGATCAGGAACTCGTGGGCGTTGCCGTCGAGATCCGTAATCACCAGGCGCTGCTTGCCCTTGGTGTCCTTACCGAACGAAACCGTACCGGTGACTTCCGCCAGCACGGCGGCGTCCTTCGGCGAACGCGCTTCGAACAGCTCGGCCACACGCGGCAGACCACCGGTAATGTCACGCGTCTTCTGCGATTCGGTCGGGATACGTGCGAGCACTTCACCCACGTGCACTTGCTGACCGTCCTTCACGGTGATCAGCGCGCCCACCTGGAAGCCGATGGTCACGGAGTGGTCCGTGCCCGGGATCTTCACTTCCGCGCCCGACGAGTCGAGCAGCTTCACCTGCGGACGGATGCCCTTCGTGGCAGCGGTACGACGCTTCGCATCGATCACCACCAGCGTCGACAGACCGGTCACTTCGTCCATCTGCTTGGCGACGGTCACGCCTTCTTCGACGTTCTCGAACTTGATGGTGCCCGAGTACTCCGAAATGATCGGACGCGTCAGCGGATCCCACGTGGCGAGCTGCGTGCCGGCCTTGATGGACTGACCATCCTTGACCAGCAGCGTCGCGCCGTACGTGATCTTGTGGCGCTCACGCTCACGGCCGTGGTCGTCGGTGATCAGCGCTTCGCCCGAACGCGAGATGACGATCTGCTCGCCCTTCGCGTTGGTGACGTAACGCATGGTCGCCGTGAAACGCACGGTACCGGTTGCCTTCGCTTCCACGCTCGATGCCACTGCCGCACGCGATGCCGCACCACCGATGTGGAACGTACGCATCGTCAGCTGCGTGCCCGGCTCACCGATCGACTGCGCAGCGATCACACCCACTGCTTCGCCGGAGTTGACCAGCACACCGCGGCCGAGGTCGCGACCGTAGCACTTGGCGCACAGGCCGTAACGCGTGTCGCAGGACAGCGGCGTGCGGACCTTCACCTCGTCCACGCCGAGCGCGTCGATCAGGTCCACCATGTCTTCGTCGAGCAGCGTGCCAGCCTCGATCGCGGTTTCCTGCGTTTCGGGGTTCACCACGTCGTTGACGACCACGCGGCCGAGGATACGGTCGCGCAGGGCTTCGATCACTTCACCGCCTTCGACCAGGGCCTTCATGGCCACGCCGTTGGAGGTACCGCAATCGTCTTCCACCACCACCAGATCCTGCGTCACGTCGACCAGACGACGGGTCAGGTAACCCGAGTTCGCGGTCTTCAGTGCCGTATCCGCCAGACCCTTACGTGCACCGTGGGTCGAGATGAAGTACTGCAGAACGTTCAGGCCTTCGCGGAAGTTTGCGGTAATCGGCGTCTCGATAATCGAGCCGTCCGGCTTGGCCATCAGGCCACGCATACCTGCCAGCTGGCGGATCTGCGCCGCGGAACCCCGTGCGCCCGAGTCGGCCATCATGTAGATGGAGTTGAACGACTCTTGCTTGACGGTGTTGCCGTTGCGGTCGACCACGTCTTCGGTCTGGAGCTGCTCCATCATCGCCTTGCCCACCTGGTCACCAGCGGCGCCCCAGATGTCCACGACGTTGTTGTAACGCTCCTGGTCCGTCACCAGACCCGACATGTACTGCTTGTCGTATTCCTTCACCTTGGCGGCTGCCTCAGAGATGATCTTCTCCTTGGCCGGCGGCACCAGCATGTCGTCGATGGCGATCGAGATACCGGCGCGCGTTGCCAGGCGGAAGCCCGACTGCAGCAGCTTGTCAGCGAAGATCACGGTTTCGCGCAGACCGCACTTGCGGAATGCCGTGTTGATCAGGCGCGAAATTTCCTTCTTCTTCAGCGGCTTGTTCAGCACCGAGAACGGCAGACCCTTCGGCAGGATCTCCGACAGGATCGCGCGGCCGACCGTGGTCGATTGCAGCGTGATCTTCGGTGCAAAACGGGCGTCGCCGTCGGCTTCCGGGTTCACCAGCTCATACTCGGTGATCCGCACGTTCACACGCGAAGCCAGTTCGACTTCCTTGTTCTCGTAGGCGCGGATCACTTCCGAGATGTCAGCGAAGGTCATGCCCTCGCCCTTGCCGTTGATCTTGTCGCGGGTCGTGTAGTACAGACCCAGCACCACGTCTTGCGACGGAACGATCGACGGATCGCCGTTGGCCGGGAACAGCACGTTGTTCGACGCCAGCATCAGCGTGCGCGCTTCCATCTGCGCTTCGAGCGACAGCGGAACGTGAACAGCCATCTGGTCGCCGTCGAAGTCGGCGTTGAACGCCGCGCAGACCAGCGGATGCAGCTGGATGGCCTTGCCTTCGATCAGCACCGGCTCGAACGCCTGGATACCCAAACGGTGCAGCGTCGGCGCACGGTTCAGCATCACCGGGTGTTCGCGGATCACCTCTTCGAGGATGTCCCACACCACCGGCGTCTGGCTTTCCACTTCCTTCTTCGCCGCCTTGATCGTGGTGGCGATGCCCATCGTTTCCAGCTTGTGGAAGATGAACGGCTTGAAGAGCTCGAGCGCCATCAGCTTGGGCAGGCCGCACTGATGCAGCTTCAGCGTCGGGCCCACCACGATGACCGAACGGCCCGAGTAGTCCACGCGCTTGCCCAGCAGGTTCTGACGGAAACGGCCGCCCTTACCCTTGATCATTTCAGCCAGCGACTTCAGCGGACGCTTGTTGGCGCCGGTCATCGCCTTGCCGCGACGGCCGTTGTCCAGCAGCGAATCCACGGCTTCCTGCAGCATGCGCTTTTCGTTGCGCACGATAATCTCCGGCGCCTTCAACTCGAGCAGACGCTTCAGACGGTTGTTCCGGTTGATCACGCGGCGATACAGATCGTTCAGGTCCGACGTGGCGAAACGGCCGCCGTCCAGCGGCACCAGCGGACGCAGCTCGGGCGGCAGCACCGGCAGCACTTCCAGGATCATCCAGTCCGGCTTGATGCCCGAACGCTGGAATGCCTCGAGCACCTTCAGGCGCTTGGCGAACTTCTTGATCTTGGCTTCCGAACCCGTGGCCTGCAGCTCGGCGCGGATCGTCTCGATCTGCTTCTCGATGTCGATACCGCGCAGCAGCTCGCGAATGCCTTCGGCGCCCATCATGGCGACGAATTCACCCTCGCCGTACTCGTCGCACTTGGCCAGGTAGTCGTCTTCCGACATGATCTGGCTCTTCTTGAGCGCGGTCATGCCCGGCTCAACCACGACGAATGCTTCGAAGTACAGCACGCGCTCGATGTCGCGCAGCGTCATGTCGAGCACCATGCCCAGACGCGACGGCAGCGACTTCAGGAACCAGATGTGCGCGGTCGGCGCAGCCAGTTCAATGTGGCCCATGCGCTCACGGCGCACCTTGGCCAGCGTCACTTCAACGCCGCACTTCTCGCAGATCACGCCACGGTGCTTCAGGCGCTTGTACTTGCCGCACAGGCACTCGTAGTCCTTGATCGGGCCGAAGATCTTGGCGCAGAACAGACCGTCACGCTCTGGCTTGAACGTACGGTAGTTGATGGTCTCGGGCTTCTTGACTTCGCCGAACGACCACGAACGGATTTTCTCAGGCGACGCGAGGCCGATCTTGATCGCGTCAAACTGCTCTTCTTGCTGTACCTGACGGAATAGGTCGAGCAATGCTTTCATTCCAAACTCCTTGAGTTTGAGGCTGGTGCCCTGGTGTGACCCAAAGGCGCCGGCCCTAAATCTTCGTCAATGGCTGCTGTTACCAGGGCATGGCGATGTTGCTGCCACGCCCTCACCGCATCGGCGCTTAGTTGCGCTCGAGGTCGATGTCGATACCCAGCGAGCGGATTTCCTTCACCAGCACGTTGAACGATTCCGGCATGCCGGCATCGATCGAGTGCTCGCCCTTGACGATGTTCTCGTACACCTTGGTCCGGCCGTTCACGTCATCCGACTTCACGGTCAGCATTTCCTGCAGCACGTAGGATGCGCCGTACGCTTCGAGTGCCCACACTTCCATTTCACCGAAACGCTGGCCACCGAACTGGGCCTTACCGCCCAGCGGCTGCTGCGTCACCAGCGAGTACGGACCGGTCGAACGCGCGTGCATCTTGTCGTCGACCAAGTGGTGCAGCTTGAGCATGTGCATCACGCCCAGCGTGACCGGACGCTCGAAGGCTTCACCGGTGCGACCGTCGAACAGCGTGACCTGCTGCTTGGAAGCGGTCAGGCCCTTCTCCTTCGCGATGTCTTCCGGATAGGCGAGGTCCAGCATGCGGCGGATTTCGTCCTCATGCGCACCATCGAACACCGGCGTCGCGAACGGCACGCCCTTCTTCAGGTTCTCGGCCAGCTCGAGGATTTCCGCGTCGGACAGGCTGTCCAGATCTTCAACCTTGCCGCTCTCGTTGTAAATCTGACCCAGCAGCTTGCGGATTTCGGCAGCCTTGGCTTGCGCCTTGAGCATGTTGCCGATGCGCTCGCCCAGACCGCGTGCGGCCCAACCCAGGTGGGTTTCGAGAATCTGACCCACGTTCATCCGCGAAGGCACGCCCAGCGGGTTCAGCACGATGTCAGCAGGTGTGCCGTCGGCCATGTAGGGCATGTCTTCGATCGGGGTGATCTTCGACACAACACCCTTGTTACCGTGACGGCCGGCCATCTTGTCACCAGGCTGCAGGCGACGCTTCACGGCCAGATACACCTTCACCATCTTGATCACGCCCGGCGGCAGTTCGTCGCCTTGCGTGAGCTTCTTGCGCTTCTCTTCGAACGCGAGGTCGAAGTCGTGGCGCTTCTGTTCGATGGCGACCTTCACGGCTTCCAGTTGCAGCGCGACTTCGTCTTCCGCCGGGCGGATGTCGAACCAGTGCCACTTGTCCAGATCGGCCAGGTATTCCTTGGTGAGCGCGGTGCCCTTGGCCAGCTTCTTCGGGCCGCCGTTGGCAACCTTGCCCACCAGCAGACGCTCCAGACGCTGGAAGGCATCGCCTTCCACGATACGCAGCTGGTCGTTCAGGTCCAGGCGGTAGCGCTTCAGTTCTTCGTCGATGATCGACTGGGCGCGCTTGTCACGCACCACGCCTTCACGCGTGAAGACCTGCACGTCGATCACGGTACCGCTCATGCCCGAAGGCACGCGCAGCGAAGTGTCCTTCACGTCGGACGCCTTCTCACCGAAGATCGCACGCAGCAGCTTCTCTTCCGGCGTCAGCTGGGTCTCGCCCTTGGGCGTGACCTTGCCGACCAGCACGTCGCCGGCTTCCACTTCCGCGCCGATGTACGTGATGCCCGACTCGTCCAGGCGAGCCAGTTGGGCTTCGGCCAGGTTCGAGATGTCGCGCGTGATTTCTTCCGGTCCGAGCTTGGTGTCGCGGGCAACGACCGACAGTTCCTCGATGTGGATCGAGGTGTAGCGGTCTTCAGCCACGACGCGCTCCGAGATCAGGATCGAATCTTCGAAGTTGTAGCCGTTCCAGGGCATGAACGCGACCAGCATGTTCTGGCCGAGCGCCAGCTCGCCCATGTCGGTCGAGGCGCCGTCAGCAATCACGTCGCCGCGGGCAACGATGTCGCCCACCTTGACCATCGGACGCTGGTTGATGTTCGTGTTCTGGTTCGAACGCGTGTACTTGATCAGGTTGTAGATGTCCACGCCGACTTCACCGGCCACGGCTTCGTCGTCATTCACGCGGATCACCACGCGGTTCGCGTCAACATAGTCGACCACGCCGCCACGGGTTGCCTGCACGGCGGTACCCGAGTCCACTGCCACGGTGCGCTCGACGCCCGTACCCACAAGCGGCTTGTCCGCACGCAGGCAAGGCACGGCCTGACGCTGCATGTTCGCGCCCATCAGTGCACGGTTTGCATCATCGTGCTCGAGGAACGGCACCAGCGAAGCTGCAGCCGACACGATCTGCGACGGTGCCACGTCGATGTACTGCACGCGGTCCGGCGTGACCATACGGGTTTCACGCTCGCTGCCTTCGCGCGCGGAAACCAGCTCGTCGATCAGGTTGCCGTCTTTGTCCAGCGTCGCGTTGGCCTGCGCCACCACGTACTTGCCTTCCTCGATGGCCGACAGGTAATCCACCTGGTCGGTCAGCTTGCTGTTTTCCACCTTGCGGTACGGCGTTTCCAGGAAGCCGTACTCGTTCAGGCGGGCGTACAGTGCCAGCGAGTTGATCAGACCAATGTTCGGGCCTTCCGGCGTTTCGATCGGGCACACGCGACCATAGTGGGTCGGGTGCACGTCTCGGACTTCAAAGCCGGCGCGCTCGCGCGTCAGACCGCCCGGGCCAAGAGCCGAAACACGGCGCTTGTGGGTGATTTCCGACAGCGGGTTGGTCTGGTCCATGAACTGCGACAGCTGCGACGAACCGAAGAACTCGCGAATCGCCGACGAAATCGGCTTCGAGTTGATCAGGTCGTGCGGCATCAGGTTTTCCGTCTCGGCCTGACCCAGACGTTCCTTCACGGCACGCTCAACGCGCGACAGACCGGCGCGGAACTGGTTTTCCGCCAGTTCGCCGACGCAACGCACACGGCGGTTACCGAGGTGGTCGATATCGTCCACTTCGCCCTTGCCGTTACGCAGATTCACCAGCAGCTTGATTGTGTCGAGGATGTCCTCGTCGGTCAGCACCATCGGGCCGGTACCGGTCGAGCGGTTCAGGCGGCTGTTGACCTTCATGCGGCCAACGCGCGACAGGTCGTACGAGTCTTCGCTGTAGAACAGACGTTGGAACAGCGCTTCGACGGCGTCTTCGGTCGGCGGCTCGCCCGGGCGCATCATGCGATAGATCGCGATACGCGCGGCGGTCTGGTCGGCCGTGTCGTCCGTGCGCAGCGTCGCGGACATGTACGGACCTTGATCCAGGTCGTTCGTGTACAGCGTCTGGATTTCCTTCACGCCGGCGTCACGCAGCTTCTCGAGCACGCCTTCGGTCAGTTCGTCGTTGGCGTTGGCCAGGACTTCACCGGTGTCCGGGTCGACGATGTTCTTCGCCAGCACGCGGCCCAGCAGGTAGTCTTCCGGCACGCTGATCAGCTTGGTGCCCGCGGAATCCAGGTCGCGGATGTGCTTGGCGTTGATGCGCTTGTCCTTCTCGACCACGACCTTGCCGTTCTTGTCGGAAATGTCGAAGCGAGCGACTTCACCGCGCAGACGCTCGGGCACGAATTCCATCAGTGCGCCTTCGGTCTTCAGCGTGAAGTTATCGAACACGAAGAAGTGCGCCAGGATCTGTTCCGGCGTCAGGCCAATCGACTTCAGCAGGATCGTCACCGGCATCTTGCGGCGGCGGTCAACGCGGAAGTACAGGATGTCCTTCGGGTCGAATTCGAAATCGAGCCACGAGCCGCGGTACGGAATGATCCGCGCCGAGAACAGCAGCTTGCCCGAGCTGTGCGTCTTGCCCTTGTCGTGCTCGAAGAACACGCCCGGCGAACGATGCAGCTGGGACACGATCACACGTTCCGTCCCGTTGATCACGAACGAACCGGTGGAGGTCATGAGCGGAATTTCGCCCATGTAGACTTCCTGCTCCTTGATCTCCTTGACCTTGGTGGGATTCTCGCGGTCGTTGATGATCAAGCGCACTTTTGCGCGCAGCGCCGAGTGGAAGGTCAGACCACGCTGTTGACATTCCTTGACGTCAAACGGCGGGTTGGACAGGTGGTACGACACGAACTCCATGCGTGCCAGACCATTGTGCGACACGATGGGGAAAATGGCGTTGAACGCCGCTTGCAAACCTTCGCTCTTGCGTTGTGCAACAGGAGTGTTCTCCTGCAAGAACTGGGCATACGATTGAATCTGGGTGGCAAGCAGGAAGGGAACCTGATGAACCGTTGCGCGTTTCGCGAAACTCTTGCGAATACGCTTTTTCTCGGTAAAGCTGTACGCCATGGGATCTCCGAATCATCGCAAGTGCGCGCGACGGACTTAAGGCGATAAGGCACGCCTGACACTTGAGGTGTTCAGCGACTGGTGACGGGATTTGGCGGTTGGCCGCTACCAACCTCTGGCTGACGGTACTGCGCGCGCCGTTCGCACATGAGCCCATGGAGCCCATGCTACGGACGGGGGAGTACCCGACCAAACTTGCCTTCTGCAGTCGGTTCAGAAGACAAACATCAGCGGACTGTAGAGTGCCTAGTGTGCCACTGATGTTTGGCCTCTGCTGGCCTTGTCCGGGCCGGCTGCCGGAAAACCCGGCGAAGAGACTTCAACGATACTTACAGCGTGATTGCGGGATCGCTCAACAACCGGTCCCATAAGCGCAAAAAGGCTGGCGCCGGGAAATCTCCCTTTGCCAGCCTCCATCGCGTACCGGATACGGCACGCGAGACCTGCACTTACTTGGCTTCGGCTTCCGCGCCGGCTTCCACCAGCTTCTTCACCAGCTCGTCGGCGGTCTTCTTGTCGACGCCTTCCTTCACGGGCTTCGGTGCGCCATCGACCAGGTCCTTGGCTTCCTTCAGGCCCAGGCCGGTGATTTCACGCACGGCCTTGATGACGCCAACCTTGTTCGCGCCGGCGCTCTTCAGCGTCACGGTGAATTCGGTTTGCTCTTCAGCGGCAGCAGCGCCACCAGCAGCAGCCGGACCGGCCACGGCCACGGCAGCAGCCGACACGCCAAACTTCTCTTCGAACGCCTTGACCAGGTCGTTCAGTTCCATCACGGACATCGCGCCAACGGCTTCCAGGATGTCGTCTTTGGTGATTGCCATTTGAATAACTCCAGAATGTGATTCGGTATCGATCGTGCGATCTGTAAGCGGTGGAGCAGCCTATTAGGCCGCTGCAACCTCGCCTTCGCCTTGCTTGGCAGCCAGGGCACCCAGGGCGCGGGCAAAGCCCGACACCGGAGCCTGCATGACGAACAGCAGCTTGCTGAGCAGTTCTTCGCGGCTCGGAATCGTTGCCAGCGCCTTCACGGCGTCGACGTCGAGAACCTTGCCATCGTACGAACCGGCGCGCAGCACCAGCTTGTCATTGCCTTTGGCGAAATCGTTCAGCACCTTGGCCGGGGCCACTGCGTCTTCGGAAATACCGTAGATCAGCGGGCCAGTCAGTTGCTCGGCGAGTTCGGCAAACGGCGTGCCTTCAACAGCGCGGCGTGCCAGCGTGTTCTTCAGAACGCGCAGGTAAACGCCTTGCTGGCGCGCTTGCGCGCGCAGCTTGGTCAGATCGCCAACCGTGATACCGCGATATTCAGCAACGACGATGGTCGAGGCCTTGGCGACTTGCGCCGTTACCTCGGCCACGACGGCCTTCTTATCTTCGAGATTGAGTGCCACGGTTAAGCTCCAAAACGACTTCGGCTTGCGCAATCGCTGCGGTCACCTCGGTCAGTCCAAAAGTACGGCGTCCGATTGGCACAAATCACTTCGGCAATACCAAAGTCACTCATTCCCTTCGGGGGCGCCATCTGCGTTGGCTGAGCATCGGCTCCGTTTCCGGAATCGGCTGCGATTAAGGTGTTGGCTCCAAGGAGCCCTTCACCGCCAACGGTCTTTGATAACCAGCGGCGTCGGCCTGCTTGCGCAAACGTCTACCACTGCCCAAAGTCTTGTCCCTTAAGCTTCAAGGGTCCGCGTGGCCGAGGCCACTCGAGAGAAAACTGCTAACACCAGGATGGTTATCGGGCCGCCCGGTGCGAAAGATCGACAGCGATCAGGCAGCCAGGGTTGCCTGGTCAACACGCACGCCCACGCCCATCGTCGACGAGACGGCGACCTTGCGCAGGTACACGCCCTTGCTCGACGCCGGCTTGGCCTTGGTCAGTGCGTCCAGCAGTGCAGCCAGGTTGCTCTTCAGCGCTGCCGGCTCGAACGAGCGGCGGCCGATGGTGGCGTGGATGATACCGGCCTTGTCAACACGGAATTGCACCTGACCAGCCTTGGCGTTCTTCACGGCCGTGGCGACGTCCGGCGTCACGGTGCCGACCTTCGGGTTCGGCATCAGGCCACGCGGGCCCAGGATCTGACCCAGCGTACCGACCACACGCATCGTGTCCGGCGAAGCGATCACGACGTCGAAGTCCATCTTGCCAGCCTTGATCTGCTCGGCGAGGTCTTCCATGCCGACGATCTCAGCGCCAGCAGCCTTGGCTTGCTCGGCCTTGTCGCCTTGTGCGAACACAGCCACGCGCACCGACTTGCCGGTACCCGCAGGCAGCACCACCGAACCACGAACCACTTGGTCCGACTTCTTCGCATCGATGCCCAGTTGCACAGCCACATCGATGGACTCATCGAACTTGGCGCTGGCGCATTCCTTAACGAGGCTCAGCGCTTCGTCGATCGGGTAGAACTTGGTACGTTCGACCTTGGCCTTATTCGCGGCCGCACGCTTCGAAATCTTTGCCATGATTACAGGCCCTCCACCGTGATACCCATCGAACGGGCGCTACCGGCGATCGTGCGCACGGCGGCGTCCAGATCAGCTGCGGTAAGGTCAGCGTTCTTCGCCTTGGCGATTTCCTCTGCCTGAGCGCGGGTGATCTTGCCAACCTTGTCGGTATGCGGCTTGGCGGAACCCTTCTGGATACCGGCAGCCTTCTTGATGAGCACAGTCGCGGGCGGCGACTTCATCACGAAGGTGAAGCTCTTGTCGGCGAAGGCGGTGATCACCACCGGCACCGGCAGGCCAGGTTCCATACCTTGAGTCTGCGCGTTGAACGCCTTGCAGAACTCCATGATGTTCAGACCGCGCTGACCCAGGGCCGGGCCGACGGGCGGGGACGGATTTGCTTTACCAGCCGGAATTTGCAGCTTGATAAAGCCAATAATTTTCTTGGCCATCTTGACTCCAATCCGGATTGCCTAGCTCAGAAAACGATGGCAATCCTGTTGAGTGGTAACGCACCGGCGCAAGGCCGACGCTCCTCTGTTGGCGCGGGCGGCTTCGCCGCCGTTGCCCGCCAGGTCCAGTGGACCGGACGATTGGCGCAGTGGCTTGCGCCACCGCACCGAATTTCTTAAACCTTCTCGACCTGACCGAACTCGAGTTCGACGGGCGTTGCACGTCCGAAGATCGTCACGGAAACGCGCAGGCGCGATTTCTCGTAGTTCACTTCCTCGACGTTGCCATTGAAGTCGGTGAACGGGCCTTCCTTCACGCGCACCATTTCGCCCACTTCGAACAGCGTCTTGGGACGCGGCTTTTCGACCCCTTCCTGGATCTGGGCCATGATCTTGTCGACTTCGCTCTTGGAAATCGGCGAGGGGCGATTGCCCGTACCACCAATGAAACCGGTCACCTTGGAAGTGTTTTTCACCAAGTGCCAGGTCTCGTCGGTCATTTCCATTTCGACAAAAACATAGCCAGGGAACAGGCGACGCTCAGTCACGGTCTTGCGACCGCTCTTGCTTTCCATCACCTCTTCCGACGGCACCAGAATCTGGCCGAACAGATGTTGCAGGCCTTCGCGCTCGATGCGCTCCTGCAGCGCGCGTTGCACGCTTTTTTCCATGCCCGAATAGGCATGCACGACATACCAGCGCTTCTTGGAGGCCGGTGCGGACGAATCCGTGGACGTGTCGTTCGCTACGTTATCCGTCATGGCTTCACCCGATTATTTCCAGCCCAACACGAGCGAGAAGATCACCCACTCGATGAGCTTGTCCGCAGACCACAGGAACAAGGCCATGATCACGACGAACGCAAACACCAGACCGGTCATTTGCCCGGCTTCCTTGCGCGTCGGCCACACCACTTTGCGAACTTCGCGGTACGACTCGCGCGCGAACTCGATGAAGCTTTGCCCAGGTGCGGACACCAACGCAACGCCCGCGCCCAACACCAGCCCGCCAATCAGCGAGGCAGCACGGACGTAGCTAGGCTGTTGCGCCAGCAAGTAAAAACCGATCACCCCAGCAACTAGCAGCAGGAACGCCAAGACCAGCAGCCACTTGCCGCTGGCGGTGTTGACGGTTTCGACGTTCGGATTGGCCATGTTTCCCAAACGAGACTAAGCCGCGTGGCGCGTTTTCCTGCGCGACGCGGCTGATGAATTGGCAGGGGCAGAGGGAATCGAACCCCCAACCTTCGGTTTTGGAGACCGACGCTCTGCCAGTTGAGCTATACCCCTAAAACAGCTTTGGGGTTGCCATTCGGTCAACCCCACTCTGGCACTTCACGTGCGGCCGGTTGGCAGCCGCACGGAAGAGTTACAGCACTTACTCGATGATCTTAGCGACGACGCCAGCACCAACGGTACGACCACCTTCACGGATTGCGAAGCGCAGTCCTTCTTCCATGGCGATCGGGGCGATCAGCTTGACGGTGATCGACACGTTGTCGC
>OBNI01000010.1_pt1 | contig 187210 bp, 175 predicted proteins | sample 1670211 | NCBI WGS metagenome assembly OBNI01 (sample SAMEA104232309, study PRJEB22302) | sediment metagenome | biome: forest; feature: aquifer; material: sediment | place: USA | collected 2011-08-07 | depth 0.01 m | reverse complement strand
GGGAATCGGCCGCGGCGAGCGCATCCTGAAGGTCTGACCGGCGCCCCCGGCAGCTACCGGCCAAAAGCCGACACGCAGTATCCCGAAGCAGCGCAGCGCGCTCAGTCCAGAATTGGCAAACGCGCGCTTCGCCGCCACCCAATAAGCAGATTTTGAGAAATTGAAGGAACCATCATGAAAGTGTTTTACGACAAGGACGCCGACCTCTCCCTCATCAAGGGCAAGAACGTCACCATCATCGGCTACGGCTCGCAAGGCCACGCCCACGCGCTGAACCTGAAGGATTCGGGCGTGAACGTGACCGTTGGTCTGCGCAAGAGCGGCGCGTCGTGGAACAAGGCCGTGAACGCCGGCCTGCAGGTCAAGGAAGTGGCCGAGGCAGTGAAGGGCGCTGACGTGGTCATGATCCTGCTGCCGGACGAGCAGATCGCCGACGTGTACAAGAACGAAGTGCACGCCAACATCAAGGAAGGCGCCGCGCTGGCCTTCGCCCACGGCTTCAACGTGCACTACGGCGCCGTGATCCCGCGTGCCGACCTGGACGTGATCATGATCGCCCCGAAGGCCCCGGGCCACACCGTGCGTTCGACGTACGCGCAAGGTGGCGGCGTGCCGCACCTGATCGCCGTGCATCAGAACAAGTCCGGCGCTGCCCGTGACATCGCTCTGTCGTACGCTACCGCCAACGGCGGCGGCCGCGCCGGCATCATCGAGACCAACTTCCGCGAAGAAACCGAAACCGACCTGTTCGGCGAGCAAGCCGTGCTGTGCGGCGGTACCGTCGAGCTGATCAAGGCTGGCTTCGAAACGCTGGTGGAAGCCGGCTACGCTCCGGAAATGGCCTACTTCGAGTGCCTGCACGAGCTGAAGCTGATCGTCGACCTGATCTACGAAGGCGGCATCGCCAACATGAACTACTCGATCTCGAACAACGCCGAGTATGGTGAGTACGTCACCGGCCCGCGCGTGGTGACCGAAGAGACCAAGAAGGCCATGAAGCAGTGCCTGAAGGACATCCAGACCGGCGAATACGCCAAGAGCTTCCTGCTCGAGAACAAGGCTGGCGCCCCGACGCTGATCTCGCGCCGTCGCCTGACCGCCGAGCACCAGATCGAGGAAGTGGGCGGCAAGCTGCGCGCGATGATGCCGTGGATCGCCAAGAACAAGCTGGTTGACCAGTCGAAGAACTAAGCAGTACCGGGCGAAGCAGGGCGCCGTGGCGTCCTGCGCACCCTGGAAGCCGCCGGGCTTTCCGCCAGATCCTGTGTTGCAGGAGACATTCTGGCGGGGGCCGGGCGGCTTTTTGCTATCCTTGTCGGGCTTTTCAGGCCCAGGCCTGATCTTTTTTCTTATCTTTCCTTCGCGGCGCTTCCTGCCCACGGAAATCACCGAACATCTTCTGCATGAATTATCCTCATCCGCTGATCGCCCGTGAAGGCTGGCCATTCCTGGCCGGCGCATTCATTGTCTCGGTGCTGGTGCATATCAGCGCGGGCTTCTGGGGCGCTCTGCCGCTGTGGATCGTCACGCTGTTCGTGCTTCAGTTCTTTCGCGATCCGCCTCGGCCGATTCCGTCTGCGCCAAACGCAATCCTGGCGCCTGCCGATGGCCGCATTGTCGTGGTTGAGAAAACGCAAGACCCGTACGCGGGCCGCGAGGCACTGAAGATCAGCGTGTTCATGAATGTGTTCAACGTGCACTCGAACCGCTCGTCGCTCGATGGCAAGGTGGAGAAGCTCGAGTATTTTCCCGGCAAGTTCGTCAATGCCGATCTCGACAAGGCATCGATGGAGAACGAGCGCAATGCCGTCGTGATCCGCCGTGCGTCGGATGGCCAGGTGGTGACGCTGGTACAGGTGGCTGGCCTGGTGGCGCGCCGTATCCTGTGCTACATCAATGTGGGCGACATGCTGTCGCGTGGTCAGCGCTACGGCTTTATCCGTTTCGGTTCGCGGGTGGATGTGTACCTGCCCACGGATGCCCGTCCGCGCGTGACGATTGGCGAGAAAGTTTCGGCGTCGGCGACCGTGCTGGCTGATCTGGATGTGCGGGCGTAAGCGCGCCTGCTACAGGGGACACTGAATGGGTGCCTTCAATCGACGCAACAAGCGCGTCAACAACGGTAACGTGACGCACCTGCGTCCGTTTCGCCGTAACCAATTGCGCAACGACAATGCGTATGACCCGGACGAGCACGATCTGGAGTACGTGCGTCCGCGCCGTCGTGGCATTTATCTGCTGCCCAACGCCTTTACCACCGCTGCATTGTTCGCAGGCTTCTTTGCGATCGTGCAGGCGATGAACATGCGCTTCGACGTGGCGGCCATCGCAATCTTTGCGGCGATGGTGCTCGATGGCATGGATGGCCGCGTGGCCCGCATCACGAACACGCAGAGCGCGTTTGGCGAACAGTACGATTCGCTGTCGGACATGACGTCGTTCGGCGTGGCGCCGGCTCTGGTCATGTATGAGTGGATCCTGCATGACCTGGGCAAGTGGGGCTGGATTGCCGCCTTTGTCTACTGCACTTGCGCGGCGCTACGACTGGCGCGCTTCAATGCCAATATTGGCGTGGTCGACAAGCGCTTCTTCCAGGGGCTGCCGAGCCCGGCTGCCGCGGCGTTGGTGGCGGGCTTTGTCTGGCTGGCGATCGACAACAAGCTGCCCGTCAAGGAGCTCTGGATGCCGTGGGTCGCATTCGGCATCACGCTCTATGCCGGCTTGTCGATGGTGTCCAATGCGCCGTTCTACAGCGGTAAGGCACTGGATGTGCGCTATCGCGTGCCGTTCGGCATGATGGTGCTGGTACTCGTGCTGTTCGTGGTCGTTTCTTCCGATCCACCCGTGGCACTGTTTGGCCTGTTCGTCGCCTATGCGATTTCAGGTTACCTGCTTTGGGCATGGCGAACGCTGCACGGTCAGCGTGGCGGCGTCGACAAGTCGCGCGCGCCGGGCAACGGCTCAGGCGGCAACTGATCCAACGTAGGAATAAAGGCGCTTTCGGGCGCCTTTGCTTTTCTGTAGTCTGTGCGTTGTACGTTTCACCCACCCTCAGGAGCACATCATGGGCATGTTTGACTTCATCAAGGAAGCGGGAGAGAAGCTGTTCGGCAAGGGAGAGGCCAAGGCGGCCCAGGATGCGGCTGTGGCCGATCCGTCGACGGACAAGGTCGATGCCGCCAACCGTGCGGCTGGCGATGCCATCGAGGCTTATATCGCGCAGATGGGACTGTCCGCGACGGGGCTGACAGTCACGGTTGACGGCTCGCAGGGCAAGGTCACGGTCTTTGGCGTGGCGCCTGACCAGGCAACGCGCGAGAAGATCATTCTGTGCTGCGGCAACGTGGAAGGCGTGGATTCGGTCGAGGACAAGATGTCTGTCAACGTCGAATCGGACGAGTCACAATGGCACACCGTCGTGAAGGGCGACACGCTCTGGGCGATCTCCCAGGCCGCCTATGGCAACGGCGCCGAATACAACAAGATCTTCGAGGCCAACAAGCCGATGTTGTCGAACCCGGACAAGATCTACCCTGGTCAGAAACTGCGGATTCCGCCGAAGTGAGTCGCTGGCAGATATCGGGAATGATGCGGTTGCACACACGCGCCAAACCGGATATAGTCGCCGACATGATTTCGCGCCAGACCCTAATCGCTCGCACCATTCTAGGTGGCCTACTAGGCCATCAGGTCGGGTTGCGCGCGCGCTAAGGGTCACCAATCGCCTTAACGCGGAATCACCAGGATTCTTTCGAACGCCCCGGCCTGCATCGTTGCACGCCGGGGCGTTTTGCATTCTGACGCGATTGTCCGGCAGCAAGATTGAGATCGGGACAGCACGGCACAACAGGGTACAGCCCAGGAGCTCCACAAAATGTCTGACAAACTCATCATTTTCGACACCACCTTGCGTGACGGCGAGCAGTCGCCCGGCGCGTCCATGACCCGCGAAGAGAAGATTCGCATTGCGCGTCAGCTTGAACGCCTGAAGGTCGACGTGATCGAGGCCGGTTTTGCGGCAAGCTCCAATGGTGACTTCGAGGCCATCCGCTCGATCGCCCAGGTGGTCAAGGATTCGACGATCTGCTCGTTGGCCCGTGCCAATGACAAGGACATCGCTCGTGCCGCCGAGGCGCTCAAGCCGGCAAACTCGTTCCGTATCCACACGTTCATCGCCACCTCGGCGCTGCACATGGAAAAGAAGCTGCGCATGACGCCGGACCAGGTTTATGAGCAGGCACGTCTGGCCGTGCGCTTCGCGCGCCAGTTCACGGACGACATCGAGTTCTCGCCGGAGGATGGCAGCCGCTCGGACATGGACTTCCTGTGCCGCGTGCTCGAAGGCGTGATCGCCGAGGGCGCCACCACGATCAACCTGCCCGACACCGTGGGCTATGCCGTGCCAGAAGGCTATGCCGAGTTGATCCGCTCGGTGCGCGAGCGCATTCCGAACTCGGACAAGGCCGTATGGTCGGTGCATTGCCACAATGACCTCGGCATGGCCGTGGCGAACTCCCTGGCTGCCGTGAAGCTCGGCGGCGCGCGCCAGATCGAGTGCACGATCAACGGCCTTGGCGAACGCGCGGGTAACACCAGCCTGGAAGAAGTAGTGATGGCCGTGAAGACGCGCCGTGACTATTTCAACATGGATGTGGACATCGACACGACCCAGATCGTGCCGGCCTCAAAGCTTGTGTCGCAGATTACCGGCTTCGTCGTGCAGCCGAACAAGGCCGTGGTGGGCGCTAACGCGTTTGCCCATGCATCCGGCATTCACCAGGATGGCGTGCTCAAGGCGCGCGATACCTACGAGATCATGCGCGCCGAGGATGTGGGCTGGACGGCCAACAAGATCGTGCTTGGCAAGCTCTCGGGCCGCAATGCGTTCAAGCAGCGTCTGCAGGAGCTTGGCGTCCAACTCGAAAGCGAAGCGGAGATCAATGCGGCATTTGCTCGCTTCAAGGAGCTCGCCGACCAGAAGGCCGAGATCTTCGACGAAGACATCATGGCGATCGTCTCCGATGAAGAGCAAGAGCACGCCAATGAGCACTATCGCTTCATCTCGCTGTCGCAGCGTTCGGAAACGGGTGAGCGCCCCCATGCTCGCGTGGTGTTCAACATTGATGGCAGCGAGCAGACCGGCGAAGCCGAAGGCAATGGTCCGGTGGACGCCACGCTGCACGCGATCGAAGGCAAGGTCAACAGCGGTGCCGAACTGGTGCTGTACTCGGTGAACGCGATCACCGCCGGCACGCAGGCCCAGGGTGAAGTCACGGTACGTCTGTCGAAGGCGGGCCGTATCGTCAATGGCGTGGGTACCGACCCGGATATCGTCGCCGCATCGGCCAAGGCCTACCTGGCCGCGCTGAACAAGTTGCACGACAAGGCTGTGCAGAAGATCAACCCGCAGATCTGATCCCGAATCCTGCGATGCCGCTGGCGGGGCTCACAAGGCCCCGCCATCATGAAACGCCCGCCAGTCGCGTATCCCGCGATGGCGGGCGTTTTGTCGTCAGCGCTCAGGGCGGTCGCGCAAGGGGTCGGGTGTCACCAGTGTCTGGCGCAGCACGCCCGTATCGTCGAACATGAAGTTGAACATCGAGTACCACTGGTCCTCGTGGAGGAAGCGGTAGCTCCAGGCCTCCTGCTTCAGGCGCGGGTAGTACTCGATCGGCTCGCGCGGCGCGCCGAAGTGTTCGAGCACGTCCTTCTTGGTCCAGACATTGACCTTGGCCTTGTACAGTTCGGTCGTCGTCAGCATCTGGCGGAAGTTCGTCAGCTTGTCATCCCGATCGAAATCGGCCGCGTAAGAATACTCGCCGAGCGGCTGCTTCGAATAGAACCAGCGGGTTGTCCCGTCATCGAGCTTGTAGACATCGGTGGGTTTGCCGAATGCGGCCTGTATGGCGCTCTGCGGTTGGCCGATGAGCTTGAGTCCGGAGTCGATCGGGGCAAGGACGGTGCAGGCGCCCAAGGCGAGGGTGGCCAGGACGGCCCACAGAATTTGAAGCAGATGGCGGCTGCCACGCTGGTAACGGGAGGTCATGGCTTCAGGCTTGGCACATGGTGGATGCGAGTGGCGGCAGTTTAGCCGCACCGGTCGCTTCGTGTGAATGCCACGTTGCTTCTTTCAGATTCGTCTGCCTAGTCGCAACAAACTTCGCCGATCTAGTGGCATCTGGCGACGATCGATGAAGATTGCCGGTCCGGGCGCATCTGCCTTAACATCGCTCGCTTTGCTGGGTAACTGAGGAAGGCGATGGCCTGGATTCGAGGGAACAGATTGCGCGTCTGGATGGCTGCTGCGCTGTTTTGCGCGGCGGCAGCAGCGCAGGCGCAGACTGGCGCGCCAATCCGCCTGGGCATGATCGATGGCCTGTCCGGCCCCTTCGCCAACGCTGGCGAGGCCGTAGTGCGCAACCTGCGTATCGCCATCGAGCGCGTCAACGCTAGCGGCGGCGTCAAGCTCCCCGACGGGCCGCATCTGTTCGAACTGGTTACGTTCGATAGCAAGGGCAATGTCGATGAAAGCCTGATCCAGTTCCGCAGTCTGGTCGACAAGCGCATTCCGTTTGTGCTGCAGGGGAACAGCTCGGCCGTGGCCAGCGCGCTCGTAGGGGCAATCAACCGTCAGAACGCACGCCAGCCCGATGCCCGCGTGCTGTTCCTGAACTATTCGGCCGTTGATCCATCGCTGACCAACGAGAACTGCAGCTTCTGGCATTTCCGTTTTGACGCCAGCGCGGATATGCGAATGCAAGCGTTGACCGAGGCCATCCGAAGCGAGCGTTCGGTGCGCAAGGTCTACCTGATCGACCAGGACTACAGCTTCGGCCATCAGGTGGCGCGTTCGGCGCGTGAAATGCTGGCGACAAAGCGTCCGGATATCCAGATCGTCGGCGACGAGTTCCATCCGATCGGCAAGATCAAGGATTTCGCGCCGTATATCGCCAAGATCAAGGCGAGCGGCGCCGACGCGGTGATCACCGGCAACTGGGGCAATGATCTGACGCTGATGGTGAAGGCCGCGCGCGAGGGTGGCCTGAATGCGCGCTTCTACACGTTTTATGGCAACGGGCTCGGTGCGCCGGCAGCGATGGGTGACGCGGGTGTGGGCCGGGTGCTGGCCGTGGCGGAATGGCACCCGAACGTAGGCGGGGCGGCATCCGATGCGTTCTACCAGTCGTTCCGGGCGCGCTATCCGGATCCCAGGGATGACTATGTGCATCTACGCATGCAGATGATGGTGGAGATGCTGGCGCGGGCTATCGAGCGCGCTGGTTCTACCGACGCCGTAGCCGTGGGCTACGCACTCGAGGACATGCGTTTCACCAACGCGTTTCACGAGGCTACCGTGCGGGCGGAAGACCACCAGGTCCTCCAGCCGCTTTATGTCTCGGTCATGGCGAAGCAGGGTGGCGATGTCCGCTTCGACAATGAAGGCTCCGGCTACGGATTCCGCACGATAAAGAAGCTCAAGACCGCCCAGACCACACTGCCGACCACGTGCCGTATGGAGCGCCCGCCGCGCAATTGAAGCGGGCCCCGCCACGGACTTCGCCACAGGCGGGAATTCGGCTATAATGCGCGGCTGTCGTCCTCAAGCCACCCGGCTGGATGGCGACAGATGCCTCAAGTCATTCAGGCACGACGCAGGTGGCGCATCCCGCGCTGCAGCGTTCGCAAGTGAAAGGAAATCATCATGGCAACTGCCAATATCAACAAGTCCGAGATCATCGCGAAGTTCGCTCGTGGCACCAACGACACGGGTAGCCCCGAAGTTCAGGTCGCTCTGTTGACGACCCGTATCAACGAACTGACCCCGCACTTCAAGGCCAACATGAAGGATCACCACAGCCGCCGCGGTCTGCTGCGCATGGTGAGCCGTCGCCGTCGCCTGCTGGACTACCTCAAGGCCAGCGATGCCGATCGTTACCGCGCCCTGATCGAAGCCCTGGGCCTGCGTAAGTAAGGTCTGCGGATGGCAGCACGAATCCTGCGGAAGTTGCACGCGCACGATTTCACGTGAGGCCGCAATGCCTGCGTCAGCACTGCTGAGGCAGGCATTTTGCTTTTCTGGTCCAGTGATTGATGCGCTGGGCCAAGGTTGATAGTGATGTTTGCTTCACTCGAAAGTCGGGCGTTGATGCCCGGCGCCGTTGCGCCAAGTCGCGCGACGGAGTAAGTTACCTCGCTCTTTATCGCGCATTTTTGCGCATTGACACTGGAGTCGGCACCAAGGAAACGGGGTTTTGTGTCATTCCATCGCGGGTTGCATCGTCCACGTGCCTTCACGGACGGTGGCGCGATGGAATGGCATAGCACTTCCCTGGGACTGCGGACCGGATTACCTCCGGCAGTTCGCCTGCCGCTGCGAGCGCAGGCGTCGCCGATCGTGCATGTGTGCGGCCGGCAAGCATGAAATCAAGGAACGCTCATGACCATGTTCAACAAGATCGTCAAGGAATTCCAGTGGGGCCAGCACATGGTCCGCATGGAAACCGGCGAAATCGCGCGCCAGGCATCTGGCGCCGTGATCGTCGACGTGGAAGACACCGTGGTGCTGGCCACCGTGGTGGCAGCCAAGAGCCCGAAGGCGGGTCAGGACTTCTTCCCGCTGACCGTCGACTACATCGAGAAGACCTACGCTGCTGGCAAGATCCCCGGTGGCTTCTTCAAGCGTGAAGGCCGTCCGTCGGAAAACGAGACGCTGACCTCGCGCCTGATCGACCGTCCGCTGCGTCCGCTGTTCCCGGAAGGTTTCTACAACGACGTGCAGGTGGTGATCCACGTGCTGTCGATCAACCCGGAAATCCCGGCTGACATCCCTGCGCTGATCGCTTCGTCGGCCGCGCTGGCTGTTTCGGGTATCCCGTTCAACGGTCCGGTGGGTGCTGCCCGCGTCGGCTACAAGGACGGCCAGTACCTGCTGAACCCGACCCGCGCGCAAATCGCCACGTCGGATCTGGACCTGGTGGTTGCCGGTACCGAACGTGCAGTGCTGATGGTGGAATCGGAAGCCCACCAACTGTCGGAAGACGTGATGCTGGGCGCCGTGGTGTACGGCCACGAGCAAATGCAGATTGCGATCAACGCAATCCATGACCTGGTGCGCGAAGGTGGCAAGCCTGAGTGGGATTGGGCTCCGGCTCCGAAGAATGAAGCGCTGATCGCCAAGGTTAGCGAGATTGGCCTGCCGCTGCTGCAGCAAGCCTACCAACTGCGTCAGAAGTCGGCGCGCAGCACCAAGCTCAAGGAAATCTACGCAACGGTGCAGGCCCAACTGGCCGAGGCCGGCGTGGAAGCCGACAAGGTGGAAGTGGGCAACGTCCTGTTCGACCTCGAGGCGAAGATCGTGCGCGGCCAGATCCTGGCTGGCGAGCCGCGTATCGACGGCCGCGACACGCGCACCGTGCGCCCGATCGAAATCCGTTCGTCGGTGCTGCCGCGCGCGCACGGCTCGGCGCTGTTCACCCGTGGTGAAACGCAGGCACTCGTGGTGGCCACGCTCGGCACCAAGAGCGATGAGCAGATCATCGACGCACTGGCCGGCGAGTACCGCGATCGCTTCATGCTCCACTACAACATGCCTCCGTTCGCCACCGGCGAAACGGGTCGCGTTGGTAGCCCGAAGCGTCGTGAAATCGGTCACGGCCGTCTGGCCAAGCGCGCGCTGATCCCGGTGCTGCCGAAGGACGACGAGTTCGCGTACACGATCCGTCTGGTGTCGGAAATCACCGAATCGAACGGTTCGTCGTCGATGGCTTCGGTCTGCGGCGGCTGCCTGGCGCTGATGGATGCTGGCGTTCCGGTGAAGGCGCACGTGGCCGGCGTGGCCATGGGCCTGATCCTGGAGGGCAACAAGTTTGCCGTGCTGACCGACATCCTCGGTGACGAGGATCACCTCGGCGACATGGACTTCAAGGTGGCCGGTACCGACGCGGGCATTACCGCGCTGCAGATGGACATCAAGGTCCAGGGCATCACCAAGGAAATCATGCAGGTGGCGCTGGCCCAGGCCCGCGAAGGCCGCATGCACATCCTCGGCGCGATGCAAGGCGCAATGGGTCACGCTCGCACCGAACTGTCGGCGCACGCTCCGCGCATGATCACGATGAAGATCCATCCGGACAAGATCCGCGAAGTGATCGGCAAGGGCGGCTCGACGATCCAGGCACTGACCAAGGAAACCGGCACGACCATCGACATCCAGGAAGACGGCACGATCACGATCGCGTCGACGTCGACCGACGGCATGGCCGAAGCCAAGCGCCGCATCGAAGGCATCACCGCGGAAGCCGAAGTGGGCAAGATCTACGCCGGTACCGTGCTGAAGCTGCTGGACTTTGGCGCCATCGTCAACATCCTGCCGGGCAAGGACGGTCTGCTGCATATCTCCGAGATCGTCAACGAGCGCGTCAAGGACATCAAGGACTGGCTCAAGGAAGGCCAACAGGTTCGCGTCAAGCTGATCCAGGCCGATGAAAAGGGTCGTCTGCGTCTGTCCCTGAAGGCAGCGCTGGCCGAAGAGGGCGGCAGCATCAGCCCGATCGCGCAAGGCGATGCACCGGCCGCGGCACCTGCCGCCCCGGCATCGCCCGATCAGCAGCAGTAAGCTGACGGCGAACGCGGTCACCGCGTAGCACCCATGAAAGCGGCTGGCGATGTCCAGCCGCTTTTTTGTTTACACTGCCGGTCAGTTCGCTATCCGGTTCGCCTGCGACACGTGCGTCAGCAACGCCATCGCGCGCGATGCAATCCAAGACATTAATGAGGAGTCATCATGAAAGCCATCGAGATCCGTGAATACGGCGCCCCCGAAGTCCTGCAGGAAACGCAGCGTCCCGATCCGGAGCCGAAGGCCGGTGAAATCCTGATTCGTGTGGCGGCTGCTGGCATCAACCGTCCCGATGTGTTCCAGCGCACCGGCAACTATCCGGTGCCGCCCGGTGCGTCGGATCTTCCTGGTCTCGAGGTCGCAGGTGTGGTCGTTGGGGGAGACCTTTCGCATCCCGCCAATCGCTTCGGCCTGAAAGCTGGCGACCGTGTCTGCGCGTTGGTGCAGGGCGGTGGTTACGCCGAGCTGTGCACGGCGCCGATCGAGCAATGCCTGCCGGTACCCGAGGGCCTCACCGATATCGAAGCGGCTGCGCTACCCGAGACGTTCTTCACGGTGTGGAGCAACGTGTTCGATCGTGGTCAGCTTGGCAAGGGTCCGCGTGGCGCGGCCGAAACGCTGCTGATCCAGGGTGGGTCTAGCGGCATCGGTACCACGGCAATCCAGATCGCCAAGGCACTTGGCTTCGAGGTCTTCGTGACGGCCGGCAGCGATGACAAGTGCAAGGCGTGCGAGTCGCTCGGCGCGGATCGCGCGATCAACTACAAGACGCAGGATTTCGTGGCCGAAGTGAAGGCGCTGACCGAAGGGAAGGGCGTCGACGTGATCCTCGATATGGTGGCGGGGTCCTATCTCGCGCGTGAACTGTCGTGCATCGCCGATGACGGCCGCATCGTGATCATCGCGCTGCTTGGTGGCGGCAAGGCGGAAATTCCCCTTGGCGACATCCTGCGTCGACGCATTACCATCACCGGTTCCACGCTGCGCCCGCGTCCGGCTTCATTCAAGGGCGCCATTGCGCAGGCGCTGCATCAGAACGTCTGGCCGCTGCTGGCATCGGGCAAGATCAAGCCCGTGATCCACAAGGTGTTTCCCGCAGCACAGGCCGCGGATGCGCATCGCCTCATGGAGTCGAGCGAGCATATCGGCAAGATCGTACTGACCTGGTAAGCCATGCTTCTTGCTGTGGGCCCGTGATCGCTGGCGGGTCCGGGATTACCTGCAATTGCCCGCACATGCTGGCGGGCCCCTCCTGACCACGCTACAATAGCCGGTTTGATTTAAAGAGGGGACCCTTGTGAGACAAAAGCTGGTCATCGGCAATTGGAAGATGCATGGCAGCCTGGCCGCCAACGCGGCGCTGCTTGAGGGTATCAAGGCTGCGCCTGCGCGCGCGAAGCTGGCGGTCTGCGCGCCGTTCCCCTATCTTGCCCAGTGCCAGACGCTGTTGTCCGGTTCCCAGGTTGCGTGGGGCGCTCAGGATGTGTCGTCCGAGGCCCGTGGTGCCTTCACCGGTGAAGTAGCTGCCTCGATGCTGGGTGAGTTTGGTTGCGGCTATGCGCTCGTCGGCCATTCAGAGCGTCGTACCTACCATGGTGAAACCGACGCGGTAGTGGCTGCCAAGGCACTGCGCGCGCTGGAATTCGACATTGTTCCGGTGGTCTGTGTTGGAGAGACGCTGGCCGAGCGCGAAGCCGGTCAGACCGAAGCCGTGGTTGGTCGTCAGTTGCAGGCTGTACTCGATGCGTTGTCTATCGAGCAACTGGGTCGCATTGTTCTGGCCTATGAGCCCGTCTGGGCGATCGGTACGGGCAAGACGGCCACGAGCGCGCAGGCCCAGGAAGTTCATGCGGCGCTACGTGCGCGGGTCGCGGCGAAGGATGCCGGTGTTGCAGCACGCATGGCCATTCTGTATGGCGGTAGCGTCAAGCCCGACAATGCGGCTGAATTGTTTTCCATGTCCGATATTGACGGGGGGCTTATTGGTGGCGCCTCCCTGAAGGCGGATGATTTCCTCGCGATCGGCAACGCCTGAATGCCGGACGCGACTGTCTGATCAGGCAAGTTCGAAACGACTTTAACCAAATGGCAATCTTCAAGACTTTGTTGGTAATCGTGCAGGTCCTGTCCGCGCTCGGCGTGATTGGTCTTGTTCTGCTGCAGCACGGCAAGGGTGCCGATGTCGGTGCGGCGTTCGGATCGGGCGCCTCTGGCAGTCTGTTCGGCGCTACCGGATCGGCGAACTTCCTGTCACGTACCACGGCCGTTCTGGCGGCACTGTTCTTCTGCTGCACCCTGGGTCTGACGCTGCTGGGCAACTACAAGCCCTCGGCATCCCTGGGCGTGATGGGCGCGGCGCAGCAGTCGGCGCCGGCCGCTGCGGCACCTGCTTCCGCGCCTGCAGCAGCTGCAGCATCGGCCTCCGCGCCGGCGGCTCCCGCCGTGCCGAAGTAATTGCAATAATTGAACAGTGTGTCCACGGATTCCTGATTTTATTTGCAGTTGTGCATTGAACAAATCGGGAATCCTAGTTAGAATGCAGGGCTTGAAACGATTCCCCAGCGACGGGGCGAAAGCCGAAGGACAAACTCCTCGGCAGACGTTCCAGAGGGTATAAAAACCCAGCGCAAGGCAACATTGTTTCTCCCCCAGCCGACGTGGTGAAATTGGTAGACACGCTATCTTGAGGGGGTAGTGGCGAAAGCTGTGCGAGTTCGAGTCTCGCCGTCGGCACCAAACAACTTGATCGGAGTTCGTGTTGCGTATCTTCAAGATGCGTCGACATGTCCTCCGGCAGTCCGCAGGGCGGCGCCGTAGCTATGACGGGATGGCGCTTGGGGTGGGCAACAGGACGCCGCTATAGCTGGTGCTGTTGACAACATTCCAGATAAGGCTGGCCGCATCTTGACTCTCGAAGCCTACTTCCCCGTCCTCATCTTCATCGTCTTTGGCGTCGTGCTCGGTGTGGCACTGATGGCCATCGGTCGAATTCTCGGTCCCTACAAGCCTGACGCAGCGAAGCTGTCGCCGTACGAGTGCGGCTTCGAAGCGTTCGAGGATGCGCGCATGAAGTTCGACGTGCGCTACTACCTCATCGCCATCCTGTTTATCCTGTTCGATCTCGAAACTGCCTTCCTGTTTCCGTGGGGCGTCGCCCTCAAGGACATCGGTTGGCCGGGATTCATCGCCATGGGCGTGTTTCTGCTGGAATTCATCGTGGGCTTCGTCTACATCTGGAAAAAGGGCGCGCTCGATTGGGAGTGATGTGAAATGGCAATCGAAGGCGTTCTCAACGAAGGCTTTGTCACGACGACCGCTGACAAGCTGATCAATTGGACCCGTACGGGTTCCCTGTGGCCCATGACGTTCGGTCTGGCCTGCTGTGCAGTGGAAATGATGCACGCCGGCGCCGCACGTTACGACATGGACCGTTTCGGTGTGATTTTCCGCCCGTCGCCGCGTCAGTCCGACGTGATGATCGTGGCAGGCACGCTGTGCAACAAGATGGCCCCCGCGCTGCGCAAGGTGTACGACCAGATGGCCGAACCGCGCTGGGTGATCTCGATGGGATCGTGCGCCAACGGCGGCGGCTACTATCACTACTCATATTCGGTGGTGCGTGGCTGCGACCGCATCGTGCCGGTCGACATCTATGTTCCGGGCTGCCCGCCGACGGCGGAAGCGCTGATCTACGGCGTGATCCAGCTCCAGAACAAGATCAAGCGTACCAATACTATCGCGCGCAAGGGCTGATATGGCGAACCTGGATACCCTCAAGGCTGCGCTCGAAAAGGTCCTCGGCAAGCGCGTGCAGAACCTGATCGAGGCCACCGGCGAACTGACGCTGATCGTCAAGGCCGCCGACTATCTCGAAGTCGCGCGTCTGCTGCGTGACGATCCCTCGCTGCGTTTCGAACAGCTACTCGACCTGTGCGGCGTGGACTATTCCGACTACGCCGAAGGCGCCTGGGACGGCCTGCGCTTTGCCGCTGTCTCGCAGCTGCTGTCGGTAACGCACAACTGGCGTCTGCGTCTGCGCGTGTTCGCGCCGGACGATGATTTCCCGGTGCTGCCGTCGGTCATCAACGTCTGGAACTCGGTGAACTGGTTCGAGCGCGAAGCGTTCGATTTCTACGGCATCGTGTTCGAAGGCCATCCGGATCTGCGCCGTATCCTGACCGACTACGGTTTCGTCGGCCACCCGTTCCGCAAGGATTTCCCAGTCTCGGGCTACGTCGAAATGCGCTACGACCCGGAACAGAAGCGGGTCATCTACCAGCCGGTGACGATCGAGCCGCGCGAAGTCACGCCGCGCGTGATTCGCGAGGAAAACTACGGCGGCACGCAGCACTGAGATCGCGTCATGGCAGATATCAAGAACTACACCCTCAACTTCGGCCCCCAACACCCTGCAGCGCACGGCGTGCTGCGTCTGGTGCTTGAACTGGACGGCGAAGTCATCCAGCGCGCCGACCCCCATATCGGCCTGCTGCATCGAGCCACCGAAAAGCTGGCCGAGCAGAAGACCTGGATTCAAAGCGTCCCCTACATGGATCGTCTCGACTACGTGTCGATGATGGTCAACGAACACGCGTACGTGATGGCGATCGAGCGCCTGCTGGGCCTCGAGGTGCCGATTCGCGCCCAGTACATCCGCGTAATGTTCGACGAAATCACCCGTCTGCTGAACCACCTGATGTGGATCGGCTCGCACGCGCTGGACGTGGGTGCGATGGCGGTGTTCCTCTACGCGTTCCGCGAGCGTGAGGACATGTTCGACATGTACGAGGCGGTGTCGGGCGCGCGTATGCACGCGGCCTACTACCGTCCGGGCGGCGTCTACCGCGACCTGCCTGACACGATGCCGCAATATCGTGCGTCGAAAGTCCACAACGAGAAGGCCATCAAGGTCATGAACGAAGCCCGTTCGGGCTCGCTGCTGGACTTCATCGAGGACTTCACGAACCGTTTCCCGACCTATGTCGATGAATACGAGACGCTGCTGACCGATAACCGTATCTGGAAGCAACGTCTGGTCGATATCGGTGTGGTCACGCCGGAGCGTGCGCTGCAGATGGGTTTCACCGGTCCGATGCTGCGTGGCTCGGGTATCGAGTGGGATCTGCGCAAGAAGCAGCCGTACGAGGTCTACGACAAGATGGACTTCGATATCCCCGTGGGTACGGCGGGCGACTGCTATTCGCGTTACCTGGTGCGTGTTGAAGAAATGCGCCAGTCGAACCGCATCATCAAGCAGTGCATTGACTGGCTGCGTCGCAACCCGGGTCCGGTGATTACCGAGAACCACAAGGTGGCGCCGCCGTCGCGTGTGGACATGAAGTCGAACATGGAAGAGCTGATTCACCACTTCAAGCTCTTCACCGAAGGTATCCACGTGCCGGCAGGCGAGGCCTACGCAGCGGTGGAGCACCCGAAGGGCGAGTTCGGCATCTATGCGATTTCGGATGGCGCGAACAAGCCGTACCGTCTGAAGATCCGTGCCCCGGGCTTTGTCCACCTGGCCGCGCTCGACGAAATGGCCAGGGGACACATGATTGCGGATGCGGTCACGATCATCGGTACACAGGACATCGTGTTCGGCGAGATCGATCGCTAAGGGATACCGGAAGACGAGTATCCCGTCACAGGCCGTTGCCCGGACGACGTTCCGGGCGTGTTCGGCCGGCCCCGGCTGTAACGGTGGCGGCAGGCGATGCCTGCAACGGATCGGCAGGGACGCGAAAGGGCGTCCGGGCCGGCAGAACATGGCAGCGACGGCTGCAAACTAGCGGAGCCCCGCGCGGCTTCGCCGTATTACTGCAATGACCATGCTATCAGCAGAAGCTCTCAAGGAAATCGATCGCGCGATCGCGAAGTATCCGGCCGACCAGAAGCAGTCGGCCGTGATGGCGGCACTCGCCGTGGCACAGGGCGAGGTGGGCTGGGTTTCCCCCGAAGTCATGCAGTTCGTCGCCAGCTACCTCGAAATGCCGCCTGTGTGGGTGGAAGAGGTGGCCACGTTCTACAACATGTATGACACCAAGCCGGTGGGCAAGCACAAGCTCGCCGTCTGTACCAACCTGCCGTGCGCGCTGTCGGGCGGCGAGCGGGCTGGCGAATACCTGAAGCGCAAGCTCGGGATCGACTATAACGAGACCACCGCCGACGGCTGTTTCACCCTGAAAGAGGGCGAGTGCATGGGCGCGTGCGGCGACGCACCGGTGATGATCGTCAACAACACCCGCATGTGCAGCTTCATGAGCGAGCAGAAGATCGACGCACTGGTCGAAGAGCTCAAGTCCGAAGCCGCCGCCAAGGGGGACAAGTAACATGACCTCTCTGCATGACCGTCATATCAAGCCGCTGATTCTGGCTGGCCTGGACGGCAAGAACTGGCACCTCGAAGACTACGTGAAGCGTGGCGGCTACAAGCAGCTCCGCCGCATTCTCGAGGAAAAGGTAACGCCCGAGCAGGTGATCGCCGACGTCAAGGCGTCGGGTCTGCGCGGCCGTGGCGGTGCGGGCTTCCCCACCGGCCTGAAGTGGAGCTTCATGCCGCGTGCGTTCCCGGGTCAGAAGTACCTCGTCTGCAATACCGATGAAGGCGAACCGGGCACGTTCAAGGATCGCGACATCATTCGCTACAACCCGCACGCGCTGATCGAAGGCATGGCCATCGGCGCGTACGCGATGGGCATCACCGTGGGTTACAACTACATCCACGGCGAAATCTGGAATGAATACAAGATCTTCGAGGAAGCACTCGAAGAAGCGCGCCGCGCCGGCTTCCTCGGCGACAACATCCTGGGTTCGGGCTTCAACTTCCAGTTGCACGCCCACCATGGCTACGGCGCATACATCTGCGGCGAGGAAACCGCGCTACTGGAGTCGCTCGAAGGCAAGAAGGGCCAACCGCGCTTCAAGCCGCCTTTCCCGGCCAGCTTCGGCCTGTACGGCAAGCCGACCACCATCAACAATACGGAAACGTTCGCCGCGGTGCCGTTCCTGCTGGAAGTCGGCCCCGAGAACTACCTGAAGATGGGCAAGCCGAACAACGGCGGCAGCAAGATCTTCTCGGTGTCGGGCGATGTCGAGCGTCCGGGCAACTACGAGATCCCGCTGGGCACGCCGTTCGCAACGCTGCTGGAACTCGCGGGCGGCATGCGCGGTGGCAAGAAGATCAAGGCGGTCATTCCGGGCGGTTCCTCCGCCCCGGTGGTGCCGGGCGACCTGATGATGGCATCGGACATGGATTACGACTCGATCGCCAAGGCCGGCTCGATGCTGGGCTCGGGCGCCGTGATCGTGATGGACGAAACACGCTGCATGGTGCGTTCGCTCCTGCGCCTGTCGTATTTCTACTTTGAAGAATCGTGCGGCCAGTGCACGCCGTGCCGTGAAGGCACCGGCTGGCTCTATCGCATGGTGAATCGCATTGAACACGGAGAAGGCCGCCAGGAAGATCTGGACCTGCTCAACAACGTCGCGGAAAACATCATGGGTCGCACTATCTGCGCACTCGGCGATGCAGCGGCGATGCCGGTACGCGGCATGCTCAAGCACTACTGGAAGGAGTTCGAGTATCACGTCGAACACAAGCAGTGCATGGTCCCGGCCTATTCCTGAAGCGTGGCAGAACATGGTTGAACTCGAGATCGACGGCAAGAAGGTAGAGGTTGCGGAAGGCAGCCTCGTGATGGAAGCGGCCCAGAAGCTGGGCACGTACATCCCGCACTTCTGCTACCACCGCAAACTGTCCATCGCGGCGAACTGCCGCATGTGCCTGGTTGAAGTGGAGAAAGCGCCCAAGGCGCTGCCCGCCTGCGCCACCCCGGTGACGCCAGGCATGAAGGTTTTCACCAATTCTGAGAAGGCTGTGAAGGCTCAGAAATCGGTGATGGAATTCCTGCTGATCAACCACCCGCTCGACTGCCCGATCTGCGATCAGGGCGGCGAATGCCAACTCCAGGATCTGGCGGTGGGCTACGGTGGTTCGGAGTCGCGCTACAAGGAAGAGAAGCGTGTGGTGTTCCACAAGAATGTGGGCCCGCTGATCTCCATGGAAGAGATGACCCGCTGCATCCACTGCACTCGCTGCGTGCGCTTCGGCCAGGAAGTGGCCGGCGTGATGGAGCTGGGCATGCTGGGCCGCGGCGAGCACTCGGAAATCACGACGTTCGTCGGCCAGACCGTGGATTCGGAACTGTCCGGCAACATGATCGACCTGTGCCCGGTCGGCGCGCTGACCAGCAAGCCGTTCCGCTACTCGGCCCGTACGTGGGAACTGGCACGCCGCAAGTCGGTGTCGCCGCACGACGGCCTGGGTGCCAACCTCGTGGTCCAGACCAAGAACCAGCGCGTGATGCGTGTGGTGCCGCTGGAGAACGAGGACATCAACGAATGCTGGATCTCCGATAAGGACCGCTTCGCCTACGAAGGCCTGAACAGCGCCGACCGTCTGACCCGCCCGATGCTCAAGCAGGGTGGCGAATGGATGGAAACGGACTGGCAGACCGCGCTCGAATACGTGGCCAATGGTCTGGCAAGCATCAAGCGCGATCACGGCGCCGACCAGATTGCTGCGCTGGCCAGCCCGCACAGCACGCTGGAAGAGCTGTTCCTGCTGGGCAAGCTCGTCCGTGGTCTGGGCAGCGACAACGTCGACTTCCGCCTGCGTCAATCCGATTTCTCGGCCGCACTGAAGGGCGCGCCGTGGCTCGGCATGCCGGTGGCCGACGTCAGCACGCTGCAACGCGCGCTGGTGATCGGTTCGTCGCTGCGCAAGGATCATCCGCTGCTGGCGTCGCGTCTGCGTCAAGCCGTGAAAAAGGGCACACGTGTGGCCGTGATCGGCGCGGGCGGTGAAGACCTGCTGATGCCGGTCGCCGCGCGTATCAATGCTGCCCCGTCGGGCTGGACCGCCGCACTGGCCGGCGTGGCCCGTGCCGTGGCCGCCGCCAAGGGCGTGACCGCTCCGGCCGGTACCGAAGGATTCGACGGTGGCGATGCTGCGAAGGCCGTGGCCGATATGCTGCTGTCGGGCGAACGCCGTGCGGTGTTCCTCGGCAACGAAGCCGTCCGTCACCCGCAGTTCTCGTCGCTGCACGCTCTGGCGCAGTGGATCGCCTCGGAAACGGGCGCGACGCTGGGCTTCCTGACCGAGGCCGCCAACACGGTCGGTGGTTATGTTGCTGGCGCCCTGCCGCAGCAAGGCGGTGCCAACGCACAGGCCATGCTCGATGCGCCGCGCCGCGCGTACATTGTGCTGAACGCCGAGCCCGAGTTCGACGCCGCCGATGGCCGCAAGGCACTGGCCGCGCTGAACCAGGCCGGCACGGTCGTGGTGCTGTCGCCGTTCCGTTCGGAAGCCGCGTTGCAATACGCAGACGTGATCCTGCCGGTCGCGCCGTTCACCGAAACCGCAGGTACGTTCGTCAATGCCGAAGGCAAGGCGCAGAGCTTCAACGGCGTGGTACGCGCGCTGGGTGAGTCGCGTCCGGGCTGGAAGGTGCTGCGCGTGCTGGGCAACCTGCTGGAAGTACCGGGCTTCGACTTCGACACGGCTGAAGCCGTGCGCGACGCCGCGCTGGCTCGTCCGGTCGCCGAGCAACTGAACAACTCGACCGATGCCCCGATCCGCGTGACGGCTGCTGCCGCCAACGGTGTCGAGCGTATCGCCGATGTGCCGATTTACCACGCCGACCCGATCGTGCGCCGTGCCGACTCGCTGCAGCTTACCGCCGCCGCGCGCCGTGCGATGCAGGTGTCGCTGTCGTCGGATCTGTTCGCCAAGCTGGGCGTGCAGGCTGGCGATCCGGTGCGTGTGATGCAGGATGGTGCCAGCGTGGTGCTGCCGGCCGCTCTCGAAGCGACGCTGCCGGCAAACACAGTGCGCGTGCCGGCCGCCACCGAGGCTGCCGTGACGCTGGGTGCACTGTTCGGCAATGTCACCGTTGAGAAAGCCATCGACCTGCCGGCCGGCAACAACGCGGCCGCGACGGCCACCGCATAAGAAGAGCGAGAAAGCAACATGATCGACTGGATTACCTCGCAAGGTCACGACATCTTCGGCATGTACTGGACGCCGCTGTGGATTCTTATCCGCGCGGTGCTCATCGTGGTGCCGGTGCTGCTGTGCGTGGCCTACCTGATTCTGTGGGAGCGCAAGCTGATCGGCTGGATGCACGTGCGTATCGGCCCGAACCGCGTGGGTCCGCTGGGCTTGCTGCAGCCGATCGCCGACGTGCTGAAGCTGCTGCTCAAGGAAGTCATGTTCCCGTCGCAGATCAACCGGGGCATGTACCTGGTGGCTCCGCTGATGGTGCTGATGCCCGCAGTCGCTGTCTGGGCGGTGATTCCGTTCCAGGCCGAAGTGGTGATGGCCGATATCAACGCTGGTCTGCTGTACGTGATGGCCATCAGCTCGGTGGGCGTCTATGGCGTGATTCTGGCTGGATGGGCCTCGAACTCGAAGTATGCGTTCATCGGTGCGATGCGTGCCGCGGCGCAGATGGTGTCGTACGAAATCGCCATGGGCTTCGCCCTGGTGACCGTGCTGATGGTGTCGGGCAGCCTGAACCTGTCGCACATCGTGAACGCCCAGAACACCGGCTACTTCGCCAACATGGGCCTGAACCTGCTGTCGTGGAACTGGCTGCCGCTGCTGCCGATGTTCGGCGTGTACTTCATCTCGGGCGTGGCTGAAACCAACCGTCACCCGTTCGACGTGGTGGAAGGCGAATCGGAAATCGTGGCCGGCCACATGATCGAATATTCGGGCATGACGTTCGCGCTGTTCTTCCTGGCCGAGTACATCAACATGATCATCATCTCGACGATGACCTCGCTGATGTTCCTTGGTGGCTGGGCACCGCCGTTCTCGAGCGCGCTGACCAATGCGATCCCGGGCTTCTTCTGGCTGGTGATCAAGGTATTCCTGCTGCTGTCGGTTTTCATCTGGATTCGCGCTTCGTTCCCGCGTTACCGCTATGACCAGATCATGCGTCTGGGCTGGAAGATCTTCATTCCGCTGACCGTGGCTTGGCTGATCATTGTGGCGATCTGGATCAAGTCGCCGTGGAACATCTGGCACTAAGAGGCCAGGCGATGGTGCGTCACTGCCAGAGGCAGGGCGCGCCGCGCGGAAATACTTAGGAAGCAATCGTCATGCTGCTCGCCATCAAGGACTTCTTCAACAGCCTGCTCCTGAAGGAACTCTTCAAGGGTATGGCTTTGACCGGCCGCTATCTCTTCGCGCGCAAGATCACAGTCCAGTTCCCGGAAGAGAAGACGCCGATGTCGCCGCGTTTCCGCGGCCTGCACGCACTGCGCCGCTATCCCAATGGGGAAGAGCGTTGCATCGCCTGCAAGCTGTGTGAAGCGGTGTGCCCGGCATTGGCTATCTCGATCGAATCGGACGTGCGTAACGACGGCACCCGCCGCACCACGCGCTACGACATCGACCTGACCAAGTGCATTTTCTGCGGCTTCTGCGAAGAAGCTTGCCCGGTTGACGCGATCGTCGAGACGCACATTCTCGAGTATCACGGCGAAAAGCGCGGTGACCTGTACTTCACCAAGGACATGCTGCTGGCCGTTGGCGACCGCTACGAGCCGCAGATCGCCGCAGCCAAGGCTGCGGACGCGAAGTACCGTTAAGCGTATCGACGCAGGGCGGGAGCAGGGCGCTTGAGGCGCCGGCTCCCGAAAGCGAAATTGAATCGGTCCCGCAAGGGGCCAACAGAAGGATGCCGCGAGCACGCGTGGTCACCCCGAAAGGGGGGCTGTGTGCAAGCGGCCCAAAGAGGATCCGATAGGGACCATGGAACTCACGACCACCATCTTCTATGTCTTTGCCTTGGTGCTGGTGCTGTCCGCACTGAAAGTCATCACGGCAAAGAACCCGGTGCATTCCGCACTGTTCCTCGTCCTGGCGTTCTTCACCGCCGCAGCGATCTGGATGATCCTGAAGGCGGAATTCCTCGCCATCCTGCTCCTGCTCGTGTACGTCGGCGCCGTGATGGTGCTGTTCCTGTTCGTCGTGATGATGATCGACATCGACATCGAGCATCTGCGGCGCGACTTCTGGACCTATGTGCCGATGGCCTCGATCATTGGCGCGCTGATCATCGCCGAAATGGCGATCGTGCTCGTGCGCAACTTCATCGGCACGACCAACGCGGTGCTGCCCCCGGGCGCGCAGGATCCGAACTATTCGAATACCGCCGCGCTGGGCAAGCTGATCTACACCGACTACATCTACGCGTTTGAAGTGGCCGGCATCATCCTGCTGGTGGCCATCATCGCTGCCGTTGCACTGACGCTGCGCCGTCGCAAGGATGTGAAGGCACAGGACGTTGGCGCCCAGCTCCGTGTGCGCCGCGACGAGCGCGTGCGTCTGGTGAAACTGCCGGCCGAGGGCCGGGCCGAAGCGGATGCTGCGGCAGCCGCCAACAAGAACTAAAGCCCGGAGAAACCGCTGTGCTCTCTCTCGCCCACTTCCTCGTCCTCGGTGCGATCCTGTTTGCGATCAGCATCGTTGGCATCTTCCTGAACCGCAAGAACGTGATCGTGCTGCTGATGGCGCTCGAACTGCTGCTGCTTGCGGTGAACATGAACTTCGTCGCCTTCTCGCACTACATGGGCGACTTGGCTGGTCAGGTTTTCGTTTTCTTCATCCTCACGGTGGCCGCCGCCGAGTCGGCAATTGGTCTGGCAATCCTGGTTGTGCTGTTCCGTAACCTGGACACGATCAACGTGGACGACATGGATACCCTCAAGGGCTGATTCATGACCGCATCCACATTGAACCAAGACTGCTCCCCGATCGCACACCAATAAGCGTCCTATGGCAACCACGCTCAACCCCAACCTGCTGCTGGCGATTCCGCTGGCGCCGCTCGCCGGCGCCGCGATAGCTGGTCTGTTCGGTACCAAGTTCTTCGGCACGTTTTCCTCGGAGTCGCGCGGCGGCCGGATCGTGGCGCATTCGGCAACGATTCTCGGCGTTGCCATCGCTTTTGTCCTGTCGGTGATGGTGCTGCTCGACGTGCTCAACGGCGCGGGCTACAACGCCACCGTGTACGAGTGGATGACGATCGGCAGCCTGAAGATGGAGGTCGGCTTCCTGGTCGACTCCCTGACCGCGATGATGATGGTGGTCGTGACCTTCGTCTCGCTGATGGTGCACATCTACACCGTCGGTTACATGGAAGGGGACCCCGGCTACAACCGATTCTTCGCCTACATCTCGCTCTTCACCTTCTCGATGCTGATGCTGGTGATGAGCAACAACTTCCTGCAGCTGTTCTTCGGCTGGGAAGCGGTGGGCCTGGTGTCGTACCTGCTGATCGGTTTCTGGTACACCCGCCCGACGGCGATCTTCGCGAACCTGAAGGCGTTCCTGGTCAACCGTGTGGGTGACTTCGGCTTCATCCTCGGTATCGGCCTGCTGCTGGCATACAGCGGCAGCATGAACTACACGGATGTCTTCGCTACCCGCGAGCAGCTGGCTACCGTGATCTTCCCAGGTACCGACTGGATGATGATCACCGTGGCCTGCATCTGCCTGTTTATCGGCGCGATGGGCAAGTCGGCGCAGTTCCCGCTGCACGTCTGGCTGCCTGACTCGATGGAAGGCCCGACCCCGATCTCGGCACTGATTCACGCTGCAACCATGGTGACCGCCGGTATCTTCATGGTGGCGCGTATGTCGCCGCTGTTCGAACTGTCGGATACCGCGCTGTCGTTTGTGCTGGTCATCGGCGCGATCACCGCGCTGTTTATGGGCTTCCTGGGCATCATCCAGAACGACATCAAGCGCGTGGTGGCGTACTCCACGCTGTCGCAGCTCGGTTACATGACCGTCGCGCTTGGCGCTTCGGCCTACTCGGTGGCCGTGTTCCACCTGATGACCCACGCGTTCTTCAAGGCACTGCTGTTCCTTGCCGCGGGTTCGGTGATCATCGGCATGCACCATGACCAGGACATCCGCAACATGGGCGGCCTGCGCAAGTACATGCCGATCACGTGGATCACGTCGTTGGTCGGTTCGCTGGCCCTGATCGGCACGCCGTTCTTCGCGGGCTTCTATTCGAAGGACTCGATCATCGAGGCCGTGGCCGAATCGCATATCGCTGGCTCGGGCTTCGCGTACTTCGCGGTGCTGGCCGGTGTGTTCGTGACCGCCTTCTATTCGTTCCGCATGTACTTCCTGGTGTTCCACGGTGAAGAGCGCTTCGGCAAGGCCGATGACCACCATGGCAACCACCATGACGAGGAAGTCTCGCACGACCATCACCACGGCCTGGCTCCGGGCCAGAAGCCGCATGAGTCCCCGTGGGTCGTGACGCTGCCGCTGGTGCTGCTGGCCATCCCGTCGGTGATCGTTGGCGCCATCGCCATCGAGCCGATGCTGTTCGGCGAGTTCTTCAAGCATGGCGTGGCCTTCAAGGACGTGATCTTCGTCGGCGAGAACCATCATGCGATGGAAGAGCTGAAGGAAGCGTTCCATGGCTGGGTGCCGATGGCGATTCACTCGCTGACGACGCCGGTGCTGTGGCTGGCTATCGCAGGCGTGGTGCTGTCGTGGTTCTTCTACATGAAGCGCCCGGACATCCCCGCGGCGATCAAGCAACGTTTCTCCGGTCTCTACAAGCTGCTGGACAACAAGTACTACATGGACGCGATCAACGAAGCGGTTTTCGCTCGCGGCGCGCGCCTGCTGGGTACCGGCCTGTGGAAGGGTGGTGACCAGAGCTTCATCGACGGCCTGTTCGTCAATGGTTCGGCCCGCGTGGTGGCGTCGTTTGCTGCGGCCAGCCGCTACCTGCAGTCCGGTTATATCTACCATTACGCTTTCGCGATGATCATCGGCATGTTGGTGCTCCTGACGCTGACGATCACTGGCGTGATAGGCACCAAGTGATAGGCACCAAAGCAAGGAAAACATAGAAATGGTTCTGTCTTTCGCAATCTGGCTGCCTATCTTCTTCGGGCTGGTGGTATTGATGTTCGGCTCCGACCGAAGCAAATGCTTCGTGCGCTGGATGGCGCTGTTCGGTGCTATCGTCAGCTTTGCCGTCACGCTGCCGCTGATCTTCCACTTCGACACCGCTTCCGCTGCGATGCAGTTCGTCGAGCAGGCGACGTGGATCGAACGCTTCAACATCCAGTACCACCTGGGTGTGGATGGCATCTCGATGTGGTTCGTGGTGCTGACCGCATTCATCACCGTGATCGTCGTGATCTCGGCCTGGGAAGTGATCACCGAACGCGTGGCCGAGTACATGGCCTCGTTCCTGATCCTGTCAGGCTTGATGGTCGGTGTCTTCTCGTCGCTGGACGGCCTGCTGTTCTACGTGTTCTTCGAAGCCACGCTGATCCCGATGTACATCATCATCGGTGTGTGGGGCGGCCCGAACCGTGTCTATGCAGCATTCAAGTTTTTCCTGTACACGCTGCTGGGTTCGTTGCTGACGCTGGTTGCGCTGTTGTATCTGTATTTCCACAGCGGCACGTTCGAAATCCTGCAGTGGCATCAGGTCAAGCTGTCGATGAACGAGCAGATCCTGATCTTCCTGGCATTCTTCATGGCCTTTGCCGTGAAGGTGCCGATGTGGCCGGTGCACACCTGGCTGCCGGACGCCCACGTGGAAGCGCCGACCGGCGGTTCCGTGGTGCTGGCGGCGATCATGCTGAAGCTGGGCGCCTACGGTTTCCTGCGGTTCTCGCTGCCGATCGCCCCGGACGCCAGCCACTACCTGGCCCCGTTCATCATCACGATCTCGCTGATCGCCGTGATCTACATCGGCCTCGTGGCACTGGTCCAGGCCGACATGAAGAAGCTGGTGGCGTACTCGTCGATCGCTCACATGGGTTTCGTGACGCTCGGTTTCTTCATCTTCAATGAAATCGGCATCGAGGGCGGCATCATCCAGATGATCTCGCATGGTTTCGTGTCGGGCGCGATGTTCCTGTGTATCGGTGTGCTCTATGACCGCGTGCACTCGCGCCAGATCGCCGACTACGGCGGTGTGGTGAACGTGATGCCGAAGTTCGCGGCGCTGTCGGTGTTCTTCGCGATGGCCAACTGTGGCCTGCCGGCTACCTCGGGTTTCGTGGGCGAGTTCATGGTGATCCTGGGTGCTGTCAAGTTCAACTTCTGGATTGGCCTGCTGGCCGCCACGGCCCTGATCTTCGGCGCGGCTTACTCGCTGTGGATGGTCAAGCGCGTGATCTTCGGCGATATCGTGCACGAGCACGTGCGTGAACTGGTGGACCTGAACAAGCGTGAATTCTTCATGCTCGGTCTGCTGGCGATCATGACGCTGTACATGGGTCTGTACCCGAAACCCTTCACCGACGTGATGCACGCATCGGTGGTGAACCTGCTGTCCCACGTGGCACAGTCCAAGCTGTAAGCGGGGGAGAGAAATCAACATGCAATCGTCCTCTAGCCTGGCCCCGGTGGCGCCAATCATTTTCCTGGCGATCGCCATTGCGGCGATCAACTGGATCGACCTAGCCCGCGGCAAGAACCGCACCAGCGTGGCGTACCCGCTGTCGCTGCTGACTACACTGGTGCTGACCGCTTGGTTCGGCATCGACGCGGCAGGCGGCGAAACGCACTACGCGTTCGCCAACCTGGTCGTGATCGACCCGATGGCGAACGTGCTGGCTGCGTTCTGCTCGCTGGGTATGCTGCTGACGCTGATCTACACGCGTAGCTATCTGGCCGAACGGGACATGTTCGCAGGCGAGTTCTACATGCTCGCGCTGTTCACGCTCGGCGGTCAGATCGTGATGATCACCGGCAACAACTTCCTGACGCTGTACCTGGGTCTGGAGCTGCTGTCTCTGTCGTCGTATGCGCTGGTTGCCCTGCGCCGCGACTCGCGCGTGACGTCCGAATCGGCGATCAAGTACTTTGTACTGGGCGCGCTCGCATCGGGCTTCCTGCTCTACGGCATGTCGATGATGTACGGGGCCACCGGTTCGCTGAACCTGGGTGAAGTGTTCCGCGTGGTCGAGTCGGGCCGCGTCAACACGACGATGCTGGCCTTCGGCGTGGTGTTTATCGTGGCCGGTGTGGCCTTCAAGCTGGGTGCCGCACCGTTCCATATGTGGATCCCGGACATCTACCAGGGTTCGCCGACCGCTGTGACGCTGCTGATCGCTGCTGGTCCGAAGGTTGCCGCATTCGCGCTGATCATCCGCCTGCTGGTGGAGGGCCTGCTGCCGCTGGCGACCGACTGGCAGGTCATGCTGGTGATCCTGTCGATTGCTTCGCTGGTCATCGGTAACCTGACGGCTATCGTTCAGACAAACCTGAAGCGGATGCTGGCGTACTCGACGATCTCCCACATGGGCTTCGTGCTGCTGGGCATGCTTTCGGGCGTGGTGGCCAACAAGGCCGACGGCGCAGTGAACGCCTACAGCTCGTCGATGTTCTACTCGATCACGTACATGCTGACCACGCTGGGCACGTTCGGCCTGATCCTGGTTCGCACGCGCAAGGGCTTCGAGGCAGAAACGCTCGACGATCTGAAGGGCATGTCGCGCCGTCATCCGTGGTTCGCGTTCCTGATGCTGGTGATGATGTTCTCGATGGCCGGCATTCCGCCGACCGTTGGCTTCTATGCCAAGCTGTCGGTGCTGCAGGCGGTCGTGTCGGCAGGTATGAGCTGGCTGGCCGTGGTGGCAGTGGTGTTCTCGCTGATCGGCGCGTTCTACTACCTGCGCATTGTGAAGCTGATGTACTTCGATGCACCGGTTGGCGAAGAGCCGCTGGAAGCTTCGACTGGCCTGCGTTCGGTGCTGAGCCTGAACGGCTTGGCCGTGATCCTGCTGGGTCTGTTCCCGGCTGGCCTGATGGACCTGTGCTTCCAGGCCATCCGTGCTACGCTGGCGTCCTGATTTTTCAGGCAAGGTGACGCAATGAGTTCCTCGGCAGGTGGTTGGTTTGTCATCCTTTTGGCACTGGTGTGTGCCAACCTGCCGTTCGTCAACCAGCGCCTGTTCGCCGCGGTGGGCCTGAAGTGGGCCCGCAAGCCGTTGTGGCTGCGCCTGGTGGAACTATTCATGTGGTACGTGGTGGCTGGCCTTGCCGGCTTCGCAGTGGAAGCGAGCCTCGGCAACGCCTTCCCGCAAGGCTGGCAGTTCTACGCCATCACCGCCTGCATGATGCTGGTGTTTGCCTTCCCCGGCTTCACCTGGCAATACCTGGTCAAACATCGCACGGCCTGATTGCGGCCAGACCCTCGCGCCGGGGCCCGTGCCACACCCGGAGCGTTCATGATCGACAAGACCCCAGCCGTATCGTCCGAAGAGCGTGACGATCACCTCAGGGAAACTGCCGTCGCTTCCGCGACCATCCATCGCGGCAAATTCCTCACCCTCAAGCAAGACATCGTGCGCCTGCCCAATGGCAAGCAAGCCGGGCGCGAGTACGTGCTGCATCCGGGCGCAGTCATGATGATCCCGCTGTTCGACGACGGCACGGTGCTGATGGAGCGCCAGTTCCGCTACCCGATCGGTGAAGTGATGCTCGAATTTCCGGCGGGCAAGCTCGATCCGGAAGAGGGCGCGCAACGATGTGGCGAGCGCGAGTTGCTCGAGGAAACTGGCTACACCGCGCGTCGCTGGGATTACCTGACGCGGATCCACCCTGTGATCTCCTACTCGACCGAGTTCATCGATCTGTTCCTGGCGCGTGATCTGATCGCCGGCGAGGCGAAACTCGACGATGGCGAGTTCCTGGAAACCTTTATCACGCCGGTGGGTCAGGTGATCGATTGGGTACGTCAGGGCCGCATTACTGACGTCAAGACGATCATCGGCGCGCTCTGGCTGGAGAAGATCGTCTCTGGCACCTGGCAGCCGGGCGAGCAAAGCAAGCCTCCGTTTCCTGACAATCGCAGCATCGGCTGAAACGGCGCATAACTGCTAAGCTACTGCGCCGCCTTGCAGGCTTGAGTCTGCCTCAGCGCCAGTCTCCGCATGGGGTTTTCCCTTGCTCCGGCGTAATTGTGTTTAGGACGCATCCTGCCAGGCAAAAACGGTCAGCGAAAAAATTAGCACGACCGTTCACAAAATTTCGATTCACGGCTAATATTGCCCGACGGGCTGGAAAGATCATGAAGGTGCTCGACCTGCGCTGTGCGCAAGACCATCGTTTCGAGGGTTGGTTTGCCTCGGAGGAAGATGCGCAATCGCAGATTTCGCGTGACCTCGTCCAATGCCCGGTCTGTGGTGACCATGCCGTCTCCCGCCTGCCCAGCGCGCCGCGCCTGAATCTTTCGGGTGCCACCGCCAAGCCGGCGCAGACGCAGGTCCGGAACGCCGAGGAAGGCAAGGCCGACGCGCAGCAGATGATGCAAGCGCTGCAGGCCCGCTATCTGAAGGCAGTTCGGCAGGTACTGGCGCAGACCGAGGACGTGGGAGAACGTTTCGCCGAGGAAGCGCGGCGCATGCACTACGAGGAAGCGCCGGAGCGCGGTATCCGCGGTTCGGCAACGCCGGAAGACGTGCAGGCGCTGGCCGACGAAGGCATCGAGACCTTTCCGCTCATCGTGCCGGATGCGCTAAAGCAGACGGCCCACTGAACAAGCATCCTGTGCCCGGTTTACCTCGCGCAGTGATGCGCGAGGTAAAACAAACGGCCGGCGCCCGCCGGCACCACCAATGGAGACGGGCATGGATCTCAATTACTCGGCGGCCGACATCGCCTTCCGTCAGGAAGTGCGTAGCTGGCTCGAAGCCAACCTGCCGGCGGAAATCCGCGAAAAGGTACTCAACCACCGCCGCCCCAACCGCGACGATCTGGTGCGCTGGCACAAGATCCTGGCTGGCAAGGGCTGGTCCGCGCCGCACTGGCCGGTCGAGTTCGGTGGCACGGGCTGGAACGCCACGCAACGCCACATCTGGGACGAGGAAAATGCCCGCGTCGGCGCGCCTGGCGTGCTGCCGTTCGGCGTGGCGATGGTCGCGCCCGTGATCATGAAGTACGGCAATGCAGAGCAGAAGTCGTACTACCTGCCGCGTATCCTCGACTGCACCGACTGGTGGTGCCAGGGCTATTCGGAGCCGGGTTCGGGTTCGGATCTGGCTTCGCTGAAGACCCGTGCCGAGCTGACGTCGGATGGCAAGCACTACATCGTCAACGGCCAGAAGACCTGGACCACGCTCGGCCAGCACGCCGACATGATCTTCTGCCTGGTGCGCACCGACCCCGAGGCCAAGAAGCAAGAGGGCATTTCGTTCCTGCTGATCGACATGAAGACGCCGGGCATTACCGTGCGCCCGATCATCATGCTCGACGAAGAGCATGAAGTGAACGAAGTCTTCTTCGACAACGTCAAGGTGCCGGTCGAAAACCGCGTCGGCGAGGAAAACCGTGGCTGGACCTATGCCAAGTACCTGCTTGGCCATGAGCGTACCGGCATTGCGCGCGTGGGTAACTCCAAGCGCGAACTGGGCTTCCTGAAGCGCGTTGCCCGCCAGCAGCAGAAGAACGGCAAGCCGCTGCTCGAGGATCCGGTGTTTGGCGCCAAGGTTGCCGCGCTGGAAATCGAACTGATGGCGCTGGAGATCACCGTGCTGCGCGTGGTGTCGAGCGAAGCCGCTGGCAAGGGCCCCGGCCCCGAGGCATCGATGCTCAAGATCAAGGGCACCGAGATCCAGCAGATGCTGACCGAACTGATGGTCGAAGCGGTCGGCCCGTACGCCCAGCCGTTCGATCCGGCGTACCTGGAGTGCGAACACGAGCACGCCGTGACCGGCTATGACGACGCCGCCCCGCTGGCCGCGTACTACTTCAACTATCGCAAGACCTCCATCTACGGCGGTTCGAACGAAATCCAAAAGAACATCATCAGCCAGATGATTCTGGGGCTGTGAGGAGACACGCAACATGAACTTCAATCTCAGCGACGAACAGAAGCAACTGGCCGACGCGATTCGCCGTTTTGTCGAGAAGAGCTACGACTTCGAATCGCGCAAGAAGAACATCAAGGGCGCGAATGGCTACGGCGAGCAGGCCTGGGGCGGACTGGTCGAACTCGGCCTGACCGCGCTGCCGGTGCCCGAAGCGCAAGGTGGCTTCTCCGGTACGGCTGTCGACATGATGGTGGTGCAGCAGGAACTGGGCCGCGGCCTGGTGGTGGAGCCGTACTTCGCGACGGTGGTGGCCGCGCAGGCGCTCAAGCTGGCCGGTGGCCAGGAAGCGCTGCTCGAGCAGGTGGCTGGTGGCGAACTGAAGCTGGCCACGGCATTCAACGAGCAGCAGGCACGCCATGAACTGAACAACGTGACCTTGACGGCCAAGGGCGGCAAGCTCAACGGTCGCAAGGTCGTGGTGACCCACGGCGCCCAGGCCGACAAGCTCGTGGTGTCGGCACGCACCAGTGGCGCCCAGTCGGACCGTGACGGCATCTCGCTGTTCCTGGTCGACACCAAGGGTGCTGGCGTCAGCGTCAAGGACTACCGCACGATCGACAACCTCCACGCAGCCGACGTGACGTTCCAGGATGCACCGGCCACGCTGATCGGCACGGAAGGCAAGGGCTGGGATGTGCTCGAGGCCACCGCCGACTACGCCGCGGTGCTGCTGTGCGCCGAAGCCGTTGGTGTCATGGATACGCTCAACGCCGCCACGCTCGAGTACGCGAAGACCCGCCAGCAGTTCGGCGTGGCCATCGCGCGCTTCCAGGCGCTGCAGCACCGCATGGTCGAAATGATGATCCATGCGGAGCAGTCGCGTTCGATCACGCTGCTGGCCGCGGCGCGCTTCGACGAGGCCAGCCCCGAGGAGCGCCGCCGCTACGTGTCCGCCGCCAAGGCGCGCGTCGGCGTGGCAGCCCGCTCGGTGGGCCAGGAAGCCGTGCAGATTCACGGCGGCATGGGTGTGACCGACGAACTGCCGGCCGCGCACATGTTCAAGCGCCTCACGCTGATCAATACGACCTTCGGCGATGTGGACCACCATCTGGGCCGCTTCGCCAGCCAGCCTGGCTTCCAGGAAGCTGCCTGAGTATTGCGTAAGTGTTCAAACCGCGCCGGTGACCCCGAGCGCGGTTTTTTCATTGGAGGACTTGATGTCCAAGATGTATTTCGAGGATTACGTCGTCGGCAGCGAGCACCCGCTCGGGAGCTATACGGTGACCGAAGAGGAGATCATCAGCTTCGCGCGCCAGTACGACCCGCAACCGTTTCACGTCGACAAGGCCGCTGCAGAGCAGAGCATCTACGGTGGGCTGATTTCCAGTGGCTGGATGACCTGCGGCATCATCATGCGTCTGCTGGTGCTGTCGATGGGGGATCGCTCCACCAGCATGGGGTCGCCCGGCGTGGATGAAGTCCGCTGGATCAAGCCGGTCTATGCCGGTGACACCCTGACTGCCGTGCTGAGAGTTCTGGACGTGCGTCCGTCGAGCTCCAAGCCTGATCGCGGTGTGGTGATGACCCAGTGGGTGGCCACCAACCAGAAGGGCGAGGTTGTGTGCACGGTCAAGGGCATGGGGATGTACAAGCGCCGCCCGGCCTGACGCACGCCGTTTGTTCACTTCCCTCTGCCGCACGCGGGAGAAGGAAGGGCTACCCAACCAGAAAAGAACGACAAGGAGACAAGCACCATGCGTACTATCGCATCGTTGGAAGAACTGGAGTCGCTGCAGGGCGAGGAAGTGGCTGTCAGCGACTGGATCGAAATCACGCAGCAGCAGGTGAACCTGTTTGCCGAGGCCACGGGCGATCACCAGTGGATCCATATTGACGTCGAGCGTGCCAAGCGTGAGTCGCCGTTCGGCGCGCCGATCGCCCACGGCTTCCTGACCCTTTCGCTGCTGCCCCAGCTCATGCAGAACGCGATCCACATGGAAGGCGTCAAGATGGGCGTCAACTATGGTCTGAATCGCGTTCGTTTCACGTCGCCGGTGCCGGTGGGCAGCCGTCTGCGAGGACGCGTGAAGCTGCTCAACGTCGAGCGGCTGGACCCGCTGCCGAATGGCCTGGTCGGTGCGCAGTCCACCTGGGAGGTCACGATCGAGCGGGAAGGCGCGGATCGACCGGTCTGCGTGGCGGAATCGATCAGTCGACGCTACTCCTGACGTATCCGATTCGTCAGCACTGTCGCTCGACAATGAGGGCCGCGAGATCGCGGCCCTTGTCATTTGTCCAGCGAAATCGTGGAAAAACAAGCAACCACGAGATGACTGTTACCCCGTTGCGACAGGTCAAGGAATTGTCCGATTAAAAGAACAGTGTTTCTGTTGTGTCTGGGTTTACCCGTAATGTTGCGTTGCGGTACAGTCCCGCCCACGATGTTTTATGTAATGCGATATCCGCTCGGAGACCGTTCTCACTGCGCTGGTGAGGCGGTTGAAGCAAGAGGATGTGGCGTGAACATCGTGACACAACGCTCGTTCCGGTGGCAGTTCCGAACCGGGACAGACGCAGTTCAGGCAGTCGGTCACCTCAGCGCACGCACCCGCCCCCTCAGGCGCGCGCACGCAGTCGTCAGTTGCTGTCCAAGCCGCGTTCATGGCGTTGCCCGGCCGCATGGTCCGCAGGCGTTTGCATCGCCCATTTCGCAGCGCCAGCTTTGGACACGTCCTCCGGTTTTCCCCAGCCCAGCCCGCCAGTTGCCCCGTGCAGCAGGTAGGCGGTGCCACGCTTGTGCACAGGCGTGGCGCAACCAGACCGTCGTGACATGAAGAAACCAAAAATGCCGCCCCTGATGCGGTACCTGCCTTGCCTTGGCCTGCTCCTGTTGGCCGGCTGCGACTTCGCGCTGATGAACCCGAAAGGGCAAGTCGGCGTCGACATCAAGGGCATCATCCTGATCGCCACCTGGCTGATGCTGCTGGTCGTCGTACCGGTCATCATCCTGACGCTCGTGTTTGCGTGGAAGTATCGCGCCAGCAACAAGTCTGCTGAATACGATCCGAACTGGTCGCACTCCACCCGCATCGAAGTGGTGGTTTGGCTGATCCCCTGCCTGATCATCATCGCGCTGGGCATCATCACTTGGAAGTCGTCGCACGATCTCGACCCGTACAAGCCGCTCGAGTCGAACGTCAAGCCGGTGACCGTGGAAGCCGTGGCGATGAACTGGAAATGGCTGTTCATCTATCCGGAACTGAAGATCGCGACGGTGAACCAGCTCGCGCTGCCGGTGAACACGCCGGTGAACTTCAAGATCACGTCGGATTCGATCATGAACTCGTTCTTCATCCCGCAACTGGGTAGCCAGGTTTACGCCATGGCTGGGATGGAGACCAAGCTGCACCTCATCGCCAATGAAGCCGGCACGTTTGACGGCATGTCCGCCAACTACAGTGGCGGCGGCTTCTCGGGTATGAAGTTCAAGGCCATCGCCATGTCGAATTTCGAGTTCGACAAGTGGGTGGAAAAGGTGCGCGCGTCCGAAAAGCAGCTCGCGTCCGAGGACTACAAGGTCCTGGCCAAGCCGAGCGAAGCGGAACCGGTGACGTACTTCGGCAAGGTCGAAGACGGTCTGTACACCGGCATCCTGCATCAGTACATGGGCGGCGACGGCCATGCAATGGCCCGCGAAGGTTTTGATGGCGGTCCGGTCTGCACGTCGCGTAACACGCTCGGTGAAGAGCGGGTGTCCATGGCCACGCCGGCCAAGCCGGCGCTGGGCGCGCAAATCTAGGAGCAATGATGTTTGGCAAATTGAGTTTGTCGGCGATTCCGTTTCATGAGCCGATCATCATGATCACGCTGAGCTGCGTGGCCCTTGGCGGGCTGGCGCTGCTCGGTGCGATCACGTACTTCAAGAAGTGGGACTACCTGTGGACCGAGTGGATTACCTCGGTCGATCACAAGCGCATTGGCGTGATGTATTCGCTGGTGGCGCTGATCATGCTGCTGCGCGGCTTTGCCGACGCCGTCATGATGCGTACCCAGCTGGCGGTTGCCACCAACGGCTCCACCGGCTTCCTGCCGCCCGAGCACTATGACCAGGTGTTCACGGCCCACGGCGTGATCATGATCTTCTTCGTGGCCATGCCGCTGATGACGGGTCTGATGAACCTCGTGGTGCCCCTGCAGATCGGCGCGCGCGACGTGGCGTTCCCGTTCCTGAACACGCTGAGCTTCTGGCTGTTCGTGGCCGGCGCGATGCTCGTGAACGTCTCGCTGGGCGTTGGCGAATTCGCGCGTACCGGCTGGCTGGCCTATCCGCCGCTGTCGGGTCTGGACTACAGCCCGGGCGTGGGGGTGGACTACTACCTTTGGTCGCTGCAGATATCAGGGCTGGGGACATTGCTGACCGGCGTGAACTTCCTGGTGACCATCCTGAAGATGCGCGCCCCGGGCATGACGCTGATGCGCATGCCGGTGTTCACCTGGACGGTCCTGTGCACCAACGTGCTGATCGTGGCTGCCTTCCCGGTGCTGACGGTGTCGCTGGCACTGCTGGGCCTGGACCGCTACTTCGACATGCACTTCTTCACGAACAATGGCGGCGGTAACGCCATGATGTACGTGAACCTGATCTGGATCTGGGGCCACCCCGAGGTGTACATCCTGATCCTGCCGGCGTTCGGTATCTTCTCGGAAATCATCTCTACGTTCTCGGGCAAGAAGCTGTTCGGCTACAAGGGGATGGTGTATGCCACCAGCGCGATCATGGTGCTGTCGTTCATCGTGTGGCTGCACCACTTCTTCACGATGGGCTCTGGCGCCAACGTGAACGCGTTCTTCGGCATCACGACGATGATCATCTCGATCCCGACGGGCGTGAAGATCTTCAACTGGCTGTTCACGATGTACCGTGGCCGCGTGCAATTCACGTCGCCGGTGCTGTGGACGCTGGGCTTCATGATCACGTTCGTGATCGGTGGCATGACCGGCGTGCTGATGGCCGTGCCGGCTGCTGACTTCGTGCTGCACAACAGCCTGTTCCTGATTGCTCACTTCCACAACGTGATCATCGGCGGCGTGCTGTTTGGCTACCTGGCCGGCGTGACCTACTGGTGGCCGAAGGCCTTCGGCTTCAAGCTGAACGAGCGTCTGGGCAAGTGCGCCTTCTGGTGCTGGCTGGTGGGCTTCTACTTCGCCTTCATGCCGCTGTACGTGCTGGGCCTGATGGGCATGACCCGTCGTCTGAACCACACCGACAACCCGGCCTGGACGCCGTGGCTGCATCTGGCCGTGGTGGGCGTGGTGTTCGTGGCGCTGGGCATCTTCTTCCAGGTGCTGCAGATCGTCGTGTCGATCCGCGACCGCAAGAAGCTGGCAGACGTGACGGGCGACCCGTGGGGTGGCCGCACGCTGGAATGGGCAACCTCGTCGCCGCCGGCGTTCTACAACTTCGCGCACACCCCGGTGGTGCGTGACCTGGACGCGTTTGCCGACATGAAGGCACGTGGCGAGACGATCCGCACGGATGGCTTCGAGCAGATTCACATGCCGAAGAACACCGCGGCTGGTTTCTACATGGGTGCATTCAGCCTGGTGCTGGGCTTCGCGCTGACGTGGCACATCTGGTGGCTTGCCGCCGTGGGCCTGATCGGCATGGTCGTGGCGTTCATCCGCCGCGCCAACGATGACCACATCGATTACTACGTGCCGGCCTCCGAGGTCGAGCAGATCGAAACGCGCTACCAGCAGCGCATTGCTGCCCAGGGCTGATAACCATGTCGACAGAAGTTCTTGACCGCTTCGGGGCGAAAGCCCCCGCGCATGCGCACTCGCACGACGAGGCGCACGACCACGCGCATCACGACACCAGCGAGAACACCGTCTTCGGTTTCTGGCTGTACCTGATGAGCGACTGCATCTTGTTCGCGTGCCTGTTCGCCGCCTTCGCCGTCCTGCGCGGCGAAGTGGCGGGTGGCCCGTCGGGCAAGGAGATCTTCGAGCTCAACTACGTGCTCGTGGAAACCGCCATCCTGCTGTTCTCGTCGATCACCTACGGCTTTGCCATGGTGTCGATGCAGAACCATCAGAAGGGCCGCGTGATGTTCTGGCTGGGCGTGACGTTCCTGCTGGGCGCCGCGTTCATGGGCATGGAAATCAACGAGTTCGCGCACCTGATTCACGAGGGTGCCGGCCCGAGCCGCAGCGCGTTCCTGTCGTCGTTCTTCACGCTCGTGGGTACCCACGGTCTGCACGTTGCCAGCGGCATGCTGTGGATGCTCGTGCTGATGTGGCAACTGTCGAAGAAGGGCCTGACCCCGGTCGTGGCCAAGCGCCTGAACTGCCTCAGCCTGTTCTGGCACTTCCTGGACGTGGTCTGGATCGGTGTGTTCACCGTGGTCTACCTGATGGGAGCAATGTAAATGGCACAGCAACACGCTTCGACCGCCGCTCACGGCGCGTCGCATGGCCACAGCAGCGTCAAGTCGTATGTGATCGGCTTCGTGCTGGCGGTGATCCTGACCGTGATTCCGTTCAAGATCGTCATGGACGGCACGATGGAACGCGGCACCATGCTGTGGATCATCCTGGGCATGGCGGCCGTGCAGATCGTCGTGCACCTGAAGTACTTCCTGCATCTGGATGGTTCGAACGGTCAGCGCTGGAACGTGATGGCGCTGCTGTTCACGGTACTGATCCTGTTCATTGTGCTGGCCGGTTCGCTCTGGATCATGCACAACATGAACGCCAACATGATGCCGTGGATGAAGTAACGGTTCATACGGTCGTTTGAAAAACGGGGCCTTTGGGCCCCGTTTTTTATTGGCCACGGTGCGCAACGCACCGGCATCGGCCACGGCTGCACCGGTTCACGCCGGACCGCACCCGAACGGCGCTGCACATTCGCGGTGCGCCGGCGGATTTCCCTCTGGCCCCGCCGGCGGCACCAGCGTGGTGCGGCACGGTCCCCCTCTCGTCGATTTGTCACGTAATGGTGACCCGGTCACGCGTGTTTCCCTTGGCACGCTAGTTGCAGATGTGCTCTCCGGGGTGCGTAGTCCCTAATCACATACGACAAACTGGGAGCTGCAATGAAACGACGTGACATGCTGAAGCTGTCGGCGGTGGCCGCCGCGGCGATGATCGGTACCAGCCCGCTGATGGCGCAGACCAAGGAGCCGATCAAGGTCGGCATCCTGCATTCGCTATCGGGCACGATGGCCATCTCCGAAACGTCGCTCAAGGACGTGGCGCTGATGACGATCGACGAGATCAACAAGAGCGGCGGCGTGCTGGGCCGCAAGCTCGAGCCCGTGGTGGTGGACCCCGCTTCCAACTGGCCGCTCTTCGCGGAGAAGGCGCGTCAGCTCATCACCAAGGACAAGGTGGCGGTCACGTTCGGATGCTGGACGTCGGTATCGCGCAAGTCGGTGCTCCCGGTCTATGAGGAAACCAACGCGCTGCTGTTCTACCCGGTGCAGTACGAAGGTGAGGAGATGTCGAAGAACGTGTTCTACACGGGCGCGGCACCCAACCAGCAGGCGATCCCGGCGGTGGAATACCTGATGAGCAAGGAGGGCGGCGGTGCGAAGCGCTTCTTCCTGCTGGGTACCGACTACGTCTATCCGCGCACTACCAACAAGATCCTGCGTGCGTTCCTGAAGAGCAAGGGCGTGGAGGACAAGGACATCGAAGAGGTCTACACCCCGTTCGGTCATAGCGACTACCAGACCATCGTCGCCAACATCAAGAAGTTCTCGCAGGGTGGCAAGACCGCCGTGATCTCCACGATCAATGGCGACTCGAACGTGCCGTTCTACAAGGAACTCGGCAACGCCGGCCTGAAGGCCAAGGACGTGCCGGTGGTGGCCTTCTCGGTGGGCGAGGAAGAACTGCGCGGCATCGACACCAAGCCGCTGGTGGGCCATCTGGCTGCATGGAACTACTTCATGTCGGTCAAGAACCCCGAGAACGAAGCGTTCAAGAAGCAGTGGGCCGCGTGGGTCAAGGCCAACAACCTGCCGGGCGGCGACAAGCGCGTGACCAACGACCCGATGGAAGCTACCTACGTGGGCATCCATATGTGGGCGCAGGCCGTGAAGAAGGCAGGCAGCACCGATCCGGACAAGGTGCGTGCCGCGATGTACGGCCAGACCTTCAAGGCGCCGGATGGCTTCACGCTGACGATGGGTGACAACCACCATCTCTACAAGCCCGTGATGATTGGCGAGGTCAAGGGCGACGGCCAGTTCTCGGTGGTGTGGAAGACGCCGAAGCCGGTCCGCGCGCAACCGTGGAGCCCGTTCATCGCCGGCAATGAAGGCAAGGCGGACAAGGTGGCGGGGAACTGACGGTCTGTTGCTCCCACTCCCGTGCTCGGGAGTGGGAGCAAACCACAGGTGAATGCCAACAACCCCAAGATGCGATCCATCGCGCGAACCAGGCTCCTGAATGCACCGACCCAATATCCGTACATGGCTGCGTGTCATGCTCGCCGCGCTGCTGCTGGCCGCGGCACCGTTGTGGGCCGCCACGCCGCTGACGCAGGCCGACCTCAAGCCATTGGCCGAGGATGACTACGATGCCAAGACCGCGGCGCTGAACAAGCTCACTCAGGCGCCGGCGGAGCAGGCCGGCCCGATCCTGAAGGCCTTGCAGGATGACGCGCTGCAGTACGCGCCCTCAGTCGGCATGGTGCGCCAGGATGGCGACAAGACCGTCGACGCGGTCACCGGCAAGCCGGTCACCGTGAAGGCGGACGAGCTCGAATCGCTGACGCTGAATAACAGCCTGCGCGCCATCGTCGATAGTGCCGCGAGCAGCCTGGAGCTGCAGTCACCGGACATCGCGGTGCGCACGCAGGCCATCAGTACGCTGTTCGATCAACCGGAGAACGCTTCGCGTGCGGCGGTGGAGGCCGCGCGCAAGGCCGAGGCCGATGCCGGACTGCGGGCGAGGCTCGACGTGATCTGGGCCAACACGGTTCTCGCGCAAGGTGCCGAAGCGGGCCGGGACGCGCGTATCGAGGCGATTCGCATCCTCGGCCACGACAGCAATCCGCAATCGCGCCAGAAGCTGATGCCGCTGGTCGAGCGCGACGCGGCCGGCAAGTACAAGGAGGCCGACGAAGGCGTGCGCGTGGCCGCGCAAGTGGCCATTGACCAGTTGCGGACCGAACAGCGCCGCGCCGAACTGCTCGGCAACCTGTTCGCGGGTCTGAGCCTTGGCAGCGTGCTGCTGCTGGCGGCGCTGGGTCTGGCGATCACGTACGGGCTGATCGGCGTCATCAACATGGCGCACGGCGAGTTTCTGATGATCGGCGCCTATGCCACCTACGTGGTGCAGACGCTGTTTCGTGCCTACGCGCCCAATGCGTTCGACTGGTACCTCGTGGCGGCCGTGCCTGCGTCCTTTCTGGCTGCCGGAGCCGTCGGTTTCGCGCTCGAGCGAATCGTGCTGCGCCATCTCTATGGCCGCCCGCTGGAGACGCTGCTGGCCACGTTCGGTGTCAGCCTGCTGATGATGCAGGCCGTGCGTACGATCTTCGGCGCGCAGAACGTCGAGGTGGCCAATCCCGCGTGGATGAGCGGCGGCATCGAGGCACTCGCCGGGCTCGTGATTCCGTACAACCGCATCATCATCATCCTGTTCGCGCTGGGCGTGGTGACGGTGGCATGGGCCGTACTGAATCGCACGCGCCTGGGTCTGTTCGTGCGCGCCACGACGCAGAACCGCACGATGGCGGCCTGCGTGGGCGTGCGGACGTGGAAGGTGGACAGCTACGCGTTCGCATTTGGCGCCGGCATCGCGGGGCTCGGCGGTTGCGCGCTCTCGCAGATCGGTAACGTGGGCCCGGACCTGGGGCAGGCCTACATCATCGACTCGTTCATGGTGGTGGTGCTGGGTGGCGTCGGGCAACTGGCGGGCACGATCGTGGGCGCGTTCGGCCTCGGCATCATCAACAAATTCATCGAGCCGTTCTATGGCGCGGTGCTGGCCAAGATCTTCGTCCTCGTGCTGATCGTGCTGTTCATCCAGAAGCGGCCACAAGGACTTTTCGCGCTCAAGGGGCGCAGCGCGGAGGCCTGACATGAGCAGCTTTTCTTCGAAATCCGGCAAGTCATTCACGCTATCCGTGCCGGAACGCCAGCCGTTGTTCTCCACGCGCATGTGGATGGCGATGGCGGTACTGACCGTGGTCGTGGCGATCGGCGTGCCCGTCTGCGCGCTGGTCGTGCCGGAAGGCCACGCGCTGCATCTGTCGGCCTATGCGTTGACGTTGATCGGCAAGATCATGTGCTTCGCGCTGGCGGCCATTGCGCTCGATCTGGTGTGGGGCTATTGCGGCATCCTGAGCCTCGGCCATGGTCTGTTCTTCGCGCTGGGCGGGTATGCGATGGGCATGTACCTGATGCGGTCGATCGGTCGCGAAGGTGTCTACAAGAGCGATCTGCCCGATTTCATGGTGTTCCTGGACTGGAAGGAATTGCCGTGGTTCTGGCATGGCACCGAGCACTTTCCCTACGCATTGCTGCTGGTGGTACTGGTGCCGGGCGTGCTGGCGTGGCTGTTTGGCTTCTTCGCGTTCCGGTCCCGCATCAAGGGCGTGTACCTGTCGATCATCACGCAGGCTATGACGTACGCCGCGATGCTGCTGTTCTTCCGCAATGAAACGGGCTTCGGCGGCAATAACGGCTTTACCGACTTCAAGCGCATCGCCGGCTTTGCCGTGGCTGCGCCGCAGACGCGTGCCGCGCTGTTCGTGCTGACGTTCCTTGCACTGCTGGCCGGATTCGTGGCCTGCCGCTATATCGTCACGTCCAAGCTCGGCCGGGTGGTGACCGCCGTGCGCGACGCGGAGATGCGCGTGATGTTTTCGGGCTACAACCCGCTCGGGTACAAGCTGTTCGTGTGGACGTTCTCGGCTGTGCTTTGCGGCATTGCCGGAGCGTTGTACGTGCCGCAGGTCGGCATCATCAACCCGAGCGAAATGTCGCCCGCGAACTCGATCGAAATGGCGGTGTGGGTCGCCGTCGGCGGGCGCGGCACGCTGATCGGGCCGGTAGTGGGGGCATTCCTGGTCAACGGCGCGAAGACAATGTTCACGGCCTACTTCGCGGAGTACTGGCTATTCCTGCTCGGCGCGATGTTCGTGCTGGTGACGCTGTACCTGCCCGATGGCGTGGTGGGCCTCTGGCGACGCCTGCGTGATCGTCGCACTTCGAAGGTGGAAACCGGAGCCGCCGATGAAGCGGAAGCGGTGGTGGCGCCTCGGCAAGCACAGCAAGGGAGCAAGGCATGAATTCGGTACTGGGTGAAGGCAAGGCGGAAAGCGGGGATGCCACCGGGCTGGGCCGGATCGTCGAACCCGGCGTCATCGACACCACGCACGGTCCGATCCTCTACATCGAGGACCTGACCGTGCAGTTCGACGGCTTTCGCGCGCTGAACAAGCTGTCGTTGTCGATCGATCACGGTGAACTGCGCTGCGTGATCGGCCCGAATGGCGCCGGCAAGACCACGATGATGGATGTCATCACCGGCAAGACCGGGCCGCGCAACGCCAACGTGACCGGGCGTGTGTTTCTGGGGCAGACCATCGACCTGATGCGGCTGACCGAACCGCGCATCGCGCAGACCGGCATTGGCCGCAAATTCCAGAAGCCGACCGTGTTCGAGCAGCACGCGGTCTGGGAGAACCTGGAACTGGCGATGAAGGCCGACAAGCGCTGGTGGGCGTCGCTGCGCGCCCGGCTGACGCTGGAGGGGCATCGTCGCATCGAGGAAACGCTGGCGCTGACCGGGCTCGAGGACGAAGCCTATCGCCCTGCGGGCTTGCTGTCACATGGCCAGAAGCAGCGGCTCGAGATCGGCATGTTGCTGACGCAGCAGCCTCAGCTCCTGCTGCTCGACGAACCGGTGGCCGGCATGACCGACGAGGAAACCATGCAACTGGCCGCGCTGCTCAACAGTCTGCGCGGTAGCTGCTCGATGATGGTGGTCGAGCACGACATGGAATTCGTCGCCGCGCTGGCCGGTGACGCTGGCACGGTGACCGTGCTGGCGGAAGGCAGCCTGCTGGCCGAAGGCACGCTCGACGCCGTGAAGCGCGACGAACGCGTGATCGAATCCTACCTGGGAAGATAACGATGCTGCAGGTCAACGCAATCAATCAGTTCTACGGCGGCAGCCATATCCTGCGCGACGTATCGTTCGAGGTGCCACATGGCAAGCTGACGACGCTGCTGGGCCGCAATGGGGTGGGCAAGAGCACGCTGCTCAAGTGCCTGATGGGCGTGGTGCCCACGCGCAGTGGCAGCATCAGCTGGGACGGCAAGGCGCTGGAAAAGAAGGCGCCTTACGAACGTGTCTCGGCGGGGCTGGCCTACGTGCCGCAGGGCCGCGAGATCTTTCCCCGGCTGACCGTCGAGGAGAACCTGCTGATTGGCGCCGCCAGCCGGGCGAGGCCATCGGGCGTGCCCGACCGCATCTATCAGCTGTTTCCTGTGCTGCGCACGATGCGCCAGCGCCGTGGCGGCGATCTGTCGGGTGGTCAGCAGCAGCAACTGGCCATCGGCCGGGCGCTGATGAGCGAGCCGCAGTTGCTGATTCTCGACGAGCCGACCGAGGGCATCCAGCCGTCGATCATCCAGGATATTGGCCGTGCCTTGCGGCTGCTGGTGGACGAGTTCGGCATGACCGTGCTGCTGGTGGAGCAGTACTACGAGTTCGCGCGGCACCTGGCCGACCACTACGTGGTGATGAGTCGTGGAGAGGTCGTGGCCAAGGGCGATGGGGCAACGATGGAGCAGGACGGCGTGCGCGCGCTGATCGCGGTTTGAGCGTGCATTCAAACGACCCTGATGGCTCTCCGGGCACCTTTCTGTGACGGCTGCCTCGCGCTATGATCTGGCGCACCGGCCCCCGCCTGAACCGTCTTGCCATCTTCGATGCGCCATCCGGATTTTCCATCGCAACTCGCCATGACATCAGCCTGGCATGCCAGCCTGCGCCTGCGCTTTGCCGCGCGCGCCGGCCGGACCGCCATGGTCGAGCGGCGCCACGAGGGGCCGCTGCGGGTGCAGAAGCCGCTCTATCCCGAAGGGGAAATTTGCCACGGGGTGGTGCTGCATCCGCCCGCCGGCGTGGCGGGCGGCGATCGTCTCGACATCGACATTGCCGTGGCATCGGGCGCCCATGCCGTGCTGGCCACACCGGGTGCTACCAAATGGTACAAGTCGCTCGGCCGCGATGCAGCGCAGCATGTGCGGATCGAGGTGGCGGCCGGCGGGAAGCTCGACTGGCTGCCGCAGGAGAACATCGTGTTCGACGATGCCCGTGCCCGGATCACGACGGACGTGGTGGTGGCACCCGGAGGCAGCGCGATCGGCTGGGACGCCGTGGTGCTGGGCCGCCAGGCGTCGGGCGAGCGATGGGCCAGCGGCGCGTTATGGCTCGACACTCGCGTGGGTGACCCGGACCGCGCGCTGTGGATCGAACAATCGCATTTCGATGGCGCGTCACCGTTGCGTGGTGCCGTGGCCGGCATGGATGGACTGCATATCCTCGGCACACTCTGGGCGATCGGGCCGGGCGCCACGCAGGAGCTGGCAGAAGCGCTGGCCGAACATCTGCCATATCGTGCCGATCTACGCGCCGGCGTGACCTGCCTGGCCGGATATGGCACGGCCACGGCGCAGTCGATGCTGCTGCTGCGCGTGCTTGGCAGCGATATGGAAGCGGTGCGCCACCTGATGATCGATGCGTGGACCGTGCTGCGCCAGCCGATGCATGGCGTGCCGGCCAGGCCGCTGCGCCTGTGGTCGACCTGAGAACCCAATACCTCGAACAACAAGGAATCCGATCATGGAACTGACGCCGCGCGAGAAAGACAAGCTGCTGATCTTCACCGCCGCGCTACTGGCCGAACGCCGTCGCGCGCGCGGTCTCAAGTTGAACTACCCGGAAGCGGTGGCGCTGATCACCGCCGCCATCATGGAAGGCGCGCGCGATGGCCGCACCGTGGCGGAACTGATGCACGAAGGAACCACCGTGCTCGCACGCGAGGACGTGATGGATGGCGTGGCCGAAATGATCCCCGAGATTCAGGTGGAAGCCACGTTCCCGGACGGCACCAAACTGGTCACCGTGCACCACCCGATCGTCTGAATCCGCGTCACCGTCGCAGCCATTCACAAGAAGAGGAAAACCCTATGCACCGCATGCTCCGTTCCCGCCTGACTGCAGGCGTAGCGATGTCGCTGGCCTCCGTCTCTGCCTTCGCGCACCCCGGCCACGACGCCGCCACCGTTGGTGCCAGCCTCTGGGCCGGCCTGGCCCACCCGTTCACGGGCGCCGACCACCTGCTGGCGATGGCCGCCGTGGGCGTGTGGAGCGCGCTGGCAAGTTCGCCGCGCAGCGCCTTCGGTCAGACATCGAAGATGGATCTGATGCGCTTGCCGCTCGCGTTCGTGGCAATGATGCTGGTGGGTGCCGCGCTCGGTCTGGCTGGCGTGACGCTGCCGGCCGTCGAGCCGATGATCGCCGTCTCGCTGCTCGTGATCGGACTGCTGGTAGCCGCACGCGCGCGTCTGTCGGCATGGGCAGGCATGGCGATTGTCGGCGGCTTCGCGCTGTTTCACGGCTATGCGCACGGTGCTGAGTTGCCGGCCACTGCTGCGGCACTGCCCTCGGTGCTGGCGTATGTGGGCGGTTTTGCCGTGGCCACGATGACACTGCACGTGCTCGGCATCGGCGCGGGGGCGTTCCTTCGTCGTCACGCCGGCTGGCTGGCGCGCGTGGCTGGCGCTGGGGTGGCGCTGTACGGCGTCGGCCTGCTGGTCGCCTGATCTTCCCCCCAGGAGCTTTCGCGATGATTCCCGGTGAACTGATGCCGCTCGACGGCGAGATCGAACTGAATGCGGGGCGTCCCACGGTCACCGTGACCGTGGCCAACACTGGCGACCGGCCGGTGCAGGTCGGCTCGCACTTCCATTTCTACGAAACCAACGCCGCGTTGTCGTTCGACCGCGAGGCCGCGCGCGGCTATCGCCTCGACATCGCCGCCGGCACGGCAGTGCGCTTCGAGCCGGGGCAGTCGCGCACGGTACAACTCGTGGCGCTGGACGGTGACCGCATCGTCTATGGTTTCAACGGCAGAATCATGGGAGCACTCTGATGAGCGTGAAGATCTCCAGGCAGGCCTATGCCGAGATGTTCGGCCCGACCACGGGCGACAGGTTGCGTCTTGCCGACACGGACCTTGTGATCGAAGTCGAGCGCGATTTCACGATCTACGGCGAGGAAGTGAAGTTCGGCGGCGGCAAGGTGATTCGCGATGGCATGGGCCAGAGCCAGCGCATGTCGAAGGACTGCGTCGACACGGTGGTCACCAACGCACTGATCATCGACCACTGGGGCATCGTGAAGGCCGATATCGGGCTGAAGCACGGGCGCATCGCGGCAATCGGCAAGGCGGGTAATCCGGATATCCAGCCGGGGGTGACGATCATCGTCGGGCCGGGTACCGAGGTCATCGCGGGCGAGGGGATGATTGTCACCGCTGGCGGCATCGACACGCACATCCACTTCATCTGCCCGCAGCAGATCGAAGAAGCGCTGATGAGCGGCGTGACGACGATGATCGGCGGCGGCACCGGGCCGGCGACGGGCACCTATGCGACGACCGTGACGCCGGGCCCGTGGTACATGGAGCGGATGCTGCAGGCGGCCGATGCGTATCCGATGAACATCGGCTTTCTCGGCAAGGGCAACGCCAGCCTGGCGGCGCCGCTGACCGAGCAGGTGGAGGCGGGCGCCATCGGCTTGAAGCTGCACGAGGACTGGGGCACCACGCCGCAGGCGATCGACACCTGCCTGTCCGTGGCCGATGCCACCGATACCCAAGTGGCGATCCACACCGATACGCTCAACGAAGGCGGTTTTGTCGAGGCGACGATTGCCGCGTTCAAGGGCCGCACGATCCATACGTATCACACCGAGGGCGCGGGTGGCGGCCACGCGCCGGACATCATCAAGGTTTGCGGCGAGGCTAATGTGCTGCCGTCGTCGACCAATCCGACGCGCCCGTACACCGTGAACACGCTGGACGAGCACCTGGACATGTTGATGGTCTGCCATCACCTGGATCCGGCCATTGCGGAGGACATTGCGTTCGCCGAGTCGCGCATCCGTCGCGAGACCATCGCGGCCGAGGACATCCTGCATGACCTGGGCGCGTTCTCGATGATCTCGAGCGATTCGCAGGCCATGGGCCGCGTGGGCGAGGTGATCATTCGCACGTGGCAGACCGCGCACAAGATGGCCGCGCAGCGCGGCAAGTTGCCCGGCGATCCACACGATGCGCGTGGCGGGCACGACAACTTCCGCGTCAAGCGCTATATCGCCAAGTACACGATCAATCCAGCGCTCACGCACGGTATCGCGCACGAGGTGGGGTCGATCGAAGTCGGCAAGTGGGCGGATCTGGTGTTCTGGAAGCCGGCCTTCTTCGGCGTGAAGCCGAGCCTGATTCTCAAGGGCGGCATGATCGCGGCGGCGGCGATGGGCGATCCGAATGCCTCGATCCCGACACCGCAGCCGGTGCACTATCGTCCGATGTTCGCTTCGGCCGGCGGGGCGCTGCCGAGATCGTCGCTCACCTTCGTCTCGCAGGCGGCGCTGGCGGCGAATGTCGGCGAGCGCTATGGCCTGGCCAAGACGCTCACCGCAGTGCGCGGCACGCGTACCGTCAGCAAACGCGACATGGTGCACAATGACTGGCAGCCGCACGTCACCGTGGATCCGGAGACTTACCAGGTGGTAGCCGATGGTCAGCTGCTGACGTGCGAACCTGCCACTGTGCTGCCGATGGCGCAGCGCTATTTCCTGTTCTGACCCGTGATCAAGATCGACAAACACCTGCCCGCTCCGCACGGCATCGCGCCGGTACTCGTGCGCCGCGCGCCGAAGCTCGTCCTGCCGTTCGGCGAACGCAGCAAGAGCCGCCTGCGAGCCATCCTCGACAACGGCGCCGAGGCTGCGTTGTTCCTGCCGCGCGGCACCGTGCTGCGTGGCGGCGATCTTCTGGTGGCAGAGGATGGTACCTTCGTGGAAGTGCAGGCCGCGGCGGAGTCGGTGCTGCAGGTCACTGCGCCCGACCCGCTGGCGCTGATGCGCGCAGCCTATCACCTGGGCAATCGCCACACGCCGGTGGAGGTCGGGCGCGATTACCTGCGGCTGGAGTATGACTCTGTGCTGGCCGACATGCTTGCCCGACTGGGCGTGCAAGCCGAGCGCGCGGACCTGCCGTTCGAGCCCGAGGCTGGCGCCTATGGCGGCGGCCACAAGCACGGGCATGATGCGACGTTCGCGGAGGACTACGCGGCGGCGCAGGCAGTGTTCCACGAGCATCATGGGCACTCGCACTCGCACTCGCACTCGCACTCACATGACCATGACCATGACCATGACCATGACCATGACCATGACCATGACCATGACCATGATCACGTGCATGACGAGCATTGCGGTCACAAACATTGAGTTGCGCCTGACAGCGTCAGCAGAGCCATCCCCATGACCGCGCTCCCCCAGCTCATCTCCCTGCTGCACCTTGCCTCGCCGGCGCTCCCCATCGGCGGCTTCAGCTATTCGCAGGGACTGGAGGCGGCCATCGATTGCGAGTTGGTGCGGGATGCGACGACTGCCGAACGCTGGATTCGCGACAACCTCCTGCATGTGCAGGCCCAATGCGAGGCGCCTGTCTGGCTACTGCTGCATCGCGCGTGGCAGACGCAGGACCACGCCTCCGTGCGGCAATGGAACGACTGGTTTCATGCCACCCGGGAAACATCCGAACTGCGGCTCGAGACCGAGCAGATGGGCTGGTCGCTGGCGAAACTGATCGCGCAGATGGGTTGGGGCGACGATGCGTCCCGCGACCTGCTGCGCGACATGCGACCGGTCTGCCTGCCCACGGCGTTTTCCTCGGCCTGCGTGGCGCTAGGTATCGCTGCGCGTGAAGGCTTGGCCGCGTATCTCTTCAACTGGGCCGAAAACCAGGTGGCAGCCGCCATCAAGGCGGTGCCGCTCGGCCAGGTGGCGGGCCAGCAGATGCTGCTTGGCTTGCATCGGGCGGTGCTCGGCGCCGTCGATGAAGCAGTGTGCCGCGCCGATGCGGTGCCACCATTGCTTTCCACGTTCTCCCCGATGCTAGGCGTACTGTCGGCGCGTCACGAGACGCAGTACTCCCGGCTGTTCCGATCCTGAGATCCGATCATGACTCGTACCAAGAAAAACCCTCCGTTGCGCGTTGGCGTGGGCGGCCCCGTCGGCTCCGGCAAGACCACGCTGCTCGAGATGCTGTGCAAGGCCATGCGCGATCGCTATGACCTGGTGGCGATCACCAACGATATCTATACGAAGGAAGACCAGCGCCTGCTGACGATCTCGGGCGCGCTGCCGGCCGAGCGGATCATGGGTGTGGAAACGGGCGGGTGTCCTCACACCGCGATCCGCGAGGACGCCTCGATCAACCTCGAGGCCGTCGATCGGATGCTGGCGAAGTTTCCCGATGCCGATGTGGTGTTCATCGAATCGGGTGGAGACAATCTGGCTGCGACGTTTAGCCCGGAGCTTTCCGACCTGACGATCTATGTGATCGACGTGGCGGGCGGCGAGAAAATCCCGCGCAAGGGCGGGCCGGGCATCACGAAGTCCGATCTGCTGGTTATCAACAAGACCGATCTTGCGCCCTATGTTGGTGCATCACTGGAGATCATGGAGAGCGACGCCCGCAAGATGCGCGGCGAGCGGCCCTTTGTGATGGGCAGTGTGAAGTCGGGGCAGGGACTTGACCAGGTGATTGCGTTCATCGAGCGGCAGGGCATGCTCGACGTGTAGCCGTGTAGCCGTGTAGCTACGCGGGCTCCTCCCCTCATCCCTTCGCGCTGCTGGCTAGGCGATCTTGCGCAATTGTTTTCGCGCGAGCGCTCTTGCCACGCCGGCCACCACATCGCGGTCAGTGTCGCTGAGTTCCGTCATATAGCGCAGCGTGGCCTGTACCGCTGGTGATATCTCCGGGTTGAATGGCGCGCGTGCCGGCTCGACCGGCGCGTCCGCGCAATGACTGGAGAAATCCAGCATCACACTCGGCGCGACACCCAGCGTGTCGGCAAGCGTGCAGATGTTGTACAGCGCAACATTGCGCGTGCCGCGTTCGATTCCGCTGAGGTACGATCGCGCGAGTCCGCTTTCGAGCGACAGCGCTTCCTGAGACCAGCCGCGCTGCTTGCGCAACCAGGTCAGATGCCGCCCGAACAGCTTGAGTGGATCCCCGGTCATAAGGTGCATTGTGGATATTAGGTCGCTACGTCGCCCGAGGCTAAAGGGTTTGACCTGTCGATCACGACAACTTATAGTTCGTCGTTCTATCGGTGCCAGATCTGCATTTCAAGGGATGCGCCCACTCAAGGGTGCGGCGCCGATCGCATGGACCGGACGGTTTCACGCCGTGCCGAAACGGGGCAGTAGCGCATTGGCGATCGGGCGGAAAGCCGCGTCGTATCGCCGTTGCGCATTCAGGGACCACTCGCGTCCCAGACTCCGTTCAGAGGGAATGTCATGCGGATTTACACGTTCTTCCATGCTCACCATCGCGGCGATCTGCCGCACCTCAAGACTACCACGACAAACGGTTTCGGTCACTGCTTATGTGTCATTCCGACAACGGCAGGGCTCGGTCACTCTTGCGATTACATCCATCTGCGTGCCGGTGATTGCTATCCGGTCACGGTAGCCGGGCACCCGGAATGGTGGGCTTGCCTGCAAGGCGGCCTGCGCGTGCTCGATGGCGATGCGGAGCGCGCGGTGCTGGCCTGCGGTGATATTCATACCCCCGAAGTGCACCAGGCGGTCGAGTTAAAGGCCGTGGTCGACAGCCTGCTGGTTCGCGCCATCCCACAAGCCGGCGAGGCCGGGCACTGCAATGCCGGTGCCGCCGAATTCATTGCGATCGATGCGGGCGAGGCCGAGTGGGCGCAGCATCTTCACGCGCGCGGGCTGGTCTGGGGTGTCTGCCATCGGGGCGTGCTCAACCTGCAATGGCGGGGCGTGGCGAGCGGCGGCGAAGTTCAATCGACCTACCTTCAACCGGGTATGGCCTTCGCGCCAGAGCCTGATGACGACTACTGTATCGATGCGATGCTGCCCGGTGCCGGGCTGCTCTGCTGCATGCAGCCGGCACCGGCACCGTCAGGCGCATACGCCCCGCAGGGCGAACGACAGGCCGCCTGACGCCAGCGTTAGCGACGCTGGTATTGCGTGGCGCCGAACAGGACCTCGCGCTCCTTGTCGCCCTGCAGCGGCTTGCGTGCGCTGGCCAGGACCTCGACGCCGCGCTTGACCGCCGGACGTTCCGCGATGTCGTTGAACCAGCGCTTCAGGTGCGGATAGTCGTCCAATTCCACGCCCTGGTTCTGCCAGCTACGCAGCCACGGGAACGTCGCGATATCGGCCACGGTGTAGGTGTCGCCTGCCAGATACTTGTGCGTCGACAACTGCTTGTCGATCACGCCGTAGAGGCGCTTGGCCTCGTTGGTGTAGCGATTGACGGCGTACTCGATCTTCTCCGGCGCGTAGATGCGGAAGTGGTGCGCCTGACCCAGCATCGGGCCGACTCCGCCCATCTGGAACATCAGCCACTGCAGCGCCTCGTACTTGCCGCGCACGTCCTCGGGCAGGAACTTGCCAGTCTTGCCCGCCAGGTACAGCAGGATCGCACCCGATTCGAACAGCGAGATCGGCTGGCCGTCCGGGCCGTCGGTGTCGACGATCGCCGGGATCTTGTTGTTCGGGCTGATCTTGAGAAAGTCCTCGCCGAACTGGTCGCCGGCGCCGATGTTGATCGGATGGACCCTGTACTCGAGGCCGCACTCCTCGAGCATGATGTGGACTTTATGGCCGTTCGGTGTGGGCCAGGTGTAGGCGTCGATCATCTGCAACTGTCTCCATGGAAGATTCGCCGGGGCATTAGAGCACGAAAGAAATAACCCTGTTGGGCATGGATGATCTGTTCGTGGGATGGTGCTTCGGTGTCCAACCCGGCAAGAAAAAAAGCCCGACAGTGACCTGTCGGGCTTTCCTGTTTCAGCGGCAGCGCATCACGAGCCGCGCGTGATCGGCATCTGGATGCTGTCCGGGTTCAGCTTCATGTGCTTGGCCAGTTCCAGCTTGGCGATCGCATTGCGGTGTACCTCGTCCGGACCATCGGCCAGACGCAGCGTGCGCTGGTGCGCCCACCAGTTGGCCAGCGGGAAGTCGCTCGACACACCCGCGGCGCCGTGCACCTGGATGGCCCAGTCGATCACGCGCAGGGCCACGTTCGGCGCCACCACCTTGATCATCGCAATCTCGGCCTTGGCAATCTTGTTGCCGACCGTGTCCATCATGTACGCGGCCTTCAGCGTCAGCAGGCGCGCCATTTCGATGTCGCAGCGGGCTTCGGCGATGCGTTCCTGCGTCACGCCCTGGCGGGCGATCTGCTTGCCGAATGCCACACGCTCCAGACTGCGCTTGCACATCAGTTCCAGCGCGCGTTCCGCCACGCCGATGCTGCGCATGCAGTGGTGGATACGGCCCGGGCCGAGGCGGCCCTGGGCGATCTCGAAGCCGCGGCCTTCGCCCAACAGGATGTTGCTGACGGGCACGCGCACATTCTTCAGTTCGATTTCCATGTGGCCGTGCGGCGCGTCGTCGTAGCCGAACACCGGCAGGAAGCGCTTGATGGTGATGCCCGGGGTATCGGCCGGCACCACGATCATCGACTGCTGTTCATGACGGCCAGCATTCGGATCGGTCTTGCCCATCACGATGTAGACCTTGCAGCGGGGATCGCCGGCGCCCGACGACCACCACTTGGTGCCGTTGATCACGTAGTGATCGCCATCGCGTTCGATGCGGCACTCGATGTTCGTGGCGTCCGACGAAGCCACGGCCGGCTCGGTCATCAGGAACGCCGAGCGGATCTCGCCGCGCAGCAGGGGTTCGAGCCACTCGTCTTTCAGTTCTTCCGAGGCGTAGCGCTCGAGCGTTTCCATGTTGCCGGTATCGGGCGCGGCGCAGTTAAACACCTCGGCCGACCAGGGCACACGGCCCATGATTTCGCACATCGGCGCGTATTCGAGGTTCGACAGCCCTTCCGGCGCGCGCTTCGAACGCGGCAGGAACAGGTTCCAGAGCCCGGCTTCACGCGCCAGCGGCTTCAGTTCCTCGATCACCTTGGTCGGAATCCACGCGTTGCCGGCCGCGCGATTGGCCTGGATCTCGGCGTAGAAGCGCTTCTCGTTGGGGTAAATGTGCTGGTCGAAGAACGCCAGCAGCCTGGCCTGCATTTCCTTGACCTTGGGCGTGTACTCGAATTGCATGAGGTCTCCTCGGTTACCTTTTGGGTGTGGTACCAGGCACGGTGTGCCGACGTTGGTTACTCTAGCGGAACCTGATCAATAAGAAAAATGAATTTTCTAGATTGGTCAGTATCAATATCCTGCATTCCGTGACAGAATGCATTCACTACAAACTGACGTCGTGTCGATCGGTTGCCGGCTGGCCCCAATGCCCGCTGCGCGATCTGGCGTGCGTCTCGTGCCAGTCAAGCATTCGCGCAGGAAGGTGCCATGCAGCTCAGCCGGATCGATCTCAATCTCTTCGTAGTATTCGACGCCATCTACAGCGAGGGGAGCATCACCGCTGCCGCGCGCCAGTTGAACCTGACGCAGCCGGCCGTGAGCCACGCGCTGGGCCGGCTGCGCACGCTGTTCGACGATCCGCTGTTCGAGCGTCGGGGGCAGGGCATGGCGCCGACGCCGCTGGCCCGTTCGTTGGCCGGGGAGGTGCGTGGGGCGTTGCAGTCCTTCGCCCGGACGCTGCAGGACACGCCGCACTTCGACCCCACCAACACCACGCGCCGGTTCACCATCGGCATGCGCGACGCGCTCGAATCCACGCTGCTGCCGCCGCTGATGGCGCGCGTGACCGCGATGGCGCCGCACGTGGAGATTGCGGCGATTCGCTTCGACCGGCGCGAGATGGAGTCCGAACTGCTGGCCGGCACGCTGGATGCCGCGATCGACATCCTGCTGCCGGTATCGCCGGCGATCCATCACGCCGCGTTCATGTCCGATCCGATGGTGGTGCTGGCGCGGCGCGATCATCCGCTGGTCAAGAAGGAACTGACGCTCGAGCGCTATCTCGCGGCCGAGCACGTGCACGTGTCCTCGCGGCGGCGAGGCGCGGGGCTGGAGGACCAGGCGCTGCATCGCATGGGCCTGACGCGGCGGGTGCGCCTGCGTTGCCAGCACTATGCAGCCGCGTGCCGGGTGGTCAGTTGCACCGATCTGCTGGCCACGCTGCCGCTGCGCTACGCGCGCATCGCCAACGAGCCCTATGCCAACCGCCTGCTGTCGCTGCCGTTCAAGGTGCCGTCGCTCGAACTGCATCTGTACTGGCACGCGGGCGGCGAGAACGACGGCGCGAACCGCTGGCTGCGCGAGCAGCTGATGACGGTGATGGAATCGCTCGGCAGTGGCATGACGGATGTCGCGTCGGCTGCCGAGTAACCCCGGGTTAACGTTGTCAGACAAACGCCGATTTCACCAGCGGGTGTGATCGCCAAGAATCGCCGGATCTTCTCGACAGGAGGGACGGCATGGCTGACACACTCATAGCGACTTCAACAGGATCTTCCGCGCAATCTGTCTCGCAGCGTGCCGCGAACCGGCACTGGCGCGGTGCGCTGGCCGGGGCGATGGTTTCCCTGCTGGCCGCATCGCTGTCAGGCTGCGGCACGGTGGACAACGAGGCGGGGACGCCCGCCGCATCGACCGACCCGGCCACGGGGACGGGGACGGTGCCGGCGTCGACCGGGGCCGTGGCGTCAGCCGGGTTGCCGCCCGCCGCCGAAGTTGCCTCGGGCTACCGCCCGGGGATGACCACGACCTATGCGCAGAAGCATATGGCCGCGGCCGCGAATCCACTGGCCACGGAGGCAGGTCGCGAGATGCTGCGTGCTGGCGGGTCGGCCATCGATGCCGCCGTGGCGATGCAGGCAGTGCTGACGCTGGTCGAGCCACAGGCTTCCGGGATCGGTGGCGGCGCCTTCATCATGTACTGGGACGGCAAGCGCGTGCAGACCTATGACGGCCGCGAAACGGCACCCGCTGGCGCCACCGAGAACCTGTTCATGCGTGCCGATGGCAAGCCGATGGAGTTCTCGGCGGGGCAGATCGGTGGGCGCTCGGTCGGCGTGCCGGGTGTATTGCGCGCGCTGGAGCTCGCGCATCGCCAGCACGGCCGCTTGCCGTGGGCACGCCTGTTCGAGCCAGCCATTGCGCTGGCCGACAAGGGCTTTCCGATCTCGCAGCGCCTCTATACGCAGGTTGCCGCAGACAAGTTTCTGACCGGCTCCCCCGAGATGAAGGCGTATTTCCTCGACGATCAGGGCAAGCCGAAGCCGGTCGGCACGCTGGTCAGGAATCCGCAGCTCGCGCAGACATTGAGGGAGATCGCCAGACACGGGCCGAACGTGTTCTACAACGGCCCCATCGCGCATGACATCGTGGCCAAGGTCAACGCTCATGCGAATCCTGGCAGCCTGTCCGTGGCCGATCTGAAGGGGTACAAGGCCAAGGAGCGCCCGCCGGTCTGCACGAACTACAAGGCCTGGAAGGTCTGCGGGATGCCGCCGCCTTCGTCGGGTGGCATCGCTATCGCGCAGATTCTCGGCAACCTCGAAGCACTCGAAAAGCGCGATCCGCGCTACGCGCTGGCAAAGCTCAAGCCGGCGCAGGTCAATACGCCGGCGGGGTTCGAGGCCAATCCGCTGGCGGTGCACGCCATCTCGGAGGCCGACCGTCTGGCCTACGCGGACCGTGGGCTCTACGTGGCCGACGCCGATTTCGTGCCGGTAGACGTGGGCGCGCTCGTGAATCCGCAATACCTGGCCGAGCGTGCCGAACTGATTGGCGAGAAGAGTATGGGCAAGGCCGAACCGGGCACGCCGCCGGGCGTCAACGTTGCCTTTGCGCCTGACCGCTCGCCACCGCGCATTTCCACGTCGCAAGTGGCGGCGGTGGATGACCGTGGTGGCGCGTTGTCGATGACCACGACGGTCGAGTCGTACTTCGGCTCGCACATCATGGTGCGCGGCTTCATGCTGAACAACCAGCTGACCGACTTCTCGTTCAACCCGACCGAGAACGGCAAGCCTGTGGCCAATCGGGTGCAGGCTGGCAAGCGGCCGCGCTCGTCGATGGCGCCGACGCTGGTGTTTGACCGCAAGAGTGGCAGGCTGGTGGCGGCGCTTGGCTCTCCGGGCGGTTCGCAGATCATCGAGTATGTCTCGAAGACGCTGGTCGGCCTGCTCGACTGGAACATGGACGTGCAGCAGGCCGTGAGCATGGCGAACTTCGGTAGCCGTAACGGCCCGACGGAAGTCGAGCGCGGGCTGGTGACGCCTCAACTGGTGCAGGCGCTCAAGGATCAGGGCCATCAGGTGGCCGAGATCGAGATGACCAGTGGCACGCAGGCGATCATGCGCAAGGCGGGCCCGAATGGTCGGCCAGTCTGGGCTGGCGGCGCTGATCCACGGCGTGAGGGCGTGGCGCTGGGCGATTGAATGCTCGCGGATTGCACCCCTCTCCCGCGCGGGCGAGGGGCCGGCGGAGAACGCTGGCGCTTCAGGTTCCTGTCATGACTGGCCAATGAAGAACGGGCGCGAATATCGCGCCCGTTCTTCATGCATGAGCCTTCGCGGCAATCAGGCGTCCAGCTTCACCCCGGCCGCCTTCACCACCTGCGCCCAGCGCTTCTCCTCCGTCCCGAACCACTTGCCGGTCTCGGCCGGCGACATGGTCACGACTTCGGCGCCTTGCCCGGCCAGTTGGGCGCGGATCTCCGGTGTGCGGATGATGCGGATCAGCTCGGCATTGATCCGCGAGACGATGGCATCCGGCATTCCGGCTGGCGCCATCACGCCTTGCCACGTTCCCGATTCGAAATTTGCCACGCCGCTCTCGGCGATGGTGGGCGTCTGGCTGACCAGGGCCATGCGCGAGCGTTTCGACACCGCCAGCAGCTTGAGTTTGCCGGCCTGCACCTGCGGCCAGGTGGCCAGCATCCCGTTCATCAGCACCTGCGCGGTGCCACCCACGGTATCGGAAATGGCCTGCGATCCGCCCTTGTAGGGTACGTATTGCCACGCCGCCCCGGTGGCCTGCTGCACGGCTACGCCGGCCAAGTGCGGCGCGCTGCCGATCGCCGTGACCGCGAAGTTCAGGGTCTGCTTGTGCGACAGGGCAACCAGTTCCTTGAGATTGCTGACCTGCACGGACGGGTGTACGACCAGAAGGTGCGGGGAGTAGGCCAGCATGGCTACGCCCTTGAGGTCCTTGTTCGGATCGAAGGTGAGTTTCGTGTAGACCGACGGGCTGATCGCCAGCGCGCCGACATCGCACAGCAGCAGCGTGTGGTTGTCCGTGCCAGCCTGCGCGACCATCGCCGCGCCGATATTGCCATTGGCGCCCGGACGGTTGTCGACCACGATCGGCTGGCCCAGTGCCTCGCCGAGCTGCTTGCTGATCAGGCGCGCGATGATGTCCGACGAGCCGCCGGCCGGGTAGGGCACCACCAGCCGGATTGGCCGGCTAGGCCACTTGTCCTCGGCCCAGGCGGAGGTGGGGGCGAGGATGCCAGCGGTACCGAGGGTGCCAAGGGCGGCCAGGCCCGAAGCCTGGCCAAGGAATTGGCGGCGAGAGGTCATGCTGTGTCTCCAGTCAACACTTATCATAAGATGTCGTACAACTAGAGCCAAGTGTAGACAGGAATCTGGCGGGGGTCTATCAGGAAAATACGGAGATGGGCGGGATTTTCGGCGTTGATACGGCTGGGCGGCAGGCTGTGTATTCAGTCGTCGGATGACTTCGGCGCTGCTTCACGCACTTGTTTTTCCCGGGCTGGCCCCTCTGTACGGAAGGAAGAGGGGCCCCGGATGCGCATCGGATCAAGTGTTACCTATGTGCTTGAACACCTGTGGCCGATGCGCAGGCCGCCATCAGGCGCCCGACTTCTGCGCGTAGGCCCAGCCCATCTCGGCCATCGGTCGGGCGCGCTTGCCGGCGTCCGTGGCCTGTGCCGACGATGCGGTGCCATCGACCACGCGCTTCATGATGCCCTGCAGGATGCCGGCGATGCGGAACATGCTGAACGCCAGATAGAAATTCCAGTCGCCCGTGATCTGGCGGCCCGTGCGCTGCTCGTACAGGCGGCGATAGGTGGCCTCGTCAGGGATGCCAAGCGCCTGGTAGTCGAGCCCGGCGATGCCGCGGAACTGGCCCGGCTGGATATGCCAGCTCATGCAGTGGTAGCCGAAGTCGGCCATCGGATGGCCCAGCGTGGACAGTTCCCAGTCCAGCACCGCCAGCACCTTGGGCTCGGTCGGGTGGAACATCAGGTTGTCCAGGCGGTAGTCGCCGTGGACGATGCTGGTCAGGTCCACATCTTCCTGCGGAATATGGTCTGGCAGCCAGGCCATCAATTGGTCCATGGCCGGGATCGACTCGGTTTCCGACAGCTTGTACTGCTTGCTCCAGCGTTCGATCTGGCGCTGGAAGTAGTTGCCCGGCTTGCCGTAGTCGGCCAGCCCGATCGCCTTGTAGTCCACCGTATGCAGCGCGGCGATGACGCGGTTCATTTCGTCATAGATCGCACCGCGTTCGGACTTGGTCATGTCCGGCAGGGACTGGTCCCACAGCACGCGGCCACCGACGAACTCCATGATGTAGAACGCGCGGCCGATCACCTCTTCGTCCTCGCACAGCGCGAACATGCGGGCCACGGGCACGTCGGTGCCGGCCAGCGCCGCCATCACGCGATACTCGCGCTCGATGGCGTGCGCGGAAGGCAGCAGTTTCGCCTTCGGCCCCGGCTTGGCACGCATGACGTAGGTCTGGCCCGGCGTGATCAGCTTGAAAGTCGGGTTCGACTGGCCGCCCTTGAACTGCTCCACGGTCAGCGGGCCCGCGAAGCCGTCGACATGCTCCCGCATCCAGGATTCGAGGGCGCCGACGTCGAAACGCTGCTGGTCGGCCACGGGGCGGGTGCCTTCAAAGTGCGATACGTTGGTGCTCATGCTGTCTCCGGGTGTCCTTATGTGTTGTGTCTTCTCGGGGGCTTAGCGGTAGTTTGGCTTGCGCTTCTCAAGGAACGCGCTGATGCCTTCTCCACCGTCCTTGTGATGCAGTGCGGCCACGAAGCTGTCGCGTTCGGCGGCCAGGTGCTCGGTCAGGGTCGCGGTGCCCGCGTGGTTGATCAGCGACTTGATGCCGCTGACCGCGTTGGGCGATTCCTTGGCCAGGTTTTCGGCGATGCGCAGCGCTTCAGTCAGGGCCTGCCCCGGGGCCGCTACGCGATTGACGATGCCGAAGTGCGCCAAGCGCGCCGGATCCACCGGTTTGCCTTCCATCATGATCTCGCTGGCAAGCTGGCGCGGCAGCATACGCGCGATCTCGTAGGAGCCGCCACCGTCAGGCGTCAGACCGACCTTGACGTAGGCCATCACGAACTTGGCATCGCTGGCGGCCACGACGAAATCGCAGGCCAGCACCAGCGAGAATCCCGCGCCGGCGGCCGGGCCCTCGACCGCCGCGATGATCGGCTTGGGGAAGGCGTGGAACGACTCGATCCACTGGTTGAGGACTTCGATGCTGTCCGCCTGCACCGAGGGTGGCTGCGAACGGTTGCCGAGCAGCCGGTTCAGATTGCCGCCGGCACAGAACACGCCATCGGCACCCGTCAGGATCACGGCGCGGATCGAATCATCGCGGGCGGCGACTTCGAGCGCTTCCGCCGAAGCGGCGTAGATGTCCGGATGCAACGCGTTACGCGCTTCGGGGTTGGAGATGGTCAGTACGAGCGTCGAGTCGACGCGTTCGGAAAGTAGTTGGGCAGTCACGACAGCCTCTTGATCTGGCGGAAATGAAAAAGGCGCCCCGTGTCTCGTCGGGGCGCCTGCGTGGGGTCAGGCTTCTTCGGTCTGCAACGACAGGCCAAGTCCGGCGCGGCGCCACAGCCACGGGCTCGGACGGTAGCGCATGTCGCCGGTCAGGCGGTTCAGGTTGCGCAGGACTTCAAGGATCAGGTCGGCGCCGATCGTATCGCCGAGTGCCAGCGGGCCCTTCGGATAGCCCAGGCCCAGGTGCACGGCCAGGTCGATGTCGGTCGGAGTGGCGATGCGTTGCTGCGCGATGTCGCTGGCGATGTTGACGATGCAGCTGATCACGCGCTGCGCGACGAATCCGGCCGAATCGCGAATCACCGTCACCGGCACGCCGTCGCTGGCGAACAGGCCGTGCGCGGCGTCGCGTGCGGCGGCGCTGGTGGCCGGCGTGGTCATCAGCGTGCGGCGCTTGGTGGCTTCGAACGGCATCAGGGTGTCGATGGCCACCACGCGCGTGGCGTCAAGGCCTTCCTCGAGTGCAGCGGAGGTTGCGTCCAGACCCAGCGGCGTCACCACGATCAGCGCGTCAGCCGGCGGCTGGTTGCCAGCCTCGACCGTGACACCCAGGGCGGTCAGTAGCTTGACGGTCATCGCATGGCCACGCGCGTTGGCGCGGCTCACCCACACGCTGGCAGGGCGCGCATCCGGCACCGGCGCGGCGGCGGGTACCTGCTTCTGGCCGTTGGGGTAGGCGTAGAAGCCCGCGCCGGTCTTGCGGCCGAGCAGGCCACCGACCGAACGCAGCGACGTGATCGGCGACGGACGGTAACGGGGCTCCTGGTAGAACTGGTTGTAGATCGACTCCATCACCGGGTGCGACACGTCAAGACCGGTCAGGTCCATCAGTTCGAACGGGCCCATGCGGAAGCCAGCCTGCTCGCGCATGATGTTGTCGATGTCGACGAACTCGGCCACGCCTTCCTGCGCAACCTTGAGCCCTTCGATGTTCATGCCGCGGCCGGCGTGATTGACGATGAAGCCGGGCATGTCCTTGCAGCGTACCGGCGTATGGCCCATGCGGCGCGACAGTTCCATCAGGCGATCGCCCACGGCCGGGTCGCCCGAGATGCCATCCACGACTTCCACCACCTTCATCAGCGGCACCGGATTGAAGAAGTGATAGCCGACCACGCGACCGGGCTTCTTCGCGCCCACGGCGATGGCCGTGATCGACAGCGACGAAGTGTTCGACGCGATCACGGCATCTTCGCGCACGACGGCTTCGAGCTTGGCCACCAGATCACGCTTGACATCGAGCCTCTCGACGATGGCTTCCAGCACCATGTCGCACGCGGCCAGGTCTTCCAGCGCGGCGCAGGCCTTCACGCGGGCCAGCGCGGCCTCGCCGTCGGCGGCGCTCATCTTGCCTTTCTCGGCCAGCTTGGTGAAGGTATCCTGCAGATACTGACGTGCTGCCGCCACGGCCTGGGCATTCGTGTCGAACAGGTTGACGGTCAGGCCAGCCTGCGCGGCGATCTGGGCGATACCGCGGCCCATGGCGCCAGTGCCGACGATGCCGAGCGTTTGGATGGTGGAATTGCTCATCGTTCGTCCAAAAAAGATGTGGTTAAATTAGCACGATCGTACGTTTTTTGCACTTGCCGCGACAGACGGGGCGCGCACGCCGCGTGCGCTGATCGGACAGAAACGGCAGTGCGGGGAACGATGAGGCGACTCCGGGTCGACTCCGACGATCTCACACTACTACGGAGAGAGACAACATGCTGAAGCTCTGCGGCTTTGCGGCCAGCAACTACTACAACAAGGTCAAGCTGGCGATGCTGGAGAAGAACCAGCCATTCGAGGAAGTGCTGGCCTGGCTGGGGCAGACCGACCTGCAGGCCTCGCCGCTCGGCAAGGTCCCCTACATCATCACCGATGCGGGCCCGTTGTGCGAGTCCGAGGTGATTGACGAGTATATCGAGGCGGCCTATCCGGGGTCGCCGCTGCTGCCGAAAGACCCTTATCAGGCTGCCAAGGTACGCGAGGTCATCACGTTTCTGGAGTTGTACCTGGAACTGACCGCGCGTGAACTCTACCCGGAAGCGTTCTTTGGCGGCAAGGTCAGCGACAGCGTCAAGGAGCGCCAGCGCAAGCTGCTCGAGCGGTACATCCCCGGCTTCGCGAAACTGGCGAAGTTCTCGCCCTACATCGCGGGGGATACCTTCACGCTGGCCGATTGCGCCGCTATCTGCCACCTGCCGCTGATCTCGTCGTGCACGAAGATCATCTACGGCGAAGACCTGCTGGCCGGACTGCCGGCCAAGGACTACCTGAAGGCGATGGCCGAACGTCCGTCCGTGCAGAAGGTCAACGCGGATCGCAAGGCGAATCTGGAACAGATGGCCGCCAGGAACAAGTAAGAAGGGGGATCACCCCACTTCCACGTTGTGGGAGTGGGGCGCGCAAACCTCCGATTCGGATCAGAGCTTTGCCAGACGATCCAGCGCCAGCTTCAGCGTCTCTTCCTTCTTCGCGAAACAGAAGCGCACGACACCCGATTCACGCGGCGTGGAGTAGAACGCCGAGACCGGAATCGCGGCAACGCCGATTTCGCGCGTGAGCCACATCGAGAAATCGGCCTCGCTCATATCGGAGATCGCCGAGTAGTCGACGCACTGGAAGTAGGTGCCGTCCGATGGCAGAAGCTTGAAGCGCGTGCCGGCCAGGCCCGCACGGAAGTAGTCGCGCTTGGCTTGGTAGAACGCGGAGAGGTTCAGGTACGGGGCCGGGTCGGCCATGTAATCCGCCAGCCCGTACTGCACCGGCGTGTTCACCGTGAACACGTTGAACTGGTGGACCTTGCGGAATTCGTTAGACAGCGCGGCCGGGGCGGCCACGAAGCCGACCTTCCAGCCCGTCACGTGATAGGTCTTGCCGAAGCTCGACACGACAAAGCTGCGTCGCGCCAGTTCGGGATGGCGAGCCACCGACTCGTGCTGCTGGCCATCGTAGACCATGTGCTCGTAGACCTCGTCGGACAGCAGCAGGATGTCGGTGCCGGCCAGCAGGTCGGCCAGTTGCTGCATGTCCTCTTCGCGCCAGATCGTGCCCGTCGGGTTGTGTGGGGTGTTGATCATGATCATGCGCGTGCGCGGCGTGATCGCGGCGGCCAGCTTGTCGAACGGAATGCGGAACAGCGGCGCTTCCAGCGTCACGGGCACGGCCGTCGCGCCGGCCAGTTCGATTGCAGGCAGATAGCTGTCGTAGCAAGGTTCCAGCACGATCACTTCGTCACCCGGATGCACGGCGCAGAGGATGGCGGTCAACAGGCCCTGCGTGGCGCCCGCGGTCACCGTGATCTCGGTATTCCAGTCGTAGGTGTGTTCGTACAGCTTCGCGATCTTGGCGGCAATGGCCTGGCGCAGTTGTGGCACACCGGCCATCGGCGGGTACTGGTTGTGACCGGTGCGCATTGCGTGCGTCACGGCGTCGACGATGCGCGGGTCGCAGTCGAAATCCGGGAAGCCCTGGCCGAGATTGACGGCGTTCTTTTCGGCCGCCAGCGCCGACATCACGGTAAAGATCGTGGTGCCCACGTTGGGCAGGCGCGACGGGGGCGGATTCAGCGGGGCGAGGTTGGATTCAGCCATGACGGAGCTTGAAAGAGTAGAAGCGGGGCAATCAGCCAGAGCGACATTCTAGCCGCGATCATCGGGCGGCACCCATGCCGCCAGCCAGCCGCCGAATGCCAGCGGCGGCAGCACTTCCACCCCGCTGGAGCGGCGCAGGCGGCTGCGGAGCTTGAGCACTGCCTTGTCCTTGGACACCAGCAGCGCCGCGCGCGAGAAATGGGCGAGTTCGATGAACTTCTGGTCGTCGGTGTCCTTGCACTTGGGCAGGCGGATCGCGTCAGCGTCTTCCTGGGTGGGCACCGGTTCTAACGTGGTGAAGCGGTCGACCTCCGCGAGCGCCGCGTCGATATCGACGGCAAAGCGGGTGAACTGGGGATAGGCCAGCACCCGGCGCAGCTCCTCGCGGCAGTCGGCGCGGATCACCGGTGCGATGGCGCCGGCCGCCAGCGCGGCCCGGATCGGTTCCACATGCGGGTCGCGGAAGACCAGCAGGTCTACCCAGATATTGGAGTCGAGGACTACCCGGGGTGCGGAAGTGACGGAGAGGGCGCCGGCATCAGGGCCGGCGCTGGAGTTGGCATCGTGGCCGGTGTGGGTGGTGTGCATTCGCTACAATCTGGTCTTTGTTTCTGCCCCCGATTTTGCCATGCTCATCGTCCTGTCTCCCGCCAAGTCCCTGGACTACGAGACACCCCCACGCGTCAAGTCCCATACGCTACCGCGTTTCATCGACCGCTCGGCCACGCTGATCGAGCGCCTGCGCAAGCTCGCCCCGCAGGATGTGGCGTCGCTGATGGATATTTCCGACAAGCTCGCGGTGCTCAATGTCACGCGTTACGCGGACTGGTCGCCCGAGTTCACGGCCGCCAACAGCAAGCAGGCCGTGCTGGCCTTCAATGGCGATGTCTACGACGGCCTCGATGCGAAGACGCTGTCGACCGACGACCTTGCCTTCGCGCAGAAGCACATCCGTATCCTGTCCGGCCTCTACGGCGTGCTCCGGCCAATGGACTGGATGCAGCCGTATCGCCTGGAAATGGGCACGCGGCTCGACAACGCCGCTGGCAAGGACCTCTACGCGTTCTGGGGCGACGACGTCACGGCGTTGATCAACAAGGACATGGCCGAGCTCAAGCACGAGGGCTCGCTGACGCTGGTGAACCTGGCGTCCGAGGAGTATTTCAAGGTAGTGCGCCCGAAGGTGCTGGCCGCGCGCGTGATCACGCCCGTGTTCGAGGACTGGAAGGGTGGCCGCTACAAGATCATCTCGTTCCACGCCAAGCGCGCGCGTGGCACGATGGCCCGCTACGCGGTCACGCATCGCGTGACGGATCCCGCGCAACTGAAGCGCTTCAACGAAGACGGCTACGCCTTCGACAAGGCCGCGTCCGACGATGCCCGTTGGGTATTCCGCCGCCGCCTGGAAGACTGAGAACCAAGGAGCTACTTCATGACCTCAGCGCTGCATATCTCCACGCTGTTCGACTCGGGTGCGATCGAAGTCGAAGCCCTCGATCGTGCCGACGACATCCGCCTGCGTATCCGCGCCGATTCGCACGCCGATTTTCGCCAGTGGTTCCACTTCCGGCTGCAGGGCGCGGCCGGGCAGGACTGCAAACTCCAGTTTCTGAACGCGGGCGAATGCACCTACCCGGACGGCTGGCGCGACTACAGCGTCGTGGCCTCCTATGACCGGGCCCACTGGTTCCGCGTGCCGACGCGCTACGACGGCACCACCATGACCGTCGACTTCAAGCCTGAACACGACAGCGTCTGGTTCGCGTATTTCGAACCGTATCCCGAGGAGCGGCACCTTTCGCTGCTGGCCTCCTGCCAGCGTTCGCCGCTGGCGAAGCTGTCGCACCTTGGCAGCACCGTCGATGGGCGCGACCTGACCTGCGTGACGCTGGGTCAGCCAGGGCCGGGCAAGAAGACGGTCTGGATGATCGCGCGCCAGCATCCGGGCGAAAGCATGGCCGAGTGGTTCTGCGAAGGCGTGCTGCAGCGCCTGACGGGCACCGGCATGTGGGCGGGTGATCCTGTGGCGCGCAAGCTGCTCGATCGCGCCGTGTTCCATATCGTGCCGAACATGAATCCGGATGGTTCGGCGCGCGGCAACCTGCGCACGAATGCCGCGGGCGCCAACCTCAATCGCGAATGGATGCAGCCGAGCCTCGAGACGAGCCCCGAGGTGTACCACGTGCGCCGGGCGATCGAAGCCACTGGTGTCGATCTGTTCTTCGACATTCATGGTGACGAGGCGCTGCCGTACAACTTCGTAGCCGGCAGCGAGATGCTTCCTGGCTTTACCGCAGCCCAGCGCGACCAGCAGTCGCGCTTCATCGAGGCGTTCAAGCGGGCCACGCCCGACTTCCAGGACGTGCACGGCTACGCTGCAAGCAAGTACAACGCGGACGCACTGAAGCTTGCCTCGAAGTACATCGGCCATACCTTCGGCTGCCTGGCCCTGACGCTGGAGATGCCGTTCAAGGACAACGCCGACCTGCCAGACCCGGTGCTGGGCTGGAACGGTGCGAAGAGCGGCCTGCTTGGTACGTCGATGCTGCAGGCGGTGCTGGAGTATCTGGGCTGACGGACGTGATCAGGGTTTGAAGCGCCAAGCGCTCCCTTTCCCGCAAGCGGGAGAGGGAGCCGGACCTGCGTCTCAGTCGCAGTCGGCGCAGGGCCTTACTGCTTCTTCTTGGTTGTCGTCTTGGAAGATGTGCTCTTAGAGGACGATGTCGATTTGGACGTCGAGCTTGCCTTGCTGGACTTCGACGACGTCGACGCCTTGGCGGTGCTCTTGCCTTTCTTCTTTTTCGAGTGCGACGTGGCCACGGCGGGTGCCGCAGCCGGTTCGCTGATCGTTTCGCCGCTGCTGTTGAGCAGTTCGTACGCGAGCATCATGCCGTTGTCGTAGCCGCAGCGGACCTTGACCGGTTGCCATTGCGGTTCCCCCGAGCGTCGGTGCGCGCTGGCAGCGAACGTCACGACAGAGCTGACGACCACGGACTGCTTGCCCGACGAGAACCGGCTTTCCCAGCGCTCCTCGGTGGCCTGATCCTGGGTGAGCGCGCCCGTGGGGATCTTCAGCGCGTCATAAGTCGCCGACCGCGGCACCACCCAGCTGGCGTGCGCGGCGCAATCGGCTACGTCGGCCGATGCATTCTCCGTCTTCATCAACTGATCGCGCATTTGGGCGCGATATTCGGCCAAGCTCACGCGGCCCCTGTCGGGCAGCGTGACCGTCGTCGTGGGCGGGCTCTTGCCGTTGGCGGTCGGGGTCTTGGCGGCCGTCGCCGAGGCTGGGCCGGGGGCTACGGGAGTGGAGGTGCTGGCAGCGGGCGAGCCGGGCTGGCCAGCCACGGCTGTGGTCTCGTCCGTCGGTGCGGTGGCGCAACCGGCGAGTGCGATCGCACCGGCCACTGCGGCAGACAGCATACGCAGCCGGCTGCCGAACAGTTCGGAAATTCGTCGGATCACGGGGTCGTCTTTGCTCGGTGAAGCAAGGAGGGGTTAGTGAAGGATTGCCATGATAGAGGAATCCCCCGCGGCAAAGTTCCTAAATGTTGTTACCCTTCATTCTAATTGCTCGCAACCGTCGCGATCCCCGTGGATTTGGGTGTGTGCGATAGCAGAGAATTGCCGAGTCACGCAACTCTGGCGAACCCCGAGGCACGCGTGCTGCGTGCCTCGGGGCAGGGCACCATTGCGGCAGCCCTTTGATCCGTCGGTCAGATCGTGCGCGCGAAGCGCAGCAGCTCGTCCATCAGCGCGTTGAGGTCGCGCTTGAGCTTGTCGAACCCGGCGCTGTGCGTCAGGCCGACTTCATCCATGTACAGCTTCCGGTTGACTTCCAGCTGCAGGCTATGGCGGTTGGCCTGGGGCTGACCTACCACGCGCACGATTTCCACGCCCTTGTAGGGATGGTTGCGCCACACGTCGTAGCCCATTTCCTTGAGTACGCTCTCCACGCGATCGGTGAAGCGCGTGTCGCAAGTCGTGCCGTCGCGGTCACCCACCACGAAATCCGGATGCTGCAGGCCCGGGTGCTCGGTCGCGTATTGCGCGGCCTCGCTCGGCATCGAGTGGCAGTTGATGTGCCACACGCGGCCGTGGCGGGCTACGGCCTGGTCGGACAGACGCTGCAACTGGGCGTAGTAGGGCAGGTAATAGTTGTCGATGCGCGCCTGCAGTTCGGCCACGCCGAGCTTGCGATCGTAGATCGGCTCGCCGGTGTCCAGCACGCGCCAGACCAGGCCCTTGCCGAGGCGCGTCTTCGAAGTTTCCTGCTTGGCGCCGGGCCACGGCGCGTCGAGCAGGGCTTCGTCGATCTCCTCGAGGCCGCGGTTGGCGTCTAGGTAGCTGCGCGGAAAGCCCGCGCAGAGCAGCGGGATACCGCGCGCGGGCGCGTCGGCGTAGAGCTCGTCCACGAACGTGTCTTCCGCCTGCCGCAGCAGCGGCAGGGGCAGGTTGCCGGCGAAGCGGAAGTCCGCCGGGTACGTGGTGCAGCTATGGGGGGAATCAAGAAAGAGCGGGCCGCACTCGCCTTCCGGCATGTGCAGGAAGTACGGGCTTTCCGCGGTCTTTCGGTCTGCTTCGGTCATGCTGGGTTACCGGTCCGTAATTAGTCCAGGGAGATCTTGGCGGCAGCGGCCACGCGCTTGTTCTTGGCTACTTCGGTGGCGATCTGCTGCGCGAAGTGCTGCGGCGTGTCGCCCACCGGCGTGGCGCCGAGTTTCTCGAGCTTGGCGCGCACTTCCGGCATGGCCAGCACTTTGATGGCGGCGGCGTTCAGCTTGGCCTGGATGTCGGCCGGCAGCTTGGCCGGGGCGATCAGGCCGAACCATGCGGCGTCATTGACTTCGGGCAGGCCCAGTTCGGCGAAGGTCGGCACGTTCGGCAGCGCGGCCACGCGCTTCGGCGCAGCCACGGCCAGCGCGCGCAGCTTGCCGCCTTCGATGAACGGCAGCGACGACGGCAGGTTGTCGAACAGCACCTGCACCTGGCCAGCCAGCGCATCGTTCAGCGCGGGGCCCACGCCCTTGTAGGGCACGTGCAGCAGTTCGGTCTTGCTGCTCATCTTGAACAGCTCGCCCATCATGTGCGACACGCTGCCGTTGCCGGCCGAGCCGTAGGCGATCTTGTTCGGTTCCGATTTGGCCAGCGCGATGAACGACTTCATGTCGGTGGCCTTCACGTTCGGGTTGATGCTCATCACGTTCGGCACGGAGGCCAGGTTCGTGATCGGCGTGAAGTCCTTGGTGGCGTCGTATTGCAGGCGCGGGTACACGGCCGGGTTGATGCCGTGGGTCGATGCGGTGGCGATGCCGAGCGTGTAGCCGTCCGGCGTGGCCTTGGCCAGGTAGCCGGTGCCGATGCTGCCGCCGGCGCCGCCGCGGTTGTCCACCACCACGGCCTGGCCCAGTTGCTGGCCGAGCTTGTCGGCGACGATACGCGCGACGATGTCGGTGGTGCCGCCAGCCGGGAACGGCACGACGAGCGTGATGGGCTTGGTCGGATACGTGCCTTGCGCCAGGGCGGGCAGGGTCAGGCCGGCGGCCGCGAAGGTGGTGGCGGCGGCGAGGATCTTGAGCAGGGGACGGCGTTGCATCGTCGGGATTCCGGTGGGGATTCAGGGAGCGGAACTCAGCAAAAGCTGAATTCTTTGGCTCTCATGATTCTGCTTGCCGATGCAAGATGCGTGCAAACGAAATAAAATCCCCAGGTCATTCCAAATGGTATTGAATTAAAGGTGCTCTATGCGACGCTTATGCCCGTCGCTGACGGAATTGCAGGCATTCGAAGCCGCTGCGCGGCACAACAGCTTCACGCTGGCCGCCCGGGAGCTCCACGTCACGCAGGGGGCGGTCAGCAAGCAGGTGCGCAGTCTCGAGGCGTTTCTGGGTGTCGAACTGTTCGAGCGCGTGCGCCAGCGTCTGATGCTGACCGGCGCGGGGGAGCGCTATCTGGAGCGTATCCGGCCGAGCCTGAACGAGATCGAGGCGGCCAGCGTGGAGCTGATCGCGCGCAAGGGGCGGGGCGGCATCCTGCATATCGCCAGCATGCCGACGCTCGGCGCCAAGTGGCTGATTCCGCGGCTGCCGCAGTTTTTCGCCCGACATCCCGAAGTCACGCTGGAGTTCGTTCCCCATGCGCAGGGCTACGATTTTTCCCAACCTGATCTCGATGCGGCGATCCGCTTCGGCGACGGCGTCTGGCCGGGAAGCCTCGCCGACTATATGACTGGACGCGAAGTGCTGCCGGTGTGCCGGCCGGGATTGCTCGCGCAGGAGCCTGGGGGCGCGGTTGCATCAGCCGAGGGTTTGCTGCGTTATCCGCTGCTGCATCACACCACGGTGCCGGAGGCGTGGCCAGACTGGCTGTCCGAACTGGGGGTGTCCACGCGCCAGGCATGGAGCGGGGCACGTTTCGATCAGTTCTCGTTGCTGACACAGGCGGCGGTGTCGGGGCTAGGCATCGCGCTGATTCCGCGCTGCCTGATCGAAGAGGAGATTGCCACCGGCACGCTGGTGGTGGCGCATGCCGCGCGCGTGCTGGCCAAGAAGGGGTATTACCTCTGCTATCCGGAACAGAAGGCTCACCTGCCGGCGCTGCAGACGTTCCGGGCTTGGTTGATGGAAGGTGTCGACGTGGTGGCGTAGCGGCCCGGCAAGCGCTCATTCCAGGCGCTAACTCCGGGCGCTACGTCATCCACTATTTCGACAGTACTTTCATCGCTGCCTCGAGTCCCGCGATCGTGACCGGGTACATGCGGTTCTTCATGATCTGGTTGATCACGGTGATCGACTGGCGGTACTGCCAGAGGCCTTCCGGCTCGGGGTTCAGCCACACGAAACGCGGGAACTGCTCGATCATGCGATTGAGCCACACGGCGCCGGCCTCGGCATTGTTGTACTCGACCGAGCCGCCCGGCTGCAGGATCTCATAGGGGCTCATCGTCGCATCGCCGACGAAGATCACCTTGTAGTCCGGCGTGTACTTGTGGATGAGATCCCACGTGGCGATCTTCTCCGCGTGGCGGCGGCGGTTGTTCTTCCACACGTAGTCGTAGAGACAGTTGTGGAAGTAGTAGTACTCGAGGTGCTTGAACTCGGTCTTGGTGGCCGAGAACAGTTCCTCCACGCGCTTGATGTGGTCATCCATCGAGCCGCCGACATCCATCAGCATCAGGACCTTGACCTTGTTGTGGCGCTCGGGCCGCAACTTGATGTCGAGCATCCCCGCGTTGGCGGCGGTGGAGTGGATCGTATCGTCGAGATCGAGTTCGGTGTCGGCGCCCTCGCGCGCGAAACGGCGGAGGCGGCGTAGTGCCACCTTGATGTTGCGCGTGCCGAGTTCGACCTGGTCGTCGTAATCCTTGTACGCGCGCGTCTCCCACACCTTGATCGCGGTGCGGTTGCCCTTGGACGGGCCGCCGATGCGGATGCCCTCGGGGTTGTAGCCGCCGTGACCGAACGGCGAGGTGCCGCCCGTACCGATCCACTTGTTGCCGCCCTCGTGCTTTTCCTTCTGCTCCTCGAGCAGTTGCTTCAGGCGTTCCATCAGCTTGTCGAGGCCGCCCATGGCCTCGATCTTGGCCTTTTCCTCGGCCGACAGCTCGCGCTCGAGCGTCTTCTGCAACCAGTCGAGCGGGATGTCGCTCTTCCAGTCGATCAGGCTCTCCACGCCCTTGAAGTAAGCGGCGAAGGTCTGGTCGAACTTGTCGAAGTGCTTCTCGTCCTTTACCAGCGTCATGCGCGACAGGTAATAGAACTCGTCGATCGACGGCGCGATAACCTGCGCGCGCAGGGCTTCCAGCATCGTCAGGTACTCCTTGACCGATACCGGCAGCTTGGCGTGGCGCAGCGAGAAAAAGAAATCGATCAGCATGGGAAACTCTCCCCGGTCAGCGCGGGCGGTCGAGCTGGAACTGCAGGTGCGCACGCACGGTGGGCCATTCGCTGGCGATGATCGAGAACACGACCGTATCGCGGAACGAGCCATCCGGCATGCGTTGATGGTTGCGGAGGACGCCGTCCTGCTTGGCGCCCAGGCGTGCGATGGCGGTGCGGCTCTGGTGGTTCATCCAGTGCGTACGGAATTCCACGGCGATGCAGTCGAGCGTCTCGAACGCATGGCGCAGCAGCATCAGCTTGCATTCGGTGTTGAGCGCGGTGCGTTGCACGCGCCGTGCGTACCACGTCGAGCCGATTTCAACCCGCCGGTTCTTGCCGTCGATGTTCATGTACGTGGTCATGCCGGCCGGGCGGCCGTTGGCATCGAGCACGGTGAACGGTTGCATCGAGTCCTGCGTCTGCAGGTCGAGCCGGCGCTTGATCTCGGCTTCCATGCCTTCGGGCGAGGGCACCGAGGTGTACCAGAGCCGATGGAGTTCGCCATCGGCCGCGGCTTCGCGCAGGCCTTCGGCATGGTCCATCGACAGCGGCGCAAGCGTGGCGTGGCTGCCGGACAGCGTCACGGGTTGAACGAACCTCGACATCGTGCTGTCCTCAGCGGTTGGCGCGGTTCATGAACACGAGACGTTCAAACAGGTGCACGTCCTGTTCATTCTTGAGCAGCGCGCCGTGCAGCGGCGGGATCGCAGCCTTGCGGTCGGGGCTGCGCAGTGCCTCGGCGGGAATGTCCTCGGCCATCAGCAGCTTGAGCCAGTCGATCAGCTCCGACGTGCTCGGCTTCTTCTTCAGGCCCGGCAGGTTGCGCATCTCGTAGAACGATTCCATCGCGGCCGCTACCAGCTCGCGCTTGATGCCGGGGTAGTGGACGTCGACGATCTGCTGCATCGTCTCGGCATCCGGGAACTTGATGTAGTGGAAGAAGCAGCGGCGCAGGAAGGCGTCCGGCAGCTCCTTCTCGTTGTTCGAGGTGATGATCACCAGCGGGCGATGCTTCGCCTGGATCAGTTCGCGCGTCTCGTAGACGTAGAACTCCATGCGATCGAGTTCGCGCAGCAGGTCGTTCGGGAATTCGATGTCGGCCTTGTCGATCTCGTCGATCAGCAGCACCACGGGCTCGTCGGCCTCGAACGCTTGCCAGAGCACGCCCTTGACGATGTAGTTGGCGATGTCGTGCACGCGGTTGTCGCCCAGTTGGGAGTCGCGCAGACGCGACACGGCGTCGTATTCGTACAGGCCCTGCTGGGCCTTGGTGGTCGACTTGATGTGCCATTGCAACAGCGGCATACCCAGTGCAGCGGCCACTTCCTCAGCCAGCATGGTCTTGCCCGTGCCGGGCTCGCCCTTGATCAGCAGGGGGCGCTGCAGCGTGCGTGCGGCATTGACGGCCAGCTTCAGATCGTCGGTGGCAACGTATTGGGCACTACCTTCGAACTTGATCTGCTGGGACGGATTGGCGTTGGCGGTGGTGGACATGGGCGGTCTGATCGTATTGCAAGGGGCGTGGTTGGCAGACAATCGGAAACAATGGCTTAGGGCCAATGATCCGGTCGGGCAACAACCGGCATGAACAATCGGAATTTCGGTCGGAATGGGCCAGTATAAGAGCAGATCGGGATTCGCGTTCAGTGGGGGACACCCCAAGGCCGTTCTGTGGACTGGCGCGTGCACGCTGCGGTACAATGCGCCGGTTTGACGCGCCCCTGGTCACAATATCTCCCCCTCATACCCGGCAGTTCTGTCACTGAGACATGGCAGTTCACCGGGAGGCGGCGACAGCGCGAGATGGTTGCAGAATGGTGTGGAAGCACCCGCGGCACATCAGCACTTACCGCGATTTCAGATCCCCGTTCCCAAAGCCGTTTCGCCCTGCAGGGCAGTCACACGCGGTTTAAACACTTCCCACTCAGCTAAGACAATGAAAAAGCTCCTCACGATGGTGGTGTTGGGCGCGGCCGCAACGGCTGCGCAGGCCCAGGACAAGGGCAACGTGGACGCCGCCAAGGACAAGGTCGCAATGTGCATTGGCTGCCATGGCATTCCTGGCTACCGTGCATCGTTCCCCGAGGTATATCAGGTGCCCATGCTTGGCGGCCAGAGTGCCAAGTACATCGAGAACGCGCTCAAGAGCTACCAGAAGGGTGATCGCAAGCATCCGACCATGCGCGGGATTGCCGACAGCCTGTCCGACAAGGACATCGCCGCCGTGGCTGCGTACTACTCGCAGCAGAAGCGCGACACGCAGAACAATCCGCTCAAGTAAGAGGCCCCTGACCATGAAGATGCTGAAAGCTGTTTCGTTCACGCTGGGTGCTGTCGCGCTTGGCGCCGCTGCCATGTCCGCCTCGGCGGCAGATATTGCCGCTGGCAAGGCGCTGGTGGAAAAGGGTGGATGCGTGGCGTGCCACGGCAAGGATCTGAACGCGCCGATCTCGCCGGACTATCCGAAGCTGGCCGGCCAGCACCAGGACTACATCTATCACGCCCTGTTGTCCTACCAGATCAGTGGCAACCCGCTGGTGGGCCGCAACAATGCGATTATGGCCGGCCAGGTCAAGAGCAACCCGGCCGTCACCGGCAAGGACGGCAAGCCGCGGGAGTTTACGCGCAAGGAGTTGAAGGATATTGCCGCGTATATCGAATCGCTGCCCGGCGATCTGGTGCTGAAGAAGTAAGTCGGAAGACGTCAGCCGCTTCGATTCCGTCGCAAGGGAATCGAAGCAAAAGAAAAAGCCGCTCATTCGAGCGGCTTTTTTCGTTCTGCAGTGCGGTTCAGTTGCCGCTGCCGGTCACCAGACGGCGCTGCTTCACGGCGTTGGCCAGCGTCTCCAGTACGGCCACGGAGTCATCCCAGGCGATGCAGGCGTCGGTCACCGACTGGCCGTAGGTCAGGTTCTCCACCGGAGTGCCCTGCACATGGTCCTGTCGGCCGGCTACCAGGTGCGATTCCACCATGACGCCGACGATGCGCTGCTCGCCGCCGGCGATCTGCTTGCCAATGTCCTCGCAGACCGGGATCTGGTTCTCGTGCTTCTTGCTGCTGTTGGCGTGCGAGGCGTCGATCATCAGGCGTGCGGCCAGGCCGGACTTCGAGATCGCGTCGCAGGCTTCCTGCACGCTGGCCGCGTCGTAGTTCGGTGTCTTGCCGCCGCGCAGGATGATGTGGCAGTCCTCGTTACCCGAGGTCGACACGATGGCCGAGTGGCCGCCCTTGGTTACCGACAGGAAATGGTGGGGCTGCGAGGCGGCCTTGATCGCGTCGACGGCGATCTTCACGTTGCCGTCGGTGCCGTTCTTGAAGCCGACCGGGCACGACAGTCCGGAAGCGAGTTCGCGATGCACCTGCGACTCGGTGGTGCGCGCGCCGATCGCGCCCCAGCTCACCAGATCGGCGATGTACTGGGGGCTGATCATGTCCAGATATTCCGTCCCCGTCGGCACGCCCATTTCGCTGATATTCAGCAGCAGTTCGCGGGCGGTGCGCAGGCCGTCGTTGATCTTGAAGCTGCCATCCATGTGCGGATCGTTGATCAGGCCCTTCCAGCCCACCGTCGTGCGCGGCTTCTCGAAGTAGACGCGCATCACGATCTCGAGCTCGCCCGCGAAGCGGTCGCGCTGCACCTTGAGCAGCTTGGCGTATTCCAGGGCCGCGCGCGTGTCGTGAATCGAGCACGGGCCGATGATGACGATCAGGCGGTCGTCCATGCCGTGCAGAATGCGATGCATGGCCTGGCGGGCGCCATAGATCACGTCGGACGCAGCCTCCGAGCAAGCAAACTCGCGGATCAGGTGCGCGGGCGGCAGCAGTTCCTTGAGTTCTCGAATACGCAGGTCGTCGGTGTTCTTCAGCATGATGGCTCCGGGTTTGTGAGGTCGTGAGTCTGATCTGGAATTGCGTTGCGGCGGTGGCGGGGATAAAAAAAGCCGCCAGGGTCGCTGGCGGCTTTTTTTAGTATTCGGGGCTACTTGCAGCTATCCCTCTCTATCCGCCAGCGGTGTGAGATGCCAAAAAAAGTAAAAGTAAAACTTGGCGGACATGGCGGAAATCGGATCGGCTGTAGTCAGCTTGTGTCGGTTATGCGGCAATGCGTGAAATTTATGCTGCGGTGCGCGATCAAAAGGCATTTTATTGCGCACTCGCGGGAGAAACCACGGGGTGCAATCGCCGCTCGCACGACAACGAAGCATCTTTATATCGCTTTTCAACGAAGATGGCAAGCGGCCAATCGATAGATTTAAGCAATTGCAGAGTACCCATGCTTCCTATAGTGGAATCACAAGAACAAGGTGGAGGGAGGGTACCCATCATGCCAGTCGATGAAGCAAGGCTGAATGCCTTCATGGAGAAATTCGTCCATGACATCGGTGCCGTGATGCACGCGGCGACGGTGGTGTTGGGCGACGAGCTTGGGCTGTACAAGGCGCTGGCGGAAAAACCGATGACCGCCGACGTGCTGGCGGCAAAAACCCGCACGGATGCGCGCTACCTGCGCGAGTGGCTGTCAGCGCAGGCCGCCAGCGGCTACGTCGAATACGACGCGGACACCGACAGTTTCTCGTTGAACGAGGAACAGGCGCTGGCGCTGGCGCAGGAGGGCAGCCCCGCGTTCATTCCCGGCGCATTCCAGATTGCGGTGGCGCAGTTCCGCGCGATTCCGAAGATGGTCGACATCTTCCATAACGGCAGAGGGCTTGGCTGGCACGAACACGACCCGGCGCTGTTCCATGGTACCGAGCGGTTCTTCCGCCCCGGCTACGCGGCACATCTGGTCGGCGAATGGATTCCGTCGCTGGAAGGCATCGACGCCCGGCTCAAGGCGGGGGGCATGGTGGCTGACGTGGGGTGCGGGCATGGTGCCTCGACGATCATCATGGCGCAGGCCTATCCGGCTTCCACGTTTCGCGGCTTCGACTACCACGAGCCGTCGATCCGGTACGCGACCGAGTCTGCCAGACGTGCTGGCGTGAGCAACCGCGTGACGTTCGAAGTGGCGGCGGCCAAGGATTATCCCGGTAGCGGATATGACCTCGCGACGGTCTTCGACTGCCTGCATGACATGGGCGACCCGGTTGGCGCCGCGCGGCACATCCGCGAATCGCTGAAGCCCGACGGGTGCTGGATGATTGTGGAGCCGTTTGCCAATGACCGGCTGCAGGACAACCTCAATCCGATCGGGCGCGTGTTCTATTCGGCGTCGACATTCATTTGCACGCCGGGATCGCGGTCGCAGGAGGGGGCAATGTGCCTGGGAGCGCAGGCCGGTGAGGCCCGCATGCGTGGCGTGACGGAGCAGGGCGGCTTCGGCAGCTTCCGCCGCACGGCGCAGACGCCGTTCAATCTGGTGTATGAGGTGAGGCCGTAGTCTTGACCAGGCGGCACCCCTCTCCCGCAGGCAGGAGAGGGGCGAACTTCGGCCGTCAGGCCGTGCCACCCACCGTCATGTTCTCGATCCGCAGCGTTGGCTGACCCACGCCCACCGGCACGCTCTGGCCTTCCTTGCCGCAGACGCCCACTCCCGAATCCAGACGCATGTCGTTGCCGATCATCGTGACGTCCTTGAGCGACTCGGGGCCGTTGCCGACCAGCGTCGCGCCCTTGACCGGATACGTGATCTTGCCGTCCTCGATCATGTATGCCTCGCTGGCCGAGAACACGAACTTGCCGTTGGTGATGTCGACCTGACCGCCGCCGAAGTTCACGGCATAGAGGCCGCGCTTGACGCTGGCGAGGATTTCCTGCGGATCGCGGTCGCCATTAAGCATGTAGGTGTTGGTCATGCGTGGCATCGGCAGTGCGGCGTAGCTCTCGCGGCGTGCGTTGCCGGTGACCGGCATCTTCATCAGGCGCGCGTTAAGCGTGTCCTGGATATAGCCGCGCAGGATGCCGTCCTCGATCAGCGTGGTGCACTGCGTGGGGTTGCCTTCGTCATCGAGGTTCAGCGATCCGCGGCGATTGGCGATGGTGCCGTCGTCGACCACGGTCACGCCCTTGGCCGCCACGCGCTCTCCCATGCGGCCGGCAAACGCCGAGGAACCCTTGCGGTTGAAGTCGCCCTCCAGGCCGTGGCCCACGGCCTCGTGCAGCAGCACGCCGGGCCAGCCCGGTCCGAGCACCACGGTCATCGCGCCAGCCGGGGCGGGACGCGCCTCCAGGTTGACCAGCGCCGACGACACCGCTTCGTCCACGTACTTGCGCAGCAGGTCGTCGGTAAAGTAGCCGTAGGCATAGCGGCCGCCGCCGCCCGAGGAGCCGATCTCGCGCCGACCGTTCTGTTCGGCGATGACGGTCACGGACACGCGCACCAGCGGACGCACGTCGGCGGCGATCACGCCGTCGCTGCGCGCCACCAGCACCACGTCGTACTCGCCGGCCAGGCCGGCCATGACCTGCACCACGCGCGGATCCTTGGCGCGTGCCAGCTTTTCGATCTTCTCGAGCAGCGCCACTTTCTCGGTGGCGGTCATCGAATCGAGCGGATCGTTCGGCGCGTAGAGGTTGCGGCCCGTGTGCGAGGCGAGCGAGCCCGCCACCTTGACGCGCCCGCCGCCGCTCTTGCCGATCGTGCGGGTAGCCGCGGCGGCCTGGCTCAGGGCCGGCAGGCTGATGTCGTCGGAGTATGCGAAGGCGGTCTTGTCGCCCGAGACGGCGCGCACGCCAACGCCCTGGTCGATGCTGAAGCTGCCCGACTTGACGATGCCTTCCTCGAGGCTCCAGGCCTCGTTGCGGGTGTGCTGGAAATACAGGTCGGCGTAGTCGACCTTGTGCGTGAAGATGTCGGCCAGCACGCGCTGGAGCTTGGCTTCATCGAGCCCGTACGGCGCCAGCAGCAGTTGCTGGGCGGTGGCCAGGTTGCGGATTCCGAGATCGCCAGCGTTCATGATTGTCCTTTTCGATACCCCGTGGCGGTCTGCCACGGTGGCCTGCAATGTGAATTTCCGTCAATCCTACAGCACGCGGTGACGCAGTGCCGGCAGGTTCTGACGCACTTCGGCAAGACGGGTCGGGTCGACCGTACCCGACACTATGCCTTCGCCCTCGGGCAACACGCCCATCAACTCGCCCCACGGATCCACCAGCATCGAGTGACCCCAGGTGCGGCGGCCATTTTCGTGCTTGCCGCCTTGTGCCGCGGCCAGCACATAGCACTGGTTTTCGATCGCGCGGGCGCGCAGCAGGATCTCCCAGTGAGCCTGGCCCGTGGTGTAGGTAAAAGCCGCCGGCATCAGGATCAGGCTGACATCGTTCTTGCCCGCCAGTCCGCGATAGAGCTCCGGAAAGCGCAGGTCGTAGCAGACCGACATCGCCACCCGTCCGCACGGCGCATCGAAGGCCACCGGTGTCTTGCCGGCCAGGATCGTGCGCGATTCGTCGTAGCTCTCGGTGCCCTTCGTGAAGCCGAACAGGTGGATCTTGTCGTAGCGCGCCACGCGGCGGCCATGCGGATCGAAGGCGAGCGACGTGTTGTAGACGCGCGCATCGTCGTTGCACCACATCGGCAGCGTGCCGCCCACGAGCCAGACGCGATGGCGCCGCGCGGCATCGGCCAGGAAGCTCTGCACCGGACCGTCGCCATCCTGTTCGCGGATGGCGACCTTGTCGGTCTCGTGGCGGCCCATCATGCAGAAGTACTCAGGCAGCAGCACCAGTTCGGCGCCGCCGCGCGCGGCCTCGGCGATCAGCGCATCGGCACGCGCGAGGTTGTCGTCGAGCGTGATGCCGGTGACGGTCTGGATGGCGGCAACGCGCATCGGGGCAGTGGCAGTCATCTTGGCTTCCTTCTCTGGAGCAGGGGCTTCAGCGCGGATAGGCGCCGGAACGCTCCTGGATCGGCGGTTGCGTCTTATTGTCTTCCACTTTGGTGACCTTGGGGTCGGCCCACGATCCGGACACGCGGTAGTGCTGCGTGAACACCTTCGAGATCTCGTCGGCGAACATCAACTGGGCGGCCAGCGTGCCGATGCCCAGCACCGGATTGATGAACGCGGCGGCCACTGACGTGGTGGTGGCGTTGATGCGCGGCGTCACGGCCACTTCCAGGTCCTGCGTCTCGTGCAGCAGGTCCGCCGTGCCAGACATCGAGGCCATGGCCTGGCCACTCTTGAACTTGAACTCTTCGATCTTGCCCACGCCGTTTTCGATCGTGCCGGTGCCGTTGAGGCTGTCGAACACCATCCCCCGGCTCGAGAGCGAGCGGAAGTCGAGCGTGGCGAAGCGCAGCAGGCTTTGCAGGCTCAGCACGCCGAGCAGCCGCGCGGCACCCGGGTCGACGCTCAGGATCTGGCCGTTCTCGATATTCAGTTTCAGGCGACCCGAAAGCGTGGGGTAGTCGATCGACATCGGCGAGCCGCGCCAGGCGATGCGACCCTCGAACGTGCCCTTGCCATCGCGCAGCGTGTGGGGCAGGCCCATGCGTTCGAGCACGTCGCCTCCGTTGCGGATGTCGAGCTTGAAGTTCAGCAGCGTGCGGCGGCCTTCGGTCGAGGAAGCATCGCCCTGAGCCGCCGCTTCACGCAAGCGCCTTGGCAGGCGCCAGGAGCCATTGCCGGTGAGCTTGGCGCCCGGCTGTTCGATGGTCAGGCTGTCGAGCGTCCAGACCGGCTGGTTGTCGTCATGGCTCGTATGGGCCTTGACCTCGAGCTTGCCGAATTCACGGCCGTGCAGGACGAACCTGTCGACGCTCAGGTCGAGCGCCGGCATTTCCTCGACGCTGCGCGTGATGGCTTCGGTCATGTGGCCGTCATCGGTGGCGTCGGGGATGTCCAGATGCGCGAGCCGCACGGTGAGCATCCCGGACGGATTGCTCGCGTTGCGGCGCCACTGTCCGGTGCCGGCGATCTGGCGCGAATTGATCTGCATGTTCCAGCCGCCGTCGCCGCGCTCCCGGCCGGCATCGAGCGAAACGTCATCGAGACTGCGGCCGAACGCATCGAGCACCTTGGCGCGCACCGTCATGCGATCGGGCAGGAATGGCGACGAACGCCCTATGTCACCGGCGGGTTTGTCCCCGCCTTTGTTATCCGGGCCGCTGAGCAAGGTGCGCCAGGCATCGACATTGAGCCGGTCCGTGGTCATCGCCACCGTGATGCCGCTGGCAGGCTGGGGCGCCGATTGCCCAAGGCCGATGCCGCCGGACACGACTTCCAGCGCATCGCCGCCACGGCGCAGCACATAGCGCGCGCTGGCCGCATTGCCGAGTTGCACAGTGACTTCGTCCAGGCCCGCGCGGCCGGGCGCGGTCGACGGTCGCAGGTCGAAGCGCAGTGGCATGTCCTGCGCGGCGGTCTTGGCCAGCGGCGCTGGCAGGTCCAGCGCGAGTCCGTTGAGGTTGGATGCCACTTCCACCTGCAGATGCTTGTCGTGAACGCCGACCACGGCGCTATAGGCGGTGGTCCCGTCGATGCGGCTGCCGAGGGCTGACATTTCCGTGCCGAGCGCCTCGCGCAGGCCCTGGGCCGTGGCCGTGCCGCTGACTGTCACGCGTGTGGTGCCGTCTGGCTGCGTGCCGCCGCCGAGGCGAGTCTCGCCACCGACAAATCGGCCACGCACGTTGTCGAGTCGGAAGCCGTGTTCGTCGAAGGCCACCGCGCCGGTGGCGCCGTAGAGCGTCGGCAGTTCCGGGAACAGGGTCACGTCATTGCCGGGGAAACGGAACTCGCCGTTGACCTTAGAACCCGCCGCGTGATTGAGCGGCAGGTCCAACTTGAGCTTGAGCTCGCCATTGCCCGGCGCGTGCGACGTCTCGGTGACGTTGGCCGTCCATTCCTTGACCGGGCTGGTAGCCACGAAGCGCAGGAAGCTCTGCACCGGGCCGCTGGCGCTGCCGTCGACCTGCAGATGGCCGTGGTCACCCATGTCCTCGATGCGCCCGCTGACGTCGCGCGGGGTTACGCCCTGGATACCCGCCACGCCCGCGCGCTTCGCCAGGAACGACATGCTGCCCCGTTCGAACATCACCGTGCCTTCGATGTCCGTGAATTCGGGCCATGCCGTGCCGGCCTTTTGCCCGCTTGCGCCATTGGGGCCGGTTTCGTCTGGTGCGATCTGGTAGTTCACACGGCGCACCGGCACTTCCACGCGGAAGTCGCCAGCCTTGGCCAGCGGCGGATGGAACGGGAAGTGGGTGAGGTCGCCCTTGACCAGAAACTTGACGTCGTGCGCTTCGCCGCCGACCAGCGCGCCCGCCAGATAGTGGCGGGTGGCTGGCAGCGTGAGCGGCATGTAGCGCGGGACACGGTTGGCCTGGGCGCGTTCGAGTTCGCCAGTCAGATCGGCCACGCCGGCGTGGCTGTCGCCTCCTTGGCGCCAGGTGCCGCGCACTGTGCCGGCAGTATCGGCGTTGGCGAACTGGATACCATCGGTACGGACCACGAGCTTGTCGCCCTCGTGCGTCCAGCGCACTTCGCCGCGCAGCGTGTCGAACGGTAGGCGTGGATCCTCGAACACACCCGGGAAGATCAGGGCGCCGCCGGTAGTGTCGACCCTCGCCACGCCCTGCTTGTCGTCGAAGTTGAAGCTGCCCGAGAGCTGGCTGAAGCCGGGCGTGCCGGCGCGCGGGAGGCCGTCCGCATCCACGGCCGGCACGGCGGGTTGGCCATTCACGGAAACGTTGCGCAGCGTGCCCTGCACGTTGTAGTGCTGGGTGCCAGGGGTGCGCGACAGCAGGCCGGCGCGGTCGCGCGACCACGCGACGTCGAGGTTGTCGATATGGCCCGCCGGCTGCAACGCGCGGAGCTGGCGCAGCACGGCGGTGTCCAGCGGCATCGACGTGGCCAGCGCGCGCAACGTATTGAGGTCGAAAGTCGGCGCGCGCAGTGCGAACTTGCGCAACTGGCCGGAGCTGTCACGGTTCCAGTCGATCGTCACCTTGCGCATCCCTTCGCGCCACGACGCGTCCGCGTTGGACGGCGGGCCCGCCTGCGGCTCGGCCTGCCAGAGCAGGGTGTCGATGGTCAGCTGGTGGTTGCCGTTGCGGTCGCTCTTGTGCAGTAGCAGGGCCTGGGCGTTGGCCAGCTTGAGTGGCTCCGGCGCCCCAGCCAGATGCAGGTCGACGCCAGATGCACGCAGCCGCATCTGGCTGCGCTGTACCTGTCCGCCACGGAAGTCGACGGTGCCGTCGGTGCTGAAGACGCCATCCTGCACGCTGTCGAAGATGGCCAGGTAGCGTTGCACGACCGGCAATTCGAGCTGGTTGAAGGCCCAGCTTGCCTGACCGGTCCAGTGCTGCCAGTTGCCCGTGCCGTGCAGGTAGTCGTGGCGCAGGTTGGCCTGGAATACCAGCGGTCGCGGCGCCAGCGCGGCGCTGCGCGCCTCGAGCCGCACAATGTGCTGGGCGCCATCGCGCTCGGTGGTGAAGTGGATGTCCGCCACGTCGAGCTGGGGCAGCCGGGCCTTCTCGTCCAGCCAGCGCAGGTTACCGCTGATAAGGTCGATGCGTCCCTGGGACAGCAGCCAGTGCAGGAAGGGATCGTCCTGCGCGCCGGTCTTTTGTGTTTCCACAGGCACACCGGCTACCAGCAGCTTGCCTTCGGGAGTGCGGCGGATCAGCACGTCGGTACGGTCGGCCGTCAGGCTGACGAACTGCAGCGCCATCGTCGGCACCGATTGCCACGACAGTTTGCCGTCGAGCGACCCGGCGGCCAGCAGCACGCGCTGCTGCGCGTCCACCGCGCGTACGTCGCGGGCACGGAACGCCGGATGCCAGCCATCCCAATAGGTGTCGAGTTCGCCGATAGTGAGGCGCGCGGAGAGCGCGGTCGACCCCTGGTGTTCGAGCCATTCGCGCGCGGTGTGGGCCTGCGGCCAGAGCACGAAGCGGATCAGCAGCACGGCGACGATCGCCAGTGCGAGCAGCGCCGCCACGACGCGCACGATCATCCGCCAGAGTCGCGGCCAGACCGGATGGCGGATGGCTGTCCACAATCCGATCCAGAGCCCGCGCAGCGTGGCGCGGACGAACGCCGCCGCCCGGCGACCAGCGCCAGGTGTGGGCATCGAACTCCGGGGAGCAACGGCAAGCGCGACTTGGTCTTCGCCACCTGCACGCGGAGATGCGGAACCGTCGTGTGGAGCGGTAGGGCGGCTGGACATGGGCAGATTATCCGACAATACTAGCCGCTCTCCAAAGTGGTGCGCACGCGAATGCCGCGTGTTGTCACGGCGCCTGCTGCGAAATTGCAAAAAGTAACTGGAATGACTGTCCCTGATCCGACGAGTTCCGCCGAGGGCAATGCCCCGGCTTCGACTGACCTGCAGCGCACGGCAGATGGCGCAGGAACCACTTCGAATGTGACATTACCCGGCGAGGCCGGTCCGATCGGCAACATGGCCCAGGGGGCCTATGCCACGATCGCGGCTCAGGGGCTTGCCGCCGCGGATTGCGAAGGCCATGTATTGTACTCGGCTGCGTACTCTCATTACGCACGTCGAGTGCTCGCGGCACGCCCGGGCCTGCCGGCAATCGTCGGCGAGGCCGCCGCGACACCGGTGTCCCGCGCATGGATGGAGTCGCGGCTGCAGGCGCTGGTCGCGCCGTCCGCCGATGCGGAGGCCGCCGCGGCTCAGGCACTGCGCCGGTTGCGTGCCGAGGTCATGTGCGTGCTGATCGAGCGCGATCTGCGTGGTCTGGCCACGTTGGCGGAGATCACCGGTGCGATGACGGACCTCGCGGAGCTGGCGATCCAGTTCGGCCTGCGCGTGCTCGGCGCGGACCTTGGTGCGACCTATGGGCGCCCCATCGGCGAGCAGAGCGGCGAGGCGCAGGAACTGGTGGTCGTGGGCATGGGCAAGCTCGGCGGGCGCGAACTGAACGTCTCGTCCGACATCGACCTGATCTTCCTCTATGACGAGGATGGCGAGACGCAGGGCGGACCGCGCAGCCTGTCCAATCACGAGTACTTCATTCGCCTTGGCCGCCGGCTGATCACGCTGCTGTCCGAGGTCACGGCTGATGGCTACGTCTTCCGCGTCGATATGCGCCTGCGCCCCAATGGCGACGCGGGGCCGCTCGTCTGCAGCTTCGGGATGCTCGAGGAATACCTGGTGGTGCAGGGCCGCGAGTGGGAACGCTATGCCTGGATCAAGGGGCGTGTGGTGTCGGCCTGCGATACGCCGCACGCCGAACGCGTCGCGTCCATGCTCTCGCGCCTGACCACGCCGTTCGTATTCCGGCGTTACCTCGACTACGGCGTGATCGCGGCGATCCGATCGCTCCATGCCCAGATTCGCGCCGAAGCCGCCAAGCGCAGCGGTGGTCTGGCCGGGCACGGTGTGAACCAGCGCTCGTTCAATATCAAGCTCGGCCGTGGCGGCATTCGCGAAATCGAGTTCATGGCGCAGGTGTTCCAGTTGATTCGCGGTGGCCAGGACCCCGCGCTGCGCGTGCGGCCGACGCTCGAGGTGCTCGACGTGGCCCTGGAACGCAACCTGTTGCCCGCCGGGCAGGCACTGCAGCTTGCCGATGCCTACCGCTTCCTGCGCCAGCTCGAGCACAGGCTCCAGTATCGCGACGACGCCCAGACGCATCACCTGCCGACGTCGGATGAGGAGCGCGTCGCCGTGGCGCAGATGATGGGCTATGCGGACTGGGAAGCGCTGGTCGCGCAGATGAACGCGCTGATGGACCCCGTGGCGCAGCAGTTCGAAGCAACGTTCACCAATCCGGATACGCCGGAGTGCGAGGCGCTGTGGCCCGCGCTGGTGCGTGAGGAGCAGAGCTCCCGCGCCTCGCAGGACACTCCGGGTGATGGCGAGGAGACCGATCCCGAATCGTCACCATGCCAGCGCCTGCAGGCCGCGGGCTTTAGCGACTGCACGGGCCTGTACGACCGGCTCCGCGCGATCGCCACGTCGATGCGCTATCGCGCGTTGTCCGAAACCAGTCGCTCGCGCTTCGACCAGCTCGTCAACCGGGCGCTCGATCTCGCGGCCAAGCAGGACGATTCGGACAGCACGATCGCGCGCTTTCTCGATTTTCTCGATGCGATCAGCCGGCGGGCGTCTTATCTGTCGCTACTGTCGGAGTATCCGCAGGCAATGGACCGCGTCGCGCAGACGCTGCACGCATCGCGCTGGGCCGCAACCTACCTGACGCGTCACCCGCAACTGCTAGACGAACTGCTCGATGCGGACGCGCTGGCCGGAGCGCCGGACTGGCCCGCTTTCCGCGCGCGGCTGAGCGAGCGGCTGCAGGCGTCGGACGGCCAGATCGAGACGCAGATGGATATCCTGCGTCGCGAGCACCATGCCGAAACGTTCCGCATCCTGTTGCAGGATCTGCAGGGGATGCTCACCGTCGAACAGGTGGCCGACCGTCTTTCCGATCTGGCCGATGCGATGCTCGACGTCACGCTGCAGGCCGTGTGGCGCCAGTTGCCGACGCGCCACTGCGACACCCCGCGTTTCGCGGTGATTGCCTATGGCCGGCTCGGCGGCAAGGAGTTGGGGTACGCGTCCGATCTGGACCTGATCTTCCTCTACGACGACGATCACGAACGTGCGCCCGACGTCTATGCGGCCTACGCGCGCCGCCTGATCACCTGGCTGACCAGCCATACCGCGGCGGGCATGCTGTTCGACGTGGACACGCGTCTGCGGCCCAACGGCGCGGCCGGGTTGCTGGTGACCAGCTTCGACGCGTTCCGACGCTACCAGTTGCGTGAGGGTGACAACGCCGCATGGGTCTGGGAACACCAGGCCCTGACGCGCGCCCGCTTCTGCGCCGGCGCCCCGGAAATCGGCGCCCGTTTCGAGGATCTTCGCGAAGAGATCCTGCGCCAGCCGCGCGATGGTGCCGCGCTGCGCGGCGAGATCGTCGAGATGCGCGCCAAGGTGTCGGAGGGGCATCCGAACCCGACCGACCTGTTCGACCTCAAGCATGATCGCGGCGGCATGGTCGATATCGAGTTCACCGTGCAGTACCTGGTGCTGCTGCACAGCGGCGCGCATCCGGAGCTGACCCGCAATGCCGGCAACATCGCGCTGCTGCGTATGGCGGGCGTGCTGAACCTGATCGACGCCAATCTCGCGCAGGCCGTGGGCGACGCCTACCGGCTGTTCCGCGCGCGCCAGCACAAGCTGCGACTCGATGGGTTCGACCAGGCGCGGGTGCCACCGGAGAGCGTGCGCGAACAGGCCACGCAGGTGCGCACCCTGTGGCGCGCGGTATTTGGTGAAGGCTGAGCGCGCCTTGCCGGGCTGGCCGGCCATGCTCGCCGCAGTGGCGGGTGTGGCGGCGTTGGCCGCGTTGTTCACGTTTGTGCCGTGGATGCACGCGCACGGCCTCTATCTGCGCGATGCCGTGCGGATAGAGGGTCAATGGTGGCGTCTGTTCACCGCGATGTGGGTGCACCTCGACACCAGACACTATCTCTCCGATGTTGCCGCCACCGCCGGGCTCATGCTGCTGGCCGGGCGTGAGGCGCGGGTGCGTGAGTCGCTGACGGTGCTGGTGATCTGCGGACTGGCCGTCCAGTTGGTGTTGCTCGCGATGCCGGCGGTAGGTTGGTATGGCGGGCTGTCCGGGGCGACACACGGGCTTGCGCTATGGACGGCGTTGCGGCTGCTGCAGGCACCCGGCTGGTCGCGCCTGATTGGCGTGGTGACGTGCGTGATCGTGCTGGGCAAGGTCTGGCTCGAACAGTCGTGGCTCGCGGCCGTGGTGTTCGATCCGTCGTGGGGGTTCGGCGTGGTGCGCGGCGCGCACGCGGCGGGCGCCGTGGCGGGATTGGGCTGCTGGTTGCTGCAGGAATGGTGGGTGGCGCGTGGGAAGCGTGAAGGATAGTTGAGCGGTTGTCGCCCTTCCAGCCAGCCGGCGAGCAGCGCAAATTGCCAGCCTTCGATTTTGATACTCCCGCGGTGTTCTGCCGCGACTCTGCTGGCAGGAAAGGGGAAGGGGCAGAGGCAGAGGGCAAGGGCCCGCTACGTGGTCATGTCCGCTTCACTCCCACCCGTCGCCGTATCGCGAACCCCATCACACCGATCACCAGCAACAAGGCAGCGCTCCACGGCACCATCGCGCCGCCACCCCCCCCGCCGCCACCGCTGCCAGTCGACGTCGATGTGGAACTGGCCGGCGTGCCAATTGCCGCCGCCAATGCAGCATCGGCATCCAGCAGCCCGGCGCCACATTTGCCGACATTGCTGCCGGTGGTGCAGAACGTGTTGGCCGGGTGCGGACGTGCCGAACTCTGCAGAGCAGTCGTGACCTGGGCCGGCGTCAGTGCGCCATTCACCGCGAACATCAATGCGACGACGCCCGACACCATCGGTGTCGCGAAACTCGTGCCTTGAGAACTGACGATCGTGTAGTTGCCGATGGTCGTCGCGCCATCGTTCGAGAGCGTCCGGATGTATGACTGGCCGCCCACCGCCGTGCAGACTGGCTGACCCGCGATGGTGCCGACCTTCGAGTTGCCGCAGCCGCCGCCCGGCGCGCTCAGCGTTACCTGCGTCCCGAAGTTGGCGTAGCTCGCGTTCTCGCCATCGTTCGCGTGCGCGGTCACGGCGACCACGCCGGAGCAGTCGGCGGGGGCTTCCACGGGACCGGCCGAGTTGCCGGCGGCGGCTACCACCACCACGCCCGCTGCATTGAGATCGTTGATCGCCTGTTGTTCAATCGTCGAGCACGTGCCACCACCCAGGCTGACATTGATCACCCGCGCCGGGGTCGGGTTGTTCGGCACATTTGGCACGCTCAGGCCGCCGGCCCAGCGCATGCCGTCGACGGTGTCGGACAGTAGCGCGCCGCAGCGCCCCGATACCCGCACTGGCTGAATCCGTGCCGACCAGTCCACGCCGGCGATGCCGAGGCCGTTGTTGGTCAACGCGCCCAGCGTGCCGGCCACGCGTGTGCCGTGCCAGGTGCTGGCCTCTGGGCCGGCCGAGCCGTCAGGGCAGGTGACGCCGGATGGGACGTAGTCACCGGGATCCGTGGCGTCGCTGGTGCGCGTCGCGCCGTTCGTCGACACGAAGTTGTAGCCGGCGATTATCCGGCTGGCCAGATCGGGGTGGGGCAGATACCCGGTATCGACCACCGCGATCACGACGCTGCTACTGCCGCGCGTGCGGTCCCACGCCTTCGGCAGGTTGACGCCGCCAACTACCTGCGATGGCGGGCCAAGATACGTCTGGTTGGTGGCGAATTCGGGGTCGTTCGGAATCGTGTCATGTAACCGCAGCCATCGGTCCGGCACGGCGTCGGCGATGCGCGGATCGTTGCGCAGCCGCTTCGCGACGGTCTCGGGATCGTCGCCACGACTGTCCTTCACTGTCAGCAACTGCATGGCGCCGGACATCGGACGCTTGACGGTCAGGCCGAGCCCCGTGCTGGAGGCCACCTGGCGCATCCGGGTGGTGTCGGCGGGGGTGTCGACGGTCTGGCTGCCGTCGCGCCATCGCACGATGTAGTTGCCGGTGTAGACCGGGGCGCGGCGCGCTGCCGTGCCGGTATCGGCATGGGCGGCAGGGGCGTGAGCAAGGGCCGCGCCGATGACCAACAGCGCGGCTGGCGCGGCGGACGTGAGCCGGGACTTCAGCAACCTGTACGGCATCATCGCTCCTTAAGGGGCTTTGTCGGCTAGAGCTTGGCGAGGCAACCGGCGATGCGAACTGCTGAGGTACTCGGCTCTCAGATTAGGCGATGCTGAACCTTATTGCTGGGGCATGTCGCGGCCAACCGGCATGGACCGGTGCGGCTTCAACATGCGGTCGGGCGTTGCCGATTCCACGCGCGGCGCGGCCTGCAGCGTGGCGACGGCCTGGTCGGCGGTGATGTCGGGGGATTTCGTGATCGCGGTGACCAGCCAGACCCCTCCCGACATCGGGCGCTTGACCACATAGCGCACCGGCCCCTCGACCGCTGCCAGCAGCTTGCCGGCGTCTTCCGACGTTGTCACATCCGGCGGCGTGAACTTGACGAGGATGTCACCGATCGCACGGTCGTCCGTAATGCTGCCGCGCGGCGGCGCGAATGACTTCGATTCCGAGGCGCAGCCCGACACTGCCGTCACAGCCAGCGCGGCAAAGGTGGCCGCGACGACGCGGCGGTGGAGCGATGGCGACTTGCCATGGGTCATCGGTTTGAAACTCCTGTGTGGTTCGGCGTGCCGGAATCAGCCGGCCGCGCGGCGCGGGCGCTTGCCACTGGCTTCGCGCGGCGAGTTGGCCGCTTGGGCTGCCTTGGTGCCTTGCGCCAGCATTTCCTCGGCATGTTGCATGGTCGTGGCAGTGACCGTGGTACCACCAAGCATACGCGCGGTTTCCTGGACGCGGCCATCCGTATCGAGTGTCCGGATGCGCGACCGCGTCACCGGTCCGCCATTGTCGCCTCCGGCCTTTCTGTCGTCCTTGCTGGTTTCCTTGCTGACCAGCAGGTGGGTCCCGGCCTGCGCCGCCACCTGTGGCAGGTGCGTGACGCAGAGTACCTGCCGTGAACGTCCGAGTTCCTGCAGGCGGCGTCCAACCACTTCGGCCACCGCGCCGCCGATCCCCGTATCCACTTCGTCGAAGATCAGCGTTGGCGTGGGCGCCGCCTCGCTCGTGATGACCGAAATCGCCAGGCTGATCCGCGCCAGTTCGCCACCCGATGCCACGCGGGCGAGCGGCCTGGGGCTCACGCCGGCGTGGCCCGCCACCAGGAACTCGATCTGCTCGAGCCCGTGGCTCTGGCCTTCCTCTAGCGGATGCAGTGCCACGGCGAACGTGCCACCGGCCATCGACAGGCCCTGCATCGCATTGGTAACCGCGGCGGACAAGGCTTCGGCTGCCACCTTGCGCGCGCCCGACAGATGCTGGGCGAGGGTCAGGTAGGCAGCGCGCGACGCGGCTTCGCGCGCCAGCACCTTGTTGATGTCCTGGGCGGCCTGGAGGTCGTCAAGTTGCTGGCGGCGGGCCAGCAACTCGTCGGATAGCTGTTCCGGCGGCAGACGATACTTGCGGGCGGTGGCGTGCAGCGCCTGCATGCGCTCTTCCACGGCCTGCAGCCGTTCTGGATCGAGTTCGAGCCGGTCGACATAGCGGTTCAGGGAGTGCGCGGCTTCCTCGACCTGCACCAGCGCCGGCTCGAGCGCGGCCAGCACGTCGCGCAGGCCCGGGTCGACATCGGCCAGTTGCTGGAGGCGGTGCACCACGCCGTTGAGCACGGAGGTCACTGCGCCGTCCGATTCGGATAGTGCGTCGAGCGCGGCGCGGCTGCCGTCGATCAGGCCCGCCGCGTGCGACAGGCGGTTGTATTCGCCCTGGATCTCTTCCCATTCGCCCGGCTGCGGCGCGAGCTTGTCCAGCTCGCCAACCTGCCATTCGAGCCGCTCCCGCTCGAGTTGCATCTCGCGCGACTGGTGCTCGACCGCCTCGCGCTGCTTGACGCAGGCGCGCCACACACGCCAGGCCTCGGCCACGGCGGCGGATTGTTCGGTCAGACCTGCGTGGGCGTCGAACAACTGGCGCTGAGCATCCGGGCGCAGCAGCAACTGGTGCGCGTGCTGGCCGTGGATATCGACGAGTTGGTCGCCCACCTCGCGCAACTGCGCCAGCGTTGCCGCGGCGCCATTGATGAAGGCCTTGCTGCGGCCGCTGGCGTCGACAGTCCGGCGCAGCAGCACGGTGCCGCCGTCGTCGTCTTCCATGTCGCTCGACAGTTCGCGCTCGGCCAGCCACGCATCCAGCGCTGGGTGGGTGTGGAAGGTGGCACTGATGCTGGCACGTGCCGCGCCTTCGCGGACCACGCCTGCGTCGGCCCGTTCACCCAACACCAGGGCGAGCGCGTCGATGAGGATCGACTTGCCCGCGCCGGTTTCACCCGTGAAGACGGTAAAGCCGGCGGAGAAGTCGAGGTCGAGCGTGTCGACGATGACGAAGTCGCGGATCGAGAGGCTGCGCAGCATCGTGGGCGGTGAGCGGTGGCGGGTAAGGGCGGTAAGGTCGGGTAACGAGGATCAGGACGGAACGTTGAGGCGTCTGCGGATCAGAGCCGGTTGTCTTCAGTCGGATACTCGTGCCAGTGCAGCTTCTTGCGCAGTGTGGCGTAGTAGTTATATCCCACTGGGTGCAGCAGGTTGATGGTCTTGGCCGAACGGCGTACCACGATGCGGTCGCCGGGCAGCAGCGAGGCCAGCGCCTGCATGTCGAAGTTGACGCTGACATCGCGCGCGCTGGCCACTTCGATCGTGACCTCGGCGTCGTACGGCAGCACGATGGGCCGGTTCGACAGCGCGTGTGGCGCGATCGGCACCAGCACCAGGCCGGACAGCGTCGGGTGCAGGATCGGACCCCCCGCGGCCAGCGCGTAGGCGGTGGAGCCGGTGGGCGTGGAGACGATCAGGCCGTCCGAGCGCTGGTTGTACATGAAATAGCCGTCGACCGAGACCGCCAGTTCGACCATGCCGGAGATCCCCGAGCGGTTCACCACCACATCGTTGAACGCCAGCGCGGAGAAAATCACCGAGTCGTCGCGGATCACGCGCGACTCCAGCAGCATCCGGGTTTCGGCCTCATACCGGCCGGACAGCATCTCGGGCAGTGCCGTGGAGATGGCATCGAGCGGGATGTCGGTCATAAAGCCCAGCCGGCCGTGGTTGACGCCGATCACCGGCACATCGTGCCCGGCTAGCTGGCGGGCCAGCCCGAGCAGCGTCCCGTCGCCGCCCAGCACCACCGCCACATCAGCTTCGCGGCCGATCTCGTCGGGGGTCAGCACCGGGTAACCTGTCAGCCCGGTAGCCATTGCGGTTTCGCGTTCGAACACCACATCCTGTCCGTTACGGGAGATGCAAGACGCGAGTTCTTCCAGCGGACCTTCGATGCCAGCGGTCGAATGTCGGCCCACCAGGGCTACAGTCTTGAACGGGGGGCGCGCGGCGCCGGTCTTGTGGGGGGCAGACATGCCGGGATTAGACCATACCGGCATGATCGTTGTCAGCACTGGGCCGCCGCCGCTCCAGGTGACGCCTGAACCGCCAAAGTTTGATTAAAATCGGGGCATCATGGACGAACGTTCAAAAAAGCTTCTCAAGACCCTGATCGAGCGATACATCGTCGAGGGGCAGCCCGTGGGCTCGCGCACCCTGTCGAAGTTCTCGGGGCTTGATCTCTCGCCGGCCACCATCCGCAACGTGATGTCGGACCTCGAGGAGATGGGTTTCATCGCCAGCCCACATACCTCGGCTGGCCGAATCCCCACGCCGCGCGGGTACCGGCTGTTTGTCGACACGATGCTGACGGCGCGCCCGCTGGAGCGCGCGCCGGAGTTCAGTGCCGAGTTGGCGGAGCTGACCGGCCAGATCCAGGGGCAACTGGGTGGCCAGCAGTTCGGGCCGCAGCGCATGATCACGGCGGCAGCGCATACGCTTTCGAATCTTTCTCATTTCGCTGGCGTGGTGATGACGCCACGGCGCGCGCAGTCGTTCCGTCAGGTGGAATTCATGCGGTTGTCTGACAAGCGCATCCTGCTGATCATCGTCAGCCCGGAAGGGGATGTGCAGAACCGCATCATCCAGACCGACCTGGCGTACACGCCGGGCCAGCTCATCGAGGCGGCGAACTTCTTCAACTCGCACTATGCGGGCATGAGCTTCGACGCCGTGCGCGACCACCTGCGCGTGGAGTTGCAGGACCTGCGCCGCGACATGTCCGCGCTGATGCAGGCGGCGGTCGAGGCGGGCAGCAGCGCAATGGCCGAGGACAACGAGCAGGTGTTCATTTCAGGCGAGCGCAAGCTGCTGGAAGTGGAAGACCTGTCATCGAGCATGGACAAGCTGCGTCGCCTGTTCGACGTGTTCGAGCACAAGACGAGCCTGCTGCAGCTGCTCGATGTGTCGAGTCACGCGCAAGGCGTGCAGATCTTCATCGGCGGCGAAAGCCAGCTTGTGCCGATCGAGGACATGGCCGTGATCACCGCGCCGTACGGGGTGGATGGCCAGATCGTTGGCACCCTGGGCGTGATCGGCCCCACGCGGATGGCCTACGAACGGGTGATCCCGATCGTCGATATCACCGCGCGGCTCCTGTCCAGCGCGCTCAGCCAGAGCTGAGCCACGAACTATTGACACGGTGGACGTGTCTGTCCTGAGTCGGCCGCCTGCAACGGCTTGCGGCCGGCCCCTGATTCGCCAGCGCCCCCGGCAGTCCCAACGGAAACCCTATGACGTTTTCGCCTGAACCGGCACACCAGCACGGCCAGCCGCCGCGCACCGCGATCCTGCTGATCAACCTCGGCACCCCGGACGCGCCCACGCCTAAGGCGGTGGGGCGCTACCTGAAGGCGTTCCTGTCCGACCCGCGCGTGGTAGAGATCCCGCTCCTGGCCTGGCTGCCGATCCTGCACGGCCTGATCCTGCCGTTCCGCTCGCGGGCGTCGGCCATGAAGTACGAGTCGATCTGGCTGCGCGAGGCGCATATGACCGGGTCGCCGCTACTTGTGTATACAGAGCGCCAGGCTCATGCGCTGCAACTGTTGATGCAGCAGCAGGGTCACGACGTAACGGTGGCCTGTGCGATGCGCTATGGCAATCCGTCGATCGAATCGGTCATGGAAGCGCTGCGCCGGCAGGGTACCGAACAGATCCTGTTGCTGCCGCTGTATCCGCAGTTCTCCGGCACGACCACGGCCACCGCCTTCGACGAGGCATTTCGTGTCCTGTCGACATGGCGCAACCAGCCCGAGTTACGGCTGGTCAAGCATTTCCACGATCACCCGGCATATATCTCTGCGCTGCACAAGCAGGTGGGCGGCTATTGGGCCCAGCATGGCAAGCCGGACTTCGCGCGCGGTGACAAGCTGATTCTGTCGTTCCACGGCCTTCCGCGCCGGTTGCTGGACCTGGGTGATCCCTATCACTGCGAGTGTCTGAAGACCGGTCGTCTGCTCGGCGAGGCGCTGGGCTTGCAGCCCGGCCAGTATCAGGTGACGTTTCAGTCTCGTTTTGGCAAGGCGGAGTGGTTGCAGCCCTATACAGCGCCGACGCTGGCCGAACTGGGCAAGGTCGGGACGCAGCGCGTGGACGTGTTCTGTCCCGGCTTTCCCGCCGACTGCATCGAGACGCTCGAGGAGATCGCGATGGAGGGTCAGTCGGAATTCCGCGTGGCCGGCGGCCAGGATTTCCATTTCATCCCGTGCCTCAACGATGCCGAGGCGTGGATCGCCGGAATGGCGGATATTGCATTGCAGCATTTGCAGGGGTGGCCGCTCAATGTTCCACATCCCCACGAACTGGAAGCGAGACGCTCCCGCGCGCAGGCGCGTGGCGCGGGAGCCTGAGGCCGTAACGGCAGTCACGGGTGGCCACGGCTAGTAACGGACGGTAATCATGCAAGTCGATTTCGAACCCGATGCGCGGCTGCGCATCGACAAATGGCTCTGGTGCGCGCGCTTCTTCAAGACGCGCTCGCTGGCTGCCGAGGCGGTGGAGCGGGGCCGCGTGAGCGTCAACGGGCAGCCCTGCAAGAACTCGCGCGAGGTCAAGCCGGGCGACACCGTGATATTGGAGGCGCATCAACAGCAATGGGAGGTGGTGGTCAAGGGCGTGGCCGCGTCACGCGGGCCGGCGCCGATCGCCCAGACGCTCTATGCGGAGACCGAGGAAAGCCAGGCCAGGCGCCAGACAGACGCGGAACGGCGGCGCTTCCAGCACGAGCCGGCCGCGCAGATGCACGGGCGACCGACCAAGCGCGACCGGCGCAGAATCGACGGCTTCAAGGGGTGATGGTTGCGGCTAACCGGGGCGGGGCGCTCCGGCTGGCCGTAATGTGGCGGGTTAGCGGACGTACTGGACGAGGTAATGCTTGAATACGGCCTTGCCGCTGCCATACTCGGTGTCGCGCGGGGCAACCGTATCGGACAGGCAGATGAAGACCGTCATGGCCGAGAGCGCGGCAATCAGGCAAAGGGTAACGACTGGCAGCTTGTGCATGGCGAACCTTCCGAAGGATGCACCAAAATGATCCACCTCTCTGCTCCCGTTATTTTTGACATTTTTTATTAAGTGAATCTTAGTGTGTGCGATGCAGCAAAGCAATGACGGCTCGATTTCATCGGGCAAGGCTTTGTAACGACGTATTTCTGCGTCTCTGAACCTCCACACTTGAAAAATCGGGGACTGACACCAACTGCGGCTAGACTTGCCGGTTTGACACCCGACTCACCCGATGGCCTGCCGCCAGAGCGGGCCGTGCTTTTGTTTTGATACGAATCGACATGGAAGAACAGAACCAGACGCCAACCCCCAATACGCAGGCAGCCGAGGACGCCGCCCGCACGCCGGAAGCCGGTGCCGACGAGGTGGGCCGCCTGACGCAACAGGTGGCCGAACTGGAAGCCAAGGCGAAGGAACACTACGACATGTTCCTGCGCGCCACGGCGGAGGGCGAGAACATCCGCCGCCGTTCGCAGGACGAAGTGGCCAAGGCCCACAAGTTCGCCATCGAGAGCTTTGCCGATAACCTCGTGCCCGTGATGGACAGCCTGCAGGCCGCGCTGGCCGACGGTACCGGTGACCTCGGCAAGCTGCGCGAAGGTGTGGAACTGACCGCACGCCAGCTGGCCGCCGCGTTCGAACGTGGTCGCATCGTCGAAGTGAACCCGGTGGGCGAGAAGTTCGATCCGCATCGCCACCAGGCCATCTCGATGGTGCCGTCCGAGCAGGAACCGAACACCGTGGTCAACGTGCTGCAACGCGGCTACATGATTGCCGACCGCGTGCTGCGCCCGGCGCTGGTGACCGTCTCGGCGCCGCGCTGAGCGCGAGTCGTCCGCATACGGCAGTACGAAACGCCCGGGCCATTGGCGCCGGGCGTTGTCGTTTCAGGAGCGATCGAAATGTCTGAAGAAAACCAGCCGCACCTCGATCACCGCGCGTTCGAGGCGCTCGACATGGCCGAAGTCGATGGCGAGAACATCGACGCGGCAATCGCCAACGCTGGCGACGATCTGGTCTGCGTGTTCTTCTGGGGTGTGGACTGCTTCAACTGCGAGATGGCCAAGAAGGCGATCCTGGCCAATCCCGAACCGATTCGCGCGCTCGACCTGCGCTGGCTACATGCCAACGTCTATGCCCATCCCGAACTGGGTCGGCGCTTCGGCCTGCATGGGATTCCCGTGTTCATGTTCTTCCACAAGGGCAAGAAGCTCGGCCGCGCCACGGGCTGGCACGGCCATGGGCAGTTCTCGGCGGCCGTGGGCAATGCGCGGCTCAAGGCCAGCGGCAAACCGCTAGCGGGATAGCGCGTAGCCCAGGCGGATCTGCCAGGGCGTCTTCTGGTTGTAGTTGAGCAGGCTTTCGCCATAGCCATAGAAGTAGCCCAGCATCAGGTAGCCAGCCGTGCCCGGAATCAGGCGAGAAAGCGGGTAAGAGGCCTGCGCGTCGACGCTACCGTACATCTGCCGCGTGCCCTTGCGCAGCGTGGCGGCGAATTCCCACGAGTCGGGCTTCCCATAGGCCAGGTTCAGGTCCATGTAGCCACGATAGTGCGCGATGTCCTCGTTCTCGCTTTTCTCCAGGTACGCATAGACTTTGGGCGCCACGCGCCAGTGCCAGTCGTTCTGGTCGCCAAAGTACATCGTCGGCTTGAGGAACAGCGTGTTGATGCTGCGTGAGTCGGCACCGGCCCGGCCATTCGACTCGTGCTCGAAGCCCGAAGCGATCGACAGCCGGCTGATCACGCTGTTCTTCACACCCGTGTCGGACAGGTAGTAATACAGGCTCGGACGATAGTTGGTGTCCTCGAACGGCTTCGAGGCGCTGTGCAGGTCCCATAACGAGAACTGCGTGTAGGCGAAGTAGAGGTTGTCGATGAAGCGCTTCGACGCCGGATCCTTGCCCTCGTAGATCCGGAACTTGAAGCTGAGCTGAAACTTGGCGTTGGCCCCGTCGTGCGCGCCGAACATGATGTACATCGGCTCGTTGAAGGAAAGCCGTTGCGCGTCGCGCAGGTCGGCTGGCGCTGGGGTGGATGCGGGGACATTCTCGGCCGATACGACCGGGGTGACCTGACCAGCGCTGACAGGCGCGACGGCCACTTTCGGTTCGGCCGGCGTGCCGGCGACCACTGGCGCAGTAACTGTGGCCGGGTTTGCGCCCGGCGCCTGGTTCAGCGTGATCAGGACCGGCGCGGCGTCGATCCCTGAGATGTCCAGGCGGACCACTCCACGCAATGTCGTAGGCCATTCCCCGCGGAAGCTGACGGTCTGATGCTCGCCTTGCCGCAGGTTCAGGACGGTTGGCCCCTTGCCGACGCGCTTGAGCGTCATGGGTGCCGGCGCCACAAGGTCTCCAGAGGCCGACACCTCAAGGGAGTCCGGTACGGCATAGCGCCGCATGTCCCGATCCCCAGTGATCAGCAGGGTCAGTGTGAGGGGCTGAGTGGCATCAATGACACGCGGTGGCTGCAACACGGATACTGCGGCATCGGCTGGCGTGGCGTGGAACAGGACGGCCGACGAGGCCAGCGTAGGCAACAGCAGGCGGAAGGCCGTGCGTGGAAGTGCAACACGGCCTGACACGTAACGTGGCATCGGGAGCAATAAGCGCCGCACCGGCGGGATATCGACAGCACTCCGGTGACGTGGACGCGACAAGAGTTGCGATGCCCGCAAGCGTACCATGTGTGGCGCGTGCGGCATGTGACGAATGGTTAGCCACGGGGCGTGGCCAAACCGGGTGGGTGCGGATCAGCCGGCGGCCCGGCGTCGGATATCGTCCACGTAGGCCTGCCCGTCCGGCGGCATGCCGTTGCGCTGCGCGTTCCAGAGCATCTGGCCGAGTGCTTCCATGATCTGGTGCTGGGCCTCGTGCGGTGAATCCAGTCGGCGGCTCAGTGCCTCGTAGGCGGCGCGGATGCCGGGCGGCTGGTCGATCGAGACCTGTTCGGAGATCGACAGATGCATCGCCAGGTGCAGGAACGGGTTGGTCTGGCCGCCTTCCGGCGTGTAGTCGCGCGCAAGCGCGCCTTCAGTGTCGGTCAGCAGGGACTGGTACTCGGGATGCTGGTCGATCCAGTCGACCGCGATCGCTTCAAGCGGCGTGAGGACGTTGCCCGCGACGCGCTTCTGCCAGGCTTCGCAGAAGAACCGGCGGACTTCTTCTCTTGAGGGATTGAACATGATGGCCGCTATTGTAGTGCAGCGGTCGCGGCTCTGCCGACGGGGCCCCGCGCATTAGTAGAATGCGGAAGTTTGTTCGCCGCCGTTCAATACGCTGACAAACTATCGCGAACAAACTTCAGCCCCTGCCATTTTTCAGATCCGCCACCGATGACTGCATCCGCCACCGGCACCATGAGCCACGCCCGCGACAAGCTCGCGGGCGTGTTGCTGATCGCGCTCTCCGCCAGCGCCTTCGGCGCCATGGCCATCTTCGCGCGCTTTGCCTATGCAGCAGGGGCGGACGTCTATGGCCTGCTGGCCGTGCGCTTCCTGCTGGCCGCGATTGCGATGGGCTTCGTGATGCGTGTCAGGGGGATCAGCCTGCCGCCGTGGCGCCGCGTGCTGGCGCTGGCGGCGATGGGCGGCATCGGTTATGTCAGCCAGTCGTACTGCTTTTTCACGGCATTGAACTACGCGCAGGCCAGCCTCGTGGCGCTACTGCTGTATCTCTATCCGCTGTTCGTGACGATCCTGGCCGCCGTCTTCCTGAAGGAGCATCTGACCACTTCCACGGTGATCGCACTGGTGCTCTGCTCGGTGGGCGCGGGTTTGACCGTAGGTGGCGGCGAGGGCAGCTCGCTCGGCATCGCCCTTGGGGTGGCCGCGGCGGTGATCTATTCGATCTATATCGTGGTGGGCGCGCGCGTGACGGCAGGCGTCAATGCCATTGCCACGACCACGGTGATCTGTACGGCGGCGGCACTGGTCTATGTGACGCTTGGGCTCTTGCGCGCGGGGGCTGGCGTGCCGCCGCAATTTCCGGCCAGTGCAGGCGGCTGGCTGGCGTTGGTGGCCATCGCGCTGGTATCGACCGTGCTCGCGATCCTGACGTTCTTCGCCGGACTGCAGCGGCTCGGTGCCTCCAAGGCATCGATGCTGTCGACGCTGGAGCCTGTGGTGACCGTAGTGCTGGCCGCCGTGCTGCTCGGCGAACACATTGGCCCGACGCAGGCCGTCGGGGGCGGATTGATCCTCGCCGGTGTGCTCTGGTTGACACGCCGGGCCAGCGGTACGCCCCCACTGAAGGCCTCCGACGAACGGAATTGAACGGGTTCGTCAAAGCGCTTGTGGGCGCACGGCGGACGCTTGGGTACAATCGCGCTTTCTTTCATCACAAAACCCGGAAAACGCGCAATGAAATCCGTCGATCAGGCAGTCCTTGCACAATTGTTCACTGAAGCCCGCACCCACAACGTGTGGCAAGACAAGCATGTGGATGATGCGCTGCTGAAGCAGATCTACGAAGCGATGAAATTCGGTCCGACCGCCGCAAATGGCTCGCCGGCACGCATCGTGTTCGTGAAGTCAGCGGCCGAGAAGGCCCGTCTGGTCGAGTGCGTATCGGCTGGCAATGCCGACAAGACCCGCTCGGCGCCGGTGACCGCGATCATCGCGTTTGACCGCAACTTCCACGACCAGCTGCCGAAGCTGTTCCCGCACGCCGATGCGCGTTCGTGGTACGCCGGCAACGACGAGAAGATTGCCCGTGACGCGCTGATGAACAGCTCGCTACAAGGTGGCTACTTCATCCTGGCCGCCCGCGCACTGGGTCTGGACTGCGGCCCGATGGCCGGTTTCGATGCCGACAAGCTCAACGCCACGTTCTTCCCCGACGGCAAGTGGGCGGTCAACTTCCTGGTGAACCTGGGCTATGGCGAGGCCGACAAGCTGTTCCCGCGTGGTCCGCGCCTGACGTTCGACGAAGCCTGCCGCATCGTTTGAGACGCCGCTGACCCGAAACAAAAAGCGACCCATCGAGGTCGCTTTTTTGTTGGCGCGTGGACGGCTCAGGGGCTCAAGGGCTCTGGGGCTCAGGGCTCAGGCCGACCATTCCTCCATCGGATTGCAGGCGAGGTATCGCTTTGCTTCCGAGATGCCAAGTCGCTCCCGGGCCGCGTCGATCGGCTCGTTCAGCAGCGCATCGTAGTCTTCGGCCAGCAGCCACTTCGCCCGCTTGCCCAGGCGGTAGCCTTCGAGCACTGCGCGCGCGAACGCGAGGCTGCCGGTCAGCCGCCAGCTCTTCAGGGCAGCGGCGACCGCGATGAAGGCCCAGCCCTTGCCGCCGGTCTGCGCATAGCTGAATGCGACCAGCGCCGCCTCGCCGAGACTTTCATCGGCACGGTAGCCGGTCAACACGTGCCAGATATCGTGGATGTCCCGTGTGCGCCGGCCGAACCACATATACGCGTCCTCGACCACCGGTTCCTGGTTCAGGTTCGAGACCTTCGCCAACCCATCCGCGCTATAGCCAGTCTTTTCGAGAAAACCACGGTACGCCGCGCCGACCGTTCCCGGGGCAAAGCTGGCGATGTATGTGGGATCGCAGAGTCGCTCGGCCAGTTCTTCTCGCAGGTAAGCAAGGCGGCGGCCTTCCGGCGTGCTCAGCAGACGGCTGTAGTTCTTCGGCATGCTCGGGCCGTTGAGCGCCCGCATGATGCGGAAGACCTGCTCCGTGTCGTGGCCGTCCGCCAGCAGTTTGCGGATGGCATCGAAGGCGGTGGGCAAGTCCCGCTTGTAAGGGTTGAAACCGGTCGAAGCGGCCATCGTTGGGCTCCTATTTTCGGGCGGGCGGATCAGGCGGACACTGGCTCGTGCAGTTGCAGTGCCGCGTTTCGGACAAAATCCACGCTGGTATCGATCGCGGTAACTGGCAGCATATGCCCTCCGCTTACCAATGTCAGCCTGGCGCCAGGGACCTTCGCGGCGAATGCCTCGCCGTTCAGCTTGTAGTCGAGGATGCGGTCCTCGCGGCCGTAAAGGACGTGGACCGGCATCCTCAGCGTGCCATAGTGCGGCACGACGGCAGGCAGGCTCGAGGCTGCGCCGATCAGGTCTTCCGAGGCACCAAGGAAATGGCTCGGGCGCATTGCCAGCAGGCCGCCGCCGCGCATGGGGAAGTCGTCGGGCGCGCGGTCGGGGCCGAAGACGATGTCCATGACCTGCTCGCGATTCCTGATCGACATCGGGATCAGTAGTGTCCACGCCAGCAGCTTTCGCTTCCATGCGCTCGGGATCGTCATTGCCTCGAACACGGGCGAGATATGCTCGGGCGGATGCGTCAGCGGGGCGATCAGGGCCAGGCCGCCCACACGCTCGGGGTGGCGACTCGCCAGGGTCAGCGCAATCGCGCCACCCAGCGAGTGGCCGACCACCAGTGGCTTGTCGAGGCCCAACTTGTCGATCAGGGCGGCCAGCGTGTCGGCCTGCGCCGGCAGGTCGGCAGGGGTGCCGGGCGCGCGAGTCGAGTATCCGGCGGCAGGCCGGTCGATGGCCACCACCCGGAAATCGCGCGCGAGCGGTTCGATCATCCCGTAATCGAAGTTGCCAAGCTGGCCGGACAGGCCATGCACCAGCAGTATGGCGGGGCCAGTGCCGCGCTCGACAACATGCAACTGCGCGCCAGGGACGTCAATGAAACGCCCGGTCGGCGGCAAGGCGGCTTCGATCTTCCGGGTGGTGCGCCACGTGTACAGGAACAGCGCGAGGCCGATCAGTACCAGCAGCCCAACGACGGCGACGATGACGGGGAGCAGGGCGTTCACGACTGCACCTCCGCCAGGGCATCTTCCTGCGGCAAGGTCGCGGCGCCTTGTCTATCAAACTGCAGCACGCCATCCGCGATGCGGCCATGGCGAATGGTCATCATATCCATGAAGTAGTTCTGGTAGACGCGCCACGGCCGGCGGTCGCCCTGCCGGGGCAGCACGCTGGCGGCGCGTTGCACGTAGCCCGAAGAGAAGTCGAGGAATGGCATGGTCTGCACGGTTGGATCAACGTGCGGCGCGGCGGAGCGGTAGCAGTGGCGATCCATGTAACGCAGCAGCCGGCAGACGTATTCGGCGGTCAGGTCCGCCTTGAGCGTCCACGATGCATTGGTGTAGCCGAAGGCCAGCACGAGATTGGGCACATCGCTGAGCATCATGCCTTTGTAGGCCATCGCCTCGGCCGGGCGGCGCGGCACGCCATCCACGGTGACGACGATGTCGCCCAGCATGTTCAGCTTCAGGCCGGTGGCCATCACCACGATGTCGGCCGGCAAGGTCTGACCCGAGGCCAGCACGATGCCGTCCTCGGTGAAACGCTCGATGGTGTCGGTCACGATCGAGGCGCGGCCCTCGCGGATCTCGCGGAACAGGTCGCCGTCGGGCACCAGGCAGACGCGCTGGTCCCACGGCTTGTAGCGCGGCGTGAAATGGGTGTCGACGTCATAGCCGGGCGCAAGCTGCTCGGCCGCCATGCCGATCATCCGGGCCTTGACCTTCTCGGGTTTGCGGCGGGCAAGCTGGAAGAAGAACATCCCCAGCAGTACGTTCTTCCAGCGCGTGGCCGCGTAGGCCAGCCCTTCGGGCAGCATCCGGCGCAGCTTGTGAGCGATCGCATCCTGGCCTGGACGCGTGACGATATACGTGGGCGACCGCTGCAGCATCGTCACGTGGGCCGCGGTTTGCGACATGGACGGTACCAGCGTGACGGCCGTAGCGCCGCTGCCGATTACCACCACGCGTTTGCCGGCATAGTCGATCGACGGGTCCCAGAACTGTGGATGCACCATGCGGCCACGGAAGTTCTCCTCGCCCGGAAACGTTGGCCGGTGTCCCTCCGCGTAGCTGTAGTAGCCGGCGCAGACGTAAAGGAAATGCGCGCGCAGGCGGACCCGGCTGCCATCGGCGGTGCGCTCGGCCTCGATCGTCCAGCAGGCAGAGCGGCTATCCCAAGCCGCGCTGACCACCTTGTGCCCGTAGCGGATGTGCTTTGTGATACCCGCCTCGTCGGCGGTCTCGCGAATGTACGACAGGATCGACGGGCCATCGGCAATTGCCTTGGCGCCTCTCCAGGGCTTGAAGCGGTACCCCAGGGTGTACATGTCCGAGTCGGAACGGATGCCCGGGTAGCGGAACAGATCCCAGGTACCGCCCATGGCCTGCCGGGCTTCCAGGATGGCGTAGCGCTTGCCGGGGCAGCGGTCCTGCAATTGTCGGGCGGCGCCGATACCGGACAGGCCGGCGCCGACGATCAGAACATCAAGGACTGCGTCATCAGAAGTGGGGGCGGTCATGACGGGAACCCGGATCAGTGGCGTTTCTGACAACATAGGTTGTCAGAAGCAATCTGACAATAGGGAATGTCATAATGGCGCCCATGACTACCGAGCTCTCTCCCGCGCGCCGCTACCGTGGCGCCGAAGCCGAAGAACGGCGCGCCCAGCGCCGCGGGCAACTTATTGCCGCGGCCGTACAGGTCTATGGCGAGCGCGGCTACCAGAACGCGACAGTCAAGGCCGTTTGTGAGGCCGCCGGTCTTACCGAGCGGTACTTCTACGAGTCATTCGCCAACAGCGAGGCCTTGCTGCTGGCGTCGTTTCAAACAGTCACGGACCTGTTGCTGCAGAAGATCGAACTGGCCGGCGAAGCGGCCGGCGGCGATGGCGAGCACCGCGCATTGGCGATATTGCGTGCCTACTTCGGCACGCTGCAGTGCGAGCCCCGCTCGGCGCGGGTCTTTCTGGTGGAGATCCGGGGTGTCAGCAAACTGGTGGATGAGGCGCTCGGCCTCTCGCTGCGCGATTTCGGCGGGCTGCTGGCGCGTGTCCTGATGCCGGAAGGCAAAGAGCCGGATCCGATGCTGCTGGCCGGTGTGGCTGGCGGCATCATTCATGTGGCGCTGCACTGGATCCGTCACGGCTATGCGCCCGATGTCGATACCGTTGCGGCGACGGCGCTGCAGCTGGCGCTGGTGCTGAAGGATCGTCAGCGTTCCTGACGACCGGCGACTGGATACCGATTACTGCTTGGGCGCGGGCGTTTTTTCCTTGAACTCGCAGAGGGGTTCGATCGCGCAGTGCCAGCACTCGGGCTTGCGCGCCTTGCACACGTAGCGACCATGCAGGATCAGCCAGTGGTGCGCATCGTGCAGGAATTCTTTCGGCACGACCTTCAGCAGCTTCTGCTCCACTGCATCGGGATTCTTGCCGGGCGCCAGGCCAGTACGGTTCGATACGCGGAAAATGTGCGTGTCCACGGCGATCGTCGGCTGGCCGAACGCAACGTTGAGCACCACGTTTGCCGTCTTGCGGCCGACGCCGGGCAGCGACTCCAGCGCCTCGCGCACCGGCGGCACCTTGCCGTCGTACTTCTCCACAAGAATGCGGCACGTTTCCATTACGTGCTTGGCCTTGGTCTTGTAGAGGCCGATCGTCTTGATGTAGTCGATCAGGCCCGCCTCGCCAAGCGCCAGGATCTGCTGCGGCGAATGCGCAACCGGGAACAGCAGGCGCGTGGCCTTGTTGACGCCGACATCGGTGGCCTGCGCGGAGAGCAGCACCGCGATCAGCAATTCGAACGGCGAGCTGTACTCCAGCTCCGTGGTCGGCGTCGGATTGACCTCACGCAGGGTTTCGAAGATGGCGCGGCACTTGGCGGAGTTCATGTCGAAGGGTTGTTGTTGTCCTGCTTGTTTTCCTGTTTGTTGCCCTGCTCGCCGGCCGGTTCGTGCGTGGTCATGCCAAGCTTTGCCCGCCGTGCTTCGGCAGCGTCGATCTGCGCCTGGACGGCCGGCGAAACGTTCTCAGTGTTGAGCGGCCGGGCCGCAGCCTGCTTCTGTCGCGCGCGTTCAATGGCCGCCTGGATGATCGCCTTCTTGCGCGCCTGGGCTTCCTGTTCCGCGGTGTTGGCGACGGGCTCGGCCTGCAGCGCCTCGAGTTTGGCCGCGGCCTTGGCGGCCAGCCTTGCATCGTTTTCCTCGCGCTCCCGCACCAGCCGCACGCCGCGTGCGGCGTAGCGCGCGTGTGCCGCGTCGGCCTGTTCCTGTGACCACGCAGCCCATCCCGTTTGCTCGCCGGTGACCGGAATCATCTCGATGCAGTCGACCGGGCAGGGCGTCACGCACAAGTCGCAGCCCGTGCACCAGTCTGGCAGGACGGTGTGCATCTGCTTGGGCGCACCGACGATGGCATCGACTGGGCAGGCCTGGATACACAGGGTGCAGCCGATACAGAGCGATTCTTCGATCCGGGCGACCGCGCGGGGTTGCTCCACGCCGCGTTCCGGGTCGAGCGGCTGTGGCGCGACGCCGAGCACCGCTGACAGCCGCACGATGCCTTCGGCGCCGCCCGGGGGGCAACGGTTGCTTGCCGCTTCACCGCGCGCCATGGCTTCGGCGTAGGGGCGGCAGCCATCGAACCCGCACTTGGTGCATTGGGTTTGTGGCAGCAGGGCTTCAAGGCGATCCGCCAGGCTGGCGGCGGCTGAGGGGGTGGTAGTCACGACTGCGAAACGTATATCGAGGGACGGCTGGAATTTGGCACGCTTCTGGCGAGCGTGTGCGCGGCAAGGATTATCCCCGATTTCGTCGCGGGCCAGAAAAAGCGATGATGCGCTGCGTCACCTGTTCGGGGAGGAGCAGGGCGACGCGACATTGCTGTGTGCCATAATCCGCGCAACTCACAGACCAGGAATTCATGTCAAACGAGCCAAGAACCAAGCGGGACCCCGAGGGCACGCGCCGGCGCATTCTGGCTGCGGCCACGGAAGAGTTTGCCAAGGGCGGGCTGGCCGGCGCGCGCGTCGACCAGATCGCACGCCGTGCCGAGACCAACGAGCGGATGCTGTATTACTACTACGGCAGCAAGGAGGGCTTGTTCCTGGCGGTGCTCGAAAAGCAGTATGCGGAATTTCGCGCGGACGAGGAGCGTCTCCACATCACCGACGAAGACCCGGTTGCCGCCGTCCGCACGCTGGCCCGCTTCGTCTGGGACTGGTATTACAAGCATCCGGAGTTTATCCGGCTGGTGAACAGCGAGAACCTGCACGAGGCGCGGCACCTGAAGAAGTCCGCGCAATTGCATCAGCTCGTCAACCCGGTGGTCGACGTGCTGGCCGACATCATCAAGCGAGGACAGAAGCGGGGCCTGTTCCGCGATGACATCGACGTGCCGCAGTTCTATCTGACCATCTCGGCGCTCGGCTATTACGTGCTGTCGAATCGTTACACGATCAGTGCCGTGATCGGCCGGGACGTGGCCTCGGAGGAGGAGCACGATCGCTTTGCCGATCTGCATACCGAGATGCTGCTGTCGTACCTGAAGCGCTGAAGCTGTCGCCGGCATCGGCAGATAAAAAAACGCCCGCGAGTCTTCGCGGGCGTTTGACTTTGATGCGACGCGCGACGGTCAGGCGCGGTACTTGCGGATGAAATCGCGCAGTTCCGGATAGACGCTATCGCGCCAGCGGCGGCCCGAGAAAATCCCGTAGTGGCCGCATTTCTCGGCGGTCAGGTGTTGCTTGCGGGTTTTCGCGATACCGGTGCACAAGTCGTGCGCGGCAGCGGTCTGGCCGGCGCCCGAAATATCGTCGAGCTCGCCTTCGATCGTCAGCAGGGCAGTGCTCTTGATGTCCTGCGGACGCACGGGCTCGCCGTCGACGACCCACGTGCCATTGGCCAGGCGGAATTCCTGGAACACCGTGCGAATCGTCTCAAGGTAGTACTCGGCCGCCATGTCGAGCACGGCGTTGTACTCGTCATAGAACTTGACGTGCGCCTCGGCGTCGTCGGACCCGCCCTGGACCAGGCTCAGGTAGTAGTCATAGTGCGATGACACATGGCGGTCCGGGTTCATCGCCACGAAGCCAGCGTGCTGCAGGAAGCCTGGATAGACGCGGCGGCCGTGGCCCGGGTAGTTGGCCGGCACCGTGTAGATGACGTTGTTCTCGAACCACTCGTAGGACTTGTTGGTGGCGAGCGAGTTGACCGCCGTTGCGCTCTTTCGCGCATCGATCGGGCCACCCATCATCGTCATGGTGCGCGGGGTCTTCTCACCTGCCGACGCCATCAGCGAGATCGCGGCGAGCACCGGCACAGTCGGCTGGCACACGGAGATCACATTCAGGTTCTCCGCGCCAATGTGACGGATGAACTCCTGGATGTAACGGATGTAGTCGGACAGATGGAACTCACCATGCTCCACCGGCACCATGCGGGCGTCCACCCAGTCGGTCACATAGACTTTGTGGTCCTGCAGCAAAGTACGCACGGTATCGCGCAGCAGCGTGGAGTGGTGACCGGACAGCGGCGCGCAGACCAGCACGACCGGCTCGTCCTTGAGCAGCTTGATGGTGTCCGGATCGTCCGCATAGCGCTTGAAGCGCACCAGCTTGCAGAACGGCTTGTCCAGGATGGTTTGTTCGACGATCGGAATGTCGCGGCCATTCGAACGGACGGATTTGATGTTGAATTCCGGCTTTTCGTAGGCTTTTCCCAATCGGTACAGCAGTTCGTAGCCTGCTGCCAGCCGAGGGGCGCCGGGGACCAGTGAAAGGGGGCTGAGGGGGTTCGTAAATGTCTTTGCAGTCGCTTGGGCCCACGCGGTAAGCGGGTTCAGCATCGTGCGCTGGAATTCATGCAGTTGATAAAGCATGGGGGTACCTGTCTAGCCTTTCTTGTCGCCAACGGATGTCGTGCAACCGATTATGCACGGAATAGAACGATCGTGCTTTGCAGCATAAACCTCATCGTTGTACCTGCAAGTGGGGAAGACAATAGGGCATTTGCCTATATTCCAGATGACATTTCCGAGCGGCCAAAGAAAAAGGCGACCGGAGTGGCCTCCAGGTCGCCTTTCGCTGCCGGATGCCACATTTTGGTGCGGCACCCGTTCGATGTTGCCGGTTTAGTAGACGGCGGCGATCGCGTTCACCACGGCGTCGATGTTGCGGCTGTTCAACGCTGCCACGCAGATGCGGCCCGTGCCCACGGCGTAGATGCCGTGTTCGGTGCGCAGGCGGTCAACCTGGGCCGAGGTCAGGCCCGAGTACGAGAACATGCCGCGCTGGGCCTTCACGAACGAGAAGTCGCCCGGCACGCCCTTGGCGGCCAGCTTGTCGACCAGCGCATGGCGCATCAGCTTGATGCGGTCGCGCATTTCGGCCAGTTCCTGCTCCCACATGGCGCGCAGTTCCGGGCTGTTCAGCACGGTGGCCACCACAGTGCCGCCGTGGGTCGGCGGGTTCGAGTAGTTCGTGCGGATGACGCGCTTGATCTGCGACATCACGCGCTGGGCTTCTTCCTTGCCCGTGGTCACGATCGACAGGGCGCCAACGCGCTCGCCGTACAACGAGAAGCTCTTCGAGAACGAGCTGGAAACGAAGAACGGCAGGCCCGACTCCGCGAACAGGCGCACAGCGGCGCCGTCCGGCTCGATACCCTCGGCAAAGCCTTGGTAGGCCATGTCCAGGAACGGGATCAGGTTACGTTCCTTGACCAGTTCCACGACCTGCTTCCACTGGGCTTCGTCCAGGTCCACGCCGGTCGGGTTGTGGCAGCAGGCGTGCAGCACGACGATCGTGTTGGCCGGGTACGACTTCAGCGATTCCACCATGCCGGCGAAGTTCAGGCCGTGGCTGGCAGCGTCGTAGTAGGCGTAGTTGACCACGGGGAAGCCGGCAGCTTCGAACAGCGCGCGGTGGTTTTCCCAGCTCGGATCGCTGATCGCGACCGACGCGTTCGGGTACAGGCGCTTCAGGAAGTCGGCGCCGATCTTCAGGGCGCCAGTGCCGCCGAGTGCCTGAGCCGTCACCACGCGGCCTTCGGTGATCAGGGGCGATTCCTTGCCGAACAGCAAGGTTTGCACGGCCTGGTCATAGGCGGCGATGCCTTCGATCGGCAGGTAGCCGCGCGGCGTGGCGGTCGTCAGGCGGGCCTTTTCGGCCTCCTGCACGGCGCGCAGCAGCGGAATTTTCCCTTCGTCGGTGAAGTACACGCCAACGCCCAGGTTCACCTTGGTGGCGCGGGTATCGGCATTGAACGCTTCATTCAGGCCCAGGATCGGGTCGCGCGGGGCCATCTCGACGGCAGAAAACAAACTCATTTGGGATCTCGTGGTCAGCTGTGTAACAAAACGGAGGGCGTAGAATCGCTTCGACTGCGCAGTGGCTGCAGCGGAACCTGGAACACACTCCTGACAGAACCTGACAGCAGCGTCGGGCAGACTGTGCTTGAACCAAGCCGCGCAACCCCAAGATTCTAGCGTATCCGCCAGTTTTCCTCAGGTATTTCCCTACGTTTATGACGAACCTTGCTGAAGCCGCCCCCGCCCTGGATGAAGACAAATTCGTCACGTTTCCGGGGTCTCCATTCCAGCTTTATCAGCCGTATCCGCCGGCGGGCGACCAGCCGGAGGCGATCCGCCAACTGGTGGAGGGCGTGGAGGACGGCCTGTCGTACCAGACGCTGCTGGGCGTGACCGGCTCCGGCAAGACCTTCACGATGGCCAACGTGATCGCCCGGATGGGCCGGCCGGCCATTGTCTTCGCGCCAAACAAGACGCTGGCGGCACAGCTGTATTCCGAGTTCCGGGAGTTCTTCCCGCGCAATGCGGTCGAGTATTTCGTCAGCTACTACGACTACTACCAGCCCGAAGCCTACGTGCCGCAGCGCGACCTGTTCATCGAAAAGGACTCGTCGATCAACGAGCATATCGAGCAGATGCGGCTGTCGGCGACCAAGAGCCTGCTGGAGCGGCGCGACACGATCATCGTCGCCACGGTGTCGGCGATCTACGGTATCGGCAATCCGAGCGAATACCACCAGATGATCCTGACGCTGCGTACTGGCGACAAGATCAGCCAGCGCGATGTCATCGCCCGCCTGATCGCGATGCAGTACACGCGCAACGAGACCGACTTCCAGCGCGGCACGTTCCGCGTGCGCGGCGACACGCTCGACATCTTTCCGGCCGAGCACGCCGAGATGGCGGTGCGCGTCGAACTGTTCGACGACGAGGTGGATTCGCTGCAGTTCTTCGATCCGCTGACCGGCCGCGTGCGCCAGAAGATTCCGCGTTTCACGGTCTATCCCTCGAGCCACTACGTGACGCCGCGCGAAACGGTGCTGCGCGCGATCGAGGACATCAAGGTGGAGCTGCGCGAGCGGCTGGATTTCTTCTACAAGGAGAACCGCCTCGTAGAGGCGCAGCGGCTCGAGCAGCGTACGCGGTTCGATCTGGAAATGCTCACCGAACTGGGCTTCTGCAAGGGCATCGAGAACTATTCGCGCCATCTGTCGGGCGCGAAGCCGGGCGAGCCGCCGCCGACGCTGGTTGACTATCTGCCGCCAGACGCGCTGATGTTCCTGGACGAGTCCCACGTGCTGATCGGCCAGTTAAACGGCATGTACAACGGCGACCGCGCGCGCAAGACCACGCTGGTCGAGTACGGCTTCCGCTTGCCCTCGGCGCTGGACAACCGACCGCTCAAGTTCGACGAGTACGAGCGCAAGATGCGCCAGGCGGTGTTCGTGACAGCCACTCCGGCGAATTACGAGAAGGAGCACGCGGGGCAGGTGGTCGAGCAGGTGGTGCGGCCGACGGGCCTGGTCGATCCGGTGATCGAGGTGCGGCCCGCCACGACGCAGGTGGACGACCTGCTTGGGGAGATTCATCAGCGGGTCAAGGTCAATGAGCGTGTACTGGTAACGACGCTGACCAAGCGCATGGCGGAGCAACTGACCGAATTCCTTTCGGAAAACGGCGTGAAGGTCCGCTACCTGCATTCGGACATCGATACCGTCGAGCGCGTGGAAATCATTCGCGACCTGCGGCTTGGCACGTTCGACGTGCTCGTGGGTATCAACCTGCTGCGCGAGGGGCTCGACATCCCCGAGGTGTCGCTGGTGGCGATCCTCGATGCGGACAAGGAGGGCTTCCTGCGCGCCGAGCGTTCTCTGATCCAGACCATCGGGCGCGCCGCGCGTAACGTCAATGGCACGGCCATCCTGTACGGCGATCGTATGACCGACTCGATGAAGGTGGCGATCCGGGAAACCGAGCGTCGCCGCGAGAAGCAGATGGCCTTCAACGAAGCCAACGGCATCACGCCGCGAGGCGTGGTCAAGCGCATCAAGGACATCATCGACGGGGTCTACAACGCCGACGACGTCAAGGCCGAACTGACGGCCGCCGCCGAGCGGGCCAGGTACGAGGACATGAGCGAAAAGCAGGTGGCCAAGGAGATCAAGCGCCTGGAGAAGCAGATGCTCGACCACGCCAAGAACCTGGAGTTCGAAAAGGCGGCCCAGGTGCGCGATCAACTCGCGAAGCTGCGGTCGCAGGTGTTCGGGGCTGGGGCCGAAGGCGATCATCTCCTGCCGCCGTCCGCGTAAGAGGTCGATCGGGGATCACCCCGAGCCACGGCGTATCGCCGGCATCCTATAGTGGTTGGGGCGGAGACGCCGGATCACGGACAAGGAGCACACCATGGTGAGTCAGTTCGAATATGGTGGTTATGCGGTAGTGGCCCGTGCAGTCCCGCACGCGGGCGGTGGGTTTGCCGGGGTATTGACGATTGCCGACGCGTTCGGCGAGCCCGGCGGCCCGACTTTCGAGACGGAAACCGGCACGGCGCATTCGCCCGAGGCTGCGCTTGCCCTGGCGGAAGCCGAGGCCATGCGTACGATCGACGCCGGTGAAGTGAACTGACGGGCCGGCAAGGCGAAACATCCGGAAGCGCAGGTCGCAGGAGACAGGCAATGGCCTATAGCAGTGAGTGGAAGAAGAGGGTTTTCGAGACGCACGAGATTCAGGTGCTGGTGAAACCCCGTTCACCGATCGCATGGGAATACACGGTGCGGGTGTGCCGCAAGGGCACGAATATCCGCGCTGCCAGCACGATGGTGGAAACAGCGCCACCCTCCGAGCGGTACGGAACGCCCGAAGAAGCCGAGGCGGCCGGATTCGCACGAGGCAAGGCGATCGCCGAGCAACTCTGACCGGGCGAAGTCGTTTCGGCGTCAGTCGGCAGGCGGTAGAATCGCGCCGATGAAAAAGTACGCCATTTTGATGTGTTGCATGGGCAATATCTGCCGTTCCCCGACGGCGGAGGGTGTCCTGCGCGCCAAGCTCGAGGCCGCCGGCCTTGCCGATCTGGTCGAACTCGATTCGGCCGGCACGCATGACTATCACGTGGGCAGGGCGCCCGACGCGCGCAGCCAGCGCCATGCGCTGCGACGCGGCTACGACTTGTCCGCACTGCGTGCCCGGCAGGTGGTCGTGGCGGACTTCAGCCGCTTCGACCTGGTGCTTGCGATGGACCAGGCCAACCTTTCGGCGCTGCACGCGCTCCATGCCGATGCCGGCGCCGACAAGCTGCGCCTGCTGATGAGCTTTGCCACGCAGCACAACGCCGAGGAAGTGCCCGACCCGTACTACGGCGAGGGCGATGGTTTCGAGCGCGTGCTGGACTATATCGAGGATGCCTGTGACGGCGTGATCGAGATGTTGCGGAAGCGGCTGACCTGATGCTGCGTTCCCTGTTTCGAAAGTGGCGCGAGTCACGCAATGCCAGCCTGCAGCTGGATGCCATCCTGGCCGCGGCCGACCCCGATGCGCTGCTCGCCGACCGAAATCAATGGCTGATCGAACTCGCCTACTGGCTGCGCCGGGACGGCAATCTCGATGCCGGCGCGGAGGCGGGCGGGGCCGGCAGCCGCAGTTTCCCGGTCCATGTTCGCCTGCGTTACCTGCTGCAGGTGCTGGCCCGGCATCCCGACTGGGCCGACAGCTTCGCCCGCACGGTCCGCTCGATCGTGCGCGACAACGATCCGACCTCGCTGTTCTGCGATACCGGCGTGGCCTCCCACCCGGGGATCTGGAGCGAGATGGCAGACCGGCTCCAGGCGCGCTTCCTGCCGCCGCCCCCCAATCGCAGCGATATGGCAGGTCTGTTCGCGCTGCTGTTTGTCGATGAGAACGACGCCGACTGGGTAGAGGCACTCGACGACGAACTGGTCGAGCGGTTTGCCCAGGCGCTGCTGGTGGGCGCTGAGGATGGGGCGGATGGTGGCGCGGAAGAAGGCGATGGCGTCAAGCGCCTGCGCAAGGCGCGCGAGGCGACGCTGACGGCCAGCATCCAGGTTCTGGTGAGCCAGGTGAGGGCGACGGGGCTGAGTCAGGCGATCCGCAGCCGCCTGCGCGGGCGCGTGGACGAGACACCGTTCTTCCGCCTGGACCGCGCCGTCGCGGCATTGTGCGAGGACGGACTGGCGCACGATGATGGTGCATTCGTCCATCGGCTCAATTACTTCCGCGGCCTGCTCGATGGTTGCCACGCAGCCGCGCGCCAGGTCTACGAGGATCTCGAGGAAAACGGCGTCTCCGTAGAAGTGGTGTTCCAGATCGAGCGGATGAAGGCTCGCCTGGCACGTATCGATCTGCTCCTCACCGCATGGGTTGATCCCTCGCACCATGGGCGGCACGCGCACCTGATTGCCGAGTTGATCCGGTCGACGCAGGCGCGGCGCAGCGTCGGGCATCTGATGAGTTCGTCGTTCGCGCAACTCGCGCGCAAGGTCGTCGAGCGTTCGGCCGAGAGCGGCGAGCACTACATCACGCGCGATCGCAAGGAGTATGGCGAACTGATGCGCGCCGCGATGGGCGGTGGTCTGGTTACCGTCCTTACCGTCTACCTGAAGTTCCTGATCTACGGGCTTCACCTGGACAAGTTCATCGAAGGCTTCCTGGCCTCGCTGAACTACGCGGGCAGCTTCCTCGCGATCCATTTCGCACATTTCACGCTGGCCACCAAGCAGCCAGCCATGACCGGGCCGGCGCTGGCGCACCGGCTCGACGGCGCGGGGCGGCCGGAAGGGCGCGAGATTTTCGTCGACGACACGATCGCCATGATCCGGTCAAATGCGGCCGCGATCTTCGGCAACCTGTCCGTGGTGTTCCCGGTGGCGCTGGCGATCGAGTGGGGCGTGGGCAAGGCGTTCGGCGCCCACTTGCTGACGCCCGCGAAGGCGATCGCGACGATCGAATCGTTCTCGATCCTGGGTCCCACGCCGCTCTATGCGATCTTCACGGGCGTGCTGCTCTGGCTGTCGAGCCTGATCGCGGGATGGGCCGACAACTGGTTCGCGCTGCATCGCGTGCACGACGTCATGGCCTACAACCGGCGCTTGCGCTATGTGCTCGGTCAACGCGGTGCGATGCGCCTGGCCGATTTCTGGAAACGCAATCTCTCGGGCATCACGGCCAACGTGTCGCTGGGCTTCCTGCTTGGGCTGGGGCCGGAGATCCTGAGCTTCTTCGGTCCGCACATGGAAGTGCGTCATGTGACGCTTTCGACTGGTTCGATCGGCGCGGCCATTGGCGTGCTTGGGCTCGATGCGCTGCGCATGCCGTCCCTGTGGCTAGCGGTGGCGGGGATCGCGCTGATGGGGGTGTTGAACGTGGCGGTGAGCTTCGCGCTGGCTTTCAACATGGCGCTGCGCTCGCGCAACCTGCGTCGGGTCGACCGGCGGGAAGTGGTGCGGGCGGTGCGTCAGCGCATTCTCCGGCATCCGCTTTCATTGCTGATTCCGCCGCGTAAAGCGCCGGATTCGGCACCCGAGGGAAGCCCGTCGTTATAGCGAGTGGAACACTGCATTGCAGCAAGGGGTACTTGACTGATTTAGTCGGAAAATCTTATACTCGACCGAAATCCTCAAGTATTCCTCCCCGAGCATCATGAGACTGACCACCAAAGGCCGTTTCGCGGTAACCGCCATGATCGACTTGGCCATGCGCCAGGATCAGGGTCCTGTCACCCTGGCAGGCATCAGTCAACGTCAGAAGATCTCCCTGTCGTACCTGGAACAGCTGTTCGGCAAGCTGCGTCGCCACGAAATCGTGGAGAGCGTGCGTGGCCCGGGCGGCGGGTACAGTCTCGCCCGCAAGGCCGAGGACGTCACGGTGGCGGACATCATCATCGCTGTGGACGAACCGCTCGATGCGACGCAGTGCGGGGGAAAAGGCAATTGTAACGGAGATGACGGAAGCGGACGCTGCATGACCCACGAACTGTGGGCCACGCTGAACCAGAAGATGGTTGAGTATCTCGACTCCGTCTCCCTGAAGAATCTGGTCGACCAGCAGCGCGCCCGCCAGCCGGCGGTGCTGCACGACATGCGCGAAGACGCCGCGCAGCAGCCGGTCGCCGTGTCCCGTGGCAAGGCGGACAAGCAGGAAAAGCCGGCACGCCCCCGCGTGGTCAATTCGGTATTCAGCCTCGCGCAGTCCTGAGCAGGGATTTCGCGGCTGCAGTAAACTATCGGTAGACATTAAGCGATTAGCTGTACCTATAAGGCAGTCATAACGATGAGCACCACCCCACATTTCCCGATCTACATGGATTACTCGGCAACGACGCCGGTGGACCCGCGCGTGGCCGACAAGATGATTCCGTACCTGCGCGAGCAGTTCGGTAATCCGGCGTCGCGTAGCCACGCGTATGGCTGGGACGCCGAGCGCGCCGTGGAAGAGGCGCGCGAGCAGGTGGCCGCGCTGGTCGACGCCGATCCGCGCGAAATCGTCTGGACGTCGGGCGCGACCGAGTCGGACAACCTCGCCATCAAGGGCGCGGCGAATTTCTACTCGGGCAAGGGCAAGCACATCATCACCGTGAAGACCGAGCACAAGGCCGTGCTCGATACCACGCGCGAACTGGAGCGTCAGGGCTTCGAGGTGACGTACCTCGACGTCAAGGATGACGGCCTGATCGACATGGATGTGTTCAAGCAGGCGATTCGCCCGGACACGATCCTGGTGTCGGTGATGCTCGTGAACAATGAGATTGGTGTGATCCAGGACGTCGAGCAGATCGGTGAGATCTGCCGCGAGAAGGGCATCATCTTCCATTGCGACGCCGCGCAGGCGACCGGCAAGGTGACCATCGACCTGAGCACGCTGAAGTGCGACCTGATGTCGTTCTCGGCCCACAAGACCTATGGTCCGAAGGGCATCGGCGCGCTGTATGTTCGCCGCAAGCCGCGCGTGCGCATCGAAGCGCAAATGCACGGCGGCGGTCACGAGCGTGGCATGCGTTCGGGCACGCTGGCCCCGCACCAGATCGTCGGCATGGGCGAGGCATTCCGTCTGGCCCGCGAGGAAATGGCCACGGAAAACGAACGTATCCGGATGCTGCGCGACCGCCTGTGGAATGGTCTGTCGAGCATGGAAGAGGTGTATCTGAACGGTTCGATGGAACACCGCGTGCCGCACAACCTCAACGTCAGCTTCAACTTCGTCGAGGGTGAGTCGCTGATCATGGCGATCAAGGATGTGGCCGTGTCGTCGGGTTCGGCCTGCACGTCGGCTTCGCTGGAGCCGTCGTACGTGCTGCGCGCCCTTGGGCGCAATGACGAACTGGCGCACAGCTCGATCCGTTTCACCGTGGGCCGCTTCACGACCGAAGCCGAAATCGACTACACCGTCGAACTGCTCAAGAACAAGATCGGCAAGCTGCGCGACCTGTCGCCGCTGTGGGAAATGTTCAAGGACGGCGTCGACCTGAATTCGATCCAGTGGGCCGCGCACTGATTGCGGCACACGTAAAAAGAACAACCCCATTAAAAGATTGATTAGAGGTAGCCAAAATGTCTTACAGCAACAAGGTTCTCGACCACTATGAAAATCCGCGTAACGTCGGTTCGTTCGACAAGAACGACGACGCGGTGGGTACCGGCATGGTCGGCGCCCCGGCCTGCGGCGACGTGATGAAGCTGCAGATCAAGGTGAACGAGGCGGGCGTGATCGAGGACGCCAAGTTCAAGACCTATGGTTGTGGTTCGGCGATCGCCTCGTCGTCGCTGGTGACCGAGTGGGTCAAGGGCAAGACCGTGGACCAGGCGCTGGAGATCAAGAACACCCAGATCGCCGAGGAACTGGCTCTGCCGCCGGTGAAGATCCACTGCTCGATCCTCGCCGAGGACGCCATCAAGGCGGCCGTCGATGATTACAAGAAGAAGCACCCGGGCGCCGAGCAGAAGGCTGCCTGATCCGGCGTAGACGGTTTGCATGACCGCGCGTGGCAAGTGGGTCGCGCGCGGTGTTCGACAGCAAGGCAAAGATGATCTCAATGACCGAAAAGGCGGCCAAGCACGTCGCCCGATACCTGGAACGCCGCGGCAAGGGCGTGGGCCTGCGCGTGGGCGTGAAGACGACTGGCTGTTCGGGTCTGGCGTACAAGCTTGAGTACGTCGATGAAGTGCTGCCCGAAGACCAGGTGTTCGAAACGCACGGCATCAAGGTGATCGTGGACCCGAAGAGCCTGCCGTACATCGACGGCACCGAGCTGGATTTCGCACGCGAAGGGTTGAACGAAGGCTTCAAGTTCAACAACCCCAACGTCAAGGACGAGTGCGGCTGCGGCGAGTCGTTCCGGGTCTGACGGCTTTTGCCGCGAGGCATGCAACAGGGGGCGGCATAGCCGCTCCTTTTTGTTGGGGAAGCTCTTGAAAGACGATTTTTTTGCGCTGTTCGGGCTGCCTGCCCGTTATGAAGTGGACGAGGCCGCGCTGGACGCGGCCTATCGCACGGTCCAGTCGCAGGCACACCCGGACCGTTTCGCCAATGCGGGCGATGCCGAGCGGCGCGTGGCCATGCAGTGGGCCGCGCATGCCAACGAGGCATACCGGACGCTGCGCCAGCCGCTCAAGCGCGCGATCTATCTTCTGCATCTGCGGGGCGTCGATATCCAGGCCGAGAGCAATACGGCCATGGCACCCGAATTCCTGATGCAGCAGATGGAATGGCGCGAGGCGCTGCAGGATGCCGTCGACGGCCGCGCGGTGGATCAGCTGGATCGCCTGCTGCGCGATCTGCGTCAGGAAAAGCTCGAACGCCATGCGGCGCTTGGCGCGCTGCTTGATGCAGACGACAACGGCGCCGCTGGCGAGGCGGCACGACAGCTAATGTTTATCGAGAAGATCGAACACGACGCGAGCGAGGCGATCGATCGTCTCGAGGAATAAAGAAATACCATGGCACTGCTCCAGATTTCCGAACCCGGCATGTCGCCGGCGCCCCATCAGCGCCGATTGGCCGTGGGTATCGACCTTGGCACCACCAACTCGCTGGTGGCCGCCGTGCGCAACAGCATTCCCGAAGTCCTGCCCGACGAGCACGGCCGCGCGCTGCTGCCGTCCGTGGTGCGTTATTTGCCGAATGGCAACGCGCATATCGGCTACAAGGCCCAGGACGAGGCCGTGCGCGACCCCAAGAACACGATCATTTCGGTCAAGCGCTTCATGGGCCGTGGCGTGCGCGACGTGGCCAATATCGAGCACAGCCTGTACGACTTTGTCGATGCGCCGGGCATGGTCCAGCTGAAGACCGCCGCCGGCATCAAGAGCCCGGTGGAAGTCTCGGCCGAGATCCTGGCCACGCTGCGCCAACGCGCGGAAGACTCGCTTGGTGATGAACTGGTCGGTGCCGTGATCACTGTGCCGGCGTACTTCGACGATGCGCAGCGTCAAGCCACCAAGGATGCCGCTCAACTGGCGGGCCTCGAGGTGCTGCGCCTGCTCAACGAGCCGACCGCCGCCGCGATTGCCTACGGTCTCGACAACGCCGCGGAAGGCATCTACGCCGTATATGACCTGGGCGGCGGCACCTTTGACATCTCGGTGCTCAAGCTGACCAAGGGTGTGTTCGAAGTGATGTCGACGGGCGGAGATTCGGCGCTCGGTGGCGACGACTTCGACCAGCGCCTGCTGTGCTGGATCGTCGAGCAGGTCGGTCTGCAACCCTTGTCTGCCGAAGACTCGCGTCTGCTGATGGTGCGCGCCCGCGCGGCGAAGGAAGCGCTGTCGTCCAGTGACAGCACGGTGATTGACGCCGTGCTGACGAGCGGCGAGATCGTGCATCTTACGCTGGATGCCGATCCCTTCATACAGATCACCGCCAATCTGGTGCAGAAGACGCTGACGCCGGTACGCAAGGCGCTGCGTGACGCCGGTGTCGGTCCCGAGGACGTGAAGGGCGTGGTCCTGGTGGGCGGCGCCACGAGAATGCCGGCCATCCGCAAGGCGGTGGGTGACTACTTCGGTCAGCAGCCGCTGACCAACCTCGATCCGGACCGGGTTGTGGCGCTGGGCGCGGCCATGCAGGCCAACCTGCTGGCCGGCAACCATGCGCCGGGCGAGGATTGGCTGCTGCTCGACGTGATCCCGCTCTCGCTGGGCGTGGAAACGATGGGTGGGCTGGTCGAGAAGATCGTCCCGCGCAACAGCACGATTCCCGTGGCGCGCGCGCAGGAGTTCACCACGTTCAAGGACGGCCAGACCGCAATGGCGATTCACGTGCTGCAAGGCGAGCGCGAGCTGGCCAGCGACTGCCGTTCGCTGGCGCGCTTCGAACTGCGCGGCATTCCGCCGATGGTGGCCGGCGCGGCGCGTATCCGCGTGACCTACCAGGTGGATGCTGACGGCCTGCTGTCAGTGTCGGCCCGCGAGACCGGTTCCGGGGTGGAAGCATCGGTGTCGGTCAAGCCTTCGTATGGCCTGGCCGATGACGATATCGCCCGCATGTTGCAGGAGAGCTTCCAGGAAGCCGAGCACGACATGAAGAACCGCGCGCTGGCCGAGGAACGCGTGGAAGCCGCGCGTCTGGTGGAAGCCACCACGCGTGCGCTCGAAACCGACGGCAACCTGCTGTCCGCCGACGAGCGTGCCGCAGTCGACGAGTTGATGGCCAATGTGAGCGAAATCGCCAAGGGCGAGGACCATCGCGCGATCAAGGCGGCGGTCGAACGCCTCTCGCAAGGCACCGACGAGTTTGCCGCACGCCGCATGGACCGCTCGATCAAGAGCGCGCTGGCCGGCAAGAAGGTTCAGGAAATCGGCTGAAGGCGGCGCTACCCGCGCCGCGGAAAGACAACAGGATAGAAATGCCACAGATCATCGTATTGCCCCACGTCGAGTTGTGTCCCGAAGGGGCTGTCTTCGAAGCCAACACCGGCACGAGCGTCTGCGACGCGTTGCTTGCCAATGGCATTGAGATCGAGCATGCGTGCGAGAAGTCGTGCGCCTGCACCACCTGCCACGTGATCGTGCGCGAGGGTTTCAATTCGCTCGAAGACGCCGAAGAAAAGGAAGAAGACCTGCTCGACAAGGCATGGGGTCTCGAGCCGAATTCACGCCTGTCGTGCCAGGCGCTGGTGGCGGACGACGACCTGACCGTCGAGATTCCGAAGTACACGATCAACCATGCCAAGGAAGGCCACTGAGCCTGACGCCCGGAGTTTCCTCATGAAATGGACTGATACCTACGATATCGCCGCCGCGCTGTACGACAAATTTCCGGAGGTCGATCCGCTGACGGTGCGCTTCACGCAACTGCGCCAGTGGGTGCTCGAACTCGACGACTTTAGCGATCTGCCCGAGCGTTCGGGCGAGAAGATCCTGGAGGCGATTCAGGCAGCGTGGATCGAGGAAGCGCAGTAAGCCTGCGTGACCTTTGAGAAAAAAGCACGGCGATCATGCCGTGCTTTTTTGTTTTCCGCGTCAGAAGCGGTAGCCGATACCGCCCATGATGATGTCCGTGTCCCGGTCATAGCCGGTCACCGTCCGGTTCCACGACAGGCGTGCTGACCATTGCTGGTTGATCCGGTAACTGGCCGACATCGTCATCAGCCCCGACCACCGCGACGGTGTCTCGGGTGCGGCCTGGCCGTGATCGCTCAGGTCGATCGCGTAGTAGGGCCCGGCGCCAACGCCCAGCGTCAGCTTGTCGTTGAAGAATGCGCGCTCCACCCACAACTGCGCGGCCACGCCATTGCGGCGCAATGCGGCGTTCTGGCCTTCATTGATATAGCTCACCGTGCCTGACAGGTAGCGGCTCAGGCCGCGCCGGTATTCGATCGCTTTGGCGAACGACGTTTCCGAATTGAACGTGTTCACGATGGTCCCGCCCAGGAAGACGGTGAATTCATTCTGCGTGACGTTATTCGTGCGAGACGGGGGCGGCACCACGGGTCCGCCGCGATCGCCACGATCGAGCTGGTAGCCCACGCCGAGCAGCAGCGTATTGGTCTTGATGCTCGACCGCGTCTGCGCGCGGTTGTATCGCGCCTGCACCATCCACGGGCCGCCGTTGACATACCAGGTGGCTGACAAGCTGGCCAATGCGCCCCAGCCGTGGTCGTTGTCGGAGCCATTGCCTGAGCTTCGGCTGGTGGTGTCGAAATAGCGATAGGGGCCAATACCGACGGCGACGTTGAAATTCCGGTCAGCAAATGGATAGCGCCACCAGAGCTGAACGCTGTGACCATCGCGATGGTGGTCGGGGATATGGCCTTCGTTCAGGTAGGAGAACGATGCGTACCAGTTCTCGGACAGATTGTGCTGGTAGCTGTAGGTGTAGCCGTAGCTGGATTCACCACCCTGGTCGGAGCGTTGCAAGCCTCCTAGTACAAGCACCTCCTGTCCGTGGACGGGTGTCATCCACGCGGTGGCGCTCAACAACAGGACTGATATGCGTAGACGGTGCGACAGAAAAGACAGAACTTCAGACAACAACATTACAAGTGGCCAGCAAAGAAATCGGGCCATCTTAACAATGAGGGCCGGCAAAAAGCCAGCCCCTGGTTCAAGGTTGCGCCAGATCAGAGTCTTGCTGATTGGCTTGAACGCGCTGCTGTCAGCCCGTCACCAGCACACCACGCTCGAGGTGCACGCGCTGTCCAACTTCCACACCCGGAGGGTTCTGGTAAGTGAACGTGCGGCGCGAGCCGTCGTCCATCTGCACGCTGACGCGGTAGGACTTGTTCGTGTTCAGCTTCTTCTCGGCATAGTTGCCGCCGAAGCCGCCGGCTGCCGCGCCCGCGACAGTCCCCAGTATGCGGCCATTGCCGCTGCCGATCTGGTTGCCGAGCAGGCCGCCCACTACCGCACCACCCACCGCGCCAAGACCGGAGGTCGGCTTTTCAGATTCCACCGCTTGCACGCCGGTTACATGGCCAGCCGTATGGCTGGCCCGTGCGGCGGTATTCGGCTCGGTCTGCGACGGTTGTTGTTGTTGTTGTTGCTGCTGCTGCTGGGCAGGCGCCTGTGGCATTGCGTTTTGGGCGTACTGCCTGTCATAGGCCGGCGGGCGTGTGGTCGAGCCGGGTGCAGGTGTTTGCGTCTCCGCTTGCGTGGCGGGTTGCGCGTTGTACTGTGCCGCGGTGGGCTCGGTGCCACCTTGGTTGGCCTTGCTGATCGGCAGCACACCCGTGATCGCTGCCACGGCCGCGAGGCTGGCAACGACGATCGACACAGCCGCCGCGCCAATCAGCGGATTCAGGCGGCGTTGGGTCGGCAAGGAGGGGAGGGTTTCCGGACCAGACATTTGCTTGTTCTCCAGGTCACCGCATGCGCAGTGGATAGTTTTAAGTTTGGCCGATACCGGGGCGCATTACCGTTCGTTTTTGTAAGCATCTGTAGTCGAAAAAATGCTTGGCAATCAATGGCTTATACCTGTGCTCGATCATCGTTGACGACCACGTTGTAACAATCGGGCACGCGATGTGCAGTGGCCGGGCGCCCCAACAAAGCAAAAGCCCCGCGTGGGCGGGGCTCTCGTTCAAGGTCATATTCTCACCGGCCGGTGGGACCGGCCTTGAGAATCAGTCCTCGCGGCGCAGGTGCGGGAACAGGATTACGTCGCGGATGTTCGGGCTGTCGGTCAGCAGCATCACCAGGCGGTCGATGCCGATACCGCAGCCGCCTGTCGGAGGCATGCCGTACTCGAGCGCGCGGATGTAATCGGCGTCGAAGTACATCGCTTCCTCGTCGCCCGCATCCTTCTGCTCGACCTGCTTGCGGAAACGTTCGGCCTGGTCTTCCGGGTCGTTAAGCTCGGAGAAGCCGTTGGCGATCTCGCGGCCCGTGATGAACAGTTCGAAGCGTTCGGTAATGCCCGGCTGCGTGTCCGAGCCGCGCGCCAGCGGCGATACCTCGACCGGGTAGTCGACGATGTAGGTCGGTTCCCAGAGTTGCGCTTCGGCGGTTTCCTCGAAGAGCACCAGTTGCAGCGTGCCCAGGCCGGCGTTCAGGAACTGCGGCGCGCTGGTGTTGATCTTGAACTTGTTCTTGAGCTCGGCGCGCAGGAAGTCGGCATCGGCAAGCTGCGCGTCGGTGTATTCCGGCGCGTACTTCTGGATCGCCCCGCAGATCGTCAGGCGATGGAACGGCTTGGACAGATCAAGTTCGCGGCCCTGGTACGTCACCGTGGCGCTGCCACGCGCGTCAATTGCGGCCTGGCGGATCAGGTTCTCGGTGAAGTCCATCAGCCAACGGTAATCCGTGTAGGCCGCGTAGAACTCCATCATCGTGAACTCGGGGTTGTGGCGCGGGCTCACCCCTTCGTTACGGAAGTTGCGGTTGATTTCGAACACGCGCTCGAAGCCGCCGACGATCAGGCGCTTCAGATAGAGCTCGGGCGCGATGCGCATGAACATCTGCATGTCCAGTGCGTTATGGTGCGTGATGAACGGCTTGGCCGCCGCGCCACCCGGAATCGGGTGCAGCATCGGCGTTTCCACTTCCATGAAGCCGGCGTCGGCCATATGACGGCGGATCGACGAGATGGCCTGGGTGCGGGCGCGGAACGTGCCGCGCGTTTCCGGCGAGACGATCAGGTCCACATAGCGCTGGCGGTATTTGGTTTCCTGGTCGGCCAGGCCATGGAACTTGTCCGGCAGGGGACGCAGTGCCTTCGACAGCAGGCGCAGTTCGCGCACCTGCACCGACAACTCGCCCTTGTTCGTGCGGAACAGTTCTCCGCGCGCGCTGATGATGTCGCCGAGGTCCCAGTGCTTGAACGCGGCATAGACGTCTTCACCGACCTTGTCGCGCGTGATGTAGAACTGGATCTGGCCGCTGCCGTCCTGGACCGTGGCGAAGCTGGCCTTGCCCATCACGCGCTTGAGCATCATGCGTCCGGCGATGGACACTTCCACGGGGCTGGCTTCCAGCGTGGCCTGGTCCGTTTCGCCATACTGCGCGTGCAGCGCGCCGGCCTGGTGCGTCGGCTGGAAATCGTTGGGGAAGGCCACGCCTTGCTGGCGCAGGGCCTGCAGTTTCTCGCGCCGCTCGGCGATGATCTTGTTCTCATCTACGGCAAGCCCTTCGGTGGTGGGCGTGGCGGCTTGGGCGCGGGTCGGTTCGGTCATGATGTGAGGTTCGATCGCGCGGCGCGGAGCGTCGCGCGGGTTCGGTTCAATGTATCGGTTCAGTATTTGCGGATGTCGTCGAGTTCGGTGGTGCCGAAATCGGGACGGGCCAGATAGGCCACGATGCGCCGGGCGGTATCGTCAGGCGAGGCGAGCTGTTCGTTGTCCTTGAGGTCGCGGAAGCGTTGCACCTGGGCGAAATCCGCGCCGCGGATGGTTTCCTGCATTCCGGTATCCACCACGCCCGGCGCCAGCGCCACGGCGCGCAAGGTGCGCGGCTCGGGCACGCTCGCGTACTCGGTGTTCACCGAGCGGATGAACATGTCCAGGCCAGCCTTGCCGGCGCAGTAGGCAGACCACCCCGGTACGGGGTTGCGCGCGGCGCCCGACGAGATTGCCAGCACCTTGCGCGGGCAATCGAAGCGCACCGTATGTTCGATGAACGCACCGGTCATGGTCATCGGCGTGACCAGGTTGGTCTGCAGATGCGGCACCAGCGTGCTGTCATGCAGTTGCGTGATCGGACCGATCGGCTCGACGACCCCGGCGTTCAGGATCAGGGTGATGCTGGCGGGCGCCTCTTCCACGGCATCGAGCACGCTCGCCAGCCAGCCGGCCGACGGGCCAGGCTGCGACAGATCCTGCAGATGCCAGGCCACGCGCACGCCGCTGGCCGTAGCCTCGGCCTCGAGCTCGGGGTTGCGGCTGCGCGCCACGCCGATTACGCGGTTGCCGGGTACCAGCAGCGCGCGAACCAAGGCGGCCCCCAGGCCGCGCGAGGCGCCGGTGACGATGTAGAGATGGGTGGAGCGGGGCGTTCCGGTGGTCATGTGAGTGGACCTTGTTCAGTGAGATGGCATCGGAATCACCGCGCAGGCCCCGAGTTTGTCCGGGGACATTGCGCGGCGACGTCTATCTGCAATCTTCGGCAGAAATTGCCAGGACCTGAGTATCAGGCGTCTGGATTACAACCCCTGTTTCAGGCTGGCCTCGATGAACGGGTCGAGGTCACCATCCAGCACCTTCTGGGTGTTGGACATTTCCACGTTGGTGCGCAGGTCCTTGATACGGCTCTGGTCCAGCACGTACGAGCGGATCTGGTGGCCCCAGCCCACGTCTGTCTTGCCGGCTTCGAGCTTGTCGGCTTCTGCCTGGCGCTTGCGCATTTCATGCTCGTACAGGCGCGACTTCAGCATCGACATGGCTTCGGCGCGGTTGCGGTGCTGCGAACGGTCGTTCTGGCACTGCACGACGATGCCGGTGGGCATGTGCGTAATCCGCACGGCGGAGTCGGTCTTGTTGATGTGCTGACCACCGGCACCCGACGCGCGGTAGGTATCCACGCGCAGATCGGCCGGGTTGACCTCCACCTCGAACGAATCGTCCACTTCGGGGTAGACGAAGACCGACGAGAACGACGTATGGCGCCCGCCCGACGAATCGAACGGCGACTTCCGCACCAGGCGATGCACACCGGTTTCCGTGCGCAGGTAGCCAAACGCGTATTCGCCCTCGACCTTGATCGTCGCGCTCTTGATGCCGGCTACGTCGCCTTCAGATTCTTCCAGCACTTCGGCCTTGAAACCCTTGCGCTCGCAGTATTTCAGGTACTGGCGCAGCAGCATCGACGCCCAGTCGCAGGCCTCGGTGCCGCCGGCGCCCGCCTGGATGTCGATGAACGCATTGGCCTGGTCCATCTCGCCCGAGAACATGCGGCGGAACTCCATGTCCGCCACCAGGGCCTCGAAGCCAGAGACGTCGGCCTCGATGGATTCGAGTGTCTCGTCGTCGCCTTCCTCGCGGGCAAGCTCGAACAGCTCGTCCGTGCCGTTGAGGTCGTCGGTCAGCTTGCCGAGTACCTGCACGACGCCTTCCAGCGCCTTCTTTTCCTTGCCCAGGTCCTGGGCTCGCTTGGGGTTGTTCCAGACGTCGGGGTCTTCGAGCAACCCGTTGACTTCATCCAGCCGGTTTACTTTGACATCGTAGTCAAAGATACCCCCGTAGATCTTCCGTCCGGGAACGGAGATCGGAGATTGCACCGGAGATAGCGTTCAGGCGTTCTGCTTCCATGTTGTAGTGTTCTTGCGCTTCAAAACCGGGAATTATAGCGGATTGACGGGGCAAATCCGGGGTGGGGCGGACAGTTCTCGCAACGAAAATGCGAACCGTTCGCGCAGCGAACGGTCTATTCGCGGAGCCTTCTCGCCGCTTCGGCGACAATAACGCCCGAACCGCGCCCACCCCGGCGCCATTTTTCAGGAGTGATTCCGGCGCATGAATCGAACGCACCACGCCAATCTGCAGACCCGCCGCCGTGCCTTGGGCGCGCTCGGCAGCCTCGCCGCGATTTCCCTGTCCGCCCTGCTGGCAGCCTGCGGCACCACGCCGACCGAGCCGGCTCCGGACGGTTTCTACCGCGTCGAGCGTGGCGATACGCTGTATTCGATCGCGCGCCGGAACAAGCGCTCGGTGTCCGAACTGGCACGCTGGAACAATATGTCGAACACCAACCAGATCGAGGTTGGGCAACTGATTCGCGTTCGTCCGCCCGGCGGGGCCTCCACATCGGCGGCGGCGACGCCGCAGTCCGACAAGCCCGCGCGTCCGGTCCAGGACATGCCGTCCGCCAAGCCGCCGGCCAGTTCAATCAGCCTGCAATGGCCAGCCGATGGCCGTGTCTCGGGCCGTTTCGCGCCGCCGGCGGAGAAGGGAATGCGCATCGAGGTACCGGCTGGCGGCAAGGTCCGCGCGGCCGCGCCGGGCTGGGCGATTCACGTCGGCACGCTGCGTGGCTACGGCATGTTGGTCATCGTCAAGCACAACGACGACTGGCTGACCGTCTACGGCAACCTGGACAAGCCGCTGGTCAAGGAGGGCGATCGCGTTACCGCTGGTCAGGAGATTGGCAGCATGGCGCAGGCCGCCGAACTGCATTTCGAGGTGCGCGGCAACGGTCGGCCGCTCAATCCGGCGAATTATCTGCCTTCTCGGGGCTAGGGGGTAAGAGCCGCCTGTTAGGCGGTTCTCTTCCCTCTCCCACAGGCGGGAGAGGAGAAAACAAACGGCTTGCCCTTACTGCGCGTGCTCGATCACCAGTTGCACCCGGGTCATTCCGTTGAATGTGTTGTTGTCGAGCCGGTAAGCCACCATCGCGCTGGCGCCATCAAGCGCATCGGCATGGTTGAACCAGATGGCGTCGAAGCGCTGGCTGCCCCGACCGAGCTGGAGTTTCAGGTGCTTGCCCTTGAGCACGGTCTGGCGCAATACGTCGAACTCGCCGCAGAACGTCGGTGCCGGGAAGCCCTGACCCCAGACCTGGCCTTCGAGCAGGGTGACGAATTCCGGGCTGAAGCACGCATCCTCGATATCGCCATCGGTCTCGATCACACGCGCCAATTGGTCGTCGGTCAGCCATTCGCGGCCAACTTCCTCAAATGCGCTGACAAAGGTGTCGAAGTCCTTGGCACGCACGGTCAAGCCGGCCGCCATCGCGTGTCCGCCGAACTTGACCAGCAGTCCCGGGTGGCGCTTCGACACCAGATCCAGCGCGTCGCGCAGGTGAAAACCGGGGATCGATCGCCCTGAACCCTTGATGTGCTCCTCGTCGCCGGGTGCGAACGTGATGGTCGGGCGGTGGAATTTTTCCTTGAGCCGCGATGCGACGATGCCGATCACGCCCTGGTGCCACGTGTCATGGAACACGCTGACGGTGTGACGCGATGTCGGGTCCAGCCCGGCTAGCGGCTGTTCGAGGATTTGAAGTGCTTCCTGCTGCATTCCAGCCTCGATGTCGCGCCGCTCGCGGTTCATGCCATCCAGTTCCTGGGCGATTTCCCAGGCGCGATTGGCGTCGTCGGTCAGCAGGCACTCGATGCCGAGCGACATATCCGCCAGCCGGCCCGCCGCATTCAGACGCGGGCCCAGGCCGAAGCCGAGGTCGAACGTGTTGGCGCGCGAGGCTTCGCGGCCGGCGGCACGGAACAGTGCCGCCACGCCGGGATGCATCCGTCCTGCGCGCATGCGCTTCAGCCCCTGGGCCACCAGAATCCGGTTGTTCGTGTCCAGTTTGACCACGTCGGCCACCGTGCCCAGCGCCACGAGATCCAGCAGGGTTTGCAATGGCGGCTGGGTGGCCTGGGTGTACACGCCGCGGCGGCGCAGTTCAGCGCGCAGGGCCAGCAGCACGTAGAACATCACCCCGACACCCGCCAGGTTCTTGCTCGGGAACTCGCATCCCGGTTGGTTCGGGTTCACGATCACCGCAGCGTCGGGCAACGTCTCGCCGGGCAGGTGGTGGTCGGTCACCACGACGTCGATGCCGCGTGCGTTGGCGGCCGCCACGCCGTCGACGCTGGCGATGCCGTTGTCGACCGTGACGATCACGTCAGGATGTTGCCGGGCCGCCAGTTCGACGATCTCCGGCGTCAGCCCGTAGCCGTACTCGAAGCGGTTCGGCACGATGTAGTCGATGCGCGCGCCCAGCATGCGCAGCCCGCGCACGCCCACCGCGCAGGCCGTGGCGCCATCGCAATCGTAGTCAGCCACGATCAGCAGCTTGCGATTCGCGGCAATCGCGTCGGCCAGGTACTCGGCCGCATGGCCGATGCCTTTCATGCTGGCCGGCGGCGCCAGTTCGGGCAGGTCCGTGGCCAGTTCGGAGGGTCGGGCTACGCCACGCGCGGACAGGATGCGCGCCAGCGTCGGATGCAGACCCGAGGCCGCCAGGGCCTTTGCGTGTTCGTCGGAGAAGGAGCGGATGGCAATCCGGGTCATGTGGCGTTCGCGTTCGAATTCGTCAATGTGATGTCAGGCCGCCGGGTCAGGAGACCATGGCCAGGTCGGACAGCAGGGCGCGCCAGTCTCCGCGCGAGCCCAGCCCGCGCCAGAACTTGCGCAGGTCGGCCCGTGTGACGGTGAACTCGGCAAAGTGGTTTTCGCCGCCGAGCACCAGCGTCACGGCCTGAATCCGGCCCTCGCCGAGCGCGGCCAGCACCGGCGCGAACCATTCGGCGTCGAGCGTGTGCATCCGCTCCAGCCACAGCCCCCAGTCCGCAGCGATATGGGCCTCGGTGGCGCTGTCGAGCAGCGTCATGACCGAGCCATCGGTATCGGCGATGTCGGCGAAGCGGGCCGGCTGCGGCCCCAGGCGGCTGCCACCGGCCAGGCCCAGCCCGGCCAGGAACGGATCGTCGGTCAGCACCGTGTCGGCCAGCTTGCGCGCCGCGTTGGCCCTGCCGCCGCCGTGCAGCCACACGGAATTGACGGTCAACCGTCCTTCGGCTTCGCGCGCCTCGTTCACCGGGTGCCCGTGCCAGGTCATCTGGATTTCGTTCTGCAGGCGGCGCCAGTCGCGCGCTTTCGGGCCAGCCTGCATCCAGATATCGATATTGCGGCCCGTGGCGCGCACCGGCGTGGTCGCGGTCAGGTCCCCGAACATGCCATCGGGGATGTACCAGCGGGCGGGGTGGGGGGTATCGATCGTGATGCCTGCCTCGTCCAGCAGACCGGCGATGGCGGCGTGCAGGGCGGCTGTCTCGTCGGGGCGGATGTCGAGCTGATCCGGGTGCATCAGCACCAGGTGATCCCGCGCGGCATGGATGTGGACCGGCTGCAGGCAGGCCCATCCGCCTTCCCCGGCGACCTGCGTGGGGGGCGGGGCGGCGCCGCGGTGGTCCGCCAGCCGCATGAAGGGCGCAGTCGGCACTCGCGTGGTATCCAGCCCGGCCCGTCCGGCCAGCCAGCGCTCCTGCGGCAGTGTGCGCAGGTAGGGATCGTCGTGCGTCTCGCGAGGGCCGGGGGTGGCGCGCGTCAGCAACTTTCCGAGCGCCGGCAACTCCAACTGCCGCAACAGCGCACCGGGCACGACATCGTCCGAGGCGTCGTCGCCGGCACCGGGCGGGACGGAAAAAGGCACAATCAGGGTCAGGTGCGTCATCATGGTTGGCGAGATTGTAAACTCCCGGCTGTCCGGCGCCAGTTTCCCGTGACCGGATAACCGATAAACTGCCGTCGGCGCTTTTCCTCGAACAACAGGACTCCTCTTGAACTTTCCTTACGAATGGCAGATCGGCTGGCGCTACACCCGCGCGAGCAAGCGCGCCAGCCGCAATACGTTCATTTCATTCATTTCGATGATTTCGATGATGGGCATCGCGCTTGGCGTGGCCGCCCTGATCGTCGTGCTCTCGGTCATGAACGGCTTCCAGAAGGAAGTGCGCGATCGGATGCTGTCGGTGCTGTCGCACATCGAAGTCATCGGCGCCGCGCCGCTGACGGACTGGCAGAAGACGGCCGCCGAGGCCCTGCGCAACAAGGAAGTGGTGGGCGCCGCGCCGTATGTGGCGGCCCAGGCCATGATGACGCGGGAAGACGTGGTGCGCGGCGTGCTGCTGCGCGGCGTGGACCCCGCCGAAGAGCCCAAGGTGTCGGATATCGCCAACCAGTTTCGCGCCGGCAGCATGAACGCGCTGGCGCCGGGTGGGTTCGGCATCGCACTCGGCAGCGAACTGGCCAATGCGCTGGGTGTGCGCGTGGGCGACAAGGTGATGCTGGTGGTGCCGCAAGGCACGATCACGCCGGCCGGAATGCTGCCGCGCCTCAAGCAGTTCACCGTGGCCGGCGTGTTCTCGTCGGGTCACTACGAGTTCGATAGCGCGCTGGCGCTGATCAACATCGGCGATGCGGAAACGCTGTTCCGCCAGAGCGGACCCACGGGCGTGCGCCTGAAACTGCAGGACATGCAGCGCGCGCCGCAGGTGGCCCAGGAGCTGGCGGGCACCATGAGCGGCGACCTCTACCTGCGCGACTGGTCGAAGCAGAACCGCAACTGGTTCGCCGCCGTGCAGACCGAAAAGCGCATGATGTTCATCATCCTGACGCTGATCATCGCCGTGGCCGCGTTCAACCTGGTGTCCACGCTGGTCATGACCGTGACTGACAAGCAGGCCGACATCGCGATCCTGCGCACGATGGGCGCCCAGCCGCGCTCGATCATGAAGATCTTCATCGTTCAAGGCGTGGCCATCGGCTTCATCGGCACCTTGCTCGGCGTATTGGGCGGCACGCTGATCGCCACCAATATCGACGTGATCGTGCCTTTCATCGAGCGGATCCTGCATGTGCAGTTCCTGCCCAAGGACATCTACTTCATTAGCGAATTGCCTTCGGACCCGCGCATGAACGACATCGCTACCATCGGTATCATTTCCTTCGTGCTGGCGTCGCTGGCCACGATCTACCCGAGCTGGCGCGCCTCGCGCGTGAACCCGGCGGAGGCGCTGCGCTATGAGTGATACGACGCTGCTCCCCGAAGCCTCATTCCAGGCCGGCACCCAAGGCCCTGGCACGCCAACCGGCACGCCGGTCCTGCTGGGCGAGGGCCTGACCAAGCGTTTCAAACAGGGCGGCCTGGACGTCGAAGTCCTGCGTGGCGTCGATGTGCGCGTCGACGCAGGCGAGAAGGTGGCCATCGTCGGTGCTTCCGGTTCGGGCAAATCGACACTGCTGCACGTGCTGGGCGGGCTCGACAACCCCGACGCCGGCCGCGTGGCGCTGCTGGGCAAGCCGTTCACGGCGCTGCGCGAGAAGGAGCGCAATATCGTGCGCAACCGCTCGCTGGGCTTCGTCTATCAGTTTCACCATCTGCTGCCGGAGTTCACGGCGCTCGACAACGTGGCGATGCCAATGCGCATCCGCGGCCTGAGCGAGCCCGCCGCGCGCGCCGAGGCGCAGGCCGTTCTTGAGCGCGTGGGGCTTGGCGGCCGCTCGAAGCACCGCCCCGGCGAACTCTCGGGCGGCGAGCGCCAGCGCGTGGCAATTGCCCGCGCGCTGGTCGGAAAGCCGGCCTGCGTGCTGGCCGACGAGCCGACCGGCAACCTTGACGACCACACGGCAGGCGGCGTGTACGACCTGATGCTGGAGCTGTCACGCACGCTGGGCACGAGCTTCGTGATCGTCACCCACGACCTCGACCTGGCTGGGCGTTGCGACCGCGTGCTGCGGCTGCGCGACGGTCATCTGCATCAAGAGCGTTGAGCGCCGGTAGCCAACCCGTAACCTTCCCATAGCCCTCCCTTAGCCTCCCCTTAGCCTCCCCTTAGCCCCCGCCATGTGGATCGACACGCACTGCCACCTCGACGCCAGCGAGTTCGATGCCGACCGGGCTGACGTCACGGACGCGGCTGCGGCTGCCGGTGTGACCGGCATTGTGTTGCCGGCCGTGGCAGTGGCGAACTTCGACGTGGTGCGTGGGCTGGCGCATACCGACCCACGCTGTGTCTATGCGCTCGGCATCCACCCGCTGTACTCGCGGGCCGCCGGGCAGGCCGATCTCGATGAACTGCGCCGCCAGGTGACGGCGTCGATCGACGATCCGCGCCTCGTTGCCATTGGCGAAATCGGGCTCGACTTCTTCGTGCCTGGGCTCGACGCCGCCCATCAAACCTGGCTGTACGCGGAGCAGTTGAAGATCGCGCGCGACTTCGACCTGCCCGTGCTGCTGCACGTGCGCAAGTCGCAGGACCAGATCCTGGCGCAGCTGCGTCGTGCGGGCGTGCGGCAGGGTATCGCCCATGCGTTCAACGGCAGTCACGATCAGGCGCACCATTACGTGACCCACGGCATGAAGCTCGGATTCGGCGGCAACGTGACGTTTTCCCGCGCGCGGCAGATCCGCCGCCTGGCCGCCGAATTGCCGATCGAGTCGATCGTGCTGGAAACGGACGCGCCCGATATCGCGCCCGCCTGGCTCTCCGACGATCAGTTCGGCGAGCAGCACAAGGCCCGCAATACGCCTGCGGAAGTGGTGGGCGTGGCGCGCGTCGTGGCCGAGCTGCGCGGCGTCTCGGAACGAGAGCTCGCCGATACCATGTGGCGCAATTCCGTGGCCGCGCTGCCAAGACTGGCGGCGTTCGCGGATGTCATGGCCCCTCGCTAGGCGGCCCTCAGCGCTCCGCGCGCAGATTTAACCTTCTGACACACCGACGTATCGCTCGGTCACGTTTCCCAGCTGTCAATCGCAGTACAAATAAGCCCTTCAGCAATCAGATGCGGGGGCGTGCCTTGCTATGCGTGCAGTGCTTCTCGCGTTCGTGGTGGGCTGCTGGTGGTTGCAGCAGCAGGCGGCACTGCCGGGGCCATGGGATTGGGTCGTTTGGGGGTGTTTTGCGCTGGTTGGACTGTTTGGGGTTTGGGGGGTGCGCGGGCGTGGGGCGCGGTGGGTAGTCTGGGCTCGATGGTTGGTGAGCCTGTCAATCGCGGCAATCGTGGGGTTGGGTTGGTCGGCGTGGCGGGCGGACATGCGGCTCGGTGCCTGGCTGGACCCGTCACTGGCAGGGCGTGATCAAATCATCGACGGTGTTGTCAGCGGATTGCCGGACGCGGCCCCGCACGGCACGCGGTTCCTGTTCACGGTGGAGAGCGGGGCGTCGGGTGGCGTGGCGATGGGAGATCGCCACGCAGGGGTGGCGCCACTGTCAACAGCGCCATTGCCGCCCAGGGTATTGCTGACGTGGCGAGATCCGCCGGAGGTGCTGCAGCCCGGCCAGCGCCATCGGTTGACGGTCCGTCTGCGCAGACCGCGCGGTCTCGCGAATCCGCATGGTTTCGACTATGGCTACTGGCTGCTTGCCGAAGGCATCGGGGCGACGGGCTATGTACGCCACGGTCAGTTGCTGAATCGTGATGCCGCGATGCCGTTGTCGATCCGGATCACGCAGTGGCGGGCCGGATTGCGTGACCGCTTGTGGGCGGCGTTGCCATCCGATGCGCAATACCGGGCAGTGCTCGTCGCGCTGGTGATCGGTGATCAGCGGGGCATTGGGCAGGCGGACTGGGATGTGTTCCGGCGCACCGGCATCTCCCATCTGGTCAGCATCTCCGGGCTGCACATCACGATGATATCGGGGGCAGTTGCGGAGCTCGCGGGCATGCTTTGGCGCCATTCGTTCGGCATCGGACGCAAGCTCCGGCGGCCGCTGCCGCTGATCTGGCCCGCGCAGAAGGTGGCGATGGTGGTAGCGGTGCAGACGGCGCTCGGCTACGGGCTGATTGCGGGCATGCAGATCCCGGCGCTGCGCACGGTATCGATGCTGATGGTCGCTGCCGTGGCGCTGTGGAGCGGGCGGACGCCACCGCCGACGGTAGTGCTCGCCTGGGCGGCGGGGATCGCGGTGGCCATCGACCCATGGGCGGTGATGTCACCGGGCTTCTGGCTGTCATTTGGCGCGGTGGCGGTGATCTTCCTGGGCGCGCGGGGCGACGGCAGTGGGGATGGAGGGGCGGTGGAGGAGCGGCAGGCGGATCCGAAAAGCTGTGTGAGCCGCTGTGTGAGCCGCTGGGTGAGTCGGATTGGCGGCGTGGCTGCCGAGGCGGCGCGCACGCAATGGTCGGTGACTATCGGGCTCGTACCGTTGACGCTTCTGCTGTTCGGGCAGGTCTCGGTGGTATCCGTGTTCGCCAATGCCGTGGCGATCCCGGTGGTTAGTCTGCTTGTTACGCCGCTGGCGCTTGCTGGCGCGGTGTTGCCGCCTGGCTGGGCTGCGCCGCTGCTGTGGATCGCCCACAAAGCGCTGGAGTGGTTGGTTGGGGGACTCGCGTGGCTGGCCGCGCCCGCGTGGGCAGTATGGGAGGCCGCGCACCCGGGTCCGGTGGCGACCGGGCTGGCATTCGCTGGTGTCTACGTCCTGCTCATCCCCCGTCCGTCGGATGCGAAAGGTGCCAGGCGAGTGCGGATCGTGCCGCGCTGGTTGGGCGTGCTGCTGATGGTGCCGATGCTCTCGGCCGGGCGCGAGCCGGTGGAGGAAGGGGAAATGCGTGTGACAGCGCTCGACGTCGGGCAGGGTGCAGCCGTGCTTGTGGAAACGCGCCGTCACGTGCTGCTCTACGACACTGGGCCTTCGTATGTGTCGGGTGCCAGCGCAGGTGGTCAGGTGATCGTGCCTTATCTCCGCGCGACCGGGGTGCGGCATCTGGACATGCTGATGGTCAGCCATGAGCATGACGACCACGCGGGTGGCGTTGAAGCCGTGCTGCAGGCCGTGCCGGTAGCGCGGGGGCTGACGGCGGAAGGACCTGGGAACAAGCCACTGCCAGGCTTGCCGCAGGGGCGCGCGTGGCAGCCGTGTCTGGATGGCGTTGCGTGGCGTTGGGATGGCGTGGACTTTGAGGTCCTGCACCCGACGGAAGAGGGTCTGGCGCGCCAGCGCTTGTCGGCCAACGCCCGGAGTTGTGTGCTCCGCGTGGCAACGGCGCAGCGCAGCCTGCTGCTGACCGGCGACATTGGTGTATCGGAGGAGCGGCGGCTGATCGATAGCGAACTAGGTGAGCGATTGCGTGCGGATTTCCTGCTGGTGCCGCATCACGGCAGTGGCACGTCTTCACATGCGGCATTCCTGCGGGCTGTACAACCCGAAGTGGCGGTGTTTCAGCTTGGCTTCGCGAACCGGCACAGGCATCCGCGTGAAGATGTCTGGCGGCGGTACGCGCGTGCGGGCGCGGCGCGGTATCGCACCGATGAAACCGGCGCGGTGTCGATCGTCACGGGCGGCGGCGACTACGTGGTGACGTCGTTCCGTCAGCAACAGCGCCGTTATTGGCGAGACGCGCCGCCCGCGCCACGGTGAGCGGCGGGCTTGGTCGTCTTGTTGGCAGGGCTGTCGGACTTAGTCGGGCGACGCGCCGCCCGGCTCGGTTTGGTTGACTGTGATGTCGCCTCGGATGCAGTTGTGGCAGAGGCCGCTGCTGGGGTCTTGCCCAGCGGCGCCGGATCGGCACCCGCAATCCGGCGCTCGCGCAGATGTGCCTTGGCTCGCTGCAGGCCTGCGGCGACCGAGTCGGCACGATCTAGCGCCACGCCTGCGGCCAGCACGTCGCCGAGCACGAGATGGCAGATGCGCGAAGTCATGGGCGTATAGACCTCGCTGTCCTCTTCGACGTCGGAGAAGACGCAGACGTCCGCAAGGCGGGCGAGCGGTGATCCGCTATGGGTCAGCGCCAGCACGCTGGCGCCGCTGCTGCGTGCCAGCGTGGCGGCGGTGAGCATGTCCCATGTGCGGCCGCTGTTGGACACCAGCACGGCGACATCGCCCGGGCGCAGCAGCGCTGCGGACATGCTGAACACGTGCGGGTCCGAGTAAGCCGTGGTGGGAATGCCTAGGCGGAAGAATTTGTGCTGGATGTCGAGCGCAACGATGCCCGAGTTGCCGCAGCCATAAAACTCGATGCGGCGCGCCCCGGCCAGTAGCCGGATACCGTGCTCGATCTGGTCGGCGGACAGTGCGTTTCGCACGGACATCAGCGTGGCGATGGTGCGGTCGAACACCTTGCCGGCGATATCGGCGGGCCGATCGTCGGCTTCCACGTCCTGGTGAACGAAGGGCGTGCCACCCCCCACATTCTGTGCGAACTGAAGCTTGAACTCCTTGAAGCCGTCGTAGCCAAGCGCGGCGCAGAAGCGGGCGATCGTCGGCTGCGAGACGCCGGCCCGGTCCGCCAGTTCCGGCATGGTCAGTCGGATGACGCTCGCACCGTGTCGTGCCACGTAATCGGCCAGGCGGCGTTCGGACGGGCGTAGCGAGTCGTAGACGGCAAGGATTCTGTCGCGCATGGTGAGGGAGTGCGGGATCGTGCGTAAGGGTACTGGGGTGGGGCGCCGGTTGTGCCGGTGCCCCTGGGCTGGCTTCAGTGCAGCCTCGGTAATGTAGAGATTCTACACAGATTGCGAGGGTTCCCGGAAGGGTTTGCGCCGGGGGTTGTGCTCGGGATTTACCCGGATTTCCTGTGAAATTGCCGCATTACCCAAGGCACTTGTCTTCCGGTGGCGCGGGTCTCATGGATATAATGTAGAAATTCTACAAGCTAGGCGTCCAATGGATGCCTCGGTTTCCCCACCAGGAAGAACTCCAACATGTCCCAAGCCGTTCTTGCCGAGGTACTGGCCGTCACGCAACGTATCGTCGACCGCAGTCGCGCCAGCCGGGCGGCCTATCTAGCCAGATGCGAGCGCGCCCAGCAGGAACTCGGGCCCTTGCGCGGCATGTCCTGCGCGAACCTTGCCCACGGCTACGCCGCACTGCCTTCGGACGACAAGCTCAAGCTGCGGGTCGAGCATGCCCCGAATCTCGGCATCGTGACCGCCTACAACGACATGCTGTCCGCCCACCAGCCCTATGAGCGTTACCCGACCGTGATTCGCGAAGCCGCGCGCGCCGTGGGTGGCGTGGCGCAGGTGGCAGGTGGCGTGCCGGCCATGTGTGACGGGATTACCCAGGGCAACGCCGGCATGGAGTTGTCGCTGTTCTCGCGCGATGCGATCGCGATGGGCACGGCCGTCGCGCTGTCGCACAACACGTTCGATGCGGCGCTGATGCTGGGCGTGTGCGACAAGATCGTGCCGGGTTTGCTGATGGGGGCGCTGCAGTTTGGCCATTTGCCGATCGTGTTCGTCCCGGCCGGGCCGATGGCAACGGGCCTGTCCAACAAGGAAAAGGCGCGTGTGCGCCAGCTCTATGCCACCGGGCAGGTCGGGCGCGATGCGTTGCTGGAGGCCGAATGCGCCGCCTATCACGGCGCGGGTACCTGCACCTTCTATGGCACCGCCAATAGCAACCAGTTCCTGATGGAGATCATGGGCCTGCACATGCCCGGCTCGGCGTTCGTGCATCCGGACAGCGGCCTGCGTGACCCGCTCACCGCCGCGGCAGCCCAGCGGGCGCTGGCCCTGATCGCTCGCGGTGACGCCTATACCCCGCTGGCGAAGATTGTCGACGAACGGGCGATCGTCAACGCGATGGTTGGTCTGCTGGCCACTGGCGGCTCGACCAACCACACGATTCACCTGGTGGCGATGGCGCGCGCCGCCGGCATCCTGATCGACTGGAACGATTTCGACTGCCTGTCAGCGATCACGCCATTGCTGGCGCGTGTGTATCCGAATGGCTCGGCCGATGTGAACCATTTCCACGCAGCGGGCGGCGTGGCCTATGTGATTGCCCAACTGCTCGACGCCGGTCTGCTGCACGAGGACGTGCAGACCGTGGCGGGCCCCGGCCTGAAGCGCTACACCGAGGAGCCGGTCATGAACGATGGCGTGCTGCGCTGGCGGGCTGGCCCGGCCACGAGCGGGGATGAGTCGGTGCTGGCGCCAGCGTCGGCGCCGTTCTCACCCGAGGGGGGGCTGCGGCTGATGGCGGGCAACCTGGGGCGCGGGGTGATCAAGGTCTCGGCCGTGGCCGACGAGCACCGAGTGGTCGAGGCGCCGGCGCGAGTCTTCGATTCGCAGGAAGCGCTGCAGGCCGCCTTCGAGGCAGGCGAACTTGATCGTGACGTAGTGGCCGTGGTGCGCTTCCAGGGCCCGAATGCCAATGGCATGCCCGAGTTGCACCGGCTTACCCCCGCGCTTGGCGCGCTGCAGGATGCCGGACGCAAGGTCGCGCTGGTAACCGATGGCCGCATGTCGGGCGCGTCGGGCAAGGTGCCCGCCGTGATCCATGTCGGGCCGGAGGCGCTGGCAGGCGGGCCGCTGGCTCGGGTGCGCGACGGCGACGTCATTCGCGTGGACGCATTGGCGGGCACGCTCGATCTGGTGGGTGATGCTGCCACCCAGGCTGACTTTGCCGGGCGAGTGCCGGCAGCGGCGCCAGTCGACGAATTCACCCGTTTCAGCATGGGCCGGGGCCTGTTCGGCCTGTTCCGCCGCCATGCGCGGGCCGCCGAGGAGGGGGGCAGCGCGCTGGACCTGTCCGAAGCCGATGCTCTGGCACCCGCTGTCCAAACGGCGTCCGCCGTCGCACAATAGGCGGGCCGTCAGGCGGCGCTCGCGCCAATCATTCCGTTTCTCTTGCGTACTCTTCCGGGGTGCCCGGCAGCACGCGCTGCACCCCGGAAGCACCTTCGCGCCACATCGACGTGGCCGAAGGCTACCGACAAGGATGGCAACACCATCCGACACATGATCGATGGAGCAGACATGATCTATATCCTGATGGGCGTTTCCGGCAGCGGCAAGAGCACGGTCGGCCAGATGCTGGCGGACCGTCTTCATTGCGGTTTCCACGACGCGGACAGCTTCCACAGCGACGCCAACAAGGCCAAGATGCACGCCGGCATCCCATTGACCGATGACGACCGCTGGCCCTGGCTGGACGCGATGCGGGCCGCCATCGACGCCGCCCGCGCCGAGGGCCGCACCCACGTGTTCACATGTTCGGCGCTGCGCCAGGTCTATCGGGACCGCCTGCTGCCGGCCGACGGCGGCGTGACCTTCGTGTTCATGAAGGGCGACGCCTCGACGATCGGCAGCCGCCTGTCCGCGCGCACCGACCATTTTTTCAATCCCGCGCTGCTCCAGAGCCAGTTCGAGACCCTGGAGGAGCCTTGCGACGCGCTCGTGCTCGATATTCGCCGCACTCCCGAGGCACTGGTCGAGGATATTCTGGAAAAATGCCCGCCGGCATCGGCCGCCTGTTCCGGGAAGGCGCCCTGAATAACTTGTGGCTGGCAAGCATCTTGCTAAATCGTTTCTGTGTACCGGCGCGTGTCACTTGTGTGCAACCCCTTGCGGGTTCAGCCGGTACGGATATGCTGAAGGAGTCGACTCGACAAGGCATCGATAAACGGGCGGCGGCGGTTGGTATCAGGCAGTAACCGGGAGACAACCACCGGAGGACAACCGCGGCAAGGCGCCCAATTTCACGAAGGAGCGGCCATCATGGCGGCGCGGTTTTTCGACGAGATGCTGGAAGGGCGAGAGGACGGAGCAACCGAGGCCATCGAGGCCGGGCGGGCGCTGCCGTCGGGGGCGGTCAGGCCCCACTACCGGAACTTTGCCGAATGGCTGGGACGGCAGTCTGCGGCGACGATGAGCAACAAGCGCGCGGAAGCGGATCTGATCTTCCGGCGCGTGGGTATCACCTTTGCCGTCTACGGCGACAAGGATGAGTCCAACAGCGGGACCGAGCGGACCATTCCGTTCGACGTGATCCCGCGCATTTTCCCTGCCAGCGAGTGGGGCACGCTCGAGCGCGGCCTGCGGCAACGCGTTGCGGCGCTAAACCGCTTCATCCACGACATCTACCACGGGCAGGACATTATCCGTGCCGGCGTGATTCCGCCGGACCAGATCTACAACAATGCGCAGTACCGCCCGGAAATGCTGGGCATCGACGTGCCTCGTGACATCTACGCGCACGTGGCCGGCATCGACGTCGTACGCGCGGGCGAGGGCGAGTTCTACGTTCTCGAAGACAACCTGCGGGTGCCATCGGGCGTGTCGTACATGCTCGAGAACCGCAAGATGATGATGCGGTTGTTCCCCGATCTGTTCGCCCGCAACCGCGTGGCCCCGGTGGCGCACTATCCCGATCTGCTGCTGGACATGCTGCGCAGCGTGTCGCCGCAGAATATCGCCGATCCGACCGTCGTCGTGCTCACGCCGGGCATGTATAACTCAGCCTATTTCGAGCACGCGTTCCTGGCCCAGCAGATGGGCGTCGAACTGGTGGAAGGCAATGACCTGTTCGTCGAGGACGACCACCTCTACATGCGCACCACGCAGGGGCCGCAGCGTATCGACGTGATCTACCGGCGCGTGGACGACGATTTTCTCGATCCACTCGTTTTTCGCCACGATTCCGCGCTGGGTGCGGCCGGGCTGCTCTCGGTCTACCGTGCCGGCAACGTGACGATCAGCAATGCGATCGGGACGGGCGTGGCCGACGACAAGTCGATCTACCCGTACGTGCCGGACATGATCCGCTTCTATCTCGGCGAGGAACCCATCCTGTCGAACGTGCCGACCTACATGTGCCGGCGTCCGGATGATCTGCAGTACGTGCTCGACCATATGCAGGATCTTGTGGTCAAGGAAACGCATGGCGCCGGCGGCTACGGCATGCTCGTGGGACCGGCTGCGACGCGCGCGGAGATTGACCAGTTCCGGGAGGTCGTGAAATCGCGCCCCGAGCAGTACATCGCGCAGCCGACGCTGGCGTTGTCGACTTGTCCGACCTATGTCGATGCGGGCATCGCGCCGCGCCATATCGACCTTCGCCCGTTCGTGCTGTCGGGCAAGGAGGTGCGCATGGTGCCGGGCGGGCTGACGCGGGTGGCGTTGAGAGAGGGCTCGCTCGTGGTCAATTCGTCCCAGGGCGGCGGTACCAAGGACACCTGGGTGCTGGAACGCTAGGAAGCCGTTTCAGAATGATTCTGGCGTCGTTGCGCGGCCTTGCCGCACTGCTTCAACCTAGCCAGAACCGCTTCGCTTCAATCTGCAACGGCTTCTAAGTCCACAGACGCTGTTTGCCGGGAGATTTCACCATGCTGAGCCGTACCGCCGACCACCTGTTCTGGATGGCCCGCTATACCGAACGCGCGGAGAACACCGCGCGCATGCTCGACGTCAACTACCAGACTTCGCTGCTGCCGCAATCGGCGGAGGTGGCCGAACAGGGTTGGTGGGCAATGCTCGATATCTCCGAATTGACCGAGGCCTACGACCACAAGTACGGCCTGCTGCACCGTGACGACGTGATCGACTTCATGGTGCGCGACATGACCAATGTCTCGTCGATCATGAGCTGCCTGCGTGCGGCACGTGAGAATGCGCGCGCGGTGCGTGGATCGCTGACGACCGAGGTCTGGGAGACCATCAACACCACCTGGCTCGACGTCCAGCGCATGATCGCCGATGGCGAGCTGCATGAGGATCCCTCGCGCTTCTTCGAGTGGGTCAAGTTCCGCTCGCATCTGGCCCGTGGCGTCCAGTTCGGCACCATGCTCAAGGACGACGCGTTCCACTTTATGCGGCTTGGCACCTTCCTGGAGCGGGCCGACAACACCGCGCGGATTCTCGACGTCAAGTTCCAGGCCTCGGGCCGCGATGATAGCGATCCGAACCGCGAGCAGAACGATTTCTATCACTGGGCGGCCGTGTTGCGGTCGGTCTCCGGCTTCGAGGTCTATCGCAAGATCTACCGTGCCGTGATCACGCCGCAGCGCGTGGCGGAACTGCTGGTCCTGCGGCCCGACATGCCGCGTTCGCTGGTTTCCAGCATGGACGAAGTGGTCGCGATTCTGGCGCTGGTGTCGAACCAGCAGTCGGCGGAGACCGAAAGGCAGGCTGGTAAACTTCACGCAGACCTAAAGTACGCGCGCATCGACGACATTTTCGCCGTCGGCCTGCATGCCTACCTGACCAGCTTCCTGGAGCGCATCGGCGACCTCGGCAATGGCATCAGCCGGGATTTCCTCGTGCCGCTGCTAGCTGCCTGACCGTTGCAGGAACCCCCGGCGCCACGCGCCGGGTGTGCGGTATCCCCGACTGGGGCCGGCATGCATGTGGCGCGAGATATACCCGTGAAATACAAGATCCACCATAAGACCATCTATCGATACACCGAGCCGGTGCGCCGCAGCGTGCATGAGCTGCGTCTGGCGCCCCGCAGTGGCCCACTGCAGTCCGTGCAGTACTGGACGCTTTCCGCGCCGGGTAACCTTTCCGAAGCGCGTGACGGTTTCGGCAATATCGTCCACAACTTCACCATGGCCGGTCCGGCCCGTACGATTGCGATCGTCGCTACCGGCGAGGTCGAGGTCAGGATCGATCAAGCCCCAACGGGCCAGGCGGGCGCCGAGGCCGGGGAGGGTGGCCATGGCGCTTTCCAGGACCTGCCGGAAGCCGGTGAGTCGCGCGTGTCGCCGCTCTATTTTCTATCGGGCACGCCGCTGACCCAGGCGCCTGCGGACATGCAGGCGTTCGCAGCCCCGTACCTGGCCGCTGGCCACGAGGTGCCGGCCCTGCTGACATTGGCCGACGGCATCGCCGAGCGCGTCCAGTACCGGGCCAATACGACCGATGTCGGCACGTCCGCCGTCGAGGCTTTCCGGCTAGGCAGCGGGGTCTGCCAGGATCAGGCGCAGGTTATGGTGGCGGCATGTCGCGCGCTCGGTATTCCGGCGCGCTATGTCAGTGGCTACTTCTTCGATGCGGCCGCAGCCTCGCTGGCCAGTCATGCCTGGGCCGACATCTGCCTGGATGCGGACCGCGGGCTCTGGTGCAGTATCGATGTCACGCATCGCTGCATCACCGATGGGCGCCACGTCCGCCTTGCTGTGGGGCGTGACTATGCCTCGGCCGCACCAATCCGGGGCATCCTCGAAGGCGGGGCGGGGGAAACAATGGAAGTCGACATCGAGATCACGCCGCTGGCCTGAAATGGCGAAGCCAGGTTGGTTCGAAGTGCGGCGGCAGAGTAATCCTTCGGTATTCATACACCGCCGTTGCGCCTGCCGTGCGGCTAGAATGGGGCGTTGCCGTCGCGCCTCTGTCAACCCGAACCCATGACGTACTGTGTAGCCATGCGGCTGGATGCCGGTCTGGTATTCCTGTCCGATTCCCGTACCAACGCCGGTGTGGATGCCATTTCCACCGCGCGCAAAATGACCGTATTCGAGGAGCCGGGCGACCGCGTCATGGTGCTGCTGACCTCGGGCAATCTCGCGATCAGCCAGTCTGTGCGCCAATGCCTGGCCGAGGCGCGCGACGAGAAACGTTCGCTGTGGACCGCGCGCGACATGTTCGAGGCGGTCACCATCGTCGGCGAGGCGGTGCGCGCCGTGCACAAGCGCGATGCCCATGCGTTGCGCGAGGCTGGCATCGAATTCAGCGTTAACCTGATTTTCGGTGGGCAGATCCGGGGCGAGCGCACGCGCCTGTTCCATGTCTACGCTGCAGGCAACTTCATTGAGGCCACGCCCGAGAACTGCTACTTCCAGATTGGCGAGGCCAAATATGGCAAGCCGATCGTCGACCGTGTCATCACGCCGTCGGTGCCGCTGGGCGAGGCGGCCAAGTGTGCGCTGGTCTCGATGGATTCCACGCTGAAGTCGAATATCTCGGTCGGTTTGCCGCTCGACCTGCTGGTCTACGAGGCCGATTCGCTCCGCGTGACGCGCTTCGTCAGCATCGACGAGAAGAACGCATACTTCCGCATGATCCGCGACACCTGGGGCCAGCGCCTGCGCCAGGTTTTCGGCGAGATCGCCAATCCCGAATGGGATGCGAGCCAGCAGGCCGAATTCCCGCTGGCGCGCGACGAAGCCGATCGCTGGGGCCAGCCGGTACGGGCCCGCCGCGACCGAAGCTGATTCCTTTCATTCCAGGTTTTTCCGACCCATTCCATCGATCTGCCGCCATGCGCGACATCCTGCTCTTTTCCCACGCCAACGGTTTTCCGGTGCCGATCTATCGCAAGCTGTTCGGCGCGCTTGAGGACACCTTCGACATCCGCGCCGTCGAGCGTTACGGCCACAATCCGAAGTTTCCGGTCACGCGCGAGTGGCCGCATCTGGTCGACGAACTGCTTGGCGAGCTGGATCGCCCGGGGCGGAGCGGTGCCGACGCGCCCAAGGTCTGGCTGGTTGGCCATTCGCTGGGCGGTTTCCTGTCGCTGATGGCCGCGCTGCGTCGGCCGCAGCGGGTGCGGGGCGTGGTGATGCTGGATTCGCCGATCATCGCCGGCTGGAAAGCGTCGCTGGTGCGCGCGTCCCAGATGCTGGGGCTCGATGAGAAGCCAGGCCCCGCCGCGGTGACCAAGAACCGGCGCACCCATTGGCCCGATACCGACGCGGTCTGGAGTCATTTCCAGTCCAAGCGCAATTTCAAGGTATGGGACCCCGAGGTTCTACGCGACTACGCCGAGCATGGGACCGAGCCCACTGGTGTGGCCAACGAACGCAAGCTGCGCTTTGATCGTGAGGTCGAATACTGGATCTACCGGACGCTGCCGACCAGCCTCGGCCGCAAGGTCGCGCGTGGTGCGCCGATCCCGGTCAGCTTCGTTGCCGGCACCCGCTCGCGCGAGGTACGGCAGGCGGGGCTCGGCGCAACCCGCAAGCTTGTGGGCGACCGGCTGCGCTATATCGAAGGCGGCCACTTGTATCCAATGGAGCGGCCCCTCGAGACCGCCGGCCTGGTGCGGGACCTGATCGAGGAAATGCGCAAGTCCGGGCGCTGAAGTCTGGGAAGCCGGCGCGCGCGGCGCCGGCTTGGCTTGTGGTACGGCGTGCAGTGCGACGTATGCGCCGCAGACCGCCATTGCGTGCCGGGCCGACACCTCGATTTCACAAATTCGGCGTCGGCGGGGATCGGGCTCTCATGTATAATCCCGATTTCCCCGGCAAGCTCGGTTTATGACCAAATTCGTCTTCGTCACCGGTGGCGTCGTCTCTTCTCTCGGCAAGGGCATCGCTGCTGCTTCGCTCGCGGCTATTCTCGAGTCGCGCGGCCTCAAAGTCACCCTCCTCAAGCTCGATCCCTACATCAACGTCGATCCCGGCACGATGAGCCCCTTCCAGCATGGCGAGGTGTTCGTGACCGAAGATGGCGCGGAAACCGACCTCGACCTGGGTCACTACGAGCGGTTCGTGTCGGCCAAGATGCGGAAGTCGAACAACTTCACGACTGGCCAGATCTACGAATCGGTGATCCGCAAGGAACGCCGCGGTGAGTACCTCGGCAAGACCGTTCAGGTCATTCCCCATATCACGAACGAAATCCAGGCTTTCGTCGAGCGTGGCGCTGCCGCGTCGCACGACGGCAAGGCCGACGTGGCACTGGTGGAGATCGGCGGCACGGTGGGTGACATCGAGTCGCTGCCGTTCCTGGAAGCCGCGCGCCAGATGAGCCTGCGCCTTGGCCGCAATCACTGCGCGTTCGTGCACCTGACGCTGGTGCCGTTCATCGCCAGCGCCGGCGAGCTCAAGACCAAGCCGACCCAGCACTCGGTGCAGAAGCTCCGCGAAATCGGCATTTCGCCGACCGCGCTGCTGTGCCGCGCCGACCGCCCGATTCCGGACGACGAGCGGGCCAAGATTTCGCTGTTCGCCAACATCCCGCAGGAAGCCGTGATCTCGGTCTGGGATGCCGACAGCATCTACAAGATTCCGCAGATGCTCAACGAGCAGGGCCTCGACCGCCTGATCTGCGAGGAACTGCGTCTGGACCCGAAGCCGGCTGACCTGTCGATGTGGCAGAAGCTGGTCAAGGCACAGGAAAACCCCGAGCACGAGATCACGATCGGCATGGTTGGCAAGTACGTCGACCTGACCGAGTCGTACAAGTCACTGATCGAGGCGCTGCGCCACGCCGGCATGCATACCGCCACACGCGTGAACATCGAGTACATCGATTCGGAAGAACTCGAGTCGGGTCACCTCGAAGTGCTGCAGCCGCTGGATGCCATCCTGGTACCGGGCGGTTTCGGCAAGCGCGGTACCGAAGGCAAGATCCGCGCGATCCAGTATGCCCGCGAGAACAAGGTGCCGTACCTGGGCATCTGCCTGGGTATGCAGCTCGCCGTGATCGAATTCGCGCGTCACGTTGCCAACATGGGCGACGCCAATTCGACCGAATTCAACCTCGACACGGAACACCCGGTAGTCGCGCTGATCACCGAGTGGGTCGATCGCGACGGCAAGGTGGAACAGCGTTCGGCAGACTCCGATCTCGGCGGCACGATGCGCCTGGGCGCCCAGCGGGTACCCATCAAGACCGGCACCAAGGCCTCGCAGATCTATGGCGCCGAAGTCAACGAGCGTCATCGTCACCGCTACGAAGTCAACAACCACTACGTGCCGGAGCTGGAAAAGGCTGGCATGGTGATCTCGGCGCGCACGCCGACCGAGAACCTGCCGGAGATGATGGAACTGCCGGAATCGATGCACCCGTGGTTCGTCGGCGTCCAGTTCCACCCGGAATTCACCTCGACGCCGCGTGATGGCCACCCGCTGTTCAAGGCCTACGTGGAAGCCGCGCTCGCCGCGCAACGCCAAGGCGCCTGATGCGCTGGTGGGGAAGGAAACTGCCATGAAACTGTGTGGATTCGACGTCGGCCTCGACAAGCCGTTTTTCCTGATCGCTGGTCCGTGCGTGATCGAGTCCGAGCAGATGGCGCTCGATACGGCCGGCGAGCTGAAGGCGATCACGGGTGAACTGGGCATTCCGTTCATCTACAAGTCGTCGTTCGACAAGGCCAACCGGTCGTCGGGCAAGTCGTTCCGCGGGCTCGGAATGGAAAAGGGTCTCGAGATCCTGGCCACGGTAAAGCGTCAGATCGGCGTGCCGGTGCTTACCGACATCCACGAGATCGACGAGATCAAGCCCGTCGCGGCCGTGGTGGATGTGCTGCAGACGCCGGCCTTCCTGTGCCGCCAGACTGATTTCATCCGTGCCTGCGCCCAGAGCGGCAAGCCGGTGAACATCAAGAAGGGCCAGTTCCTGGCACCGCACGACATGAAAAACGTGATCGACAAGGCGCGTGACGCCGCCCGTGAGGCGGGTCTGCCCGATGACGTGTTCATGGCCTGCGAGCGTGGCGTTTCCTTCGGCTACAACAATCTTGTCTCCGACATGCGCTCCCTGGCGATCATGCGCGAGACGGGCGCCCCCGTGGTGTTCGATGCCACCCATTCGGTGCAGTTGCCGGGTGGCCAGGGCACCAGTTCGGGCGGCCAGCGCGAATTCGTGCCGGTGCTCTCGCGTGCCGCGGTGGCTACGGGCGTGGCGGGTCTGTTCATGGAGACCCACCCCGATCCGAGCAAGGCGATGTCGGACGGCCCCAACGCCGTGCCGCTGTCGCGCATGAAGGAACTGCTGACCGTGCTGCGCGATCTCGACGGCATGGTCAAGCGTGCCGGCTTCCTGGAAGACAACTTCGGCTGGCCGGCCTGCGCCTGAGTCTGCCTTGGCAACTGCCGCCCGCGCCTGACGCGGGCGGTGCCGTTTCTGGTGCCTCTGCCGGACGTCCGGCATCAATGCCGACGAAACGGTATCGAAAGACAATACAAAAGATTCGGAGATAGCGCATGGCCGCCGGTTATATCATCGCGTACGTCGATGTGACAGATCCCCAGCAGTACGAGCAGTACAAGGTGCTTTCCACGAAAGCCATGCAGGCGCACGGCGCGGAAGTGCTGGTGCGTGGCGGCCAGACCGAACGGCTCGAGGGGGATTGGGGCCCCACGCGGGTCGTGGTCCTGAAGTTCCAGAGCTACGAAGCCGCCCGCGCGTTCCACGCCAGCGAGGAATACCTGGCGGCGCGCAAGTCCCGCGAGCATGCGGCGAAGATGAACATGATCGTCGTGGAAGGCATCTGACATATTCGTCGGGCATCCTGCGCGGTAAGAAGATTCACCAGATTCAACAGTCCAGAGAGGAAATATGAGTGCAATCGTAGATATCATCGGTCGCGAGGTTCTCGACTCGCGCGGCAATCCCACCGTCGAGTGCGACGTGCTGCTGGAGTCGGGCGTGATGGGCCGTGCTGCCGTACCGTCGGGTGCATCGACCGGTTCGCGCGAAGCCATCGAACTGCGTGATGGCGACAAGTCGCGCTACCTGGGCAAGGGCGTGCTGAAGGCTGTCGAGCACATCAACACCGAGATCTCCGAAGCGATCATGGGCCTGGATGCCTCCGAGCAGGCTTTCCTGGACCGCACGCTGATCGAACTGGACGGCACCGAGAACAAGGGCCGCCTGGGCGCCAACGCCATGCTGGCTGTGTCGATGGCCGTGGCCAAGGCAGCCGCCGAGGAAGCCGGCCTGCCGCTGTACCGCTACTTCGGCGGCTCGGGCGCGATGCAGATGCCGGTGCCGATGATGAACATCGTCAACGGTGGCGCGCACGCCAACAACAGCCTGGACATCCAGGAATTCATGATCATGCCCGTGTCGCAGACCAGCTTCCGTGAAGCTCTGCGTTGCGGCGCCGAAGTGTTCCACGCGCTGAAGAAGATCCTGTCCGACAAGGGCATGTCCACCGCCGTGGGCGACGAGGGCGGCTTCGCCCCGAACTTCTCGTCGAACGAGGAGTGCCTGAACACGGTTGTGCAGGCCATCGAAAAGGCTGGCTACAAGGCTGGCGAGGACGTGCTGCTGGCGCTGGACTGCGCCGCCAGCGAGTTCTACCACGAAGCCGAAGGCGTGTACTCGCTGGAAGGCGAAGGCCTGAAGCTGACGTCGACCCAGTTCGCCGACTACCTGGCCAACCTGTGCGACAAGTTCCCGATCGTGTCGATCGAGGACGGCATGGCCGAAGGCGACTGGGAAGGCTGGAAGACGCTGACCGACAAGCTGGGCAAGCGCGTCCAACTGGTGGGTGACGACCTGTTCGTGACCAACACGAAGATCCTGAAGGAAGGCATCGAGAAGGGCATCGGCAACTCGATTCTCATCAAGATCAACCAGATCGGCACGCTGACCGAGACGTTCGCTGCTATCGAGATGGCCAAGCGCGCCGGTTACACCGCCGTGATCTCGCACCGTTCGGGTGAGACCGAAGACAGCACGATCGCCGATATCGCCGTCGGCACGAACGCCGGCCAGATCAAGACCGGTTCGCTGTCGCGCTCGGACCGCATCTCGAAGTACAACCAGCTGCTGCGTATCGAGGAAGACCTGGGCGACATCGCCACGTACCCGGGCAAGAGCACGTTCTACAACCTGCGCTGATATCGCCGGTTAGTGTTCTGAGTTCCAGAAAAAGCGCCGCCCCGGAGCACCGGGGCGGCGCTTTTTTTGTTGTCAACTGGATGCCTGTTGCGCCGTTGTTTCGCTTTGTATCGTCTTTTGTTTTGCAATCTTTGGCGGCTTGGTGGATCATTGGTCCCGGCGGAAATCGCCAAATCATCCTTTTCCTAGCGCCTTCTTCGCCCCGATGCGCCTGATTTCCCTGCTGTTGTTCGTGCTGCTGCTCGCAATCCAGTACCCGCTATGGCTGGGCAAGGGCGGCTGGCTACGCGTGTGGGATCTGAATCGTCAGGTCAACGAGCAGACCGTGCACAACCAGGCGCTCAAGCTGCGCAATGCCAAGCTGGAAGGGGAAGTGAAGGATTTGCAGGATGGCACGGGTGCCATCGAGGAGCGTGCCCGCTATGAGCTGGGCATGGTCAAGGACGGGGAAGTCTTCGTCCAGTTCGTGGCGCCGGCTCCGAAAGTCAGCGCCACGCCGCCGCTGCCGCCGCCACCCAATTCCGTCGCGGGACGCGGCGGACATTAACCGGCTTTTCCGGACTATTCTGATGTCGATGCGCGACCTTGACCGCTAGGTCAGTCGCGTTTGCGCATTCCTGCGGCGCGGTTTCGATTTCTTCTGAATCACCACCAGTACGGGGAGCCGTACGGGTAACCGCCCCAGCCCCAGCCAGGCGAGCTAATTCCCACGCCGCCACCCCAGTGGCCACCGCCCCATCCGCCGTAGTACAGATTCCAGTTTGTGCTCGGGTAGGCGTAAGCTGCCCGCGCCCAGGCTTCGGCCTGCTGCTGGCTGGCGATCACATGCTCCTGCTCGCGCAGCACTTGCTGGTTCAGCTCTGTGAGCTGCTGCTTTTCTTCGTCAGTCAGTGGGGCGGGGGGAGTCGAACCGGGCTCCAGGCGCGCGGTGGCAGGGCTGCCATACATATCGCGTGGAACGGGCGCTGCGCAGCCGGTGATCATCGCCGCCATGGCAATGACCAGCCAGGGCAGTGCGCGGGAACGATACGTCTTGGTCATGTCGGCCTCCGTCCGGCAGCTGGGGTTCGGGAGTGTCATTGGACCCGCGAGCGCGGGTATGTGGTTCCGCGCATATCCGGAACCTTTGACATACCCGTGGTCTTTTCCCCTTCTCCCTGATGGGGCAGGGGAGTGGACTGATGCTCAGTGCTGCTGCTGCGCGCCTTCGCCTGCGCCCGTTGCCACGGGTAGCGTGAAGAGCTGCGCGGCATCCACCGGGTCGAACACGTAGCGCTGGCCGCAGAAGTCGCAATGGATTTCCACGTCGCCGCGTTCGGCAATGATGCTTTCGATTTCGGCCTGGCCCAGCGACTGCAACATGCCGGCGACCTTGGCGCGTGAGCACGAGCACTGGAAATGCGGCGTCATTGGCTCGAAGACCCGCAGGCCAGCATTCTGCAGTTCTTCCCAGAACAGGCGGCGCAGCAGGGTCTCAGGCGACTCGGCCAGCAGTTCGTCCTGCTTGAGCGTGGCGCCCAACTGGCACGCGCGATCCCAGGTATCCAGGTCCTGCGCCTGCACATCACCGGAGAGCGGCGAACCGGTTTCGCCAACCTGCGCTTCCATCGTGCCGCCGTAGGACGGCAGCTTCTGCAGCAACATGCCCGCGGCGACCTGCTCATTCGAGGCAAGCCACAGGCGGGTGTCGAGCTGCTCGGACGCCTGCATGTAGTGTTCGAGCACTGCGGCCATCGAGTCGAGCGGGCCGTTCTCGTCGGAAAGCGGCACGATGCCCTGGTAGGGTTGCTGGCCCGGCAACTTGTCTTGCGGGTCGAGCGTGATGGCAAAGCGACCATGACCACGCGCGTTGACGAGCGTCGTCAGCGTGGCATCGTCGGTAATCGTGGCGTCCTCGGCAATCTTGGCCGTGGCGCGCATCGACAGGTCGGACAGGCACTCCACCACGAGCATCCGCACCGGGCCGTCGCCGTGCAGTTGCATCACCAGCGCACCGTTGAACTTGAGGTTGGCCGATAGCAGCGCCGCGGCCGCCATCATCTCGCCCAGCAGGCGCCGCACCGGTGCCGGATAGGCATGGCGGTTCAGCACTTCTTGCCAGGTGGCCTCCATGCGGACCAGCTCGCCGCGCACGGGGGCAGCGTCGAACAGGAATTTCTGGAGTGTGTCGGGATTCGATGTAGCGGTCACGGTTCTATCAGTCTTTCACGTAAGGCAATGTCAATCCGGCGTATCGGTATCAACCGATACGCTTCAAATCGGTCTTGTATGTGGCTTGCCGCTTCGCATACGTCTCCGCATTGCGATAGAGGTTGGCCACGTCAGCATCGGTCAGTTCGCGGACCACCTTGGCGGGTGCGCCCAGGATCAGCGAGCGGTCAGGAAACACCTTGTTTTCGGTCACGACGGCACCGGCGCCGACCAGGCACTCCTTGCCGATTACGGCGCCATTCAGCACCACGGCCTGGATACCGATCAGCGAGCCTTCGCCGACCGTGCAGCCGTGCAGCATGGCCTGGTGGCCGATCGAGACCTTGTCGCCCAGCGTCAGGGGACGGCCCGGGTCGGTGTGCAGCACGGAGCCTTCCTGGATGTTCGTATCCTCGCCCACCACGATCGGTTCGTTGTCGCCACGGATCACGACGCCAGGCCAGGCGCTCGCGCGTGCCTTTAGCGTCACGTTGCCGATAATGGTGGCTTCCGCGGCCACGTAGGCATCGTCGTGAATGGTCGGGGCGATCTCGCCGAGCTGGTAAAGCGCCATGGGGTCTCCTGCCTGAAGCAATGTAGGTAATTGGGGGTGGCCGTCGCGATTAAAAGAGCCGGTTCCCGTGGGCCGGCGTGGCACCGGCGAGGCTCTACAATGACGGCTTCCCGGATTTTACGCCTATGCCAGACATCGCACCCGCCGAAATCGCCGATTCGCCACTTGCCACGCGCCGCCGGGCGCTGGCGGTGCTGTGTATCACCGACGCCAGGGCCAAGGCGGCCGCTGCGCGCGCGCTCTATACCGATCTGCAGGCGCACGGGGGCACCGTAACGGATGTGGATGAAATTTTGGTGGCCGAAGGCTCGGCGGCGATCCCGGGGCGCCCGGCGCGGCCCGAACTGGTGCCCCCGCAGCAGGTGGACCGCAGGCGCTCGTTACACACCCTGGCGGGCCGCGCCGTGATGATCCATGCGCTGTGCCATATCGAATTCAATGCGATCAATCTGGCGCTCGATGCGGTCTGGCGTTTTGCCGGGATGCCGGAGTCGTACTACCGCGACTGGCTTCGCGTGGCTGACGAGGAGGCACTCCATTTCACGCTGCTGGCCGACCATCTCGCTACGCTCGGGGCGACCTATGGTGACTATCCGGCACATAATTCGCTCTGGGAGATGACCGATCGCACCTCGGGCGACGTGCTGGCGCGCATGGCGCTGGTGCCACGCACGTTGGAGGCGCGTGGACTCGACGCTTCGCCGCCAGTGCGTGCCAAGCTGGCCGAGGTGGGCGATACCGCGGCCGCGGAGATCATCGACATCATCCTGCGCGACGAAGTCGGGCACGTGGCCATTGGCAATCACTGGTACCGCTGGCTCTGCGCCCAGCGAGGGCTGGACCCGATCGCCACGTACGCGCGGCTTGCCGAACAGTACCGCGCGCCAAAGCTGCGCGGCCCGTTCAATCTCGAGGCTCGCCGTGCGGCTGGTTTCGACGAGGACGAACTGGCCTGGCTCGAAGCCTCCGCCGGTTAGCCGGCTGGCTTTGCGGCGCGCTCCTGTTCCTGCAGCCGCAACACGCGGCGCTGGATCTTGCCGGTAGTGGTCATCGGCAACTGGTCGATGAATTCGATCGCTTTCGGGTACTCGTACGGCGCAAGCTGGCCTCGCACATGCTGCTGGAGCTCGGCGATCAGCGCCGCATCGTTATCGAAGGAACGCGTCACCGACGGCGTCAGCACGATGAACGCCTTGACGATCGAGCCGCGCTCGGGGTCCGGCGACGGCACCACGGCGCAGTTCGACACCGCCGGATGCTTGAGTAGGCAGTTCTCGATCTCGCTCGGCCCGATGCGGTAGCCGGATGACTTGAACACGTCGTCCGCGCGGCCCTGGTACCAGAGGTAGCCATCCGCGTCGATTCGCGCGAGGTCGCCGGTGCGACACCAGCGCAGGCCGTCATATTCCGAATACTTGGCCGCGGTGGCCGCTTCGTTCTTCCAGTAGCCCAGGAAGAACACCGGATCGGGATGGCCGTGGATATCGGTCGCGCAGACTGCGACTTCGCCATCCTCGCCCGGCGGGCAGGGGCGGCCGTCCTCGTCGATCACGGCCACGCGATGGCCGGGGTAGGGGCGTCCCATCGACCCAGGTCGCGCAGGCCAGCCAAGGCGGCTTTCGTCGTACTGCGCGGTGCAGTTGCCGACGATGTAGTTGATTTCGGTCTGGCCGAACATCTCGTTGACGATCACGCCCAGCGCATCGCGGCACCAGGTGAAAACCGTTTCGCCGACGGCCTCGCCGGCGCTCATGATGGCCCGCAGCTTGAGCTGGTAGTGGTCCGACGGGGTCGGGCAGGCCTTCATCATCTGCTTGAGCGCGGTCGGGAACAGGAACGTGTTGGTGACACCGTAGCGCTCGAGCAGTTCAAACGCGCGCTCCGCAGAAAATCGCCCCTGATATCCGACGATCGGACGGCCGAAGTAGAGCGCCGGCATCAGCGCATCCCACAAGCCACCTGTCCAGGCCCAGTCCGCCGGGCTCCAGAACACGTCGTCGTCCTGCGGATACCAGTTCTGCGAACACACGAAGCCGGTCAAATTGCCGATCAGTGCGCGATGCGGGATGACCGCGCCTTTCGGGGGGCCGGTGGTGCCGCTGGTGTAGATCAGCACCGCGGCTTCCTCGGCCTTGGTCTGCTCGGCGGTGAACTCGGGGATCTGCGCGGCCAGCAGCGTGTCCCAGTCCAGATCGCCGCGCCCGGTTGCGTCACCCACGCCGATGACTGTCCGCAGCGTCGGGCAGTCGGGGCGGGCGGCGAGCATGTTGTCGATCGAGGTCTCGTCGGCGATGGCCACGCGGGTCTCGCTGTGGTCGATCCGATAGGACAGGGCCTCTGGGCCGAACAGCATCGACAGCGGCATGGCTACCGCGCCGAGCTGGTAGACGGCCATGCCGGCGATCACGGTCTCGATGCGCTGGGGCATGACGATGGCCACGCGGTCGCCACGCTGCACGCCGAGTTCGCGCAGGGCGCGCGAAAGACGGTTCGCCTCGGCCTGGATATGCGCATAGGTATGCGAGGCGCGTCGGCCGTCCTCGTGCTCCGTGTAGACCGCGATGCGGTGCATCGTGGCCGGATCGCGTGCCCAGCGGCCGCAGCAGACTTCGGCCAGGTTGAATATCTCGGGCACGTCCCAGTGAAAGGAATCGTGCAGTGCGCGATAGTCGTCGCGCCGCGCGGCCGGCAAGGTGGTCATCCGGTTGTCTCCAGGTTGTCGGCCGCGCCCGGATCTCGCGAAATGGCTATAATCCGGCAAGCGAACGACCGTTCTATTTTTATTCGGGCTGCCGCGTGGGTTTGAGCCGCGCGTGCCAGAAGACCCGGACACGGAGACAGAAACAATGACCATCACGGAAACCTCGCGTTCCGAATTTATCACGCTGCGGGGGCTCCGCACGCACGTGCGCCAATGGGGAGAGCCTGGCGCGCCCAAGCTGTTCATGCTGCATGGCTGGATGGACGTGGCCGCTTCGTTCCAGTTCCTGGTAGATGCGTTCCGGCGCGACTGGCACGTGATCGCCATGGACTGGCGCGGCTTCGGCGAGACGGATCATCCCTCGCGCTATCCGGGTACCACGTCGTACTGGTTTCCTGATTACGTCGCCGATCTCGAGGGACTGATCGACCACTACCAGCCCGACGGACAGGTGGATCTGGTGGGGCACAGCATGGGTGCCAATGTGGTGTGCATCTACGCTGGCGTGCGTCCGGAGCGTGTGCGGCGCGTCGTGGACCTGGAGGGGTTCGGAATGACGCGCACACGCCCCGAGCAGGCGCCGGGCCGCATGGCGCGTTGGCTCGACGAGCTACGCAACCCGCCCGAGTTGAAGACCTACGAGAGCGAGGCAGCGGTCGCGGCGCGTCTGCAGAAGACCAATCCGCGCTTGCCCGATGACCGGGCCGCATTCCTCGCCGCGCACTGGTCGCGTCGCAATGCCGATGGCAGGTGGGAAATTCTTGGCGATGCCGCTCACAAGATGACCAACCCGATGCTGTATCGCATCGACGAAATCATGGCGATCTGGGCCAAGGTCACGGCGCCGGTGCTGCACGTGGAGGCACGCGATTCCGCCACGCTCAAGCACATCGCGCACAAGCAGACCATCGAGGAGTTCAGGGAACGCTTCCGGGTGTTCTCCGACTTCCGCGAAGCCATCGTCGACGATGCGGGGCACATGCTGCATCACGACCAGCCGGCGGTGGTGGCCAGACTGATCGAGGATTTTCTGATCTGAGGCCGGTTGCCTCCCTCTTCCACGAGCGGAAGGGGGGCAGAGGCGTCACCCGTGTGTCACCCGTGCGTGAGCCTTTCCTTGAGCGCCGCGTTGTTGCTCGTATGCACGTGCACCAGCGACTTCTCGGGGAATGCGTAGTGATAGGCCTTGCGCAGCGCCAGCGCGGCCTCATGGAAGCCCGACAGGATCAGTTTCTGCTTGTTCGGATAGAACGCGATGTCGCCGGCCGCGAAGATGCCCCGGCGGGAGCTCTCATACGTCGTGGTATCGACCGCGATACGGCCCGCGCGCATATCCATGTCCCACTGTGCGATCGGGCCCGGCTCGGATACCAGACCATACAGGGCGACAAGGTCGTCGGCGGGAATCGTCTGCTCGCCGTCGCGCGACTTGACCACCGCGCCGGTCAGCGCGCCATCCCCATTGGTCTGGAGCCCGCCAAGCATGCCGACCACGAAATCCATCTCGCCAGCGGCTACCGCGTCACGCATCGCCTTGACCGTGTGGTCGGCCGCGCGGAATCCTTCGCGCCGGTGCAGTAGCGTCACGCGCGCCGCAGTCTTGCGCAATGCCATCGCCCAATCCAGAGCCGAATCGCCGCCGCCGGCCACGATCACACGCTTGCCGGCGAAGCGCGATAGATCGCGCACGGCGTAGTGGAGGTGACGGTCTTCCAGCGCTGCCGCTTCTGGCAGCGACACACGTTGCGGTGCGAAGGCGCCGGCACCAGCGCAGATCAGCACCGCGGCCACGTCAAAGCGCTTGCCCGCGTCGGTGGTCACCAGCAGGCGCGGATGGCCGTTTGTGCAGGTGGTGTCGCTGACCGATTCGGCGCGCTGGCTGAAGTGCATCGGAAACGCAAAAGGCGCGCATTGCTCCAGCAGGCGGTCGACCAAGTCCTGGGCGAGGCAGCCCGGGACGGCCGGAATATCGTAGATTGGCTTCTCGGGGTACAGCTCCGTGCACTGGCCGCCGGCGCGGTCGAGCACATCCACGATCTCGCATTTCAGTCCCAGCACACCGGCCTGAAACGCCGCGAACAGCCCCACCGGGCCTGCGCCGACGATCAGCACATCGGTCTGGGTGGTTTCTGGCGCGGAGGTGGGTGTCGTGGACATGGCGGACGAGGAAGGTATCGGTTTCGTAACGGTTCCATCATACCTTGCGGTCGTCGGCAATCCGGGCACGCCACTTTGCTGGCAGGGCTAAAAAGCCCTGCCGGGAGTAGAATGGTTGCCATGCAAAATGCTCACGCCATCAACGCCGATCTGCATTGTCATTCCACCGTGTCCGACGGGCTGTTGTCACCGTCCGACGTGGCGGCCCGGGCGCACGCCGGTGGCGTCGCGTTCTGGTCGCTGACGGACCATGACGAGGTAGGCGGACAGATCGAGGCGCGCCGCGCCGCCGAAGCACTTGGCATGCGATATGTGCCGGGCGTGGAAATATCGGTGACGTGGGCCGGGCAGACCGTCCACATCGTCGGCCTGCAGATCGACCCCTTTCATCCCGAACTGATCGATGGCCTGGCGAAAACGCGCGATGGCCGCGCGCGCCGGGCGCAGGATATTGGTGACGCGCTGGCGAAAGTCGGCATTTCCGGCGCCTACGATGGCGCGCTGCGCTACGTCGGCAATCCCGACCTGATTTCCCGTACGCACTTCGCGCGCTGGCTGGTCGACGAAGGCCGCTGCGCGACGATTGGCGATGTCTTCGCCGAATATCTCTCCGAAGGGCGTCCCGGCTTCGTGCCGCATCGCTGGGCCACGCTGGCCGAGGCCGTGGGCTGGATTCGGACCGCTGGCGGTATTCCAGTGATGGCGCATCCGGGTCGCTACAACTACACCGATACGCAGCATGATGCGCTGTTCGACGAGTTCACGCAGCTTGGCGGCCGTGCCGTCGAGGTGGTGACTGGCAGCCACACGCCCGATCAGTTCCGCCGCTATGCCAACGTGGCACGCCACTATGGCTTGCTGGCGTCGCGCGGTTCCGATTTCCACGGACCTGGCGAGGGCCGTGTGGAACTCGGCGCGTTGCCCCCGCTGCCGGCCGATGTCACGCCGGTCTGGTACGACTGGTAAGCGCCCTCATAGCCAGCCCACATGTCCCAATACTTCGAGATTCATCCCGACAATCCGCAGGCGCGACTGGTCAAGCAGGCCGCGCAGATAGTGCGCCAGGGCGGCCTGATCGCGCTCCCGACTGACTCGAGTTACGCGCTGGCTTGCCAGATCGACGATAAGGCTGCCGTGGAGCAATTGCGCCGTCTGCGTGAGATCGACGAGAAGCATCACCTGACGCTGATGTGCAGCGATTTGTCCGAACTTGGCAATTTCGCCCGGGTGGACAACCGCCAGTACCGCTGGATCAAGGGCGCGACGCCCGGACCGTATGTGTTCATCCTGGAGGCGACGAAAGAAGTGCCGCGCAGGCTGTCGCACCCGGCGCGCAAGACCATCGGCGTGCGTGTGCCCGAGCATCCGATTCCATTGGCGCTGGTGGCCGAACTGGGGCAGCCGCTGATTTCCGCCACGCTGCAGTTGCCGGGCGACGACGCGCCGATGAACGACCCGGCAGAGATCCGGGCGCGTCTGGAAAAGCGCCTCGACCTGGTGATCGACGGTGGTCCGGCGCCGGCTCAGCCGACCACGGTCATCGATCTGACCAGCGGCGAGCCGGTTCTGGTGCGGGCGGGCAGGGGCGATGTGGAGCGCTTCGGCCTGAATGCGTCGGACTTCGCCACGACCTGACACACATTCGATGCCTCCGTGGGCAGGTTGCCCGATAGAATAGTCCGCATGGATTCCTCCCTGATTCAGACCTTCGCGGTCTACGCCCTGCCTGTTCTGTTCGCCATCACGCTGCACGAGGCCGCGCATGGCTATGTGGCCAAGCATTTTGGCGACAACACCGCCTACCTGCTTGGCCGGGTAAGCCTGAACCCGGTACGGCACATTGATCCGATCGGCACGGTGGCGGTGCCCCTGCTCCTGTACTTCCTGACTGCCGGCCAGTTCGTCTTCGGCTTCGCCAAGCCTGTGCCGGTGGCGTTCGATCGCCTGCGCAATCCGCGCTGGCATGGCATGTGGGTGGCGCTGGCCGGCCCGGCCAGCAATATCGTCCAGGCGTTCGCGTGGGCGCTGGTGGCCATTGGTCTGGCGCTGGCACATATCCAGGAGCCGTTCTGGAGCGAAATGGCCCGTGCTGGCGTACTGGTCAACACGGTGGTGGCGGCGTTCAACCTGTTCCCGATTCCACCGCTCGATGGTGGCCGGGTACTGACGGCGCTGCTGCCGCAGCGGCTTGCCGGCGTCATGGCGCGCATCGAGCCCTATGGCATTTTTGTCGTTCTCGCGCTGGTGGCGGCGGGTGTAATCACCAAGATCTGGATGCGTCCGGTCATGAACGGGCTGCTATCGATCGTCGAGTTGATGCTGCGTCCGGTCATGTGGCTGCTCCAGTGACGCCAGTCTCCGTCTTTCCCAATCCTTGCCTGTCCCGCGCATGACCCTGACACACCCGCCGCTCGCGGCGCCATCGCCCTGGCTGACCTGCTGGGCGCATCTGATTCGACCTGGCGGTCGCGTGCTCGACCTGGCCTGCGGCAGCGGACGCCATTCGGCATGGCTGGCGGCGCAGGGGTTTGCCGTGCTGGCGGTGGATCGCGATGCCGAGGCCATCGCGGCGCTGCCGTCGGGCATCGAGCGCCGCACGGTGGACCTGGAGCAGGGCGCCTGGCCGCTGGCCGATGCCGGCCGGTTCGACGCTGTGGTGGTCACGAACTACCTGCACCGCCCGCTGTGGCCGCACCTGATCGAGGCGCTGGCGCCCGGTGGCGTGCTGATTTATGAGACGTTTGCGGCCGGCAATGAGACCGTGGGCAAGCCTTCCCGCCCCGATTTTTTGCTGCGTCCGGGCGAATTGCTTGAAGTGGCGCATGACGCGCTGCGCGTAGTCGGTTACGAAGATGGCACGCTCGATGTGCCCCGTACGGCGTTCGTGCAGCGCATATGTGCGGTGCGCGAAGCGCCGGGTGGCGTGGATGGCACTGCGCCGCCGCGTTACCGATTGCCCACCTGAAGCGTGGGCGCAGGTGTCAGCGCGGCGGCGCCTTCACACGTTACGCCCGCTAACGTTTTCCCTCATTCCGTGGGTGTCCGGAGGGCCTGACGGTTCCGGTACAATCGCGGATGTTCGAATTTCCGAATTCCTGAGCTATGACACAGATTACCGGCAGCATCGTGGCCATCGTCACCCCGATGCACGAGGATGGCAGCCTGGACTTTCCCGCGCTGCGCGCCCTCATCGACTGGCACGCGGCGGAAGGCACCGATGGCATCGTGATCGTGGGTACCACGGGCGAATCGCCGACCGTCAACGTCGACGAGCATTGCGAACTGATTCGCGTGGCCGTCGAGCAATCCGCGGGCCGTGTACCGATCATCGCGGGCACGGGCGGCAACTCCACCAGCGAGGCGATTGAGCTGACCGCCTTCGCCAAGAAGGTGGGCGCCAACGCATCGCTGCAGGTCGTGCCCTACTACAACAAGCCGACGCAAGAAGGCATGTACCGCCATTTCCGCACGATCGCGGAAGCGGTGGATCTGCCGGTGGTGCTCTACAACGTGCCCGGCCGTACCGTGGCGGACATGAACAACGATACGATCCTGCGCCTGGCGCAGGTACCCGGTATCGTCGGCGTAAAGGAGGCGACTGGTAATATCGACCGTGCCGCGCAACTGATCAATGGCGCGCCGGAAGGCTTCGCCATCTACAGTGGCGACGATCCCACGGCCGTGGCGCTGATCCTGCTGGGTGGCCATGGAAATATCTCGGTGACCGCGAACGTGGCACCGCGCAAGATGCATGAGATGTGTGTTGCCGCGCTCAAGGGCGATGTGGTGACGGCGCGTCGTCTGCATATGGAGCTGATTGACCTCAATCGCGCAATGTTCGTGGAGGCCAATCCGATCCCCGTGAAGTGGGCGCTCCAGCAAATGGGCAAAATGGAAGGCGGTATCCGCCTGCCGCTGACCCCGCTGGCCGAAGGTCAGCATGAAACCGTGCGCCGCGCGCTCGCCGCCGCCGGCCTGCTTGGCTAAGACTTACCGGCCCACATGCGGCGATGTGCCGACTCTTGAAACCAGGATTACGTGTCAATGAAACAGAAGCTTAACCGTCGCGGCGCGACGCAAGTCCGCCGTGTCGCTGTGGTTGCGCCGGTGCTGGCGCTGTCGCTGATTGCAGGCTGCAGCAGCATCAACGAGGCCATGCAGCCCGACAAGATCGACTACAAGTCCCAGGGCAAGAAGACTGCATCGCTGGATATTCCGCCGGACCTGACCAAGCTCGAGGGCGATCGCCGCTACACGGTGCCTGATGCCGCCGGTACGTCGACGCTGTCGAACTACAGCCAGGCCAACAAGACCCGCGAAGCCTCGCCGACCGACAACGTGCTGCCGAGCACGGACGGCATCCGCATGGAGCGCGATGGCAACCAGCGTTGGCTCGTGATCAACAACGGAATGCCCCCTGACAAGCTCTGGGAGTCGCTGCGTGGCTTCTGGCAGGAGAACGGTTTCCTGCTGACGCAGGACTCTCCTGAGACCGGCATCATGGAAACGGACTGGGCCGAGAATCGCGCCAAGATCCCGCAGGACATCATCCGCAACACGATCGGCAAGGTGTTCGATGGCCTGTATTCGACGTCGGAGCGCGACAAGTTCCGCACGCGCGTCGAGCGTTCGCAGAACGGCCAACTCGAGGTGTTCATCAGCCACCGTGGCGCGCAGGAACAACTGACCGGCGTGGACAAGTCGCAGACGGTCTGGACGCCGCGTCCGGCTGATCCGGAGTTGGAGGCCGAATTCCTCTCGCGTCTGGCGCAACGCCTGGGCGTGCAGAAGGAGCAGGCCGACAAGATGGCCAAGAACCCGACGCCGGCCGGTATCGGTACGGCCCAGCCGTCGGCTGCTGCTGCGGGCGTTGGTGCCGCTGCCGCTACCGGCGCGGCCACGGCAGCCGCGACATCCAGCAGCAAGTCGTTCCTGTCGCAGGTGAATGGCTCGCCCGCGCTGCAGTTGCCGGAGCCGTTCGATCGCGCCTGGCGCTCGGTCGGTCTGTCGCTGGATCGCGTGAACTTCACGGTGGAAGATCGTGATCGCGCTCAGGGCCTGTACTACGTGCGCTATGTCGATCCGAAGACCACGGTCGATGATCGCGGTTTCTTTGGCAAGCTCTTCACCAAGCCCAATGATGGCAAGACTGCGAAGAAGTATCGCGTGGCGCTGAAGGGCAACGGTACCGGCACCACCGTGACCGTCCTGAACGATGCTGGCCAGCCCGAGAACTCCGAGATCGGCAAGAAAATCCTGACTCTGCTCGACGAACAGCTTCACTGATGATCGTCCCAGGCAGTCAAGTGGCACTGACGGCGCGAGCCGTCGAGTGCCAACCCGAGCGAGCGCATCCATGATGCGCTTTGCTTTTTTGGGCAGCGGCAGCGAGGGCAACTCGCTGCTGATCGAGGCGGGCGATGGTGCGAGCGTGACGCGCGTGCTGCTGGATTGCGGTTTCGGCATCAAGGAGACCGCTCGCCGGCTGGAGCGGCTCGGCGTCGCGCCAGAGCAACTCGATGCGGTGCTGGTCACGCACGAGCATGGCGACCATGTCGGCTCGGCCTATGCGTTTGCGGCGCGCTACAAGCTACCCGTCCACACGAGCCACGGCACGTGGCTGGCGACGTCACATATGCGAGGCGCGGATGTGGCGGATGTGCGCGTGTGCTGCGCCGATCATTCATTCTCGGTCGGTGGCTTGCAGATCCATCCCTATACGGTGCCGCATGATGCGCGTGAGCCATTGCAGTTCGTGCTGACTGATGGCGATGCACGGCTCGGTGTACTGACCGATGCAGGGATGGAGACGCCGTATGTGACCGCGCGGCTGGCGGGTGTGCATTCACTGGTGCTCGAATGCAATCACGATCGGGAGATGCTGCGTAACTCGGTCTATCCGTATTCGCTCAAACGGCGCATCGGAGGTGATTTTGGGCATCTGGCAAATGACATTGCCGCGAGTATTCTGTCTCAGGTCATGCATGGGCAGATGTCGCGCGTGGTTGCAGCGCATCTGAGCAAGCAGAACAATACGTGCGAACTGGCGGCAGGTGCGCTGGCCTCGGTGCTTGGCACATCGCCGGGGGATATCCTGATCGCGGATCAGGAAGAGGGATTGGGCTGGCAGACGGTGCGCCCATAATCTCGGCATTCATCTTCCCCGCGAATGAGGGGTGAGAAAAATCCGAGAAATAAAAAAAGCCGACCCGAAGGTCGGCTTTTTTATCGGACGAATCCGATTATTGCTTGGCAGCCGGAGCCGAAGCGTCAGCAGCCGGAGCCGAAGCGTCAGCAGCCGGAGCAGCGGCCGGAGCCGAAGCGTCAGCAGCCGGAGCAGCAGCCGGAGCCGAAGCTTCAGCCGGAGCAGCAGCAGCCGGAGCAGCCGTGTCAGCGGCGGGAGCAGCAGCTTCTTCTTTCTTACCGCAAGCGGCCAGAGCAACAGCAGCCAGCAGGGATGCGATCAGGAGAGACTTCTTCATTGTTCGTCCTTTAACTTTTAATAACGAAAACAGGCGATGAATAATTACCGGTAATTATCGCTCTTGAACTGCGAATTTGTGGCTCTCCCGGGTGCCGACAGTGCAGTGGTCCACAGTACTAGCCAGCGGGCGATTATATCCGCGTTTCCCCTGCTTGTGTACAGTCAAGATTTGCAGGTTTGATTTGTTACGCATTATTACACGCGTTTCGGTGCAATCTGGAGCCATCCTTCCATCGCCCAGTCGTGGAAGGTATCCATCAAGTCGGGCAGCGCAACACATGCCTCGACCTCGCTCGCGGTGAGCTGACGGCGGTCAGCCAGACGTCGCAGCCACTTGGCCAGCGATGCTGGCGGCTCGTAGGCTTCGCCGTTCAGGAAGAAGTGCGTGCGGTCATAGAGCGCAACGGAAGCGGGCGCCAAAACAACACCATGCGTGCGCGCCAGCTTCGTGAACTGACGCAGCGGAATTTCCTCGATTTCGTCGAATTGCACGGACGGTTTCGGCTCGGACAAATGCGTACCAAGGAATTCCGACACCATGCCGGCGTTCCATTTGAGTGACTGAAGGCGTTCCGCCACCGCCCGTGCCAGATTTGCCGGCAGTTGCGCAGGCGTCGAGGTCGCCGATTCGCCTGCATCGGCGTAACGTCCGTCGAGGCCTTCGTTGTCGGCAACGGTCTCCGAAAGCCAGGCCAGGAAATGACCTGCGAGCTCGCGATAGGCGGGGGCGCGGAAACCAATCGAGGCCGTCATGCATTCGCCTTCGGCTACGCCGTCGTGTGCGTACTGAGGTGGCAGGTAGAGCATGTCGCCGGGCTCGAGTACCCATTCCTGCTCGGCGCTGAAATCCGAAAGGATCTTGAGGGGCAGGTCGGGGATCAGGTCGAGCTTCGTCTGTGACGAAATGCGCCAGCGGCGCCGGCCCGATACTTGCAGCAGGAACACATCGTAGGAGTCGAAGTGAGGTCCCACGCCGCCGCCGTCGGTGGCATAGCTGATCATCACGTCGTCAAGCCGGGCATCGGGAACGAAGCGGAACTGGCTCATTAGCTCGGCTGCCGCGCGATCGTGCAGGTTGACGCCTTGGACCAGCAACGACCACTTGCCGGTCTTGCGCGAGGGCAGGTTGTCCTCGGAGAACGGTCCGTGTTCGAGCTTCCAGCGGTTGCGAAAGAACGACACCAGACGTGATTCCACGTCGTCGCGATCGGCAAGCTCGAAAAGCGCCTCGCGCGACACTGGGGGCACGATTTCCGGCACGGCCTGTCGAATCAGCAGCGGCTTGCGGTGCCAGATATCACGCATGAAGGCTGAGGGCGTCATGCCGCCGAGCAGGGTGAGCGGCGCGTCGGGATCGACAGGTTCCGGAGGCAAGGCCTGCGCGTATAATGCGGAATCGCTCATGGAGTCAAGAATTGAAAATCGCTAAGAATACGGTGGTGTCCGTGGTGTATAAGCTGTCGGACGCGCAGGGCAATCTGATCGAAGAGTCGGATGAGCCCATGGTCTATTTGCACGGCGGGTATGATGGCACGTTCCCCAAGATCGAGGAAGCGCTGGACGGCCACGACGCCGGCTTCGAGACCGAGTTGCAGCTGGAACCGGAAGAGGCGTTTGGCGACTACGACGCCGAACTCGTGAAGGTGGAGCCGCGTGATCGTTTCCCGGAGCCGCTCGAAGTGGGCATGCAGTTCGAGGGCGTGCCCGAGGACGGTGACGACGAAGATTCGATCATCTACACGGTGACGGACGTCGCCGAGGACAAGGTCGTGCTTGACGGCAATCACCCGCTGGCCGGCATGGCGCTGCGCTTCTGGCTGAAGGTATCGGAAGTCCGCGAGGCGACGAGCGAGGAAGTCGAGCACGGTCACGCGCACGGCGCTTCGGGCATCGAAGTGGTGGACGAAGACGAGGACGGCGAGGACGAGGCTCCTCGCACGCTGCACTAAGTCTCACAACACGAGCGATCCGCGATAGGTCATCGCGAACATGAAAAAGCCGGCATTTGCCGGCTTTTTCATTTTGTCCTCTTGTTGATGAATATCAATTGCCCTTGGGCCCATCTTGTAGCTGAACCTGGAATACCGACCGTGTGCCAGGCGTGATCGTCAGCTCCGTCCATCGCGAAGGAGTGCCGATGGGCAGTGCGACTCGCGTGAAGTTGGCAACGATCTTCCCCGACGTGTCGCGTAAAGGCTTGTCGACGCTGAAGCCGTTATCGCTTGCATGGACCAGCAGCACCTGGCCAGAGAACTTCGAGGACAGATCACGAAGCTGACGCTTGAACTCGAGATAGCCGTCGCGTGCCCCGTGACGCACGAACGCGTCCAGCAGGCTTGGTTTGCCACGTTTTTCCCAGCCGTTCCCGAATAGCGGATCGGCGTGCGCGATGACCACGATGCCGGGCAGATCGCGCTGCTCGGCAACTGAGAATGCCCTGGCCAGCCATTGCCGGTTGGCTTCGCGCCGATCCTCGAATTCGCCATTGCGCCCGCCCTCGATGCGATAGTGGTTGTTGTCGCCGGGCAGGTTCAGGCCCACCAGCATCACGCCACCGGTGACGAGCCGCACGTTTTCCCGATAGCTGCGGAACAGCGCCTGATCCGACTGACGCACCACTGGCAATGTGCGTCGCCCAAGCGTGGTGTCGAGCGGGAAGAACAGCTCCCGCAATCGATTGAGCCGCTCCACGGCATCGAACTTCCCGTTTGAGGGCTTCTGGCACTCAGCCCAGTCGGTTTCGCCAGGTACGTAGAGCAGCGGTGTGGGCGAATCGTCGAGCACCTGCAGCCGCGCATTGAGAAGGGTGTCACCACAGGATTCGGTATCGCCCTTGATGCCACCAGCGTGGACGATCATCGCGACCTGCTGCGCGTTCATCATGTCGAACAGCGCAGTCGCGTCTGCTTCCGCGGCTGGCCATTGCGGGGTGTCGGCAATCAGGGCGATCCGGGTCATCTGCACGGTCGGCACTGGCGGCGGCGCAATGCTACCCGCCCGCGCCGCGTGCGCGAGCGCCGGCACCGCGAGCAACGCGCAGGCAATGGCCGCCAAGCAAGCGGCCGCCGAGCTTCGACCCCGGAAGCGTGCCGTCATACCGTTCGCGCGGTCTCCGAGATGGACTTGAGTCGGTACAGCGCCTCGAGCGCTTCTCGCGGCGAGAGGCTGTCCGGGTCGATATCGGCCAGCGCTTCCAGCGTGGCAGCCTGCGCGGGCGGCACGGCGGACTGGCCTGCCGATTTGTCATCTTCATCGTCTGCGGACGGTGAAGACTGCGCCGAGAACAGATCCATCTGCGGCGTGGGCGTGGCGTCCGCCGATTGTTCTTCCAGCCACGCGAGATGCTTGCGCGCTGCGCGAATGACCGGTTGCGGAACACCCGCCAGTTGGGCCACCTGCAGCCCGTAGCTCTGGCTGGCCGGACCGTCCTGCACCGCATGCAGGAATACGATGCCATCGCCATGCTCCACGGCTGACAGGTGCACGTTGGCAGCCTGCGGGAACTCGACTGGCAGTTGCGTCAGCTCGAAATAATGGGTGGCAAACAGTGTGTGGCTGCGGTTGTGGGATAGCAGATGACGCGCGATGGCCCACGCGAGGGCGAGACCGTCGAAGGTCGAAGTACCGCGGCCGATCTCATCCATCAGCACCAGGCTGGATGGCGTGGCGTTGTGCAGGATGGCTGCGGCTTCGGTCATTTCGACCATGAAGGTCGAACGACCGCCCGCCAGGTCGTCGGCGGCCCCAATACGCGTGAAGATGCGGTCCACCGGGCCAATCACGGCACGGCGTGCCGGCACCCAGGCACCGACGCAGGCCAGCAGAACGATCAATGCGGTCTGGCGCATGAACGTCGACTTACCACCCATGTTCGGGCCGGTGATCAGCAGCAGCTTGCGGGCCTCGTTCAACTGACAGTCGTTTGCGATGAACGCGACGGACTCCGCGGCCAGCTGACCTTCCACGACGGGATGGCGGCCCTGCGAGATGTCGATGACGTTCTCCTGGACGCGTTCTGGCTGGACCCAGTCGAGTGTTTTTGCACGTTCGGCCAGTGTGGCAAGCACGTCGAGGCGGGCGAGCGCGCCGGCCACGCGGCGCAGACTGCCGATATGCGGCAGCAGGGCCTGCAGCAGACCGTCGTAGAGCTGCTTCTCGCGAGCCAGCGCGCGATCCTGTGCCGAGAGCGCCTTGTCCTCGAACGCTTTCAACTCGGGTGTGATGTAGCGTTCGGCGTTCTTGAGGGTCTGCCGGCGTCGATAGTCGTCGGGCACCTTGTCGGCCTGCCCGTTGGTGACTTCGATATAGAAGCCATGAACACGGTTGTATTCGACGCGCAGGTTCGTGATGCCTGTGCGCTCGCGCTCCCGGGTTTCCAGGTCGATCAGGAATTGACCGCAGTTTTCAGAGATATCGCGCAGTTCGTCGAGCTCACTGTCGTAGCCGCGCGCGATGACGCCGCCGTCGCGAATCACCGTTGAGGGTTCATCCGCCACGGCGCGGATCAACAGTTCCAGGCAGTCCTGCGGAATGTCGATTTCCTCAAGGGTCTGCGCCAGCAGCGGCGCATCCTCTGAGCTGACCGTGGCGGCCTGCACATCGGGCAGGGCACGCAGGGTGTCGCGCAGCGAGGACAGATCGCGCGGACGTGCCGACAGCAACGCGAGTCGCGCGGTGATCCGCTCGACGTCGGCAAGCTTGCGCAGCACGGCACGCAAGCCGTCCGGCCCTTGTGTGATCAGCGCCCCAATGGCCTGCTGACGCGCTCGCGGCAGGGCCGGGTCGCGCAACGGATGATGCAACCAGTGGCGCAGCGCGCGGCTGCCCATCGTCGTCGCGCATGTGTCGAGCAGCGAGAAGAGCGTTGGCGATTCGGTGCCACGCAGCGTTTCGGTCAGTTCGAGGTTGCGGCGCGTTGCCGAATCGAGGCCGACAAATTCGGATTCCCGCTCGACAGTGACGCCCTGCACGTGCCGCAGAGACTGGCCTTGCGTGGTGGCTGCATAGTTGAGCAGCGCGCCGGCAGCGCCGAGGGCGGCACCCAGGCCCGAGCAGCCGAACGGCTCCAGGCTGGCCACGCCGATCTGTTCGCGCAGGCGGCGAGTACCGGCTTCCTGGTCAAAGTGCCATTCCGGCAACCGGGTGCGCGCGCATGTCAGCGCCGGAAGGTCCATGCCGTCGGTGTACAGCACCTCGGCGGGACGGATACGCTCGAGTTCGCGGGACAACTGCGCGGCGTCGCACTCCATGAGTCGCAGTTCGCCACTGGCCAGGTTCAGCCATGCCAGGCCCGTCTTGCTGACGCCGCGGCGTGTGGTCTGCTGGTGCACGGCCAGCAGGAACGTGTCGGACTTGTCCGGCAGCAGGGCGGCATCGGTCAGCGTGCCGGGCGTAACGATGCGCACCACTTTGCGCTCGACCGGGCCCTTGCTGGTCGCTGGGTCACCAATCTGTTCGCAGATCGCCACGGATTCGCCAAGCTTTACCAGGCGCGCCAGATACTGGTCAGCCGAATGGAATGGGATCCCGGCCATACGGATTGGCACACCGCCAGACTGGCCGCGCGCGGTCAGCGTGATGTCGAGCAATCGCGCGGCCTTCTCGGCATCGTCATGAAATAGCTCATAGAAGTCACCCATCCGGTAGAAAAGGAGCGTGTCCGGGTGGTCGGCCTTGATGCGGTGGTACTGCAGCATCATGGGCGACTGCTTCTCGGCTTTCTCGGGCTTTTCCTGCTTGCCGACTTTCTCGGCCCTGGCGGAAGTCGCGGCAAGGTCGGGCGATTCACTCGCGGTCACGGTGTTCTCGCCTTCAGCGGCAGGTACGGATAGGGCTTCTGACATGCATTCCTCTCGGGCGGCAAGCGGCGCAAGTGCCGGGCCGCCGGTGTATCGGTTGCCGGCGGTCTGGTGGCGTCTGGATTACAGGCCCACCCCGTGCGCGGCGTAAAAGGGCATTTTACTGCGACCCCACACCTCGGCTTCGTGCCGAATTCTCATTTTTGCTGGGATTTTCCGTTCTGGACTCAGACGCTGCCCGCGATGGCGTCCAGCGCGACGCGCGCGAGGAACCCGCTCCGGGTTTCGTGGCGACGTTCCACGAACATGTCGATCTTGTGCAATACAAAACGAGGTAGGCTGATATTGATTCGCTCCGGGCGTGCGTCGAGCTTGCTCATGTCGATGTCGGCCAGCGCCCAGATCGCGCCTGCGTACTCCGGTTGGGCCATCAGCGTGCCGATCGGCGTCGCTTTCAGAACAACCTCCTCGCCAAGGGAGAGCAGCGCCACCACGTGAGTCGTGATGGCCTCGCGTGCATTGCGGACCGCTTCCTCGATCGATTCGCCGGCGGAGTAACAGCCCGCCACATCGGGCACCGTCACGCCGTAGACCGAGTTCGCATCCTTGTGAATGGCAATGGGAAAGTCCATGTCGTTCCTCTTTGTACACGGCGCGCCGCTCATAGTCCGGCCGTCCTCAGAATGTTTCGGACCGTGCCTGTCGGCAGATCCTTCTTCGGATGGGGCACGGTCACAATCAGCATGTGCCGCGGATGTTTGAAGGTGAAATGACTGCCATGCGTGCGCACCAGCTTCCACCCCTTCTGTTCGAGCAATCGGATCAGCGTGGACGAATGCAATTTCGAGCCCTGGATGATCCGTGTGTAAGTCTACACACGGCGTTAGGGGGCGCAAGTAAACTTGTGTGTCGCGAGCAACTTTATGGCGGGTGTATCGGAAAATCCCGGGCGAGATTCTGAAAGAAAGTGTGCAAAACGAAACAGGCGCCACCGGATCTCTCCGATGGCGCCTGTTTGGAAGCAGCCTGGGGGCTAGCTAAGGATCAGACGGCGGCGGGCTTCGCGTTGTCGAGCGAGAAGGGGGCCAGCAGGCGAACCATCTGCGCGAAGGCCTTCGGGTTGCCGGCCAGCACTTCACCCTGTTCCATCTGGCGCGATTCGCCGGCGTAGTTGCCGACCAGACCGCCAGCTTCAGTGATCAGCAGCATGCCGGCAGCCATGTCCCACGGCTTGAGGCCGCGCTCGAAGAAGCCATCCAGACGGCCGCAGGCGACGTAGGCCAGGTCCAGGGCGGCGGCGCCCGGACGGCGCAGACCGGCGCAGCTACGCGTCATCAGCGCGAACATTTCCAGGTATTCGTCCATGCCTTCCAGATCGCGGAACGGGAAGCCGGTGCCGATCAGGCAATCGGCCAGCTTGTCGCGGCGCGTGACGCGGATGCGGCGGTTGTTCAGGAACGCGCCCGCGCCCTTGCTGGCGGTGAACAGTTCGTCGCGGGTTGGGTCGTAGACCACGGCTTGCGACGGCACGCCCTTGTGCAGCAGGCCGATCGATACCGCGTACTGCGGAAAGCCGTGGATGAAGTTCGTGGTGCCGTCCAGCGGGTCGATAACCCAGGTGAACTCGCTCTGTTCTTCGCCGTCGGCCCAGGACTGACCGGACTCTTCCGCTAGAATGGCGTGCTCGGGGTAGGCGGTGCGGATGATGTCGATGATGGCCGCTTCGGCCGCGCGATCGACTTCAGTGACGAAATCGTTGTGTTGTTTGCGCGAAACGCGCACCAGATCGACGTCGATCGACGCGCGGTTGATGATGGACCCCGCCTTGCGGGCCGCCTTGACGGCGATATTGAGCATCGGATGCATGAATTTCTCCAGGCGGGGCAACCGCGCCACGACGCGACATGGGACGCCACAGAAACAAGGGCGAATCGCGCGGGCTGCCGGGGCCGCCAGACAACACAACGAATTGTAGAAGAACGGGGTGCGTCGCCATGTGAGGCGCCGCACCGCAATTGGAAGGCAGCATTGTATAGGAACCTGGCCTCTCGCACGAGTCGACAACCTCGATCGAGCCGGGCGGGACGCTCCGGATGACCGAAGTGTTGAACTCTCAGATGGATCCGATTCCGCGCGGCGCGGCCGCAAGTGATCTTTCGGACATTTTTTCGCATGTGCGTGTGGTGCTGGTGGAAACCAGCCACCCCGGCAACGTGGGCTCGGTCGCGCGTGCGATCAAGACGATGGGCTTCGGCCACGTGCCGGGGAGCCTGGTGCTGGTCTCGCCGCGCGAGCCGGGCGTCGTGTCGCATCCCGATGCCGTCGCGATGGCCAGTGGTGCCGATGATGTGCTGGCCAGCGCCACGATCGTCGACAGCATCGAGGCCGCGCTGGCTGGTACGGCCTTTACCGTCGCGATGACCGCCCGGCAGCGCGAATTCGGGCCACCGAGGCTGTTACCGCGCGCCGCCGTGGCCAAGGCGCGGTCGGTGCTGGAGGCGGACCCCGCTACAACGGTCGCCTTCGTATTCGGTAATGAACGCTTCGGCTTGCCGAACGACGCGGTATTGCGCTGTTCGGCGGTGACGCATATTCCTGCCAATCCGGTTTATGCCTCTCTCAACCTGGCCCAGGCCGTGCAGCTCATTGCCTATGAGATGCGGCTGGCCCTACTCGAGGCGCAGGAAACGGCCGGCGGGCTCCCGGACGTCGCTGGCGATATCGGCTATGCTGGTGACCCCGCCACCACCGAGCAGATCGAGGCGATGTTTGGCCACCTTCAGGCCGGGCTTGCGGCGATCGGCTTTCTGGACCCGGCGAATCCGCGCAAGCTGATGCCGCGCCTGCGCCGGTTGTTCGCGCGGACGGGCCTGGAGCGCGAGGAAGTGAACATCCTGCGTGGCATCGCCAAGCGCATGCTGCTGACGGGCGATGCAAAGCACGACGACAACAAGGAAGACTAGTTCCGTGGCGATTTTCCCGGCGTACATCATGCAAGACCTCATCCGTGGCGCGGTGTCCGGTCGCTCGGTGGTGAGGCATGCGTGCGCGCATTTGCCGGAACGATGTTGAGCCTGGTGCTGACCCGGGACGTCGTTTCAGACCCGTTCTGAGGCGGCTTTCCAAGAAGCCCTGACGTCGTCAGGGCGGGGCGGCAGGCGCGCAAATCTCTTACACTCGCTGTCTCGCGCCAGAGCCGTCCCCCACACTGACTGCTCAATACCGGCCACTGACCTCGGCGGCGACCAGTTCCATGAACGGCGCACGCTGCGGCAACACGACACGAAGAAGATGTTCACTCGCCTGAAGGAAGATATCGATACGATCATGCTGCGCGACCCCGCCGCGCGCAGCCGTCTGGAAGTCCTGACTTGCTATCCCGGGCTGCACGCCGTGGTGTTTCACCGCGTGGCCAATGCGTGCTGGCGAGGTGGATTGCACTGGCTGGGGCGCTGGATCTCGCACTGGTCCCGCTTTCTGACCGGGATCGAGATCCACCCGGCGGTCAAGCTGGGTCGTCGCGTGTTCATCGACCATGGCATGGGCGTGGTGATCGGCGAAACCGCCGAGATTGGCGACGATTGCACGATTTACCAGGGTGTGACGTTGGGCGGCACGTCGCTGTACAAGGGCCAGAAACGCCATCCGACGCTGGGTGTCGGCGTGGTGGTGAGCGCCGGCGCCAAGGTGCTCGGCGGCTTCGAGGTGGGCGCGGGCGCGCGCGTTGGATCTAATGCCGTCGTGCTGAAGCCTGTGCCCGCTGGGGCGACGGCAGTGGGGATTCCGGCACGCATCATCATGCCCGATGCGCCTTCCACGCAGCAGGGCGCGAAACAGGAATTCTCGGCCTACGGCATCACGCCGAACGCGGACGATCCCGTGTCCCTGGCGCTCAAGAGCCTGATCGACAACGCGGCCAAGCAACATGACCGCATCGAGGCCGTGCTGGCCGCGCTCGACCGGCTCGGCGAGCATCTCGAGAACACGCCGAACGACCGCTTCGACGCGAGCGAGCTGCGCAAGCTGATGAAGTAGTGGAGGCGCACGCCGGTCTGCGTGGCGGTTGGCGCGAGCCAGGCATCGTCAGTCGACCTGCGGCAGCACGCGGAAGCCGGTGCCGTCGAGTTCGAGCACGGCGGCCCTCGGATGGCGGCCATCGAGGTCCCAGTCCGTCAGCACCCAGCGCTCGCCCGCTTCGTGCGTGTGGCGCGCGGGACGGTGCGTGTGGCCGTGCACCAGCGTGCCGGCCCCGCTCGAGGCGAGCAGTGCGTTGACGGCGTCCGGTGCCGCATCGCCATAGGTGACCGGCGCCGCGTCGATGTCTTGGCGCGTGCGCCCGGCCTCGCTGTCCGCCCGAAGGCGTCGGGCGATCGACAGTCGCGTGCCGAGTGGCAGCAGCAGGAACAGCCGTTGTACCCAGCCCTTGCGTGTCCAGCGGCGAAAGCGCATGTAGCGCTCGTCGTCCGTGCACAGCATGTCGCCGTGGCTGAGCGCCACGCGGCGGCCAGCACAGACGATAACCGACGGGTCCGGCAGCAGCGACGCGCCCGCCCTGGCCGCGAATCGACGGCCAAGCAGGAAATCACGATTGCCGTGCATCAGATAGACCGGCACGTCGGCATCGGCAAGCCGGCGCAGCGCGGCGGCAACCTCGGCCGCGAACGGCGAGTCGGTTTCCTCATCCCCTACCCAGAACTCGAAAAAGTCCCCCAGGATGAACAGCGTGCGCGCATCCCGTGCCGCACGCTCGAGCACACGGTGGAAGGCCGCCAGCGTGCGCGGCATGTCGGCCGTCAGGTGGAGATCGGAAATGAACCACGCCGGCGCCTGCACCTCGATCGGGGCGGCCACCGGCGTGCGGGTGGGAGCGGTCATGCGGTCCGGATGTCTGTATTCACCACGAGCGGCATGCCGCCTGTCGTTCGAATCGACGTTAAGCGCGATTACTCGACAATCGTGGCTTTCTCGATCACGACGTCCTCGAGCGGCACGTCCTGATGGAAGCCCGAGCTGCCGGTGCGCACGCCTTTGATGGCGTCGATCACGTCGGTGCCTTCCACGACCTTGCCGAACACCGCATAGCCGAAGCCTTGCGGCGTGGGCGAGCTGAAGTTCAGGAAGTCGTTGTCCACCACGTTGATGAAGAACTGGGCCGTGGCCGAGTGCGGCGCGTTGGTGCGGGCCATGGCAACCGTGTAGCGGTCGTTCTTCAGGCCGTTGCCGGCTTCGTTCTCGATCGGCGCATCGGTGTCCTTCTGCTTCATGCCCGGCTCGAAGCCGCCGCCCTGGATCATGAAGTTCTTGATGACGCGGTGGAAGATCGTGTTGTCATAGTGGCCCTTGCGCACGTACGACAGGAAGTTCTCGACCGACTTCGGGGCCTTCTCGGCGTCCAGTTCGATGACGATGGCGCCTTGCGTGGTTTGGAGTTGTACCTTGCTCATAGGGTTACCTCTGTTCGATGATGCGATGACGGTTGTATTCGGGGTTGCCTGGGGTCACTTGGTGACCACGGTGGCCGATTCGATCACGATCGGCGCGGCAGGCACGTTGCGCATGGCGCCATACGCCGTAGTCGGCGTGGTCTTGATCTTGTCGATCGTGTCCATTCCCTCTACCACCTTGCCAAAGACGGCATATCCATTGCCGTCCGGCTGTGGGTAGTCGAGGTTCGGATTATCCACCACATTGACGAAGAACTGGGCGGTTGCCGAGTTCGGGTTCGACGTGCGTGCCATGGCGACGGTCCCGGCCTTGTTCTTCAGGCCGTTCTGCGATTCCAGCGCGATCGGCGCCAGCGTCGGCTTTTCCTTCATGTCGCGGTCGAAGCCACCGCCCTGAACCATGAAGCCGTTGATCACGCGATGGAAGATCGTGCCGGAATAGAAGCCGCTTTTTACGTAGCCCATGAAGTTGGCCACGGTCTTCGGGGCGGCATCGGGGTACAGCTCGATAGTGAACTTGCCGGCGCTCGTCACGAACTGCACGCGCTCGGTCTTCGGCGCGGCGGTGGCGGGGCTGGCGCCCTGGGCCATTGCGGCCAGCGGAGACAGGGCAGTGGCGGCGGCCATCAGGCCGGTCAGGACGATGCGGCGGGAAAGGATCATGTCTGGACTCCGGGTTGCAGGTCTGGCAGTCGGCAACGTCACTTGGACGTCGCCGGATAAGGCGTTGAATACTGTGCGAGTTCAGCGTGCGTCGGGCGTGCTGGCGGGCGGGGTAAGCGGCGACGTGGCCGCCTTTGCCTTGCCCTTGACCGCCGCGGCGCCCGATGCCGGGGCGGGCATGGCGGATGGCGCGGATGCGGCGGCTGGCTGCAGTTCGCGTAGGCTCGCGGCGGCGCGCTTGTCGCCGGGGTTGCGGCGCGTTGCGTCGCCATAGGCCTGGACGGCCAGGGCCCGATAGACGTCGCCCAGGTTGCTATAGGAGAGCGCGTAGTCGGGCCGGGCCTCGATGGCCAGCAGCAGTTCGGCCTCCGCGCGCTTCAGGTCGCCGCGTTTTGCGTACAGCAGCGCCAGGTTATTGTGCGGCTCTGGCAGTTCGGGGAAATCTTGCGCCATCTCGGCAAAGGCCTTGATCGCATCGTCCTCGCGGCCGGCCTTGGCCATTGCCCATGCGCGCTGGAATCGAGCCTGCGCATTGCGCGGGTTGTCGGCCAGCACGCGGTCGAATCCGGCGATGGCGTCGTCATAGCGCTTCTCGTTGGCCGCCTTCTGCGCGGGCTTCATGCCGGGGTCCGCCGATTGCGGTCCGGTCGGCGCGGCCGGTGGCGGCGTCAGCGAAAGCGGCCCGTTCTGCGCGAACGCTGGCGCTGCGCTCAGCGCGGCGGCCATCGCCAGCGCGCTCGCCAGCGCGGAAAGGGGGCCGCCACGGCGGGACGAAACAATGGTCGGGATGGGCAGAGGCAGGCTCATGTAAGGGCGGTCCGTTATACTCCGCGGCATTCTAACAAAGCGGCGGGGCGTGGAGCACAGGTCGCAAGTTCGCGTGACATTGTCGGCAGCGCGTCCGGCCGCCGTTGATGGCTTCCGGTAAGATATGGGGCTCGCGCGCCATCGACATGCTTGTCAGCGCGCGGCAGTCTCGCTCGATGTCATCGACGCCGTATCCACTCACATCCGCTTCATGCAGCAATTGAACATCTACAACACGCTCGCGCGTGAAAAGCAGCCATTCGTGCCCATCGAACCCGGCAAGGTCCGCATGTATGTGTGCGGCATGACCGTGTACGACTACTGTCACGTTGGCCATGCGCGGGTGATGGTGGTGTTCGATATGGTGCACCGCTGGCTGCGCGCCGCCGGGTACGACGTGACGTACGTCCAGAACATCACTGATATCGATGACAAGATCATTCGTCGCGCCGCGGAGAACGGCGAGACGATCGGTCAGCTCACCACGCGTTTCATCCAGTACATGCACGAGGATGCCACGGCGCTGGGCGTGATCCGTCCCGACTATGAGCCGCGCGCGACCGAATACGTGCCGCAGATGCTCAATATCATCGAGAAACTCGAAGCCAAGGGCCTGGCCTACCAGGCGACGGACGGCGACGTGAACTACTCGGTGCGCAAGTTCCCGGGCTACGGCAAGCTGTCGGGCAAGTCGCTGGAAGATCTGCGCGCCGGCGAGCGCGTCAATGCCAACGATGCCAAGCAGGATCCGCTCGACTTCGTACTGTGGAAGTCGGCCAAGGCAAGCGAGCCGCCCGAAAGCAAGTGGGACTCGAAGTGGGGCAGCGGCCGTCCGGGCTGGCATATCGAATGCTCGGCCATGAGCTGCACGCTGCTCGGTGAGCATTTCGATATTCACGGCGGCGGCGCCGACCTGCAGTTCCCGCACCACGAGAACGAGATCGCGCAATCGGAAGGGGCTTCCGGCAGGCCGTTCGTCAATATGTGGATGCACAACGGTTTCGTGCGTGTGAATGACGAGAAGATGTCGAAATCGCTCGGCAACTTCTTCACGATCCGCGATGTGCTCAAGGAGTACGACGCCGAAGTGGTGCGCTTCTTCATCCTGCGCGCGCACTATCGGAGCCCGCTGAACTATAGCGATGCCCACCTTGATGACGCACGCCACGCACTGACGCGCCTGTATACAGCGCTCAAGGAAACGCAGCCCGGCGGTTGCGCGGTGGATTGGGAAGAGTCTCACGCGAAGCGCTTTGCCGAAGCGATGAACGACGACTTCAACACGCCAATCGCCATGTCGGTGCTGTTCGACCTGGCCAGCGAGGTCAATCGCACCGGTTCCGTGGCCGCGGCGCATCAACTCAAGGCGCTCGGCGGCACGCTGGGTCTGCTTGAGCGCGATCCGCACACGTTCCTGCAAGGTGGTCATGTCGCCGGCAGCCTGAGCGGCGAGCAGATCGAAGCGCAGATCGCGGCCCGCCGTGCGGCCAAGGCCGCGCGCAATTTCGCCGAGGCCGACCGCATTCGCGCCGAATTGCTCGAAGCCGGCGTGGTGCTGGAAGACAAGCCAGGTGGTGCCACCGAGTGGAGGCGTGCTTGAACGCTGCCGCGCGCAAGCCGAAGGCGGTTGCACCTGCCCAGCCGAAGCCGGTGGCGGGGAAGGCTGCCGCCAAGGTCGCGCCAAAGGCCGGCGGCAAGCCCCGCAAATCGGACCTGCCCGAGGTGGATGCGGTACCCCTGCCGGTCGAAACCGTCGTCGACGCGGTGCGGCCCGCTTATTGGGACGAGGCGTGTGCTGACCTGATGAAGCGCGACCGCATCCTGCGCAAGATGATTCCTACCTATGGTCCGGCGCATCTGGTGTCGCGTGGCGATCCGTTCGTCACACTGGCGCGCTCGATCGTCGGCCAGCAGATATCGGTGAAGGCCGCGCAATCGGTCTGGGAACGGCTCGCCGCCAGGTGCCCGCGCCTGACGCCGGCGCAGTTCCTGAAATCCGGGTCCGAGGAGTTGGCTGGTTGCGGGTTGTCGAAGCGCAAGGCGGAGTACATCATTGATCTGGCCGACCACTTCAAGGCGGGGCGCGTGCACGTCAAGGAATGGGTGGCGATGGACGACGAGGCAGTGATCGCCGAGTTGACCCAGATCCGCGGCATCGGACGCTGGACGGCGGAGATGTTCCTGATGTTCAATCTGATGCGACCCAACGTGCTGCCGCTCGACGATGTCGGGCTGATCAACGCGATCTCCACCAACTACTTCAGCGGAGAACCGGTGACACGTAGTGAGGCACGCGAGGTGGCCGCCAACTGGGAGCCGTGGCGAACGGTGGCGACGTGGTACATGTGGCGCAGTCTGGACCCCCTGCCAGTGACGTATTAGGAATGCGGCAGGAGTGCGGTAGGGTAAATTTGGAGCAAAAACGGCGTTAATTTCTGCGATTTGTGCGCAGAAATCAACTTCCTGGGCGGTCGGAAACGGTATTTTTTCCGGTAGAATGCGCCCCTTCACAGACAGGTCCGCGTTTTTATGAAAACCACCTTCCTGGATTTCGAGCAGCCGATTGCCGAGCTCGAGGCAAAGATCGAAGAACTGCGTTTTGTGCAGGACGACTCGGCTGTCGATATTTCCGAAGAGATTTCCCGGCTGGCCGGCAAGAGCCAGCAGCTGACCAAGGACATCTACGCCAACCTGACCCCGTGGCAGGTGGCACAGATCGCGCGCCATCCGCAGCGTCCGTACACGCTGGACTATGTGCGCGAGATCTTCACCGACTTCCATGAACTGCACGGCGACCGTGCGTTTGCCGACGATCTGTCGATCGTGGGCGGCCTGGCGCGCTTCAACGGCCAGGCTTGCATGGTGATCGGTCATCAGAAGGGCCGCGACACGAAGGAACGCGCGCTGCGTAACTTCGGCATGTCGAAGCCCGAGGGATACCGCAAGGCCAAGCGCCTGATGGAACTGGCTGACAAGTTCGGCCTGCCGATCTTCACGTTCGTCGACACGCCGGGGGCATTCCCGGGCATCGACGCCGAAGAGCGTGGCCAGTCCGAGGCCATCGGCCACAACCTTTATGTCATGGCCGGCCTGAAGGTGCCTCTGATCGCGACGATCATCGGTGAGGGCGGTTCGGGTGGCGCGCTGGCGATCGCCGTCGGCGACGTGGTGCAGATGCTCCAGTTCGCAACCTACGCAGTGATTTCGCCGGAAGGCTGCGCGTCGATTCTCTGGAAGACTGCCGAGAAGGCGCCTGAAGCCGCCGAGGCACTGGGTCTGACGGCTCATCGACTGAAGGCGCTGGGCCTGATCGACAAGATCGTGAGCGAGCCGCTGGGTGGCGCGCATCGCGATGCGAAGGGCATGGCGACGATGCTCAAGCGCTCGCTGGCCGAATCGCTGCGCCAGTTCCAGGGCATGAGCGTCAAGGAACTGCAGGCGCGTCGTCACGAGCGACTGATGGCCTATGGCAAGTTCAAGGAAACCGGCGCCCAGGAATGATGTGAGCGCAGGGAATTCGACGCAACTGATCGCGCGTCTGACCGACAAGGTCGCACAGGCTCTACAGGCCAGTGCGGCCTTTGTTGTTTCTGGCGATAGGCGGTTGGAGACTGGTAGCCAACTGGCTGCCGACGGGCAGCCCGTGACCGTCGCGGTGGCGCTGTCAGGTGGCCGTGACTCCGTGGCGCTGCTCCATGCCACGCGGGAAGCCCTGGCCGCCACGTGGCCGCTTGCGCGTCTGGTGGCGCTGCACGTGCACCATGGCCTGCAGGCGCAGGCTGATGACTGGGACCGATTCTGCGCCGCGCTGTGCGGCGATCTGCAGGTGCCCTTGGTCAGCGAGCGCGTGACGGTGCAGGCGGCGACGGGCGAGGGCATAGAGGCCGCGGCGCGGCGAGCTCGCCATGAGGCGCTGGGCCGGATGTGTCGCGAGCAGGGCGCACGGCTGCTACTGTTCGCGCATCATCGTGACGATCAGGTGGAAACCGTGCTGCTGCGGCTGTTCCGTGGAACGGGTGTGGCCGGTATGGCTGGAATGCCCGCGCGACGCCCGCTCGATGAACGGGGCGACGTTCAACTGGTGCGGCCATGGCTCGGTGTGACACGCGCCGAGATCGACGATTACTGCGCGTGGCAGGGGTTGCGCTGGATCGACGATCCTTCGAACGCGGACACGCGTTTCGCGCGCAATGCGCTGCGCGCGCAATTGCCTGCACTATTACAGGCGTTTCCGGCCCTCTATGAGAACGTGGCCCAGGCCGCCACGCATTTCGCACAGGCGGCCGGCATGCTCGATGCGCTGGCCGCGCAATCGCTGGCTTCGCTGGTCTGCGCCGGGCGCGATGCTGACACCATTTCAGAACTTGATCTCGCGGGCCTGCGCGCCTTGCCATCCGAGCACGCGGATGCCGTGCTGCGCCACTGGCTGCGCGATCTCGGCACCCAGCCGCCGTCGACGGCGCGCCTGGCCGCGATGCGGGCCCAACTCATCCAGCATCAAGGTGGCGAGCCGGCCATCGCGCACGATGGCCTGGTGTTGCGTCGTTTCCGTGACCGGCTGCTGGCCTGCCCAGCCGTGTCCGCTGGAATGCCGGCGCCGTTTGCATTCGAGTGGCGCGGCGAATCGCGCATCGTAGTGCCGGCATGGCGTGGCGAACTGCACTTCGAGCGTGATGACACCTTTGGTGTGCCCGAGTCTGTGCTGCGCGTGCCGTTGAGGCTGGCTGGCAGGGTAGGGGGCGAGCGCATCGTCCTGCGTCCGGGTGGCCCGGCGCGAGCGCTGAAACAGGCCTATCAGGAGGCGGATATTCCCGCATGGCGGCGAGCGCATCTGCCGCTGCTATGGAGTGCCGATGTGCTGGTTCTGGCGGCTGGTTTGGGCATGCATCGTCGCTGGCCCAGCGATGCGCCACATGCCCCGCGGTGGCGCGTGGAGTGGCTCGCACGGCCCGATCTGCGCGGCTAATCTCACGGTTTTCGGCGAAAAATGGGGACAGTATCATTTCGGCTTGTGAATTATTTTCACAAGAAAATGATGCAAAATCTGCGGTGTTTTTGCCGGATTTACCCCCTTTGACCTTTACGGGCAGCCACTCTTCGTGTAATTTCATTGGCTTTGCACAATCGCTGGCGTCGATAAGAAGATGGCTCTCATCGTTCACAAATACGGCGGCACTTCGATGGGTTCCACGGAACGCATCAAGAATGTCGCCAAGCGCGTGGCCAAGTGGCACCGCGCCGGTCACCGCGTTGTCGTGGTGCCTTCGGCCATGTCGGGCGAAACCAATCGCCTGCTGGGCCTTGCCAAGGAAATCTCCGCGCAGCCGGACCCGCGTGAACTCGATATGCTGGCGTCGACCGGCGAGCAGGCCAGCGTGGCCCTGCTGGCCATCGCGCTGCACGGCGAAGGCATCGACGCGGTCAGCTACACGGGCTGGCAGGTGCCGGTGAAGACGGACTCGTCCTACACCAAGGCCCGCATCGAATCGATCGATGACGAGCGCATCCTGGGTGACCTCGACGCCGGCAAGGTGGTCGTGGTCACGGGTTTCCAGGGCATCGACGGCGACGGCAACATCACGACACTGGGTCGCGGCGGTTCAGATACCTCGGCCGTGGCCATTGCCGCGGCGATTGAAGCCGACGAGTGCCTGATCTATACCGACGTGGATGGCGTGTACACGACCGATCCGCGCGTGGTCGAGGACGCCCGTCGCCTGGACCAGATCACCTTCGAGGAAATGCTGGAAATGGCCAGCCTGGGTTCGAAGGTTCTGCAGATCCGTTCGGTGGAGTTTGCCGGCAAATATCGCGTGAAGACGCGCGTGCTGTCGTCGCTGACCGACCCCCTGATGCCGCTCGAACAGGAAATGCATTCGGGCACGCTGATTACTTTTGAGGAAGAGTCTGAAATGGAAGCAGCCGTCATCTCCGGCATCGCCTTTGCCCGTGACGAAGCCAAGATCACTGTCCTTGGCGTGCCGGACAAGCCGGGCATCGCCTACCAGATCCTGGGCCCGATCGCCGACGCCAACATCGACGTCGACATGATCATCCAGAACCAGTCCGTGGACGGCAAGACCGACTTCACGTTCACCGTGCCGCGCGGTGACTACCAGCGTGCGCTGACGATCCTGAACGACAACGTGAAGGGCCATATTGGCGCCGAGAGCGTGTCGGGCGATCCGAAGGTGTCGAAGGTCTCGGTGGTGGGCGTGGGTATGCGCTCGCACGTAGGCATCGCCAGCAAGATGTTCCGCACGCTGTCGGAAGAGGGCATCAACATCCAGATGATCTCCACGTCGGAAATCAAGATCTCGGTGCTGATCGACGAGAAGTACATGGAGCTCGCCGTGCGCGCGCTGCACAAGGTGTTCGAACTGGATCAGGCGTGATCCGGAACTGAAAACGTTCTGGCGAGGGCGTGGCATTTTTTGCTGCGGGTCATCGAATTTTCATTGACCAGTAGCGACACCCTCGCTAGAATACGCGCTTCGTTGTGCGGCTCCCTCGCACAACGCAAGTTTGGGAGACGTGGCCGAGAGGTCGAAGGCACTCCCCTGCTAAGGGAGCATCCGGGCCAAAACCTGGATCGAGGGTTCGAATCCCTCCGTCTCCGCCAGAAGACTACCCGGCCCCCGCGGGGGCCGGGTTCTGGTTTCACAAAGGGCTCTTACGCTCTGACCACCGTACCACGCAACGTACCAGACGGCGTACCATGCATGGAGAGGTGGATCTCATGAAATCCCATCGTTTTCCTAAATATCTTCATTGGCGCCCCGATAGTCAATTTCCGGCGTTCCGTTACACGGTCCCCCAGGACATACGGCCGTTCTGGACTGGCCCCAAGATCATTTGCAGAAGCTTGCGCTCGGCAGATCCGGCACGCTATCGGCAGTTGGTGGCCGACTATGTCAGCTATTGCGACACGTACTTCCAACGTCTGCGCGACGTTCACCTGCGCCCATGGTGTCAGCTGGATGCCGCCAATGCGGGCAAGCTTAGCGCTGAGGTGAGTAGCACGCTTGAGCAGGCGTTGCTGGACAGCGAAGCCCATGCGCGCCGGCAGGGATCCGTGCAGAGTGCCCTAGAGGGGCCATTGTTCGCGCGCAACGCACAGCACGAAGAGCTGCTACCGCCGGATGCGCTGAGCGCGCACCAGCTCTGCATGGATCGCGTGGTGGCCGATCTGGGGCGCCAGGCCGCACTCCATGACTACGACACAGCAGAGCCGTTTCTCGACGCCTTGCTTCCGTACTTGCATATCAAAGTCGATCGCGAGCAGATCGAGTACCAGAGCCTACGCCTGAGCGCCATGCAGGCCTTGCTGCAGGCGCATCGCAAGATCCAATTGCGTAATGTCGAGACATTGCTGCATGGTTCCAGTCTCGCGCCCGGCATGACTTCACCGTCCCTGTCAGTAGCGGTTCCGCCGCCATTCCAAAACGGATCGACCACAGTAAGTGGTCAGCCGGCTACGGTTGGCAGCGGGCCCACGATCGATGCGCTCATGGATGACTGGCTCCGCGAGCGTGGTCGCAATGCGCACACTGCGCAGTGCCTGCGTACCTTAATTAAGGCGCTGGCGGCGTTTACGCGGGCGACGCATGCCAGTGAACTGACCAAAGCCGGAGTAGTGGCGTTTAAAGTGCACCTGTTGGAGCATGGTTCGCCCCAAACGGCGCAGAGAAAAATCAATCTGCTTGGCGCGGTCTTCAAGCTTGCGGTCAGCAATGCTCGGATCGAGCAGTCACCCTTCAACGGGGTCTCCGTATCGCTACCAAAAAATCCATCGAAGCCGCGCATCTCCTTCGATGCGGACGATGTTCAGCGCATTTTCAGTCATCCGATTTTTTCTGCACGCGCCGCCGTGTCAAAGCGCCAAGCCGGAGGCATCGCTGTCTTCTGGCTGCCGCTGCTGGCTTGTTTCTCTGGCGCGCGACTGGAGGAAATCGGTCAACTCAAACAAGGTGATTTCAAGGAAAGCGCGGGCCCGCGCAAGATCGACTATTTCGTGATCGACAATGCAGAGGGGAAGTCCACCAAGACGAAGACTTCAAACCGCGATGTGCCCCTGCATCCCGTGCTGATCCGCCTGGGTTTGCTCAACTATGTGGCATCTCTGCCTGGTCCCGATGCGCGACTGTTTCCTGATTTGATGCCTGGAACCTATGGCACGCTGACCGCCAATTTTTCCAAGTGGTTTGGGAAATTCCTACGCCTCGAGTTGGGCATTACGGATAAGCGCAAAACGTTCCATTCGTTCCGTCACGGCTTTGCGACCAACTGGAGGGCGTGTGAACTGCCTGAGCATGTCCGCTTTGCGATCGAGGGGCACGCAGCGGGGTCCGTTGGCGCGAAGTACGGCGAAATTCCCTTGTCACTGCTAGCAAAGAAAATGAACAAGCTGGTAATAGAGGGCTTCCCTCTGTAGCGGGGCTGGCGTACCGCAATCGAAGTCGCCTTGCTCGTACAGGCGCGCACGGGTGGCGGGGCCCGGCGGAATGCTCCCATCTTGGGGTGGCGGGGATGTCTGTGCTCGCGGCCTGAGCTGTTAAGTTTTCCCTGAGTGGGTGGGGGCGCCTATTGCTACAGCAGTTCTTCTGCTTGGCGGATCAGCACGGAGAGCCGCACGTTCAGCGCTGCGGCGATGCGTTCCATGGTGCGCAGGTTGGGCGCGCCATCGCCGCGTTCGATGCGACTGACAGCGGCCGTTTGCAGGCCCGCGTGGATGGCGAGTTCGCCCTGATTCCACCCCATGGCCTTGCGGCGGATGCGCACCGCCTCGCCGAATGCCTGCTCGATCGTCATGATCTGGCTCGCCATCGCGGATCGGCGTCTATAGACCGGATGCCATGAGAAGGGAGGAGGGGGCGACCTCCAGCGCGGAGGCAATCCTGACGAGATTGAGGACCGACAGATTGCGCTCGCCTCGTTCGATGCGGCCCATGTGGCTGCGGTCGATACCGGTTGCATGGGCAAGCGCCTCCTGGGACACACCAAGCGCTAACCGACGAGCGCGGACCACCGCGCCAATGGCGGTCAGATATCCTGCATCGTCCTGTTTGCCCGAGACTCTTTGCATCCCGTGATGGTCAACGGTATGATGGTTATTTGGCCACGGCATTTACGACCCATTTTGGTCGGGCGGCCTTTTCGCTTTAAGGCATATGTTTCTGATTCAGGACGAAAATCGATTGCCTCTTCAGTCGGCGATTGTTGGCGGCGGCGCGGGTGTGTGGGCGGTGATGGAGCAGTGGATGCCCGGCGACTTGCTGGTACTTCGCGTAGCGGAAAAGGGATCACGTGCGGTACCACGCGTCGTCTGGATGGGTCTCACCCGTGGTGCTGCTTCCCTTGATCAGTTTCTTGGTGGGCCGAGCGTGCTGCGCGGGGCGGCAGTGGTGAGCACGGGTGGCATGCAACGCGTTGACGACTGGCATCTGGATCCGTTGAGCGAGATCCGAATTGGCGCGAGCGAATATAGCGAGAGCCACCAGCGCCTGCTCACCGTGACGCAGTTCACCACCACCGCAGGTCGTAAGTTCTCAGTGCCCCATGGTTTCGCAACACGCTATCAGCGCGGGCGGCGCGTCTGGCACGCTCCCGAAGTGCCGGGTACGCGATGACAGATACGCGCTTTCATGACGCGATGAATTGGTCGTGTTCGCCGAATCGCTCCAGCGGTTGGGGCAACCTGTTGATTTGCACTGAATCCTGACCCACCCACGGCAGGTATTTGCATCGAATG